>Ga0209172_10000676_pt1 | contig 89000 bp, 83 predicted proteins | sample LarsenN4metaG_FD_184113 | JGI IMG/M metagenome (GOLD analysis project Ga0209172, IMG submission 184113) | Hot spring sediment bacterial and archeal communities from British Columbia, Canada, to study Microbial Dark Matter (Phase II) - Larsen... ... | reverse complement strand
CGCACGCCTCGACGGAAGGGCTCGGCCGGCTGCTGCCCGCCTATGCCGGGCGCAGCATGCAGGCCGAGCTGGAGGCGCTCGCGCGCGCGCTCGACGCCCCGCAGCGTCCGGTGGCCGCGATCGTCGGCGGTGCCAAGGTCTCAACCAAGCTCGACCTGCTCGGCAACCTGATTGCGAAGGTGGACATCCTGATCATCGGCGGCGGCATGGCCAACACCTTCCTCGCCGCGCAGGGCAAGCCGGTCGGCAAATCGCTGTGCGAGCACGACCTCGCCGACACCGCACGCGACATCCTGGCGAAAGCCCGGGCAAAAAGCTGCGAGATCGTCCTGCCGGTGGATGCCGTGGTGGCGAAGGAGTTCAAGGCCAACGCGCCCTCGCGGGCGGTGTCCGTCGATGCCGTCGGCGGCGACGAGATGATCCTCGACATCGGGCCGCAGAGCGTCGCGCACGCGGTGTCGGTGCTGGCACGGGTGAAGACGCTCGTGTGGAACGGCCCGTTCGGCGCCTTCGAGCTGGAACCGTTCGATAACGGAACCGTGGAGATCGCCGAAGCCGCCGCGGAACTGACAGCCGCCGGCAAGCTTGTTTCGGTAGCGGGCGGCGGCGATACCGTGGCGGCCCTGAACGCCGCCCGGGTCACGGAGCGGTTCAGCTATGTTTCGACCGCAGGTGGCGCGTTTCTTGAGTGGATGGAAGGCAAGGTCCTTCCCGGCGTCGAGGTGCTGCGTGCCTAGGCGATTTCCGCCCGAATCGTGCGGGCCGTGGCGCGGAGAACGGCGTGGCCGCATGAGTCTCAGACGCGGGGAGCTTGACCCCAGGTTCCACACGCCACGTGACGCTCCGGAGTAGACGGGCGGCCGGAGGTCCGGCTAGAAACGCCTCCAACCGTGGTCGCTTGGCCCGCCCGAAACTGGAGGAAACGATGGACCTCGCAGAGTTGAACAAGATCGCCCGTGCCATGGTTGCGCCGGGCCGCGGTATTCTCGCCGCCGACGAATCCTCCGGCACCATCAAGCGCCGCTTCGACGCGATCGGGGTCGAGTGCACCGAAGACAGCCGCCGCGACTACCGCGAGATGCTGTTCCGCTCCACCGAAGCGATGTCGAAATGCATTTCCGGCGTGATCCTTTATGACGAGACCATCCGCCAGAAGGCCAAGGACGGCACGCCGCTGGTCAAGCTGATCGAGGCCGCCGGCTCCCTGCCCGGCATCAAGGTCGACAAGGGTACCAAGCCGCAGCCGTTCTGCGAGGGCGAGATCATGACCGAGGGTCTCGACGGCCTGCGCGAGCGGCTGGTCGAATATCGCGGGCTCGGCGCCAAGTTCGCCAAGTGGCGCGCGGTCTACGACATCGGCCCGCGCATGCCGAGCTACGCCAATATCCGCGCCAACGGGCACGCGCTCGCGCGCTATGCCGCGCTCTGCCAGGTCGAAGGCATCGTGCCGATCGTCGAGCCGGAAGTGCTCATGGACGGCGGGCACGACATCGACGCCTGCGAAGAGGTGACGATGTTCGTGCTCAAGGAGACGTTCCAGGAGTTGTACTACCAGAACGTCAAGCTCGAAGGCATGGTGCTCAAGCCCAATATGGTGATCTCCGGCAAGAAGGCACAGAAGCGCGCCGGCGTTGAGGAAGTCGCCGAGAAGACCGTCAAGGTGCTGAAGGCCTGTGTGCCCGGTGCAGTGCCCGGCATTGCCTTCCTGTCCGGCGGGCAGTCGGACGAGGAAGCGACTGCGCATCTCGACGCGATCAACCGCATCGGCAATCTGCCCTGGAGCGTGACCTTCTCCTACGGCCGCGCCCTCCAGGCGGCACCGCAGAAGGCCTGGGCCGGAAAGTCCGAGAACGTGGCCGCCGCGCAGCGCGCCTTCTCCCACCGCGCCGCGATGAACTCGCTCGCCGCCCGCGGCCAGTGGAAGCAGGATCTGGAGAAGAAGGCCGCGTAGCAGCGCGCCGTCGCTCAGACCTGGGCGAGCGGCAAGGTGACCCGGAAGCAACTCGGTGCGTCCGGGCGGGTCGCGACAATGGCATCGCCGCCATGCAGGCGCGCGATCTGCCGCACCAGCGAGAGACCGAGCCCGGCGCCCGTCGAGCCCTCGCCCAGCCGGCGAAACGGCTCAAAAACGCGCTCGCGATCGCCCTCCGGGACGCCACGCCCGGAATCGATCACGTCGAGCACCGCCACGCCATCGTCGCGCCGCAGCTCGACGCGCGTCGGCGGCGCGCCGTGTCGGCGCGCGTTCTCCAGAAGATTGCGAACCATCCGCCGCAACAGCCGCGCGTCGCCGCGCAGCGTCACTGGACGGCCGTCGAGGGTGCAGGCGTCGTAGCGCGCGCATTCCTCCGCGGCCAGCGCCAGGAAATCGATGTCTTCGCTCGCCTGTAGTGCAGGATTGGCGTCGAGTCGGCTCGCCAGCAGAATCTCGTCGATCAGCGCATCAAGCTCGGCGATGTTCTGTTCGAGCTGCACCCTGTGCTTCGGATCGCGGGTTTCGACGAACAGTTCGAGGCCGAGCCGCATGCGCGACAGCGGCGTACGCAGTTCATGCGAAGCATTCGCGAGCAGCAGGCGGTGCGCATTCACAAGTTCCTCGATGCGCGCGGCGGCACGATTGAAGGTACCTGCGAGACGGGCTACCTCGTCGCGGCCCTCGACCGTAACGCGCGCCGCGAGATTGCCGGCGCCGAGCGTCTCGACGCCGGCCTGTAGCCGCTCCAGCCGGCGCGTGAGCCCGCGTACGACGGGATAGGCGACAACGGCGACGACCAACGCAACCGCGCCTAGAAACAGGAGCAGGCGAAACACCGGCGGACGCGGATGCAGCGGCGCGCGAGCCACGATCCAGCGGCCGTCCGGCAGCGGGATCGCCCAGGCCGGCCCGGCAATGCTGTGCACCCAGCCGCCGCCGCTGCGGAAACGCGGTGGCGGCGGCACCGGACGGCCGGCACCGGCGATCAGCGCGAAACGCGCGTCGAACAGGGCGATGTCGCCGCCGAGGCGCGCCGCGATCCGCTCGACCGCCTGTTGCTGCGCGGCGCGTGGTGCGTCGTCCGGCGGCAGCACCGCGGCCGCGACCTCGCCCGCGATCTCAAAGGCCTGGTTCGCCGGCGAATACTCCGCGCCGAATCGCCACACCGCGACCGAGACGAGTACGACCAATATCAGGCTCGCGATGATGGTGAGGTAGATTTTCTGGTAGAGGCGCCGCATCCGCTCAATCCTGCGCCTTGGCGAACACGTAGCCGGCATTGCGCACGGTGATGACGCGGCGCGGCCTTTTCGGATCGTCCTCGATCGCGGCGCGAATGCGTGAGACATGCACGTCGATCGAGCGATCGAAGGCTTCCAGCTTTTCGTTCCGCATCAGGTCCATGATCACGTCCCGCGACAGCACGCGGCCGGCATGCTGGGCCAACACCAGCAGCAGCGAGAATTGATGGCTGGTCAGCGGCCGCAGCTCGCCATCGAGGCGCACGACACGTTCGCCGATGTCGATCTCGAGGCGACCGAAGCGCAGAATGTCGGCAGCCCTGTCGCCCTTCGCGCGGCGCAGGATCGCCTTCAGGCGGGCGAGCAGCTCGCGCGGTTCGAACGGCTTCGGCAGATAGTCGTCGGCGCCCATTTCCAGCCCGACGACACGGTCCATGGCGTCGCCGCGCGCCGTGAGCATCAGGATCGGCGTATTGGCGCGCGCACGCACCTGCCGGCAGACGTCGAGGCCGTCCATGTCGGGCAGCATCAGATCCAGAATGATGGAATCGAACGGTTCGCGCGCATGCAGCGCGATTCCCGACTTGCCATTGGCGGCCAATGTCACGCGAAAGCCGGCCCCGCCAAGATAGTTCTTCACCATCTCGGCGAGGCGCGCATCGTCCTCGATCAGCAGGATGCGGTCGACCACGGCGCCATATTAGCCGCGATGCCAGGGCCGCATGAACCCCTGCCGTCGTTCGATGTGATCGGCAAGGGTGCGGCGCTGCTCCGGCGTCAGCACGGCCGCAGCATCGGCGATCGCCTGCGCGATGCGCCGGCTCGCCTGGTCGGCAAGCGCCATGCGCTCGGTGCGGAACGCTTCGATGGCGCTGCGGTCGACCGTGCTCTGCGTGAGCAGCTCACGGACGCGCTGGTGGCCGCCCTGGAGCTTCTGGCGCATGGGCACGAGGTCCTTGACCGCGGAGCGAACGATGGAGCGCAGCCGCTCCTGCTGCTCGGGCGTGGCGTCCACCTCGACCGCGAGGTGACGCACCATGCGGTCAGCACGCTCTTCGGCGCGGGCGGGGTCGAACTGTCCGCGCATGAACGGACCGTGCATCATCATCGGACCGCCGTGCCACGGGCCCGGCCCGAAGCCCTGGCTGAGCGCGCGGTCCATGAAGATCGCGGTCGCGCCGACCGCCACGGCGGCGAGCAGAACGAGAACGGTGAGGCGCAGGCGGGGCCGCCGATGGTTGGCACCCGCAGGCGCGGTCGGCTGCGGATTCTGGTTGGTCATGATCAACCTCCTTCAATGCTGCGGGCGTGGTCGCCCGGTCCCTGCAATCTGGAGAGGTCGCGTTTCAGCGGCTTCTCCGCCGTGTAAAGTTTTGTGAAGCTGCGGATGCCCCCGGCGCAATACCGCTACGGGTTGCCGCGCCGCGGAGCGCCCGGGCGTGCTATGATCGATGCATGGAGCCCGGCTGAACCGGGCCGCAGATTCGGGGGAGGACGGCCATGCCTTTCGCACGGCATCTGTTGCTGGCGCTCGCGACGCCGGTGCTGATCGCGCCTGCCGCCGCACAGACCTATCCCACGCGACAGGTCAACGTGATCTGCCAACTTGGCGCCGGCACCGGCGTCGACATCACGGCGCGGCTCTACTCCGAGCGGCTGCAAAAGCGGCTTGGCCAGCCGTTCGTGGTCGAAAACCGGCCGGGTGCGGCGGGAATGGCGGCTGTCGACGCCGTCAAAAAGGCACCGCCCGACGGCTACACGCTCGGCGTCTACACCAGCGCATCCATGGCGATAAGGCCGACCATGCTCAAGAATCCGACCTACGATCCGAACAAGGATTTCGTGCCGGTCGCGCAGTATCTGAAATCGGCTTTCGTGCTGGTGGTCAATCCGAAACTGCCGATCCATTCGATCGAGGACCTGGTCAAATACGTCAAGGCGCAGCCTGGAAAAGTTGCCTACGCCATTTCCTCGCTGGGTGGCGCGCCGCATCTCGCCGGCGAGTACCTCGCCATGCATTCCAGCATCGCCTTGGCGCCTGTGCCCTACAAGCAGAGTCCGCAGGCATTCCAGGACGTCGCCGCCGGGCACATCCCGCTCTCCTTTGCGGATGCCGGCACCGCGCTTCCCTTGATCGTGAGCGGCCAGTTGCGGGCGCTGGCGGTGACCACGGCGTTCCGGCTGCCAGCGCTTCCCGACGTGCAGACGCTCGCAGAAGCGCTCAAGGTCAAAGACCTCGAACTGGTTTCATGGCACGTGCTGAGCGCTCCAGCGGCGACGCCACGGCCGGTCGTCGACAGGCTGCATCAGGAGATGAAGGCCATCATGACGGACCCGCAGGTCGTCAAGCGGGTTTCCAGCCTCGGCTTGCTGCCGCACGCGGTGCCCCCGATCGACGCGACCCGACGCTACATCCAGGCGGAGATCGACAAGTGGGGCGGGCTTATCCGCAAGCTCGGGCTGGCGGGCTCGATCTAGGGTGATCGCCATTCCGGGGACAGCGCTCGGACCGGGTGGCCGCCTTTACCCTCTCGTAGGGTTACGGGACTACAAACGCCCCCAAACCGCCCGATTGCGGGGGCAATCGACCAGCCATGGCGTCCCGAAAACCACCAGTCCTGCTGCGGCGCCCGGCCCCGCGCCTCTACCTTGTAACCCCCGTCGTGGCCAATGCCGCGCCGCTGGCCGACCAGCTTTCGGCCATGCTCGCCGCCGCCGACGTTGCCGCGGTGCTGCTGCGGCTGGCGGCGTCCGATGAGCGCACGCAGCTCAACACCATCAAGACACTGGCGCCCGTGATTCAAGGTCGGGGCACGGCTCTGGTCCTGCATGGCCAACCCGAACTGGTCGCGCGCGCGGGGGCCGACGGCGCGCATCTCACCGGACTCGATGACTTCACCGCCGCGCTGCCGCTCCTCAAGCCGGATCGGATCGCCGGCTGTGGCGGACTTGCTACGCGTCACGATGCCATGCTCGTCGCCGAAACCGGAGCCGACTACGTGATGTTCGGCGAACCCGATGCTGACGGTCGCAGGCCGTCGTTCGATGCCATCGTCGAACGCGTCGAATGGTGGGCCGAGGTGTTCGAGGTCCCCTGCGTCGGCTACGCGGCCGACCTTGACGAGATTGCAGCGCTGGCAATGGCGGGAGCCGACTTTGTCGCGGTCGGGCCATTCGTATTCGCGCATCCGCGCGGACCGGCGACCGCTCTGCAGACCGCGGCCGATCGCCTCTCGGTTTCGGAGAACGCCGGATGAGACGGGCTCGCGCCATCGCGTTGCTGGCAGGCGTCGTGAGCGTGGCGCTCGCCGCGCCCGCCGAAGCCCAGCTTGGCGGATGGATTCCAGCACCGCGGGAAACGCCCGCTCCGGCGGCAAAGCCCAAACCGGCCAAGCGGAAGCCGGTCGCCAAACCGCAACCGAAGCCGGCGCCGCCGGTGGCGGCACAACCGAAACCGGTCCCACCCGCGGCAACGCAGCCGTCACCGCCGGCCCAAGCCGCAACGTCCGAGCCGGTGCCAGCCATGCCGGCACGGCGCGAAGACCCGGCCTATGGTGCGTTTCAGCGCGGCCACTACCTGACCGCATTCAAGCTCGCGCTGGCGCGTGTCGAGCAGAACCAGGACGCCAAGGCCATGGCGCTGCTCGGCGAGCTCTATGCCACCGGGCTTGGCATCATGCAGGACGACAGCAAGGCCGCCGACTGGTACCGGCGCGCCGCCGAGCGCGGCGATCGCGACGCGATGTTTGCGCTGGCCATGCTGCGCATGGCGGGCCGGGCCGGGCCGGTCAACCGCGAGGAGGCCGCCAAACTTCTTGCCGCCGCGGCACGCCTCCAGCACCCGCTGGCCTCCTACAATCTTGCCTTGCTCTATCTCGAAGGGCAGCTGTTTCCACGCAATTTCGCCCGCGCCGCCGAGCTGTTCCGCGTCGCCGCGGAAGCCGGCAGCCCGGAAGCGCAGTATGCGCTGGCGACGCTCTACAAGGAGGGCCGCGGCGTCCCCCGCGACGTGGTCGAGACCGCCAAGCTCCTGTATTTCGCCGCCATCGCCGACAACACGGACGCGCAGGTCGAATACGCAATCGCGCTGTTCAACGGCGTCGGCGTCGCCAAGAACGAGCCCGAGGCCGCGCGCCTTCTCATGCGCGCGGCGCGCAAGGGCAGCCCTATCGCGCAGAACCGCCTCGCCCACATCCTGGCGTCGGGCCGCGGCATGCCCGCCGACCCGGTGGAGGCGATCAAGTGGCATCTCATTTCCAAGGCCGGCGGCGCCTCCGACCAGGGCCTCGACAGCTTCATGCGCCTGCAGAAGCCCGAGACCATCGCCGCGGCCGAGAAGGCAGCGCACGCATCGCTCGAAGTATTGCGACTGGCGCGCGAGCCGCGGTCTTGACGCAGCGGCTGGCCGCGGGCAGACCCTGCGCATGCTCCGCTCCGCCCTTCTCAACGTCATGATCAAGGCCGCGCACAAGGCCGCGCGCGGACTCAAGCGCGACTTCGGCGAGGTCGAGCATCTTCAGGTCTCGCTCAAGGGTCCGGCCAATTTCGTCACCGCCGCCGATCACAAGGCCGAACAGATCCTGTGCGAGGAGCTCGCCATTGCCCGCCCCGGCTACGGTTTCCTGGGCGAGGAAGGCGGCCACCGCGAAGGCAGTGACAAGACCCACACCTGGATCGTCGACCCGCTCGACGGCACGTCGAACTTCGTGCACGGCATCCCGCATTTCGCGATCTCGATCGCGCTCGAACGCGAAGGCACCGTCGTTGCCGGCCTGATCTACAATCCAATCAACGACGACCTGTTCACCGCCGAGCGGGGCAAGGGCGCGTTTCTGAACGACCGGCGGCTGCGGGTGGCCGCTCGGCGGCAGCTTGGCGACGCGGTGATCGCGTGCGGGCTGCCGCACATGGGACGCGGCGACCTCGTGTTGGGTGCGCGCGAGATCGCAGCCGTGCAGCCGAAGGTCGCCGGGCTGCGGCGGTTCGGGGCCGCCTCGCTCGACCTCGCCTGGGTCGCTGCCGGCCGGCTGGACGGCTATTGGGAGCGCAACATCTCGCCCTGGGACTTCGCCGCCGGGCTGATCATCGTGCGCGAAGCCGGCGGCTTTGTCACCGACATGGACGGCAAGGAAACGACATCGTCAACGGTCGACATCCTCGCCGGCAACGAGGCGATCCACGCGGAGCTGCTGAAACTGCTGAAGGCTGCGGCGAAGGAGCCGCTGTCAAGCTAACGGTCGTCATTCCGGGGCGAGCGGCGCCCCGGAATGACGGAGACAAGCTCAAAGCTGCTTCAACAGCGCGTCGCCGCCGGACACCTCGATCTTGCCGGGCGCTTCCTCGACGTTGAGCTTCGTCACCGTGCCGTCCTCGACCAGCATGGAGTAGCGGCGCGAACGGACGCCGAGCCCATTGCCGGAACCGTCAAACGACAGGTCGATGGCCTTGGCGAATTCTCCGTTTCCGTCGGCGAGGAAATCGACGCCGTCGGCGGCGGTCGCCTTCTTCCAGGCGTCCATCACAAAAATATCGTTCACCGCCGTCACCGCCACCGTATCCACGCCCTTGGCTTTGATGCCGGCGAGGCTCTGCATGATGGAGGGGATATGCATCTTGTGGCAGGTGCCAGTGAAGGCGCCGGGCACCGCGAACAGCGCGACCTTCTTGCCCTTGAAAATCTCGTCGGTCGTCTTCCACGCCGGGCCTTCGCCGGACATGACGCGGAACTTGGCGTTGGGCAGCTTGTCGCCGACCTTGATGGGCATGATGTTCGTCCTCTCGTTTCGGGTGGATCCTTGCCCGCACGGCGGAGCGCCGCCGGCGGGACTGCGGGCGACAAATTAGCGTCCCCGGCGAATTAGTCGAGACGGGTCGAGACCTCGATCGCGCGGGCGGGGGTCACCGCGGTGAGCGTGATGCGGGCGCCCCGGTAGCTTTCGCCGGTGGGGGCGCCATCGAGCTCGAAGGTGAAACGCCGTATCCCGGGCGGCGCGCCCGCGACCGCGACCGGGACCGGCAGCGCCCACTGCGGCGTCGGCCCCTCCGCAAAGAGATCGACGTCGGCGGGGCCCGCAACGTCGACCACGGCACGCGCCTTGCTGGAGCCCTGCTCCAGCCGGACCGAGCGGATCGACAAGTCCGCCTTCTCGTCCAGGCCCTGCTTCTTCGGCACGCGGCCCTCGGCAGCGGCGAGCGCGGCATCCTGCGACGCCCGGCCGCCTGCCAGCGTCAACTCACCGCGCCCTTCGGCGGGCACGCACAGCTTTTCGCAGATCGCATAGTTAAGCTTCAGGCGCAGCGTCACCGGCCTGCCGGCCTGCTGCGGCGTAATCCGCAGCGGGAAGATGACGCCAGCCGAATACCCGATCGACGTTCCGCCTTCATCGACCAGGCGCTCCGGCGCCGGCCACAGCACTTCGATGTGCTTAACATTGTCCGAGCGGTCGAAGATGAATTGCGGCGGAACGCCGGCATCCCCCGGGTAGCGCCAATATGTGTGCCAGCCGCGCAGCAGCCTGATCTGGACACCGGCCCGCAATTGTGTCGCTCCGCGCGCCGGTGCGGATCCCGCGATCAGGCGCACGGCGCTCCGTGAATCCCCGTTCCAGGGAGTGACGTCTTCGGCCGCCGGAGCGGCATTCGTGCCGAAAGCGAAGCTTGCGGCGAAGATTGCGGCAGCAAGTCCCAGCCGGTCGATCCTGGTCACCATGCGGACCGTTTAAGGCTGAACGCAGGGCAGCGCCACTGAAATCGTCGTGAGGCGAGCCCCGGCAATCCAGGGGTGATCTGGAGAAAGACACATGGAAGACATAGATGGTCACCTGATTCGCACATGCTGCGGCCGATTGTGGCGAATTGAACCTTTTGCGGCGTCCCGTCGTTTGCAATTGGCAGGCAATGGAGTAGCATTTCGCTATGAAATTCGTTCGCAAGACCGGCAAGGACGACGCGCAGTCCGCGGCATCGACCGAAGCGGGCGGACCCGAGGTCGGCTCCAGTCCATCCCAAGGCGAACGCGGCCGCGGCGGGGGCCGCGGGCTCGGCACCAAGCGCGGCTATCTCGACGGACAGATGCTGATCGCCATGCCAACCATGGGCGACGATCGCTTTGCGCGCAGCGTCATCTATATCTGCGCACATTCATCCGACGGTGCCATGGGCATCATCGTCAACCAACCGGCCGCGAATATCAGCTTCGCCGACCTGTTGGTGAAGCTCGACGTCATCCCGGCGTCAGACCTGATCCAGCTCCCCTCCAGCGCCGGCGGCGTGAAGGTGCTCAAGGGCGGTCCAGTCGAAACCGAACGCGGCTTTGTGCTGCATTCCAGCGACTTCTACATCGAGAACTCGACATTGCCGATCGACGACGGCATTTGCCTGACGGCAACGCTCGACATCCTCAAGGCGATCGCGCGCGGCAAGGGACCGGCCAATGCGGTGCTCGCGCTCGGCTATGCCGGCTGGGCTCCCGGCCAGCTCGAAAACGAGATTCACCAGAACGGCTGGCTGCATTGCGCCGCCGATTCCGAACTGGTGTTCGGGAAGGACAACGAAGGCAAGTACGACAAGGCGCTCAAGAAGATCGGCATCGATCTCGGCATGCTGTCGAGCGAAGCCGGGCACGCCTAGATCCGGCATCGCCTTCCTGACAATGCAGCTCAGCGCCTGACCTCGCGCGACGTTGAGCGCGCTTGGGTCAAGGCCGAGCTGCTGGGACAAGCCGGGCTCCGCCGCGGTACAGTCACCGCAAAGCGGGATGGAGTCTGGGGAGGTTTTTCATGGAGCGCCTTGCCGCCTTGCTTGTCACGCTTGCCTCCGTCTTGTCGCCCGCACCCGCCAACGCCAAGCTCGGGCGCGGTACAAGTGATCGATTTGGCCGACAGCAGCATCGCACGCAATGGACCGTCTACACCTCCGCGATCCCCGCCAGCAGCACCCAGCCGGCCGCCGCGCGTGCATTCGTCAAGGCGCTGACGTCACCGGCAATGGCCGCGCGCTGGACCGCCGGCGGGTTCGAGCCGCCGAAGTAGACGCCGTCAGCGCGCGAGTTCCAGCCGCTCGGCCTGGAGCAGATGCCGCGCATCGTCGGCGCTCATGGGCTCGCCGAACACGAACCCCTGCGCGTATTCGCAGCCGAGATGGAACAGGTCGATGGCGTCCGAATCGCTTTCGGCACCTTCCGCGACCACCTCCATCCCGAGATCATGCGCCATCTGGATGATCGAGCGCAGAATGACCGGCCGCTGGCCCTTGTTGGAGGCGCGCACCAGCGACTGGTCGATCTTGATGGTGTCGAACGGGAAGCGCTGGAGATAGGCGAGCGAGGAGTGGCCGGTGCCGAAATCGTCGAGCGCGAGGCCGGCGCCAAGCTCGCGGATACGCTGGAGCATCTGGGCGGCGTGCTCCGGATTTTCCATCACCAGCGACTCGGTGAGCTCGAGCTTGAGCGTGCCGCGCGCCAGCCCCGAGCGCGCGATCACCGTGCGCAGGTCATGCACCAGGTCCTGCCGCAGGAGCTGGCGCGACGACACGTTGACGCTGGCGAACACCGGGTCGCGCTGGCGCACGGTTCGCTGCCACTGGCCGAGCTGGCGCGCGGTCCGCTCCAGCACGAACAGGCCGAGGTCCACAATCAGCCCGATCTCTTCGGCGATGGAGATGAACTCCGACGGCGACATGCGGCCCATCTTGGGATGGTCCCAGCGCGCCAGCGCCTCGAACCCGGCCACCGACCGGTCCTCCAGCCGGATGATCGGCTGGTAGAGGATGGTGATCTCCTCGCGCTCCAGCGCCCGCCGCAGTTCCGATTCCAGCGTCAGGCGGTCGGTCTTGCGCGCGCGCATCGACGGCTTGAACACCTCGATGCGGTCACCGCCGATCCGCTTGCAGTGATACATCGCAAGCTCGGCGTCCTTGAGCACCTCGTCGCTGCGGCTCGGCTGGCCGTCGGCGAGCGCGATGCCGATCGAGGCCGTGAGGAAGATTTCGCGGTCGTTGAAGGTGATCGGCGCGCGCAGCGCGCGCCTCAAGGTCTCGGCGAACGCGATGATGCGCTCCGATTCCTTTTCCGACAGCAGGATCAGGGCGAACTGGTCGCCGGCCAACCGCGCCAGCGTGTCCTGCGGCTTGAGCAGGCGGCCCAGCCGGCGCGCCAGCGTGAGCAGAATCGAATCGCCGACCGCGATCCCGACCGAGTCGTTGACCTGCTTGAAGCGGTCGAGGTCGATGACGATCACCGTCGGCTTGATGCCCTGGTCGACCTTGGCCAGCGCCAGCACCGACTCCAGCCGATCGACGAACAGCTCGCGGTTGGGCAGGCCGGTCAGGTTGTCGTGCACGGCGTCGTGCAGCAGCCGCTCTTCGGCATTCTTGAATTCGGTGACATCGGTAAGCGTGCCGACGAGCCGCACCACCTCGCCGTCCGACCCCACCACCGGCCGCGCCTTGAGCGCGAACCACATGTAGTGTCCGTCCGGGGTGCGCAGGCGGAAATCCTGCAACAGCCGTCCGCGGCGCTGTTCCAGCACGCTGTCGAGCGCGGCCCGGAAGCGGTCGCGGTCGAGCGGGTGCAGCACTTCGAGCCAGCGCGCCGCCGGGCCGTCGAGCGTGCCTCGCTTCAATCCGAGCAACGCCTCGGTTTCCGGGCTGGTGAACACCTTGTCGGCGGAGACGTCCCAGTCCCAGATCATGTCGCCGGCGCCCGTCAGCGCGAGCGCGCGTCGTTCGACGTCGGAGACGATGCCGGTCGTGACGCCGCCGGCAAAGGCGTGCTGCATCACCGTGAAGCCGATCAGCATCACGATCAGCACGAGCCCGCCGAGCAGCGCCGGCCCGACGATGTCGTTGGTGACAAAGCCGGTGACCGCCGCGCCGGCGGCAATCACCCACACCAGCATCAGCAGCCAGGTCGGGATCAGCAGCACCGCGCGGTCGAAGCCGTGGGTCGACAGATAGATCACCAGGATGAACCCGAGCAGCGACACCGCCAGGAGCGACAGCCGCGCAATGCCCGAGGCGATCGACGGATCGACCAGCGCAAGCGCGATCAGCAGACCGAGAATCGCGAGCCAGCCTATCGTGATATGGGCATAACGCACGTGCCAACGATTGAGATTGAGGTAGGCGAACAGGAACACCAGCAGCGTGCCCGCCAGCACCGCCTCGCCGGAGGCGCGCCAGATCTGCTCGGCGCCCTGCGACATGTCGAAGACCTTGCCCCAGAAGCCGAAGTCGATGCCGATATAGACCAGAACCGCCCAGCTCAGCGCCGCCGCGGCCGGGAACATCACCGACCCCTTCACGACGAACAGAATGGTAAGGAACAGCGCCAGCAGGCCCGCGATCCCGATCACGATGCCGTAGTAGAGCGTGATGGAATTGATTTTGTCCTTGTAGGAATCCGGCTCCCACAGATAGATCTGCGTCAGCTTGCCGGTGCGCAGCTCCACCACGTAGGTCATCACCGCACCGGGATCGAGCGTGATGCGATAGACATCGGCATTGGTGGCCACCTGCCGCTCGGGACGATCGCCGCTGGAGGTGATCGTCACCACACGCGAGAGGCCGAGATCGGGCCAGATCAGTCCGGAGCCGACCAGACGGTAGTGCGGCACCACGATCAGCCGATCAATCTGCTCGTTGCCGGAATTGGCGAGCGCAAACACCGCCCAGTTGGTATTGCCTTCGCGGGCGCGCACGTCCATGCGCTGCACGATGCCGTCCGGTCCCGGCGCAGTCGATACCAGGATACGGTCGCTTTCGGTGCGATGGCGTTCCACTGCGGCGGTCAGATCGATGGCGGCGGCGTCGAGCCGCACGCCGATGGCTTCGACCGCACCAGCCGGCGCGAGGCCTCCCCACAGAACCGCGAGGATCGCAACAACGCCTGCGAGGCGGGCGACGATCAAGCGGCAACCTCCAGGGGTTCGGAGCGGTTCGGGCGGGCGGGGGATGTCCCTTCGGTCGGTCAACAATACGTCGATTTCGCGGCCTTTCGCGACATGCGACTGAACTGCCGGTGCCCCAGGGCTGGTCATGGCGGCCGTATTCTACCTCAAACCACCAGCACGATCTTGCCGATATGGGCGCTGGCCTCCATGCGGGCGTGGGCGGCGGAAGCCTGCACCAGCGGAAATGTCGAGTCCATGATCGGCCTCACCTTGCCCGACGCGATCAGCGGCAGCACGTTGTTCTCGACCCCGCGCGCGATCGCCGCCTTGTCCGCGATTGGTCGCGAGCGCAGCACCGAGCCGGTGTGCGTGAGCCGCTTGAGCATGATGCGCCGGAAGTCCACCGTCGCCTTGGTGGAACCCTGAAAGCCGATCTGCACCACCCGCCCCTCGACGGCGGCCGCTTCGTAATTGCGCTCGATGTAACTGCCTCCCACCAGATCGAGAATAACATCGGCGCCCCGGCCGCCGGTCGCGGCCTTGGTGGCGGCCACGAAGTCTTCCTTCTTATAGTTAACGGCAACGTCGGCGCCGAGCGTGCGGCAGGCTTCGCATTTTTCCTCCGATCCGGCCGTGGCAATCACCCGCGCGCCGGCCTCGTGGGCGAGCTGGATCGCGGTGGTGCCGATGCCGGACGAGCCGCCGTGCATCAAAAGCGTCTCGCCGGCCTTGAGCTTGCCGCGGTCGAACAGATTGTGCCAGACCGTGAAGTAGGTCTCGGGGATCGCGGCCGCCTCCTTCAAGGACAGTCCGGCAGGAACAGGCAGGCAGTGGCTCTCATGCGCCGGACAGTATTCGGCGTAGCCGCCGCCGACCACCAGCGCCATCACGCGATCGCCGATCTTCCAGCGCGTGACGCCGGAACCAAGCGCAACCACCTCACCCGCGATCTCCAGTCCCGGAATGTCGGTCGCGCCCTTGGGCGGCGGGTAGTTGCCCTGCCGCTGCATCACGTCGGGGCGGTTGACGCCGGCGGCGGCAACCTTCACCAGCACCTCGCCGTCGCCCGGCTGCGGCACCGGACGCTGCTCGGGCACCAGCATCTCGGGCCCTCCGGCCGCACGGATGGCGATGGCGGTCATGGTTGCTGGGATCGTCATGCAATCGTCCTCGGGTATGCCGGCGAGTGGTACAATGGTTGCGACACCCATGATAGCCTGTAGGCCCTCCCGTTTTGACAAGTTCTGAGGCTGCTCGCATGGTCGACTCCACCTCCCCCGAACGCGCCGCGATGTACGGCGCCAACCGGCTCCAGATCGGGCTGTTCGGGCCCAACTGTTCGTCCGGCCGCGCCGTCACCGTGGTGCCGGAGCGCTGGTCGGGAAGCTGGCCGGACAACCTCAGGCTCGCGCGCATGGCGGACGAGGCCGGCATCGATTTCCTGCTGCCGATCGCGCGCTGGAAGGGCTATGGCGGCGATACCGACTACCAGGGCGCAACGCTGGAAACACTGACCTGGGCGTCCGGGCTGCTGGCCTCCACCAGCCGCATTACGGTGTTCGGCACCGTGCACGCACCGCTGTTCAATCCCGTGATCGCCGCCAAGGAGTGCGTCACTGCGGACCACATCGGAAATGGCCGCTTCGGGCTCAATCTTGTGGTGGGCTGGAACGAGGGCGAGTTCGAGATGTTCGGCGTCGAACAGCGCGAGCACGAGAAGCGCTATGAATACGCCCAGGAATGGCTCGACGCGGTCAAGCTGTGCTGGTCGCCGAAGTCGGACTTCGATTTCGAGGGCCGGTACCTCAAGCTCAAGGGCATCCGCGCCAAGCCGAAGCCCGTGGGCGGCGTACGGCCGCTGATCATGAACGCCGGCGCTTCGCCGACCGGACGCGCGTTCGCGGTGCGCAATTGCGACGCCTTCTTCCTCCAGGCGTCGCGCACCTCGCTCGACGAGACCGCCGCCAGCATCAAGAAGGCGAAGGACCTCGCACGCGAGCACGGCCGCGAGATCGGCTGCTATTCGGTCGGCGTCGTCACCTGCCGGCGCAGCAAGAGGGAGGCGGAGGAGTACTACCGCCACGTCATTCTCGAAAACGCGGATTTCAAGGCCATCGATCTCATCCTGGGCATGAAGGACATCACGCCGGAAACCAAGGGCCAGGAGGAATACGAGCGGCAGCGCCGGTTCTACGCCAACGGCATGGGCGGGTTGCCGCTGGTCGGCGATCCCGATTTCGTCGCCAGATCGATGGCCGAGCTGAGCCAGGCCGGCCTTACCGGCATGGGCATATCGCTGATCAACTATGTCGATGAACTGCCATTCTTCTGCGACGAGGTGCTGCCCCGGCTCGAGCGCATGGGCGTCCGCGCGCCGCGGCGCCACGCCCTGTCGGCGTAACGGAGCCCGCGATGAAGGACGACGAGGACGACCGGCCCAAGAAGAAGATCACGCACGAAATCGGACAGGACCTCTATCTGCTGTCGGTCAAGGAGCTGGAGGAGCGGATTGCGCTGCTCAATGACGAGATCGCCCGGCTGAAATCGGCGATCGCCGGCAAGCAGGCGTCGCGCAGCGTCGCCGATACGTTCTTCAAGAAATAGCCACTCGCATCAAGTGCGGGCGGGCGGATTGAATCTCGACGCCAGGCCCGGCGACGGCAGCGCCACGTTGGTGGCGAGCCCGAGCAGCATCAGCAGGCGGATCGTCACCCAGGCCAGATCGAACTCCCACCACTTATGGCCATGGCGCGCCGAGGTTGGATCGGCGTGATGGTTGTTGTGCCATCCCTCGCCCGCCGCGAGGATGGCCACAAAGACATTGTTGCGGCTGTCATCCGGGGTTGCGTAGTTGCGATAGCCCCACAGGTGCGCCAGCGAATTCACCGACCAGGCGGTGTGCCATACGACCACTGTTCGCAGCGCGCAGCCCCAGACGAACAGGCTGACGCCGAACTGCCAGGCCGCCACCACGCCTTCCCCGGACAGCAGGACATAGAAGAACCCGCCAAAAAAATAGACGAACCAGACCGCGATGTTCAGCTTGATCCAGTTCTTGCGCCGCTCGAGCAGGACATAGAGCGGATCCCGCAGCAGATCGCGCGCATAGCGGTCCGTCATCGGGCCGCTGCCCATGTCGGGCGGGCGCGCCAGGAGCCAGCCGAAATGCGCCCAGGTGAAGCTCCGCAGCGGCGAATGCGGATCGTTCTCGTCGTCGGCATGGTGATGGTGCCGCCGGTGAACCGCGACCCAGAACGCCGGCGAGAATTGCAGGCTGCACGTCCCCAGGATTGCGAGCGCATGCTCGAACCAGCGCGGACAGGTGAACCCGCGATGCGTGAGCATGCGGTGGAAGCCGACATTGATCCCAAGTACGCCGTAGACATAGACGCCAAGCGCGAACAGGACGAAACCGGTCCAGCTGAAGAAAAACGGCACGAACGCCAAGGCTGCGAACAGGTGCACCAGCAGGAAGCCGACGACGTTGTCTCTGCGATAGCTCACGGCGCGCGTACGCCGCCATGCGCCGCAGCCGTCAGCGATCGTGCGCGACCCGGCTGCGCCAATAGATTTAGGGCCTATCCCCTTGACACACGTAGTTAGCGATTTGACCGGATATAGTGCGGTCCTATTTCTATCCAAAGTCGCCGCGCCACTTTTTCGGTACTGATCTTCCATTCGTACTCGATCAAACCAATTGCCTGCTCAAGCCGCTTTGAGGCCAAGAGTTCATTGCAGCCGATCCATATCAAACTGAGCCGCAAGAACCGCGGACTGCCGTGGCTTATGCCGAAGCGCTTTGGAAAACGCTTCATGTCAGGATCAATCGCCAACAGGATTGCATCATTGGCCAAGGCCGCAGTGCAAACCACTTCGTCTGCCGATTTTTCCGCCAATACATTGCGATGAAAAATGACAAAGTGACCGCTCTTTTTGAGAACGTCACCAACAGAGTCCGGCACTCCCGCGTCAAGGAAAACGCGAAGAGTTGGCCGGTCAGGATCAGGCAGCCGCGCTATGTTTGATGGCGGCTCGAATGTCCTGTTCGGTGAGGGTTGGATATTCCTTCTTGATGTCATCTATCGAATATCCGGCATCGGCAAATGCCTTAATGGCCCGCACTGGTATTCGCGTCCCAGCGATTACCTCTTGATTGCTTGCGATGTTTCGATGGCGCTCAATTTTTCCGAAAGAACTCTTGTCCCTTCGCCACATTGCGCGCACAGCGTCTTCCATCTCGCCAGACACGACCTTAAGCGGTATTTGAAAAACGCCCTGACCCGTCACAACATCTTCTCTCCGGTCGGTGTCTGGATTGAAAAAGACAACACGCCTATTGAGAACATAAAGAGTGATTTTCGACCAAAGGTCATCCCCGAGGTGACGCAATTTATCCTTTACGTCCCGAAGGTGTGGAAGCGACACCTTGGATTCATTCCGAAGAGCGTTGACTATCTTGAGGCATACGATGTCCCGAAACGAATAAATCCGGCTGTACGAAACGCGGCGATTCTCATATGCGAGACTTGGCTGAAAAAACTTGGTGCGGTCCCAGTAGCGGAGTTGCCCAAGGCTGATACCAGTCAGGCGCGCGGCTTGGTCTTCCGTGAAGGCGGAAACCACCACATTTGAATCTTGCCGGGGCATGATGTACTCTAGCCGCTGAGATCGGTTCGAAAAAGAGCATATTTCGCCCATGACTGACGCCCCTCTATCTCTTTCGGAAGCCTTAAGTTCCGGCCGCTTGCGCGAATTTATTGCTCAAGAGGAACGGCGCGGCATCGGCCCCGCCGCCCGCAAGAAGCTTGATGCCGCGATCAAGAAGCTGGCCACTACACCGCTGCGATCAAAAGGTCGAACATCGCGTTCTGCATCCCGCGATGGTTCGAACGGAAAGTGAATTCCTTCAGATAGCGGTCCATATATTTCGGTGACACCCAAATGTGTGTCGATCGGATCGAGTTCTTGAACAGCCGCCAGAAATTTTCGACGTTGTTGGTGTGGTGCCAAGCGCCATGTCGGTAGTCGTAATACGACCATTCCTTTTCGCTGTGCTTGACCGTGCCGTGCTTGTAGCCGTCATCCGTGAGTAAGCCGTAGCTCATCAGTTCATCGGTCGAAACGATTGAACCGGGTTCAACGGTTCGCAGCACGGCTTCGCGAAGCGTCGCTTTCTTGACGTTTGGCACTACCTCAGTGTGCATCCGGCCCTCGCGCTCTTTCATGCCGAGCACAATGGTCTTACCGGCAGCACCGCGACCACGTTTGCCGGAACGGCGACCGCCGACGTAAGTTTCGTCCGCTTCGATGTGGCCCTTGAGAATTTCGAAGCCGTCGACGCTTGCCATCAGCGTGCGGATTTGCTGACCGATGCGCCACGCGGTTTTGTAGGTAACGCCAAGCGTGCGCTCCAGTTCTTTGCCGCTCACGCCGTGGCGCGTCGTGATAAAGAGATAGATCGCATAAAACCAGACTTGCAGCGGCGTCCGACTATCCTGAAAAATCGTGCCAGCGCCCGGATATACATGATCACCACAATGGGCGCATGAGAACGCGCGCCGATCCGTGAGCTTGTGGAACGTCCCTTCGACACCGCACTTGCCGCAGACATGCCGGAGGCCGTACCGGACCTCCATAATGTGAGTCAGACACGCATCATCGTCCGGGAAGCGCTCAAAGAACTCCCGAACCGTCAGCTTGCCGAGCTTCTTTTGCTTTGATGCCTTGGACATGGCGACCAACCTTTCGATGGTCGCCAGAGTACCCTAGGCAGGTACGTGTGTCAAGGGGATAGGCCCCATAGATTTTGGTCCGGAACGGTCAGTGCAAGCCCCCGTGCGCGCAACGTCCCCACAAGACGCACATTGCATAGCATGGGCGCGGGGGCTGGCGAAGGCGGCGCCGCGAGGTCCAGGCACGGCAAGCGGCGCGGAGTCCGCGTCGTGGAACGCGCAGGCCAGTGTTCAGCGGCGCGCACGACGCGCCGTCGCCGCACACCGCGCAACCACGTCAGGCGGGTCGCTGCAGACAAACCGTCGTTACAAAACGCGTCGACGGCTTAACGCGTTATTAAGCTTTCCCCTTCATTACTGTCATCGTCCATCTTCTGGACATTGAGTGGCTCCTGTCCACTCTGTTTGACGCCTCCCTGTTTAACTTTTGAGCCGCCGGCAACGGCGGCTCTTTTTTGTCTCAAATTCGGACAGCCGACGCCGGCCGCCCGATTCGCCGGCGCCTGCCGTACCGCATCTGTCCGCGATCGTCCGTCTTCTGTTCTCCGCCACCGTGGCCGCGCGGCAACTATGTCTGAATCTTCGCTTTGCGGGTGCTGGACAGGCCCGCACCGCAAGGGCAATCCTGACCGCTCGCCGGCGTGGCCGGTGCAAGACCAAGAACACAGCGTTGGCGTTGCGTGGGGCGTGTGACATGTCGGAACAGACGGCCAGTGGAGCCGCGACCGTTTCCTTCGGCGAGCGGCTGGCGAATTCGCAGGCATTCAGCGCGTTGTTCCGCGACGGCATGGCGCTCGTGGAAGAGACCGCAAGCTACCTCGACGGACCCGGCCGGCAGGAATCCAAGAAGCTCGATCGCACGGCAGCGCTGGCCTACGCGACCGAGAGCATGCGGCTCACCACGCGGCTGATGCAGCTCGCGTCCTGGCTGCTGCTGCACCGCGCGGTCAAGGAAGGCGAGATGTCGCTGGCGCAGGCCAGTAAGGAGAAGTCCAAGGTCAAGCTCAGCGCGGCCGACAACGACGACGGCAACTACAAGGTCCTGCCCGAACGCCTGCAACACCTGATCGACCGCTCACGCCATCTTCAAAGCGCGATCCGCCGGCTCGACAGCACCATGCATGCGCGGGCGGATACGACGCAGGTCCGTCCCGCCAATCCGGTCGAACGGCAGATGGGCCTGCTCAAGGCCGCCTTCGAGGCGGAGTGATCGGTAGCCTCGAAATGCGAAGGCCCCGCGCGCGCGGGGCCGCAGCTCTTGCACGGAGAGGCCGGCGCTATTTCTTGCCGGCGCCGATCCCGCCGAACTTCTTCTGGAACCGCGACAGCCGCCCGCCGCGATCCATCAACTGCTGCTGCCCGCCGGTCCAGGCCGGGTGCGACTTCGGATCGATGTCGAGGCGCAGCGTGTCGCCCTCCTTGCCCCAGGTGGTGCGGGTGGTGAACTCGGTACCGTCGGTCATCACCACCTTGACGGTGTGATAGTCCGGATGCGTATCGGGCTTCATGTCGTGGTCCTCGCGCGGCGGCGGCGCGTCGAATGGAGTCGGTCGGGGGATTTCGCGCGTCCTATACCCTACCGGGCATGGGTAAACAAGCCGCGCCGCCAGATTGCCAGCCGCCCCTGCGGCGAGGCATTGTCGCCTCGAAAGCCGGCGGTTTCTTGCGCCGGCCACGAGGCTTGAGCGGCGCATGAACGTGGTCGACCGCCCCCCCGCGCAGGGAACCAGACTTCCCGCGGAACCGCCCGCGGCTGCGGCGGAAGCGCCGTCCGCTCCGTCCCCGCCGGCGTCCCGCGCCTTCAAGCTCTCCCCACTGCTGTCGCTCCTGCCCTATGTCGCGCGCTATCGCGGGCGCGCGCTGGCGGCCCTGTGCGCGCTCCTGGTCGCTGCGCTGGCGACGCTGGCGGTGCCGCTGGCCGTCCGCCGCATGATCGATTTCGGCTTCACCCACCAGGGCATGAACCTGATCGACAGCTATTTCGCGGTGATGATCGCGGTCGCCTTCGTGCTCGCGGTGGCAAGCGCGGCGCGCTACTACCTCGTCATCACCCTCGGCGAGCGCATCGTGGCCGACCTGCGCGGCGATGTGTTCAATCACCTCACCGGGCTCTCGATCGCCTATTTCGACCAGTCCAAGACCGGCGAAATCCTCTCGCGGCTGACCGCCGACACCACCCAGATCAAGTCCGCGGTCGGCGCATCGGTATCGGTGGCGTTGCGCAACGTCGTCCTGTTCTTCGGCGCCACCACCATGATGGTCATCACCAGCCCGTGGCTGTCGCTGTTCGTGCTGCTGGCGATCCCGGTGATCGTGCTGCCGCTCTACGGGTTCGGCCGCGTGATCCGTGGCCGCTCGCGCGCGGCGCAGGATACGCTGGCCGACGCGTCCGCCTATGCCGGCGAACTGATCGGCGGCGTGCGTACGCTCCAGGCCTTCACCAACGAGGCGCAGGCGCGCAGCCGCTTTGCGGCGGCGGTGGAGCGCGCCTTCGAAGCCGCCCGCAGCGCCACCGGCGCGCGCGCAGTGCTGACGGCGGTGGCGATCTTCCTGGTATCGGCGAGCGTGGTGGTGGTGCTCTGGATCGGCGCGCAGGACGTCATCGAAGGCGACATCACGCCCGGACGGCTTGGCCAGTTCGTGCTCTATGCGGTGTTCGCGGCGAGCGGGCTCGGCCAGCTCTCGGAAGTCTGGGGCGAGCTGTCACAGGCGTCGGGCGCCGCCGAGCGGCTGTTCGAGATCATGCGCGTCAAGCCGCAGATCAGGGCGCCCGCGCAGCCGGCGCCGCTGCCGGAGCCCGCGCGCGGCGAGGTGGTCTTCGACCGCGTGCGCTTTGCCTACCCGTCGCGGCCGGATGCACCGGTGCTCGGCGGCGTGTCGTTCCACGTGCGTCCGGGCGAGAAGGTCGCGATCGTCGGTCCGTCCGGCGCCGGCAAGAGCACGATCTTCCATTTGATCCTGCGCTTCTACGACCCGACCGCAGGCATCATCAGCTTCGACGGCGTGCCGATCGCAGAGGCCGATCCGCAGACGCTGCGCCGGCACATCGCGCTGGTCCCGCAGGATACCGTGATCTTCGCATCGTCGGTGGCCGACAACATCCGCTTCGGCCGACCCGATGCCGGCGATGCCGACATCGCCCGTGCCGCCGAACTGGCGCTGGCAACCGAGTTCATCAACCGTCTGCCGCAGGGCTTCGCGACTCCGGTCGGCGAACGCGGCGTCACGCTGTCCGGCGGGCAGCGCCAGCGCATCGCGATTGCGCGCGCGATCCTGCGCGGCGCACCGCTGCTGCTGCTCGACGAGGCGACGTCCTCGCTCGATGCCGAGAGCGAGAATCTGGTGCAGGCCGCGCTCGAACGCCTGATGGCGGGGCGCACCACGCTCGTCATCGCTCACCGGCTCGCGACGGTGTTGTCCTGCGACCGCATCCTGGTGATGGACGAAGGGCGCATCGTCGAGGAAGGCACCCACGAAAGCCTTGCCGCCGCGGGTGGACTCTATGCGCGGCTTGCGAAGCTCCAGTTCCAGAACGGGTGATTACGGCCGCCACTGCATCCGAAAGATCGGCGCGCCCGACCGTGGATTGATGTCCTCGCCGGCCTTGCGGAAGCCATGCTTCTCGTAGAACCGGATTGCGCGCGCATTGTCCTGATTGACGTGCAAGTCCAGGCCGGCCTTCGAAAGCCGCCGTGCTTCCGCGAGCAATGCCGCTGCAATACCGCTGCCCTGGTGTTCGGTGGCCACAACGATCTGGTCGAGATAGCCGGTGCCCGGATTGAGCACCATGGCGCCGACGATGCAATCGCCCACTGTCGCGATCAATGAGAGCGAACCGGTGCCTTCGAGCTCGGCGATGCGATCGACGGTCCAGTTGCGCCGGGCCTCGAAATCGATCGCGGGATAGGCCGCCTGCCACGCGGCAACCCAGACGTCCAGCGTCTCCGGAAGGTCGGCGGGCTGCATCGGCCGAATGACCAGGTCCGGCCGTTCCGTGACCATCACCGCTCCGTCAGCTTCAGCTCGATGCGGCGGTTGCGGGCATAGGCTTCCTCGGTGCGGTCGGTGTCGATCGGCTGGAACTCGCCGAAGCCGGCCGCGACCAGCCGCTGCGGCGAGACGCCCCGGCTGATGAGATACTGCACGACCGCGATGGCGCGCGCGGCGGAGAGGTCCCAGTTGGTGCGCCCGCCTCCGATCGGCCGCACGTCGGTGTGGCCGTCGACGCGCATCACCCAGGCGATGTCGCCGGGGATCTGCCGCTCGATCTCCAATAGCGCGCTCGCGATCTTGTCGAGCTCGGCGCGCCCCTCCGGCTTCAGCACCGCAAGGCCCACGTCGAAGAACAGCTCCGACTGGAACACGAACCGGTCGCCGACAATCCGGATGTCAGGCCGGTTGCCGAGGATGGTGCGCAACCGGCCGAAGAAGTCGGACCGGTAGCGCGACAATTCCTGCACGCGCTGCGCCAGTGCCACGTTCAATCGCTGGCCGAGATCGGCAAGTCGCGTCTGCGCATCCTTGTCCTTCTTCTCCGCCGCTTCCAGCGCACCCTCCAGCGCCGCCAGTTGGCGGCGCAGCGCCGCAATCTGCTGGTTGAGCACCTCGACCTGCGCCAGCACCCGCGCCGTCATCTTCTTTTCGAGGTCCAGTTGGGTGGACAGCTCGGCGGCCCGCGTCTGCGCTTCGCCCGCCCCCGATCCGACTCCTTCGTAGAGTCCGCGGAAGCGGTCGCGTTCGTCCTCGGCGGTGGCGAGACTGGCGCGCAGCTGCGCAAGCTGCTCCTCCATCGTGATCTTGCCGGTCTTCTCCAGCGACAAGAGCTCGGTGAGCTGCATGATCTGGGCATTGAGCCGGCTGAGCGCGGTGTCCTTGCCGGTGACTTCCTGCGTCAGATAGAACTGCACCACTACGAACACCGACAGCAGGAAGATGATGCCCAGGATCAGCGTCGCGAGCGCGTCGACGAAGCCGGGCCAGTAATTCATTCCCGCGTCGCGGCGGGCGCGTGCAACTGCCATCGGGTGCCTACTTGTTCACGTTCTCGCGCACCAGCATTTCGAGCAGGCGGCGGATCTCGCGATGCTGGTCGGCCTGCGAATCGACCCAGTCGCGGATCATCTGCTGCTCGGTGCGCATGTGGTGGACCAGCCCCTGAATTGCCTCCGCCAGATTGGCCATGGCGGTGGTCGCCTGCCGGCTCGATCCGCTCTCCTGGATGGTTTCCTTGAGCCGTTCGATCGCCATTCTCAACTCGGTTGATGGCGGACCTGTGGCCACGGTGGTCTCGGTCCCAACCCCGAGATCGCGCACGGTGGTCGAGAGCCAATCTTCGAGATCGGTGTAGAAGCGGTTCTGCGCCTGGCTGGTCTGCAGGTCGAGGAAGCCGAGCACCAGCGAACCGGCGAGGCCGAACAGCGACGACGAGAACGCGATGCCCATGCCGCCGAGCGGAGCTGCAAGCCCCTCCTTCAGGGCATCGAACACGTTGCCGGCATCACCGGTGACGCTGAGGCCCTCGATCACGCGACCGACCGAGCCGACGGTCTCGATCAGGCCCCAGAACGTGCCGAGCAGCCCGAGAAACACCAAGAGGCCGGTCATGTAGCGCGACATGTCGCGCGCCTCGTCGAGCCGCGTCGCGATCGAATCGAGGATGCCGCGCATCACCTGGGCCGAGATCGCCATGCGATCGGAGCGGTTGCCCAGGATGGCCGCCATCGGTGCGAGCAGCACCGGCGGCCGTTCCACCGCAAGCCCCGGGTCCGAAAGCCGGAAGCCGTTGACCCAGTTCACCTCCGGAAACAGGCGGATGATCTGCCGGAACGCCAGCAGGATTCCGATCAGCAGCACGCCCAGGATGAGGGCATTGAGGCCGGGATTGGCGAGGAAGGCGACCCAGATCTGGCGATACAGGACGACCGCGACCAGCGCGCACAGGATGAGAAACACGCTGATCCGGACGAGGAAGATCCGGGGCGACGACAGCTTCAGGGGGTCGAGGTCCTGCGCCATGGAGGCAATGGTCCAATTCAATGGCCGACAGTCGAATCACACTATGACATAGGCACGGCGGGCTGAACATGCAGCCTCGGCTGTGCAGACCGTTAACGACCGCCCGAATTCGCGATGGAATTCGCGATGTATGACAACGGCTTCACTGTCCCCGCTTGCCCGGTGCGCGCGGCATCGGTGCCGGCTCCGCCGGCGTCAGTGCACCGATGGCGCCGGCCCGGATGGCAGCGATTCCCTCACGCGCCAGTTCGTCGGCCCGCTCGTTCTGCGCATGCCCGGCGTGTCCCTTCACCCAGTGCCAATTGACGCGATGGCGCTTGAGCGCCTCGTCGAGCCGCTGCCACAGATCGACGTTCTTGACCGGCTTCTTGTCGGCGGTGCGCCAGCCGTTGCGTTTCCAGTTCCTGATCCAGGACATGATGCCGTCGCGCAGGTACTGGCTGTCGGTGTGAATGTCGACCAGACACGGCCGCTTGAGCGCTTCGAGCGCGGCAATCGCGGCCATCAGCTCCATGCGGTTGTTGGTGGTGTGCGGCTCGCCGCCCTTCATTTCCTTCACGTGATCGCCGAACGCCAGGATCGCGCCCCAGCCGCCGGGACCGGGATTGCCGGAACACGCGCCGTCGGTGTGGATCACGACATGCGGCTCGCTCATCGCTCGATCCCGTAGTCGCGCACGCTGCCGACCTTCTGGTGGAAGCGCAGCTTGCGGAAGAACTCCATCGGGTCCTTCGGCCGCACCAGCGCGCCGGGCGGGACGTTGAACCAGTCCACCAGCCGCGTCAGCAGGAAGCGCAGCGCAGCGCCGCGCGACAGAACCGGCAGCGCCACGCGTTCGGCGTCGGCCAGCGCGCGGACCCGTTCGTAGGCCTGCAACAGCGCCCTGCCCTTGGTCACGTTATAGGAATGGTCGGGCTCGAAGCACCACGCGTTCAGGCAGACCGCAATGTCATAGGCGAGCGCGTCGGTGCAGGCGAAATAGAAATCGATCATGCCCGACAGCGTCTCGCCGAGGAAGAACACGTTGTCGGGAAACAGGTCGGCATGGATCACGCCTTGCGGCAGTCCGCGCGGCCAGCCGCGCTCGAGCGCAGCGAGTTCCTTCTCGATCGCCTCGCGCAGGTTGCGCTGCACGTCGTTGGCGCGTTCGCGGCAATGTTCGAACAGAGGCCGCCAGCCGTCGACCGACAATGTGTTGCGCCGCTTGCGCTCGAAGCTGAGACCGGCGAGGTGCAGCTTCGCCAGCGCCTCGCCGACCGCCGCGCAATGGGCGGCGTTCGGCCGCCGGATCCACAGCCCGTCCAGGAAGCTGATGAGGGCGGCGGGGCGGCCGGCGATCTTGCCGAGCGCCTCGCCTTTCCGGTTCGCGAGCGGCTGCGGGCAGGTGATGCCGCGCGCGGCCAGATGCTGCATCAGGCCGAGGAAGAACGGCAGGTCCTTGGCCGCCACCCGCTTCTCGTAGAGCGTCAGGATGTAGTTCCCGGTGGAGGTGTGCACCAGGAAGTTCGAGTTTTCGACGCCTTCGGCGATGCCCTTGTAGGACAGCAGTTCGCCCAGATCGTAGCCGGCCAGGAACCCGGTCAGTTGCTCTGCCGTAACGTCGGTGTAGACGGCCATGCGATGTTCCAACCCTGTCAGCGCGGCTATCGCGGCCGTGGCCGGTCCGTCAAGGGGAGCAGGGCCCGGCCCTGCAATGGCCATTGGACAGGCTCGCCCCCGATGCCTATATTCCGGGCGCAATCCAGTCATCCCAGATGACGTAGGGCTCTGCCGGTGGGGCGGGCGGAGCACAGAGGAGAATTGCCATGGCGCAACCAGCACCCTTGATGCCGAAAGCGACCGCCGTCTGGCTGGTCGAGAACACGGCGCTGTCGTTCGATCAGGTCGCGGAGTTCTGCAAGCTGCACCCGCTCGAAGTGAAGGCGATCGCCGACGGCGACGCCGCGCAGGGCATCAAGGGTCTCGATCCGATCCAGACCGGCCAATTGAGCCGCGAGGAGATCGAGAAGGGCGAAGGCGACCAGGACTACCGGCTCAAGCTTCTGGACCCCAAGGTGCGGCTGCCCGAGGCCAAGCGCAAGAAGGGACCGCGCTACACGCCGGTGTCGCGCCGGCAGGATCGGCCGAACGCGATCCTGTGGCTGGTGCGCAATCATCCCGAGCTCAAGGACGCGCAGATCATGCGGCTCGTCGGCACCACCAAGTCGACGATCCAGTCGATCCGCGAGCGCACCCATTGGAACGCGCAGAACCTGCAACCCATGGATCCGGTCACGCTCGGCCTGTGCACGCAGATCGACCTCGACCTGGAGGTTCACCGCGCCGCCAAGGAGAAGCCGATCGACGCCACCGCGCAGGGCGCAACGCTGCTGCCGGCCTCCGAGACCACGATCAAGCCGCGCGAGCCCGAGCCCGCCGAGAGGGCGCCAAGCGAGGAGGACAACGTCGCTGCGGTGTTCGCCAAGCTCAAGCAGATCGGCGGCGGCAAGAGCGAGTAGGCGCCGCTTCGCGGCTACTTGCGCCGCAGCCAGCGGTCGAGGCTGAAGCGCCCGCCCGCGGTCACGAACAGCACCACGAAGCCGCCGAAGATCGCGACGTTCTTGAAGAACTGGCTCTGCTGGCCGCGCACCTGCGCGGCCGGGAACTCCCAGTAGCGGTGCGAGCTGAAGGTCGCGACGATCACGAACAGCATCAGCAGGATCGACGCATAGCGCGTGCCGAGCCCGAGCAGGATCAGCACGCCGCCGACCAGCTCGACGCCGGCGCCGACCGGTCCCCAGAACCATTCCGCCGGCCAGCCGCGCGTGGAGTAGGGGATGAACTTGAACGACTTCATGAAGCCGCTGTAGGCGAAGATCCACCCCAGCATGACGCGGCCCACCAGCAGCAGGAAATCCTTCCAGGCTGCCGCGCAGGCGTCGCAGTACGACAGCATTGGATGTGACGACGGCTGATCGTTCGACATGGTTGCCCCCGGCTGTTTGCGCAACACTGCGCCGATTGTCGTCAAGGCTAACCCCCGGCGCAACCGGATTTGTCCGTTGTCCTATTGACGCACTGCCGGACTTCGCACCGCACAACGGGCGCGTGGTGTCCAAGCCAACGCTTCGCCGCCCGGATTTGCGGCGCCGGGCCGCCGTGCGATGTCATTTCCTGCGCCGATCCCGAAACATCGGGATGCGCGGGACGCCGGGGTCCCGGGGGACCCGCGGGCCTCGGCGCCTCGCGACACCGAGGCTTGCCGAGCAGATGGTTTCCGCAAGTCCGCCGTTCGTCCGACGTCCCGCGCGCGGTGTTTGAGGCTTGCTCCGCTCGACCCCCGGTGGGCGTATCCTTTCAGGCTTCCTCTCGCTGGCGCGATTCCGGCGGAAGCCTACCCACCGCTGACAGGGCCTGGCCGAAGCGGACGAGTAAGGCGCTGCGTCCGCCTGCGGCCGCCTTATCCCTGGTGACGCGCGGCCGGCGCGCCGGGACCGGGCGGCTTGGGCCGCCGCGCCGCGGGTGTGCGTTTGGCACCCGCATGGCGCGGCCACCGCATCCCGCCCCGCGCCGTGTCACGCTGCAGACGCCCCGAAGGGGGACGGAATGTGTGACTATATACCTGGGACGAGGAATATTGTCAAGCGGGCCACCTCGATTATTTCTTTCCGTCGGCTCGCGGCCCGCGCAGCGCGCCAATGCGCTGGGATCGCTGAGGCCTTGTGCCCGACTTGCCGCGGCGAGCGGCTGGCACGCCTGGCCGGTCCGCCGAGCGCGACCGATCGTTCCTACTCCACCGCCTTCATCACCTGCTTCACGAAGTCCGGCGAGGCGCCGACCACCTTCTCCAGCAGCGCGTTGGTCGCCGCCGCGTTGCGCGGGTTGATGTCGAGGTGGCGCTTCCTGGCGAGCGCCAGGAAGTCGGGGTCCTTCATCAGGTCGTCGAACGCCTTGCGCAGCGCCGCCACGCGGTCCTTCGGCACGCCCGGACCGACCGCAAGGGCGCGCGCAAACGGCGTGCCGGAGGCGATGAATTCCGCCCACGGCCGCTTGTCGGGCGGCGACAGCTCGGCGAGCGTCGGAATGTCGGGCAGGTCGCGCATCCGCTCCAGCGTGTACTGTACGAAGAACCTGACCTTCTTGTCGCGCAGCCAGTCCGGCCGGCCGGCGGCGAAGCTCTCCCAGGACGCCGTCCAGCCGGCGATCTCGCCGCGCTCCATCGCGAGATTGAGGTGGTTGCCCGACGGATAGCCGGTGGTGACGCGGTATTTGGTGCCGAGGATGGTCTTGGTCAGCATCGCCCACTGATAGGACAGGTGAGTCCGGCTGAACGAGCCGACGACGAAGTCCTTGCTCTTGAGGTCGTCGAGCGTCTTCACCGGCACCGCGTGCCACAGCGTCATCATCTGCGCGATCGAGTCGTAGGCGCCGAGCCACTGCATCTTGCGACTCTCGTACTGCACGCCTTTGGGCGACATCCGCTCGATCAGCGGCAGCGCGTGCGAGAGCAGGAGCTTGGAGCCGTCCTGCGCCGCCGGGCCGTAGATGTGGTTGCCGGCGACCACGCCGCCGGCGCCCGGCATGTGCTCGACCACGATGTTGGGGTGGCCCGGGATGTGCTTGCCGAGGTGCTCGGCAATGGTGCGGCCGTAGGCATCGTAGCTCGCGCCCGGGCCGGTCCCCATCAGGATGGAGATGGTGCGGCCCTTGTAGAAGTCCGCGACGCTTTGCTGCGCAACGGCGGGCCATGGGCCGAGCGCCATGCCGAAGGCGGCAGCGATTGCCGAGATCCATTTTCGATGCAGCATTGTGGTCCTCCGCCGGTCTTCGCCGTCAGTCCGGCCGCGCGCAGCGCGAGCCGGTGCAGCAGGCATTACGCTTCGGCTCAACCGCATTGCCTGCGATTGCCCGGGGTCCCGCGATTGCGGGAACGACGGCAAGCAGGATTCGCTCGGCGTTTTCCTAGTCGATCGACTTCTTCACCCGCGCGAGCAGCTGCGGCGAGGCGCCGGTGACCTTCTTCACCAGCGCGTGGGTGCGCTGCCAGTCCATGGGATCGATGTCGAGATTGCGCTTCTTGGCGAGCGCCAGGAAGGCAGGATCCTTCATAGTGTCCATGAACGCCTTGCGCAGGGCGGCGACGCGCTCCGCCGGCACGCCCGGCCCCACCGCCATGGCGCGGCCGAACGGCGTCGCGGCGGTCAGGAACTCCACGATGTCGCGCTTGTCGGCGGGCGCCAGTTCGAGCAGCGTCGGCACCTCCGGAATCTGCGGCTTTCGCTCCAGCACGAACTGCGCCAGCAGCCGCACCTTCTTCTCCTTGATCCACTGCGGCCGGGTTCCGATCAGATTCTCCCACGACGCCGCCCAGCCGTGAATTTCGCCGCGCTCCATGGCGAGGTTGTTGGTGTTGCCGGTCGGATAGCCGGTGATGACGCGATAGTTCAGGCCGAGCACGTCCTTCATCATCGCCGGCCACTGGTAGGTCAGGTGCGCCTTGGCGAACGAGCCGACGATCACCTTGGCGCCCTTGTCGCCCTTGAGGTCGTCGATGGTCTTCACCGGCGAGTCGTGCCAGAACGCGATCGTGTGCGCGATGGCATCATAGGCGCCGAGCCATTGCATCTCGGCGGACTTGAACCGCACGCCGCCGGGCGTGAGCATCTCCGCCAGAATGATGGCGTGCGACAGCAGGATCTTGGTGCCGTCCTGCGGGCCGGGGCCGAACAGGTGATTGCCGGCGGTGACGCCGCCCGCGCCCGGCATGTGCTCGATCACGACGTTGGGATTGCCGGGGACGTGCTTGGCGAGCACTTCGCCGATGGTGCGGCCGTACAGATCGTAGCTGCCGCCCGGGCCGGTGCCCATCAGGATCACGAGGTTCTTGCCCTTGTAGAAGTCGGCGACGCTCTGCTGCGCTGTTGCGGGGCTGGCGAACAGAGCCGTGGCGAGAGCAGCGAAAACAAGCGCGCGCGGGCATTGCGGCATGGTCATCCTCCCGGATGGGTTTGCGTCTGTGCGCCTCTGAAGGCAAGCGTCCCACAACCAGGCTGAGGCTTCAAGGCGCGATAGACGCGGCAAAATGATCAGGATCGATCAGGGAATAGGGAACGTATCGCCGCGGGCACAGCCTGCTCTCCCGCAGCTGGACCGCAAGTGAGGCGGGCGCGCCGAACGCTCGGCACGCGGTGCACATCACCCGCCCACGCCGCGGCCCTTCAGCGCCGCGCCGATCTCGTCGAGGATCATGGGATCGTCGATGGTGGCCGGCATGGTCCAGGGCTCGCCGTCGGCGATCTTCTTCATGGTGCCGCGCAGGATCTTGCCGGAGCGCGTCTTCGGCAGCCGGCCGACCACGATCGCGAGCTTGAACGACGCCACCGGGCCGATCTTCTCGCGGATCAATCCGCAGCATTCCTGCTCGATCTCGGCGGCGGGGCGGTCGACGCCGGCCTTCAGCACCACGAAGCCCGCCGGCACCTCGCCCTTGAGCGCGTCGGCCATGCCGACCACGGCGCACTCGGCGACGTCCTTGTGCGCGGCCAAGACCTCCTCCATGCCGCCGGTCGACAGGCGGTGGCCCGCCACGTTGATGATGTCGTCGGTGCGGCCCATCACATAGACGAAACCGTCCTCGTCCTTGAACCCGGCGTCGGCGGTCTTGTAGTGGCCGGGGAATTCCGCGAGGTAGCCTTCCGCAAAGCGCTCGTCCTGCTGCCACAGCGTCGGCAGGCAGGACGGCGGCAGCGGCAGCTTGACCACCAGCGAGCCCATGGTGTTGGCCGGCACCTCCTTGCAGCTCTCGTCGACCACGCGCAGGTCGTAGCCCGGCATCGGCACGCCGGCGGTGCCCGGCTTCGCGGGCAGGAGGCCCAGGCCCAGCGGGTTGCCGCAGATCGCCCAGCCGGTCTCGGTCTGCCACCAGTGGTCGATCACCGGCTTGCCGAGGAGCGCCTGCGCCCAGTTGACGGTGTCGGGATCGGCGCGTTCGCCGGCCAGAAACAGCGCGCGGAAGTTCGACAGGTCGTATTGCGCGATGAATTTGCCCTGCGGGTCCTCCTTCTTGATGGCGCGGAACGCGGTCGGCGCCGTGAACAGCGCCGCGCAGTGATGCTCGGCGATCACGCGCCAGAACGCGCCGGCGTCGGGCGTGCCGACCGGCTTGCCCTCGTACAGGATCGACGAGCAGCCGTAGATCAGCGGCGCATAGACGATGTAGCTGTGGCCGACCACCCAGCCGACGTCGGAGGCGGCCCAGTACACCTCGCCCGGGCGCATGCCGTACAAATTCTTCATCGTCCAGTTGAGCGCGACCATGTGGCCGCCGTTGTCGCGCACCACGCCCTTCGGCCGGCCCGTCGTTCCCGACGTGTAGAGGATGTAGAGCGGGTCGGTGGCGTCAAGCGGCACGCAGTCCCACACCGAATTGGCGAAGACGATGGCGTTGTCGCGCCTGGCCTTCCAGTCGTGGTCGCGGCCCTCGACCAGGGTCGCGGGCTCCTGCGGGCGTTGCAGGATCAGGCAGGCGCCGGGCTTGTGCTGCGCGAGCGCAATCGCCTCGTCGAGCAGCGGCTTGTATTTGACGATGCGGCCGGGCTCCAGTCCGCAGCTTGCCGAGAGGATCACCTTCGGCCGGGCGTCGTCGATGCGGGTGGCCAGCTCGCGCGCGGCAAAGCCGCCGAACACCACCGAATGCACCGCCCCGATGCGCGCGCAGGCGAGCATGCCGATCACCGCCTCCGGCACCATCGGCATGTAGAGCACGACGCGGTCGCCCTTCTCGACGCCGAAGTCGCGCAGCAATGCGGCGAGCACCTGCACCTCGGTGAGCAGGAGATCGTAGGTGAGGATGCGCTTTTCGCCGGCAAGCGGCGAATCGTAGATGATCGCGGGCTGCGCGCCGCGCCCGCGCATCACGTGGCGGTCGACCGCGTTCCAGCAGGTGTTGCAGACGGCGTCGGGGAACCAGCGGCCGTAGACGCCGGCGTTCGCATCGAACGCCCGTTTCGGCGCCTCGTACCAGTCGATGTCGCGCGCCGCCTCCAGCCAGAACGCGTCGGGATCGCGCCGCCAGCGGTCATATTCCTCGTGGTAGCGGCTGGTGCGTGCGTCCATGGGTCGCTCCCCGGGCGGCAGCAAGAGTGGCGCAAGCCTGCCCCGCGTTTTTTATGGTTCGTCGCGCCAAAAAATATTGGCACCGTGCATGGCGGCTTTGCAAGCCATGCGAGGATGAATCCGGCGCGGTGGGGCGGTTCAGCCGATGGCTGAGGACAATTGCGTCATTATCGTCGGGGCCGGCCCCGTCGGTCTGGTGTCGGCAGTCAGGCTGGCGCAGGCCGGTGTCCCCTCGCTGCTGCTGGAGGCCTCGCCGACCACGCCGCGCGACCTGCGCGCCTCGACCGTGCACCCGCCCACGCTCGACATGCTGGACGAGATCGGCGTCGCCGCCGACTACATCAAGCTCGGCGTCGTGGCGGAACGCTGGCAGGTGATCCATCTCGGCACGCGCGAACGCGTGGTGTTCGACCTGTCGGCGATCAGGGGCCACACCCGGCATCCCTACCGCCTGCAATGCGAGCAATTCCATCTCGTCCCGATCCTGTTCGCGCGCGCGCGGGCATCGGGGCTGGTCGATATCCGGCTCGGCGCCGAGGTCACAGAGGTCACCCAGGACGACGACAGGGTCGTCGCCCGCGCCACCGTCGGCGGCGAGACGCGGGAATTCACCGGCCGCTACCTGATCGGCGCCGACGGCGCCCACTCCGTGGTGCGGCGCTGCCTCGGCTTTGCGCTTGACGGCTTCACCTACGAGCACTCGACCACGCTGATCACGACGCCGTTCCGCTTCGAGGATCACATCCCGGAGCTGGTCGGCGCCAACTACACCTGGACCTGGCTCGATGCCGGCTCCATGTTCCGGCTGCGCGACGAATGGCGCTGCACCTTCTATCCGCGGCCGGGCGAGCCGGACGTCGAACTGTCCGACGAGGTGATCGAATCGCGCATGCAGGGCATCCTCGAATGCCCGCAGCCCTACGCGGTGCACGAGAAGCGCACCTACAAGATCCACCAGCGCATCGTGCCCGACTACCGGCAGGGCCGCATCGTGCTGGCGGGCGACGCCGCCCATGTCACGCCGCCGACCGGCGGACTCGGCATGAACGGCGGCATCCACGACGCCATGAACCTCGCCGACAAGCTCGTGCGCGTGGTCAACGGCGAGAGCGACGACCTGCTCGGCCTCTACACCCGCCAGCGGCGGCCGGTGGCGCAGGCGGAAATCCTGGCGCAGTCGCACCAGAACCGCATCCGCATGCAGCTGTGGGACCCCGAGCAGCGCAAGCAGGTGATGGCGCATATGCGCGGCATCGCCGCCGATCCGGCGCGGACCAAGGCGATGCTGCTGCGCACCTCGATGATCGAGGGGCTGCAGAAGGCCGCGGCGGCGGGGTGATTCGGCGTACAAGCAGTGCCGTCATGCAGCAAAACGGGTGGCGCGCGCGGGGGCGTTAGGCTCTAAGCATCCCGCCGCACCCGAGCCCGACCGTCCTCCCCCATGTCCATCATCACCGATCCGCTGTTCTACCTGCTGGCGATCCCGGCGATCACCATTCTCGGGCTCGGCAAGGGCGGCTTCTCCGGCGTCGGCATGATGTCGGCGCCGATGATGGCGCTCGCGATCCCGCCGCTCCAGGCCGCCGCGATTCTCCAGCCGATCCTGCTCGTGCAGGATGCCATCTCGGCCTTCGTCTACCGGCGCGACTACGACGCCTGGAATCTGAAGGTGCTGCTCGCCGGCGGAACGCTCGGGGTCGGCGCGGCGTGGTTCCTCGCCACCTGGCTCACCGACTCCCATGTGCGCATCATGGTGGGCGCAATCGGCGTGGCCTTCGTGCTCTACACCTGGCTTGCCCGCGTGCCGGCGGAGCCGAAGAAGCCGCGTGCCGCGGCCGGCGTGTTCTGGGGCACGATCACGGGCATCACCTCGACGCTGGCGCAGGCCGGCGCGCCGCCGTTCCAGGTGTTCGTGCTGCCGCAGCGGCTGCCCAAGACGACGCTGGTCGGCACCACCATCATCTTCTACACCGCGCTCAACTGGATGAAGCTCGGTGCCTATTCCGCGCTCGGCCAGTTCACTCTGGAGACGCTGTTGACCTCGGCGCTGCTGCTGCCGTTCGCGATTGCGACCAATGTCTTCGGCATCTGGCTGGTGCGGCGCGTGCCGCACGAGACGTTCTACAAGATCGCCTATGCCCTGATGTTCCTGATTTCGCTGGAACTGATCCGCAGCGGCGTGCTCGGGCTGCTGAGCTGATCGTCATCGCGGCGCGAGGTTGAGAATATCGCGGATCCACAGCGGGTCGGGCTCGGGAGCGTCGCGGGCGCCGACCAGGAAGCCGCGATCGTCGATCCAGAAATAGTTGGCGCCGACCTGCACCATGTGGTCGTGCTGGGTCAGCGGATCCCGGAGCGGGACCACGTCGGTCCCGTGACGGCTGTAGCGCGCATAGGCCGTAGCCCGCACCGCCGGCGCATAGGTCCTGTCGATGGTGGCGGCGACGTGCCGGCCGGCCTCGGCCGCGATCCGCGCATGCGCGCCGATGGCGCGGGTATTGTCGCGGAACCACTGCGGATTGCTCTCGAACGAGGTCCACATGCGCTCGAACACCGCGGTGGCGGTGGCAAGCCGCTCCTGCGTCGCGATGAAGCCGCGCAGGGTGCCGAGATCGCCCAGGGTCCACAGCGTGCCGCGTCCGGTCAGCGCGATCCGGCTGGGCGCCGCGTACAGGTAGCCCCTCGCCGGCGCGCCGTTGAGGGTGCCGCGAACCTGGAGCTCGCCGGGGACGATGCGCCGGTTCATGCCATCGCCGGCAAAGGCGTCGAGGATCGCCTGAAGCCGCTGCTGGAGTTCGGGAAGCGGGCGTGCGGCTTCGACCGCGAGACCGGAGAGGAGCGCTCCGGCCCGCCGGTCGAGATAGGTGCGGCCGAATTCGTGCCCCGGCTGAAACGGCATCGCCGTCGCCATGCCGTCGCGCTCGCCCGCACGGACTTCGCCCGGCGGCTCGACGAACAGCGGCAGCTCGGTGTCTCCCGCCAGGATCAGGATCGTGCGGTCCGGACTCGCAAGCTGCACCGCATGCCGGATTTCGACGGCGGCCTTGCGGACCGTCCCGCCCTGCACCGTCCAGCCCTTCGGAACGTCGAGGGAAAACGCACGCTCGTGCGGATCGGTCCAGCGCTCGAACGCGACCTGCTCGAGGTGCGGGTCGCCGGGGACGTAGCCCGGGAACGGCACGAAGCTTTCCAGCACCGCGGCAAACAGGTCTCGGTTCTGCGGGAACAGCCGCGCCGGCGCGCCGGCGGCCACGTGCAGCGCGAGCGTGACCCCGTCGGCGGATACGAGCGACAGCCCGGTGGCTCGCGTATGCTCGCCATCGAAGGCATGGGCGGCGGCCACCATGCGCGCGCCGTTCCGGGTCACGGTGACCTGCGACCACGGCGCCTTGGGCGCGATCTGCGCGTTCAACGCGCGCAGGAGCGACGCCGCGTCGGCGGCGTCGAGTACGCGCGGCAGGAACATCGGCCACACCCGCAGGGCGCGGCCGTCTCCCGTCGCAATGCGCACGCGCCCGCTGATCCGGTCGGCGGCGAACTGCCAGCCGAGCGGCACGCCGACCCGGAACCAGCCGGGCGCGCCGCGGATCGAGAGCTGGATGGGGACCGCCGCCGGCGCCTTCTTGGGAGCGTCCTTCGCATCCCAGGGCCGCAACACCGGGACCGGCGCAGGCGGCGGCTTCGGATCGGCGGCCGGCGGCTGCGCGTGCGCCGGCATGGCGATCGCAACCGTCAACATCCCCGCGGCGACAATCGATCTGGCCATCATTGCCGGCACAGGGTCGGCGACGAATATGGCGCCATTGTTGCACGCCGGGGTGCGCGGCAAGGCCGTGCCGACCGCTTCCGCTGTCAACCGTTGATGACTTCGAGGTGAGGCTTGCCCTGCGGACGGCGTCCAGGTGACGCTTGCGCCCGCTGGGTTGCGAGCAAGGTCGTCAGCCGCTCGGCCTCGTGCGGCCCGCCGAAATAGCAGCCCTGCCCGACCGCGCATCCTGACGCCACGAGGAAATCGGCCTGCTCCCGGCTTTCGACGCCGTCCGCGATGCAGTCGATCCCCAACTCGCGCGCCAGCCGGATTGCAGCGCGCACGACGGTTGCCTTGCGGGCGTCGCCGGTGACTCCGAACACAAGCTCGTGCGCGATCTTCAGGCGGGTCACCGGATAGCGCGACAGGTAGCTGAGCGAAGAACAGCCGGTGCCGAAATTGTCGACCGCGATCCGCAAGCCGAGATCGCGAAGCCGTTGCAGGCTCTCGCCGTGCTGCACCGTTACGCTCATCAGCACCGATTCGGTGAGTTCGACTTCCATCGAGAACGGCTCGATGCGGTACTTGTCGAGCACCGTGCGCAGCAGCCGCTCGAGCTGTTCGCCGGACTTGATCTGGCTTGCGAACAGGTCGATGGCAAGAATGTCGGGTGCGAGCCCGCGCTCGTGCCATACGCTCATCTGCCGGCAAGCCTGTTCGAATGCCCATTCGCCCAGTGCTCCGATGAGGCCTGCCCTCTCCGCCGCCGGGATGAACTTGGATGGCTCCAGCGACCCGAGCCGGGGATGCTGCCAGCGCAGCAGGGCCTCGGCACCGACGATGCGGCCGGACCTCAGCTCGACCTGGGGCTGAAAGCGCAGCCTCAGCTCGCCGTTGCCGAGCGCATTGCGCAATTCCTCGGCAAGGACGACGCGGTCGCGCACCTCGCGGTCGAGCTCCGCGCTGTGGAAGCGGAAGCAATTGCGCCCTTCCTGCTTGGCCCGGTAGAGCGCGAGATCGGCATGCACGATGACCTCGTCGGCAGTCGCCGCCTTTGGGTCACTCAACGCGATCCCGATGCTGGCCGTGATGTGGATTTCGCTGCCGTCGATGGCAAAGGGTTCGGCGAGGATCTCGTTGATCCGCTCGGCGATGGTCGCCGCCGCCGAACCGTCGGCATCGGTCTGGAGAACCGCGAACTCGTCGCCGCCAAAGCGGGCCACCATGTCGGAGGTCCGGATGATGGACTGGACGCGATCGGCCACCATCTTGAGCAGCCGGTCGCCGACCGGATGGCCAAGCGTGTCATTGACGTCCTTGAAATGATCGAGATCGAAGTACAGCACGGCAAACCGGCCCTCGCTGTGCCGCGCGGAACCAAAGACCTCGGCCAGACGGTCGTTGAAGGCGCGCCGGTTCGCGAGCCCGGTGAGCACGTCGCGCTGGGCGAGGGAGAAGATCTCCTCGTTCGCCTGCTGTAGCCGCTGGGTGTGGCGAACCCACAAGCGGGTGTACAGCGTCGCGATCAGAGTGACGATGAGGCCGCTGATCAGCAACAGCCAGGCGCGATCGTGTCGTGCGGCCACCGGACTTCCAGCGAGCGGCACGGCGACAAGGTCCCAGCGCGCATCGCCGGCCCTCAATTGTCCCGCAACGTGACGATCGGCCATGAGGCGCCATCGCGGCTCCGGTTGGGCGGCATCCTTGCGCAGGCGCGAACTGTGGACATGGACGGGCAAGGCCGCCGGCGACGCATCGGCGAGGTAGACGTACAGGTCGAGCCCGCGCGGGCTCGAGGTGGTGTTGAGGATGTGATCGATCGCTTCGGCCGTCACGAACGCGCCATGCGCGAATCCTCTGAGATTCGCCCGCCGTTCCGCGACCGTCGTATTGGGCCGGTCCTGGCGATAGACCGGCAGCGAGAACAAGAAGCCGTGGACATGGCCGTCGCGGCTGTGGAGGATGAAGTCCGGCACCGCCGACAGTTGATCGAGATCGCGGGCGCGTTCCAGCGGCCGGCGAATCGCCGGCTGGGAGAGGAGATCGATGCCGTAGATGCGCGATTGCCGCTCCACCGTGGAAAAGAAGATCGGCAGATATTCGTCGCGCTGCGGCGACGTCACGATCGAGTCGTCGGGCAACACCGCCTTGATCCGATACCCGGACAGACCCTGCTGGACGCCGGCCGCTTCGTGCTGCGCACGCCCGTCACGGGTCACGAGCGGCACCCATGAGAAGTTCTGGATCGCCATCTGTCCGCTGAGCAGGCGGGACGAGAATGTCTCGAATTCCTCCCGCGTCACCTCGGTCGAGGATTCGAAAAGCGCGCGCACCGCGACGAGCTTGTTCAGGTATTCGTTGAGCCCGTTCTGGAGCGCCAGAAAGTGGCTCTCCGCCATCGCCGTGAGCTCCCGCCGTGCGATCCTCTCCTCCCACTGCCAGACGAAGGCGCTGGCCACGGCCGACTGGATGAGACCAATGGCGGCAATCGTAACAACCGGCAACATCGCGCGCAGCCGCCCCTTGGGCGGGCTGTTCGACAGCTGGCCGGCGACCGGTACCGAACCAAGCCCGGGCGCCTGCGCGATCATGGCCTCTGGTTCCATCTCCGCCGCGGTTGTCGCGGAGACGACGCCGGACGTCATTCGGGACATTACGTAGTTTGACGGATGAATTTGGCGGGGTGGTTAGGGATGGGTGAAATTCCGCTCCCGGGCGGGCGCCAGACCGGTCGGGCCGCGGCGGGCTTCAAGTCGCAGGCCGGGTCGGTTGTGGTTCGCGGTGGGATGACCTAGCCTTTTGCGCCGTATCAACGTCGCCCTGGGGGACACTCAATGTCTGCAAGGCCTTGTGACGCCCGATCACTTGCATTCGCGGTCTGCGTCGTCCCGCTTCTGTCGCTCCCCGCCGCCTTCCCCCTGCCCGCCGCCGCGCAGGACTTCTACGCCGGCAGGACCATCGAACTGCTGGTCGGAGCGCCGCCCGGCGGCGGCTACGATATCTACGGCCGCGCGGTGGCGCGCCACATGGCCCGCCACATTCCCGGCAATCCGAACATCGTGGCGAAGAACATGCCGGGCGCCGGCAGCGCGGTCGCGGCGGGCTTCCTGTCCAAGGTCGCGCCCAAGGACGGCACCGTGATCGCCAACATCATGCCGGGCGCCGTGATCGGCCCGCTGCTCGATCCCAAGGTCAAGAAGCTGTTCGACCCGAACGCGGTTCGATACATCGGCAACGTCAACAACGGCGTGCGCGTCTGCGTCTCGGGCGCAAAGTCGAAGATCAAGACCTTCGAGGACGCGCGCACGCAGCAGGCGACGTTTGCGGGCTCGGGATCGAACGATTCCACCCACGACTACGGCTTCATGCACACCCACATGACCGGCGCAAAATGGAAGATGGTGCTCGGCTATCGCGGCACCGCCGATCTCACGCTTGCGCTCGAGCGCGGCGAGATCGACGGCTTCTGCGGCTTCGACTGGGCCAGCCTGAAAGCGCAGCGGCCGGGCTGGGTGCGCGACAAGGTCGTGAACGTCCTGATCCAGGACGCCATTGAGTCGCTCGATGAGCTGAATCAACTCGGCGTCCCCCACATCATGAAATACGCGCGCGACGACACGGCCCGCAGAGTCCTTGAATTCATCCTGAGCCAGACGGTGTTCCACCGGTCCTTCATCGCGCCCCCCGGCACGCCCGAGCCGCAGCTTGCGATCCTGCGCAAGGCCTTCGACGCCACCATGGCCGACCCGCAATTCCTGGCCGACGCCAAGAAGCTGCGCATCGACGTGGCGCCGCTGTCGGGAGCGCGGGTGCAGGAGGTCGTACGCAAATTGTTCGAAGCGCCGCAGGAGATCGTCGCGCTCGCCCGCAAGGCGATCAACCCGTAGCCCCCATCCTTTCTCAGGAGCCGACAGAATGATGTCCCGCCTGCTCGCGCTGGCCGTTGCGACCGGCATGGCCGCGCCCGTGGCGCTCGCCGCCGACTATTATGCCGGCAAATCCATCGATCTGATCATCGGATCGGGCCCGGCCGGCGGCTACGACATCTACGGCCGCGCGCTGGCGCGCCACATCGTCAAGCACATCCCAGGCAAGCCCAACATCGTGGTCAAGAACATGCCGGGGGCGGGCAGCCAGCGCGCAGCCGGCTTCCTCGCCAAGATCGCGCCCAAGGACGGCACGGTGATCGCCGGCATCATGCCCGGCGCGATCATGGCGCCGCTGCTGGAAGAGAAGCCGCAACTGATGTTCGATCCGACCAGGGTGCAGTATCTCGGCACCGCCAACAACGGCACCCGCGTCTGCGTCGGCTGGGCGGCCGCCGGGGTGACGAGCTTTGCGGACGTCCGCGGCCGGGACATGCCCTTCGGCGCGGTGTCGCCCAACGAGTCGACGCACGACTACGCCTACATGCTCCGCCGCACCGCCGGCGCCAAGTACAAGATCGTCTCCGGCTATGACGGCACCACCCAGATCGGGCTCGCGATGGAGCGCGGCGAGGTGGTCGGCGCCTGCGGCTGGGACTGGGCGAGCTTCAAGGCGCAGCGCGCCGACTGGCTGCGCGACAAGAAGGTCAATGTCCTGCTCCAGATCGCGCTCGAACCCAATGCGGAACTGACCAGGATGGGCGTCCCGCACGTCTGGGATTTCGTCAAGTCGGAGGCCGACCGCAAGCTCGTCGAGCTCGTAATCGGCCAGCAGGTGTTCCAGCGTTCCTACATCGCGCCGCCGGAGGTTCCCGCCGAGCCGCTGCGCATCCTGCGCACCGCCTTCGACGCGACCATGCAGGATCCGCAATTCCTCGCCGAATCGAAGAAGCTGCGCATCGATATCGAGCCGCTCTCGGGCGCCAAGGTGCAGGAGATCGTGCTGAAGCTGCACGCGACCTCCAAGGACATCGTGCAGAAGGCGCGCGCGGCGATCAGGCCATAGCGCGGCGACGGGGAGCGTCATGACTGTCAGGATGAAAACACGAGCCGCGGGCGTCGTGCTGGCGGGATTGGCGCTATTGGCGCCGGGCCAGCCGGCGGCGGCCGCCGATTACTACGCCGGCAAGACCATCGACTTCGTGATCGGCGGCAATCCGGGCGGCGGCTTCGACATCTACGCCCGCGCCCTGACGCGTCATCTGGCCCGCCACATCCCCGGAAATCCGGCGATCGTGGCCAAGAACATGCCCGGCGCCGGCTCCACCAAGGCCGGCATTCATGTCAGCACCATCGCCGCCAAGGACGGCCTCACCATCGGCGCCGTGACGCCGGGTGCGATCACCGGCCCGCTGCTCGACGACAAGCGCACGCTGTTCGTCCCCAACAAGGTGACCTGGATCGGCAGCGCCAACTCCAGCACGCGCATTTGCGCGGTGTACGAGCGGTCCAGGATCAAGAGCTTCGGCGACGCAATGACCCAGAAATTCGTGCTCGCCGGCGGCTCGCACGGCGACGCGACCCACGACTACGCCCACATGTTGCGGAAGATCACGGCCCCCAACGCCATCACCGTCACCGGCGGCTACAAGGGCACGCTCGACCAGACGCTCGCGATGGAGCGCGGCGAGGCCGACGGCATGTGCGGCTGGGACTGGTCGAGCGCAAAGTCGCAGAAACCGGAATGGATCCGCGACAAGACGATTCGCATCGTGCTTCAGATCGGCCCGCGGCCCAACGACGAGCTGACCCGCGCCGGCACGCCGGAGTTCTGGACGTTCATCAAGGGCGGCGAGAACCGGCAGATCGCGGAACTGATCGTGAGCCAGCAGGACTTCCAGCGGCCGTATTTCGTCGCCAGCGGGACGCCGCCGGAATACGTCGCCATCCTGCGCAAGGCCTTCGATGCCACCATGGCCGACAAGCAGTTCCTGGCCGACGCCGCCAAGATGCGCGTCGACATCTCGCCCTCGCCCGGCGCCACCGTGCAGAAGCTCATCGAGGCCTTCTACGCCGCACCGCGGGACGTCGTCGAGAAGGCGCGTCAAATGATCAGGCCATAGGCGCCCCGTCCTGCGCGCGGCGCATCGCCATCGTCGGTGCGGGCGACGCAACGCCGCAAGCGCCCGACGGTGATTTGGTTGTCGGGCGGCAGGGGATGCTCTAGCCTTCGCGCGATGCCGTGCGTGGAGTAGCCGATGCCGTTCGTGCGCCCGAAGACCCTGCCCCGCCTGGCGGCCTTCGCGATCGCCGCGCTCGCCGCCGGACCCGCAACGGCGCAGGATTACTATGCCGGCCGCACGATCGAGCTGATCGTCGGCGGCGCCTCCGGCGGCGGCTACGACATCTACGCCCGCGCCGTCGCCCGGCACATGTCGCGGCACATCCCCGGCAATCCCGCCATCGTGGTCAAGAACATGCCCGGCGCCGGCTCGACCAAGGCCGGGATCTATATCAGCACGGTCGCGCCCAGGGACGGCGCCAGCATGGGCGCGCTGATGCCCGGCGCGATCATCGGGCCGCTGCTCGAGGACAAGCCGGTCACCAAATTCGACCCGACCAAGGTCATCTATATCGGCACCGCCGATTCCGGCGTGCGGGTGTGCGCCACCTTCCAGACGTCCAAGATCAGGACCTTCGCCGACGCGCAGAAGCAGAAGTCCATTCTCGGCGCCAGCGCCGCCGGCGGCGCCACCCGCGACTATGCCTATCTGCACAACCACACCGCCGGCACCAGGTTCGACGTCGTCACCGGCTACAAGGGCACCGTCGACATCGCGCTCGCCATGGAGCGTGGCGAGGTCGACGGCCTGTGCGGCTGGGACTGGTCGAGCGTGAAGTCGCAGAAAGGCGACTGGGTGCGCGACAAGCTGCTCAACGTGCTGGTGCAGGTGGGGCTCGAGCCGCAGCCGGAGCTGACCGGCATGGGCGTTCCGCCGATCTGGAACTTCATCAAGGCCGAGACCGATCGCAAGGTCGCCGAACTGGTGGTCAGCCAGCAGGTGTTCCAGCGCTCCTACATCGTGCCGCCGGGCACGCCGCCGGCGCAGGTCAAGATCCTGCGCACGGCCTTCGATGCGACGGTGAAGGACCCGCAGTTCCTCGCCGATGCCGCCAAGATGAAGATCTCGATCACGCCCTTGTCCGGCCAGCAGGTGCAGGACCTGGTGGCCAAGCTCTACGCCACGCCGCGCGAGCTGGTCGAGCGCGCACGCACGGTGATCAAGCCGTAACGCACGGGCAGCAACCGCGGGCGCCGGGGCCGGGATGCCCGTCGTTCGGAGCGCCATCTCCGAAACGATGCGTTTCCCAAACAATACGGCCAGCCCCGACGACTGCGCCAACGTGAGCGGTCGTCGCGGACCGGCCGATCAATCCTGCCTATGAGCGCGCCAGACTAATGAACGCTGGCATCCTGCCGCAGGCGCGCGATCTCGTCCTTCAGTTGCAACTTGCGACGCTTGAGCTCGGCGATCTTCAGGTCATCCGTCGAGGGATGTGCGAGCGCTTCGTTGATCTCGTCTTCGAGCGCCCGGTGCCGATTCTCAAGTTCCGCAAGATGCGATTGAATGCCCATGTGGCTGTTCTCCTTGCGTCAGATTGGCTGCCTGACCGCCAAAGTGTACACCAGCCCGACCGGAACTTCGACGCTCGTTTGGGTTGTGCAGCGCAGCAATCCCCGGAAAGCGTTACCATTGCGGAGCGCGCTTCTGTCGTCTTGAACCGCACGGAACAAACCGGGATAATTTTCCGCCCGGCCCCTCCGGCGGGGGCGGCCGTACGGGCCCGGCGATGGCGATGACCCCAGAGGAAGAAAAAGAGCTGCGCGAGCAACTGGCGCGGCTCTTACAGGAGCACCGCGATCTCGACGCCGCCATCGGGGCCCTGCAACTGACGCCGGGTTCCGACCTGTTGCAGGTGCAGCGGCTCAAGAAGCGCAAGCTCTATCTGCGCGACCGCATCCAGTTCATCGAGGACCAGCTCACGCCCGACATCATCGCGTGAGCGTCGTTTGTTCATTGCGGCTTGATGCCGGCCTTCTTGATCACCTCGCCCCAGCGCGCGGTCTCCTCCCGGATCAGCTTGCGTAGATCGGCCGGCGAGCCGCCCGTCACCTCGACATTGAGCTTGGCGAACTGCTTGCGCGCCGCCGGGTCCTCGCCGATCTCGTTGATCGCCTTGTTGAGCTTGGCGATGATCGCCGGCGGCGTGCCGGGCGGCGCGGTCAATGCATTCCAGGTGTCGGATACGAAGTTGGGAATGCCGGCCTCGATCATGGTCGGCACGTCCTTGAGCACGCTCAGACGCTTCTCGGTCGTCACCGCGAGGATGCGCGCCTTTTTGCCTTCGTGCAGGCGCATCGAGGCGGAAAGCTGCATGAAGATCAGGTCGACATGCCCGGCCACGATGTCGTTCAGCGCGGGGCCGGTGCCCTTGTAGGGAATGTGCGTCATCCGCGCGCCGGTGAGCGTATTGTACAGCTCCGCGGTCAGGTGCGAGGTGGTGCCGATCCCCTGCGAGGCGTAGTTGATCTTGCCGGGATTGGCCTTCACATAGGCGATGAACTCCTGCACGGTCTTGGCGGGGAAGTCGTTCTTCACCAGCAGCGCGTTCGGGAACGATCCGAGCACCGCCACCGGCTCGAGCTTGGCGGGATCGAAGTTCATCTTCTTGTAGAGATAGATGTTGGCGGTAAGCGGCGACGGCGCCGACGTCATCAGCGTGTAGCCGTCCGGGGCGGCGCTGTACACCGCCTCGGCCCCGATATTGCCGCCCGCGCCGCCGCGGTTCTCGACCACGAACGGCTGGCCCAGTTTCTGGTGCAGCCGCTCGGCAAACAGCCGGGTTACGGTGTCGACGCCGCCGCCGGCAGGATTGGCGACGACGATCTTCACCGCCTTGTTCGGATAGCCGGCCGCAGGGTCCTGCGCGCCGACCGGCGACAGCGCGGCCAGCACCGTGCCCGCCGCCGCAAGCATCGCCAGGGTTCTCAAGCTCCACATCGATTCCTCCATCGGATGGAAATCGCCTGTCCTCATCGATAACCGCCGATAGGCGTTGCGCAAATGTGGCACATTGTGGCGGGGACGGTAAGCCGACCACGCGTTGTGGTCACCCCGCGGCCTGCGCGGCCGCCCACTTGCGTTGATACATCGCGCGGTCGGCGCGCTCCAGGGTTTCCGCCGGCCGATCGAGCGGCAGCAGCGCCGTGGCGCCGACCGAGGCGCCGACCGCGATCGGCACCCCATCGTGCGTCGCCGTGGTGCGTCCGATCGCTTCCTCCAGCGCCAGCGCCTTGGCGCGGGCGTTGGCCTCCTTGCAATTCCACAGCAGCACCGCGAACTCGTCACCGCCGATGCGCGCCACCACATCGGAGGCCCGCACATGACGCGCCAGCACGCTTGCGATCGCGCGCAGCACCGCATCGCCGGCCGCATGTCCGCAGCGATCGTTGACCAGCTTGAAGCGGTCGAGATCGATATAGAGCAGCGCCGCGGCGGTGCCGTGGCGCTTCACATAGGCAAGCGAACGGGCGAGTTCGCGCTCGAAGGCGCGGCGGTTCGGCAGGTCGGTAAGCGGATCGATGTCGGCGCGGGCTTCCAGCGCCGCCATCTGCGCGCGCGCCGCGGCCAGTTCGCGTTCGAGGCGATCGACCTCGGCAGCGAGTTGCATGGCGGCTGCGCGCCTGCGCGGACGCGCCGCCTCGACTTGCGGCGCCGGGGCCGGCGGCCGGCGGCTGGATGCGCCGGGCCGTCCGCCGGCGCGCTTGATTGCGGGCTTCGCCCTGAGGCCCCTGCCCGGCTTGCCTTTCGGCATCGGCCGCCACGCTCCCGATTCGCTTGCCGAAAGAGGATAGCGGGCGGGATTCGGCGGTCAAACTCCCGACGACCCCGCCTTCGCGGCGACCGCCGGCTCCCGCCTGAACCAGCCGCGCAGGCGCAAGCTCCAGCGCACGCGCCACGCGCGCATGGTTTCGATCGCCATCAGCATCGCCGGCGTCACGATCAGGGTCAGCACGGTGGCGAAGCCGAGCCCGAACACGATCGCGGTGGAGAGATTGATCCACCATTGCGTGGCCGGCGCGCCGACGGTGATCTCGCGCGTCATGAATTCAATGTTCACGCCGAACGCGATCGGCAGCACGCCGAGAATCGCCGTCACCGCGGTCAGCACCACCGGCCGCGCGCGCTCGCGGCAGGTCTCCAGGATCGCGTCATGGGCGGCAACGCCTTCGCGGCGCAGCCGGTCGTAGGTGTCGATCAGCACGATGTTGTTGTTCACGATCACGCCGGCATTGGCGATCACGCCGATGCCGGCCATCACCACGCCGAAGGCCTGGCCCATGACCAGCATGCCGAGCAGGACCCCGAAGGTGGACAGCACCACCGCCGTAAGCACGATCCCGACCGAGACGAGCCTGTTGAACTGCGCCAGCAGGATCGCGAAGATCAGGAAGATCGCGGTGCCGAACGCCTTGAGCAGGAACGCCGACGCCTTCTCGCGCTCCTCGTCCTCGCCCTTGAGCTTGAAGTACACGCCCGGGCCGAGATCGGCGCTCGCCAGCGCCTGCTGGATCTGCTGCTGCACGCGCGCGGTCTGCACTCCTTCCGCGACGTTCGCCGAGACGGTCGTCACGCGGTTGCCGTTGACGCGGTGGATGAAGCCGACGCGCTGCGACGCCACCCGCTGCACGAAATTGCCGATCGGGACGTGCCCCGACGGGGTCTGGATGTGCAGGTCGTCGATCTGGTCGAGGCTGCGCCGGTCGGGCGGGAACCGCACCAGGATGTCGACCGCCTTGTCGGAATCGGCGGGGCGGTATTCGGTGGCCTTCAGCCCGTTGGTGACGAGCTGCACCGCGGCACCCACGGTGTTGACACCGGCGCCGTATTTGGCCGCCTCCGCCTTGTCGACCTGGATGGTCCAGTCGATGCCGGGCAGCGGCTGGCCGTCGTCGAGGTCGCGGATGTCGTCGCGCGCGGCCAGCAGCGCCGCGACCTTGCGCGCCACCGCCGGCAGCGCGGCCGGATCGAGCGCGGAGAGCTGCACCTGGATCGGCTTGCCGGTGGGCGGGCCGGCGCGCGGCGCCGTCACTTCGACCAGGATGCCGGGGATGTCGGCGGTGCGCGCGCGGATCGCGTCCATGATCTCGCGGCCGGGCCGGCGCGTCTGCCAATGCGCGAACTCGAACTGGATGACGCCGATGGTGTCCTCGGAAATCTCGCCGCCCATGCCGCGCGGCTGCTCGCCGATCCGCGTATAGACCGTGGCGAGGCCTTCAAATTCGAGCACACGCTTCTCGACCTCCGCGACCAGCTTGTCCTTCTCCTCCAGCGAGAGATTGCCGCGGCCGTGCACGACCACCTGGCCGTAGTCGGGCTCGACATTGGGGAAGAACTCGACCCCGCGGCCGAACTTGCCATAGGCCATCTGCACCGCGACCAGGATGAGCACGGCACACGCCATGGTCATGCCGGGATGGCGCAGCGCGAGCTTGACGGTGCGCATATAGGGCCCGGTGTCCCTGGCACGCTCGCCATGCGGCACCGGCGCGGCCTTGCCCAGCAGCGCGCCGAGCGTCGGCGTGAAGAACAGCGCCACCGCCAGCGACGCCGACAGCGTCGCGATCAGCGTGATCGGCAGGTACTTCATGAACTGGCCCACCACGCCGGGCCAGAACAGGAGCGGCGAGAACGCGGCGATGCGCGTCAGCGTCGCCGCGATCACCGGCCCCGACATGCGCTTGGCGGCAAGCGAATAGGCTTCCTTCGGGGGCATGCCCTCGGCCATGCGGCGCTCCGCGAACTCGGAGACGATGATGGCGTCGTCGACCAGCATGCCGACCGCCAGGATGAGCGAGAACAGCACCACGATGTTGACGGTGAGCCCGGCGAGTTGCAGCCCGAGCACGCCGGCCAGGAACGACGCCGGGATCGCGATGCCGATGAACAGCGAGGCGCGGAAGCCGAGCGCAAACAGGATGATCACGGCGACCAGCAGCACTCCGGTCAGCACGGAATTCTGCAGGTCGCCCAGCATCTGCCGGATCACCTTCGACTTGTCCTGGGTGAAGGTGACGTGCACCGCCTCCGGCCACTGCCGCTGCAGTTGCGTCACGATGTATTTCACCGTGTCGACCACCTCGATCAGGTTGGCGCCGGTGCGCTTCGACACCTCGATGGTCATCGCGGGCCGGCCGTTGACCCGCGTGATCGAGGCGGCGTCCTTGAAGGTCGGCTTGATCTGGGCGATGTCGGACAGCGTCACCGAGGCGTTCGCGGAGGCGACCAGCGGCACCTTCAGGATGTCCTGCGGCCGCTCGAACAGCGACGGCACCTTGACCGAGAAGCGCCCGCTCTGGCCCTCCAGCGCGCCGGCGGCGATCAGGGTGTTGAACGAGTTCGTGATCTGGCCGAGCGTATCGAGCGAGATGCCGTAGCTGCGCATCTGCATCGGATCGATGATGATCTCGACCGCCTCGTCGCGGGCGCCGCGCAGTTCCGCCGACAGCACGCCGGGCGCCTGTTCGATCGCGTTCTTGGCAGCCCGCGCGATGCGCAGCAGCGTGCGCTCGGGCACGTCGCCGGACAGCCCGACCACCAGCACCGGATAGAGCGACAGGTTGACCTCGGTGACTCGCGGCTCGTCGACGTCGCGCGGCAGGTCGCGCTTGGCGTTGTCGACCTTGGCGCGCACGTCGGCAAGCGCGGCGTTGGAATCGAAGCCGGCCTCGAATTCGAGCAGGACATAGCCGCCGCCCTCGTAGGCGGTGGAGCGCATCTCCTTGACGTTGGCGACCGACTTGAGCTGGGTCTCGACCGGCCGCAGCAGCAGGCGCTCGGCATCCTCCGGGCTGATGCCGCGCTGCGACAGCTGCACGAAGATGATCGGGATGCGGACGTCGGGTTCCGCCTCCTTCGGGATGGTCACATAGGCGACCATCCCCGCCACCAGCAGGAACAATAGCGTCGCGATGGTCAGTCGCGCATGGCCGATGGCATAGTCGATGAAGCGGAACATCAGGACGTCTCGTCTTTCCCGGCCCGCATCCTGAAGAGCGCCGAAGGCGCGTCTCGAAGGGTGCAGGCGAACTCAGAACCTGTGACCATCCTTCGAGACGGCCGCTGCGCGGCCTCCTCGGGATGAGGGCTGCAAGCGCTACTTCGCCGTCGCGGTGATCGCAGCCGCCGGCACCGCCTCCACGGACTGGCCCTCGCGCACGAAATCCTGCCCCTGCACGATCACCCGCGCGCCGTCGGCGACGCCTGCGATCCACATGGTGCTCTGCTCGTCCTCGACCACGCTGACGCGGGTGAAGGCAACGGTGCCGTCCTCGCGCACGATGCGCACGCCGATGTCGCCGGTCGAGGCGATGGTGAGCGCGGAGCGCGGCACGCGCGCCGCCGGCGTCGCCGCGACCGGGATCGCCACTTCGGCGGTGATGCCGTCCGGGATGGCGCCGTCGGGATTGGGCAATTCGACCTCGACCCGATAGGTGCGTGTGCCTGCGGTGGCGGTCTTGGCGACGAAACGGATCGTTCCGGTCAGCTTCTCGCCGGTGACAAGATGCACGGCGGCCTGGTCGCCGACGCGCAGGCCGCCAAGCCGGCGCTCCGAGACCTCGACCACCGCCAGCATCGGATCGAGCGCGACGATGGTTGCGATCTCGCGCCCCATCATCGGCAGCGCGGCACCGCCGACCTCGACCGCCAGTTCGTGGATGACGCCGTCCCAGGGCGCCCGCACGACGCTGCGCTCGAGCTCGGCCTGCGCGGCCGCGAGCGTCGCTTCCGCGACCTTGACCTGGGCTTCGAGGTTGACCAGTTCGAGCTTCGGATAGGCGCCGGTCGCGATCAGCCTGCGCTTGGCTTCGAGCTCGGTGCGGCGCTGGATCACAAGCGACTCCGCCTGCGCTACCTGGGCCTTGCGCGCATCGTCGGAAAGCACGGCGATGACGTCACCCTTCTTCACGCGGCTGCCGCGCCGCACCGGCAGTTCGGTGAGCACGCCGCCGGTGCGCGCCGTGACGGTGACGCGCCGGTCGGCTTCGGTGCGGCCGGCCAGCACGAGCCTGCGCGCGTGCTCGACCACCGTCACCGGCATCACCGCGACGCGGAACGGTTTCCTGGCCTCGCCGTCGCTGCGCAATGCGGCGCGGCTCTGTGCGGTCTCGTGCGGCATGAAGTGCCCGGACGCGATCCAGAGCCCGGCGGCCGCAACAATTCCAACGGCAGCAATGCGGCTCGCCTTCATCGCGGTGCCTCCTTCGGCCGCACGCGCTCGGCGGTGCGGCTCGCCAGCAAGTGGCGCGTGATATCCATGAACAGCGGCAGCAGCGACATGGCATCGAACTTGGGATCGAGCGCGCGGCGCCACCACACGCCGTCGGCGATCACCATCAGCATGGTGGCGACCGCCTCGTAGTCGATATCGCGCGCGACCGCGCCGCGCTCGGCGCCGGCACGCAGGAGATCGACCAGCCATTTCTTCACGTCGGCGTCGAAGGCGGCGGAGATGCGCGCGATCTCCGGATTGCGGCGCGCCTCCGACATGATCTCGGTGCAGATCTTCACCTGTTCGTCCGGGCGCTCGGCGAAGTGGTGATAGGCCATGCCTTCGAGCACGGCGAAGAAGCCGCGCGAGAGGTCGGCGCTGGCGAACTCCTGCGCCACCTCGGCGCGGTCGCGCTCGGCGATGCCGGCGATCAGCGCCTCCTTCGACGGGAAATAGCGGTAGAGGTTGCCCGGACTCATCCCGGCCTCGTTGCAGATGTCCTGCATCGAGGCGCCGTGGAACCCGGAGCGCACAAAGCAGCGCTGGGCCGCGGCGAGAATCTCGTTCCGGCGATCGCTCTTGGCGCGGACATTGGCGCGGCGCACGGCACCCCCTTCTTGTGCGATGCGGTAAATGAGAATGAACGCTCATTCTCAAAAATATGGGCGAGTGTCAACCCCGGCGGCGCTCCCGTACCCTGCGGTTGATCCGCCCTGCGACGGAGCGGCTTCCCCGGGGCGCGATGCACTGCAAGCCAATCGAGGCAATCATGCGAACGACGGGCACCGCCATCGCAATCGTGCTTCTCGCAGCGGCGCCGGCCGCCGCCGAGCCCCGGCCCGACCTCGCCGGCAAGACCGTGCGCCTGGTGATCGGCAGTGCGCCCGGCGGCACCTACGACATCCTCGGCCGCGCGGTCGCCCGCCATATCGGTCGGCACCTGCCGGGCCAGCCGGCGGTGGTGCCGCAGAACATGCCGGGCGCCGGCGGGCTCGTAGCCGCCAACTACGTGTTCAACGTCGCGCCGCGCGACGGCACTGTCATTGCGATCTCCAACAAGGGCATCGCCGGCGCCGCCATCGCCGGCAATCCGGGGGCGCGCTTCGATGCGCTAAGGCTCAACTGGCTCGGCACGCCGTTCACCGAGACGAGCGTCTGCTTCGCCTACAATTCCCCGCGCCTCCAGGTGCGGTCGCTGGCGGATCTCTACGAGAAGGAGCTGCATGCCGCCACGCTCGGCGCCGGCACGGCGGCCACCGCCTATCCGAAGGCGCTGGCCGGACTGCTCGGCCTGAAATTCAAGTTCGTCGGCGGCTACACCGGAACCAGCCAGGTCTATCTCGCCATGGAGCGCGGCGAGGTCGAGGCGTTCTGCGAGGGCATCGACGGCGTGCTGGCCAAGCAGCCCAACTGGATTCCCCAGAAGACCATCACCCTGCTGCTCCAGGGCGGCGCCCAACCCAATCGCGATCTCAAGGACGTTCCCTTCATCATCGAGCACGCCAGGACCCCCGACGACCGGCGCGCGCTGGAGTTCCTGTACGCCGCGGAGGGACTCGGGCGTCCGTTCTTCGCGCCGCCCCACCTGCCGGCGGATGTGCTCGCGACGGCCACCGGCGCGTTCGAAAAGACCATGCGCGATCCGGACTTCATCGCCGACGCCAAGAAGCTCGGCTTCGATCCGCGGCCGGAGACCGGCGCCTATCTGGCGGCGCTGATCAAGCGGATGGCGGCAACGCCGCAGCCCATCAAGGACCGGGTCGTCGCGCTGACGCGGTAGCGTGCGCCGCGGCGACTCGGGCGTGAGACAACACGCCTCGGCGTGAGACAATATGCCACCCGGGTTTCTGAATGGGCGTTTAGCCCATCCTGAACGGATCGTCAGAAACCCGCTGTTTCCGGGCACTTCCAGCGATTCATGACAAGGGTTTAATGATTCAGTTTCGCGCCCGCTTGGTACCATGCGCGCGGATGGGAACCTCGAACTCGTGCATGGAGGAGCCGATGAAAAAGGTTCTGTTGTCGTTCGCCGCCGGACTGATCCTGGTCGCCGCCGGCGCCAGCACCGCCGATGCGCAGCGCGGAATGGGCGGCGGCGGTGGAATGGGTTTCACGCGCGCCGGTGGCGGAGGCGGCGCCGCGTTCCGCGGCGCGGGATTCCGCCGCGGTCCGGTGCTGCGCGCCGGCGGTCCGGCGTTCCGCGGTGCCGGCCCCGCGTTCCGCCGCGCAGCGATTGTCGGCGGTCCGCGCTTCGTCGGCGGCCGCCGCTTCGTTGCGGGCCCGCGCTTTGTCGGGCGGCGCTATGTCATCCGCCGGGCCGGCTTCCGCTTCGTCGGGGCCTATCCGTATGTCGGCTACTACGGCTATGGCTATGCGCGCGGCTGCTATCGCTGGCGGCTGGTGCCGACCTATATCGGCCCGCGCTGGCGGCTGGTGAATGTCTGCTACTACCCGGTGCGCTACTATCCGGGCTATCCGTACATCTACCGCACGGTCTACGTCTGGTGAGCGCGGCGGCATCGCCGGCCGTTCCGACCCGCCGGGCGTTGCCCGGCGGGTTTTTTGAATGCCATAAGGCAACGCCATCACCGATGAACCGGCACAGCTCCCCATGACGACCGCCCTGGTGATCATCCTCGGATTCCTGATCGCGTTTGCCGCGGGCTGGTCGATCCTGGCCTGCGACGCAGTGTTCCGCGCCGAGGAGCGGCCCGGCCTGTTCCGGGGGACGCCCGGCATGATCCTGCTGCTGATCGTGGCCGGGATCGGCGGCTTGACCATTGCCGGCGCCATGGTCTGGCTGTTCCAGTCGCTGATATCGGCCGCCGTTCTCGTCATCATCGCCGGCGGCATGGTGCTGGGCGGCGCGGCGTCCAGGAAGCTGCACATCAATGCGGCCGGCGCCGCCAACCGGATGATGCTCGGGCTGGCGGTCCTGGTCGCGCTCTACGGCGCGGTCTGGACCTTCCTGCCCCCTCCTGCGCTCGCGCCCCCGCCGCCGCCGCCGTCCGCACCGGCCGTGCCGACGTCGAAATAGCGTCACAAAACACCGCCGCGGTGGACTTTCCGGGGCCTTTCTGCTAATCCGCGCGCTCGATTGCCGATCCGACCGACAAGAGGAACACCGCGTGCAGGTTCTCGTCCGTGACAACAACGTCGATCAGGCCCTCAAGGCGCTCAAGAAGAAGATGCAGCGCGAGGGCATCTTCCGCGAGATGAAGCTGCGCGGCCACTACGAGAAACCTTCCGAAAAGAAAGCCCGCGAACGGGCGGAAGCGATCCGCCGGGCCCGCAAGCTCGCCCGCAAGCGCCTCCAGCGCGAGGGCCTGCTGCCGTCCAAACCAAAGGTGGTTCCCGGGGCCGCGGCAGCGCGGGGCGCTCCCCGCCGGCCGAGCTTCTGACGCCGCGCAGCGTCCGCACATCAGGTTCCCACCAGCGCGGGCCGCGACGGTCCGCGCTGTTGTTTTGGGGCGCCTCCCGTTCGTATGATGGGTCCGGGGAGCGGCCAGGATCGCGACCGATGGTGCGTGTGACCTTGCGTAGCCGGCAATGCCGCAGCGCCTTGCTGCTGGCGGCGGCGCTCGTGCTCGGCGGCTGTTCGAGCGGCATTCTGATCGGCGGCGCCCCCGACGATCCGGCGACCAATTCGGCCACCGCCAATCTTGCCTCGCTCACCGACGTGGTGATGCGCAATCCCAACGACCCGCAGGCCTACAACGTCCGCGGCTCGGTCTACGGCCAGAGCGGCCTGACCAAGGAGGCGCTCGAGGACTTCAACCGCGCGATCAAGCTCGATCCGAAATACGCGCAGGCCTATGCCAATCGCGGCCTCGTGCACCGGCAGATCAACCGGCTCGAACTGGCGCTGGCCGACTACAACAGGGCGCTCCAGATCGATCCGAACTATGCCGCCGCCTATCTCGGGCGCGGCGTGGTGCATCGCCTGCGCGGCCAGCTCATCAATGCGCTCAACGACTTCAACAAGGCGATCGCGATCCGCCCCGACAGCGCGCAGGCCTATTACAACCGCGGCCTGCTCTACCAGAGCCAGCGCCAGCACCAGTTCGCGATCGACGATTTCTCGACCGCGGTGACCCTCAGCCCGCAGCAGTCGGAGCCGCTGGTGGCGCGCGCGCTCAGCTACCTCGCCGTCAACGATGCGCGCTCGGCGGCGACCGACCTCGATGCCGCCGTGCAGGCCGAGCCGCGCAATCTCCAGGCCTGGGTCGCGCGCGGACTCGCCTATGAGCGGCTCAACAATCGCGAGCGCGCGGCCGGCTCCTACGCGCAGGCGCTCAACCTGCGGCGCGATCACGCCGCGGCCAAGGAGGGCTTCACGCGCGTCGGCGGCGTGTATGGCAAGCAGTACCAGACGTTTTGAACCCCGGTCAGTCGAACGTCTCCGCCGCGAATTTCATCACCCTATCCATGATGCCGAACGACCCGAGATTCTCGTGGCCGCCGCCGGGAATGCGCACGAAGCGCTTGGGCGACCGGATCAGCTTGTAAAGCAGTTCCCCCGACGCGATCGGCACCACGCGATCGCGGTCGCCGTGCAGGATCAGCACCGGCGCGGTGACCTTGGCGACCCGCAGGTCGGAGCGGAACTGGTCCTTCATCAGGAAGCGCACCGGAATGAACGGATAGGCGCCTTGCGCGATGTCGAGCGCCGACAGGAACGGCGCCTCCAGCACGATGCGCGCAACCGGGCGTTCCGCCGCCAGCGCAATCGACACGCCCGACCCGAGCGACTCGCCCCACAGCGCGATCCGCGCCGGCGGATAGCGCCGGGCCGCGAAGTCGTAGGTGGCGCCGGCGTCCGCGATCAGTCCCGCCTCGGTCGGACGCCCGGTAGAACCGGCATAGCCGCGGTAGCTGAGCGCGACGAGGCCGTCGCCCTGTGCGGTCAGCGCGCGGAAGCGCTCGACCCGGTAGCGCAGCGCGCCGCCATTGCCGTGAAAGTAGAGCCACACCGTCCGTTCGCCGCGCGGCGCGACATGCCACACGATCACGCGCGCGCCGTCGGTCGAATCGAGCACGACCTCCTCGGCCTGCGGGAAGCCCGCCTGCGCCGGCGGCGTGCGCACCGTCTCCGGGAAGTACATGAGCCCGCGCTGCGCCACGTACATCAGCGCCACCAGCCCGACATAGCCGGTCGCCAGGAAGGTCAGGAACCATTTCCATCCCGCCATGGAAGCCCTCGCATGAACCGGAACCGGCATCGGCGCGCGGGCGTTAGCCTATCGGTTCTCTCTCCCGCAGAGGAAGGTGCCATGGCCACGATGGCAAAGGGAACGGAGGAACAGCTCACCCGCGCGCTCGGCGAAGCCGTCGTGCAGATCTGGAGCTATCTGCCGCCCGACGTGCAGCACGAACTGTTCGAAGAAGCGATCACCTCCGGCGGCGAACGCATGCGCCATCATCTTGCGCTGTTCCTGCACGACCGTCACGTGCGTACCGAGAGCCGCGCCAGCCACATTCTGGAACCCGACAGCCTGGGCGGGTAGCTGCGCGCGACGGACGCCGCCGTCAGCGTCGCCCGGTCGCCTGCGCGATCTCGCGCGCCCATTTCTCCTCCACCGCCTTGCGGCGCTCGGGGCTGGCGGAGGCCACTTCCGGAAATTCGTGACGCCAGGCCCAGGGCCGGCAGGCGTTCACGATGGCGCGGGTGTTCTCCCACGGCGGCTCGCGCAGGAGCGGGTCGAGCGGCGTCGACCACGCGCGCTTGATGTATTCGATATCGGCGCAGGGATCGCAGCGCGTCGACATCGCCCAGATCACGTCTTCGAGGTTGGTCGGGTCGATGTCGTCGTCGACCACGATCACCCAGCGGCCGGCGTAGTTGCCGGAGTGGCAGCCGTTGACCAGCGTGCCGGCCTGCTGCGCGTGGCCCGGATGCATCTGCGTGATCGAGACCACGGTGAACATGCGGATGGCGCCGGCCTCATGGCACCAGACGCCCTTGACGCCGCTCAGCCCGGCCGACTCGATCTCGTCCCAGATCATGCCGGACTGCACGATGCATTTGGCGAACGACACGTCGGTCGGCGGCCGCATCGGCGACGCCATGGTGAGGATCGGGTCGTTGCGATAGTAGGCGCGCCGCACCCGCACCACCGGCTCCTCGCGCACGTGGCTGGCGTAATAGCCCGTGAACTCGCCGAACGGTCCTTCGGCGCGCGTCTCGTCGTGGCGGAATTCGCCTTCGAGCACGATCTCGGCATTGGCCGGCATCGGCAGGCCGTGCAACTCGCTCGCGATGGTTTCGTAGGGCCGCCCGCGGTGACCTCCGGCATAGGCGTATTCGGTGGTGCCGTGCTTGATCTCGTGGCTGCCGGCGAGGAACAGCACCGGGTCGAGCCCGCAGCACACCAGCACCGGGCAGTGCTGCTTCTGCTTGAAGTACTTCTCGCGGATCAGCCGGCCGTGCTTGCCGGGCGAAATCCACACCCCGGCGTTCCTGCTGTCGTGCGCCACCACGCGATAGGTGCCGAGATTGACCCAGCCGGTGTCGGGGTCCTGCATGATCACCACGCAGTAGGTGCCGATGTAGCGGCCGCCGTCCTTCTCGTGGATCATCGGCACCGGAAACTTGAACAGGTCGACGGCGTCGTCGCGATCGACGTTTTCGAGGATCGGCCCCTCCTTCACCGCCACCGGCGGGATCAGCCTGAAGTTGTTCTTCATGCGGTCGCGATAGGCCTTCACGATCGTGGTCGGATCGTCGCTGTCCGGGAATCCGAACGAATAGGCGAGCCGGCGGCAGGAATTGTGCAGGCCCGACACGATGCGCATGCCCGGCGGATAGCCCTTGATGCGGTCGAACAGCACCGCCGGCGAGCGGCCGGGGCTGGAATGCGCGAAGATCTCGGCCAGCACGCCGATCTCGATGTTCCAGTCGGCCCCGTCGATGCGCGCGAGCTGGCCGATCTTGTCGGCGTAGTCGACGATGTCGCGCACGTCCGGCAGCCGCTCGTTCGAGCCGGAGCGGGTTTCCTGGATGTCGGGATTCAGCATGCTTGCGGTCTCTTGTTGTCTGGTACGCATTGACGCACGGACGATCATACCACACCGTGGCATTCTGCGCGTGTTCAACGATGGAGGTCGCGATGGTTCGCATCGGTCGCCGGAGATTCCTGATCGGATCGGCGTCGGTCGCCGCCGGCGTCGGCGCGCCGGCGGTGGCGCAGCCGCTTGCCGCGGTGAAGGTGGCCTCGGCCGGGATCGCCAGCGACATCGGTTTCTTCCTGGCCCATAAGAAGGGCTACTTCCGCGCCGAAGGACTCAATGTCGAGCTCGCCCAGATGGCGAACGCGCCGGCCATGATCGGACCGCTCGGCATGGGGCAGCTCGACGTCGGCGCCGGCACGGTGGCGGCGAGCCTGTACAACGCGGTGGCGCAGAAGATCGCGATCCGCGCGGTCGCCGACAAGGGCTCGATGCGCAAGGGCTACGGATTCTCCGGGCTGCTGGTGCGCAAGGAGCTGGTCGATTCCGGGCGCTTCAAGAGCTACGCCGACCTCAAGGGCCTGCGGCTCGCGGTCGGCACCTTCGGCAGCGCCAATGCCTCGGCCATGAACGAGGCGCTGAAGAGGGGCGGGCTGAAGTGGTCCGATGCCGCTTCCATCGTCGCGCTCACGTTCCCACAGCACATCGTCGCCTATCAGAACAAGGCGATCGACGCGAGCATGACCAACGAGCCGACTTCCACCGCCGCGGTGCGAAACGGGCTCGCGGTACGCATCGCCGGCAACGACGAGATCTATCCGGCGCAGCAGACCGCCGTGGTGATCTACTCGGAGCTGTTCGGGCGCACACGTCCCGAGCACGCCGTGAAATTCATGCGCGCCTATATCCGCGCCGTGCGCGAATACAACGACGCGCTCAAGGGCGGCCGCATCGCCGGCCCCAATGCCGACGAGGTGGTATCGGTGCTCACCGAATACACCTTCATCAAGGATGCCAAGATCCACCGCTCGATCACGCCGGCGGCGATCGATCCGGACGGGCGCATGAGCCTCGACGGTCTGCGCAACGACCTCGCCTTCTTCAAGGAGCAGAAGCTGATCCAGGACCCGTCGGCGAGCGTCGAGCGCATCATCGACACCTCGTTCGCGGAGCGGGCGGTGAAGGAGCTCGGCCCGTACAAGCCGCGCATGAACTGAACTATTGCGGGTTGGCCGCAAGCCCGCGCGAACCGTCGGGCTGTTTCGAAGGTCCCTCAATCCGGGATTTCCAGATGACAATGACCTATAATTGTCTTGCGTTCCTAGTTCGTTCTTGCTAGGAATTATTGCTCAAGCCGTTGTTGGCCCATGCTGCCTTTTGATCCGCCCCGCCTAGCTTCTTCAGTTCACTACGTCATCGCGAGGACGGAGCCCAATAAGCTCGGCTATGTGAAACTCAACAAAGTGCTTTGGTATTCGGACCTAGAGCACTATCGGCGGCGCGGAGAATCTCTCACAGGATTGAAAGAATATACCCGCATGCCGCAGGGTCCTATGTCGAAGGACATTTCGCGCGCAATTCGCTTCCTTAGAAAGGAAGGGATGGTTGCTGAGCGACCTGTAAAGGTAATCGATTATACGCGTAGAGAGCTGGTATGGTTGAAAGAACCGGACATTTCCGGTTTCGACGCAGAACAAATTGATATTCTGAGTCGAGTGATAGATTTCATAGCGCCGATGACGGCGGATGAGGTCAGCCGAACCACACACCAAGACGCGCTTTGGAAGGAACTCAAGGACAATGATGCAATGCCAATTGGCGCTGGCTCAATTGTCGCCCGGCCACCAAACGCAAAGCAGTTGGCGTGGGCACTGGCGCAAGCTCGCCACTGAGGCCAAATGCAAGTTGCACGCCCGCCTGGTGGTTTCAATGTCGTGGTTCGTCCTGAGGTCGAGCAATACATTCAAACCGAAATCGAAAGCAATTTTCGAATTAGGCAATTTTGGACTGACATCCTGGATCGCATCAAGATTACCGCACTGCAGGAAGGTCACTCACTCCCATCAGACGGCGCGCCAAGATTTAGCTTCATCGCAAACGGGGCTGTAGATTTCAAAATCCCTACGATCCAAATTGTCTATGAGTGCTTCGGAGAGACACTAACGGTGTTAAGCGCCTTGGTGTGGACCGACGAAGACTATGAAGATTCTACCTATGGATAGGCCGGCTGCAGGGCGATGATCCTGCAAAATGAGGTAATATGACAAACCGGTCGCACGTTGATTGAAGCCACGGCTTGTCGTCCCCGCTTTCACGCGCGCCTTCGCGGGGACGACCATGGAAGCGTCATGGAAGGCCTTACGGCAGCGCGAACACCACGACCGAGTTGTGGCCGCGCACCACCGGCGGCATGGACTTGCGGGTCAGGCTGAGCGGGCCGGCGGATACCGACTGTCCTTCGCCGGTCAAGATCGCGACGTATTGCTTGCCGTTCACCGCATAGGTGATGGTCGAGGTCATCACCATGCCGCCCACCACCGTCTCCCACAGCACCTTGCCGGAGTCGGCGTCGAAGGCGCGGAAGCGGCGGTTCATGTCGCCCCAGAACACGAGGTCGCCGTCGGTGACGAGCGCGGAGGCCTGGCTCGGCTGCGGCTGCGAGTAGAGCACCTTCATCTCGCCGGTGGCGAGGTCGATCCGCGCCAGGTTCATGAACTTCTTCGGATCGATGCCGGGGCGCATGACGCCCTTGCGCGGCCCCCAGCCGGTCTTCGACTTGGCGTTCGACGTCATCGACAGGCACTGGTCCTGGAACGGGACGTAGAGCGCGTTCTTCTTCGGATGGTAGGCGATCGACCACAGGCTGCGCGTGTTGTGGAAGCAGCCGAGCACGGTCTGGCCGTCCTTCTTGAACAGCTTGTCGACGTTGACGTGGGTCTGCCCGGTCTCCGGGTTGATCTCGTTCATGTTGAGATCGGGATTGTCGTAGGGGAACGGGTGCGCCCACAGGAACTTGCCGGTGTCGCGCTCGACCACGAACATGCCGCCGCCCTCGCCGACCGTGACCACCACTTCGCGCTCCTGGTTGCGCGGCAGGTCGGACGAGCGCCACTTCACGTGGCGGGCATCGGGATTGATCAGCGTGCGCAGCAGGATGCGTTCCTGGTTGTGATCGGCGTCCCAGTCGTCGCCCGGCAGCTCCTGGTAGTACCAGACGAGCTTGCCGGTGTTGATGTCGAGGGCGACCGTGGAGTTCGAGTACAGGTTCGACGGCGCCGAATGCGAGATCGCGTCATGGCTGCCGTGACGCGTCAGCCGCGTGTAGGGATTCGGATTGGCAATGCCCCAATAGGTGATGCGGCGCTTGGGATCGTAGGAGCCCGGCAGTCCCCAGGGACCGGCGGCGCGCTGCTCGACCGGCATGTTCGCCCAGGTGTCGCCGCCCGGTTCGCCCGGGGCCGCGGTGGTGTAGAAGCGCCAGACCTCCTTGCCGGTGCGCGCGTCGTGGGCGGCGATGAAGCAGTATTCGCGCCGCCCCGGCTGGCAGGTGCGGTTGGTCAGCACCTTGCCGTCGGCGACCAGGATGCCGCCCGCTGTGATGCCGCCGTGGTCGACCTTGGTTTCCCAGCGCAGCTTGCCGGTCCTGGCATCGAGCGCGACCAGGAACCCGTCCGGCGCGCCGAAATAGATCATGTCCTCGAAGATGCCGAGATTCTTGTGGCGCGCGCGGCGGCCGTCGACGTTCTTCGGATAGTCGCGCACGTATTCCCAGATCAGATCGCCGTTGGTGGCGTCGATGGCCTGGACCGAACCGCCTGGGACGTTCATGTACATGATGCCGCGATAGACGAGCGGCGTGGATTCCTGCGTGCCGGCGGGCAACCCGCGCGTCCAGGCCATGCGCAATTGCCCGACATTGCTCTTGTTGATCTGATTGAGCGGACTGAAGCGATGCTGGTCGAAGGTGCGGCTGATCATCAGCCAGTCGCCCGGATCGGGATTGGCCAGCACCTGCTCGGTGACGGGTCTGAAATCGGCGACCTGCGCCAAGCCGGGCGTCACCGGGAACAGGCCGAGAATGGCCGCGGAAATGCAGTTCGAAAGCCTGGACATCGTCGCCTCCCTACCGTTTCTTTGGTTGGAAAGGGAAACTAGACCAAATGCCCTGCCCGCTGACAAGGACGCTCCCGATGCGCGTTGCACTTTTTGCCGGACTCGTTTGCAGCATCGCCGCCGCGGCTCTCGCGCAGGATCAGGCGGCGATCGAGGCCGGCGAGAACCTCTACGACGAGCACTGCGCATCCTGCCACGGCGAGAAGCTGCGCAGCGCCGGCGTCATTCCGGATTTGCGGGAATTCGGTGCGAACGACCGCGCGAAATTCGACCGCGCCGTGCTCGACGGTCGCGGCCAGATGCCGGCATGGCAGGGCGTTATGTCACCGGAGGAGATCGATCAGCTCTGGGCCTATGTGCGCAGCCGCGCGCGCTGACGCGCGCGGTCCGCATCGAAAGCCGATGCCTCCGGCAAGCGTGGTCAGCGACGGCCCTTGCGCGGCCCCTCATACCAGGGGTTCGCCGTGCACCAGCCGCCGGCGCCCTCGGCGCTCGCCCGGCACTGGGCCATGGTCTGGTAGGAGCAGTCCCAGCTTCCGCGTCCGCCGATGCCGTCGCGGATGCAGTATGGCCGGGTGGTGCCGCCCGGCTGCGCGCTGGCCGTCGGTATCTCGACGGTCAGAATGGCGATGGTGGCGGCCAGTCCAGCAAGAATCAGGCGCATGTCGTTCTCCTCGGTCCTCAGTTCAACACGGCGCCCCCGCCGTTTGTTTCGCGTAGCCGGAATTGGTTCAAACTTCATCCGCCGCCGGCCGGCGATTGTCGTCTAATTGTATATTCGCGCCCGGCGCCGCAAGCTGTGACGGCTGTCACAGTCTGCACTGCAAGATTGGCGACGTATGGAGATTCCGACGCAGACGCGCTGGGGCGCGGTGTCCGTCCTGATCCTGGCCGGCGTGATCACGGCGTTGCAGATCGGCAAGGCGGCGATCGCCGTGCCGGTGCTACAGCGTGAATTGGCGCTCACGCTGGTAACGGCCTCGTGGGTGGTCGGGACCTACGGCGTGCTCGGTGCCATCGGCGGTTTGCCGGCCGGCATCCTGACCTCCCTGGTCGGCGCCCGCGCGATCCTGATCGCAGGCCTCGCCGCCGCCGGTCTCGGCAGTCTCGCCGGGGCGTTCGCCGACAGCGGTCTCCTGCTGATCGCCACCCGCGCGATCGAGGGCTGCGGATCGCTCGCCGCGTCGCTTGCCATCCCGCGGCTCATTCGCGCCATCACCGCGCCGAAGGACCTCGATCCGGTGCTCGCGGTGTGGGGCGCGCACCTGCCGATCGGCTCGGTCATCATGATGCTGGGCGGGCCGTCCGCGATGACGATCGGCTGGCAGGCGCTGTGGTTCGCCAACGGCATCGTGGCGCTCGGCTATGCCGTGGCAGTCGCGCGCGTTCGCTTCGATGCGGAACCGGCGGCACCGCACGCCGCCGGGCGCGCCGTGCTGCCGAACATCCGCACGGTGCTCGGCACCTCGGGCCCGCCGCTGCTGGCGCTCGCCTTCGGCCTCTACACGTTCCAGTACATGGCGCTGTCGGGACTGCTGCCGGCCATGCTGGTCGATCGCATGGGCCTGTCGATCGCGGCCGCCGGCACGGTCAGCGCCATCGCGGTCGCGGCCAACGCCGTCGGCAACATGTCGGCGGGGGCGCTGCTGCGGCTCGGCGTGCCGACCTGGCGCATCATCGCGTTTGCCTTTTCGTTCGTCGGGCTCGCCAGCCTTGGAATCTTCTCGGATGCGATGCCGGTCGCGTTGGTCGCCGCGCTGGCGGCGGCGAGCCTCGGGATCACCGGCCTCGTCCCGGCGTCGGTCTATGCCGCCGCGCCGAAACTCGCGCCCACGTCGGCGCTGCTCGCGATCTCGCTCGGCCTGATCAACCAGGTGACCAATATCGGCAACCTCGCCGGCCCCGCCGCCATGGCGTGGACGGTCGAGACGCTGGGCTGGGACGGCGCGCCGGCGCTGTTCCTCGGTGTGGCGATCGCCGGCGTGACGGTGGCGCTGCGGCTGCGTGCCGTGATGCGACGGGCCGTCGTTCCGTGACATGTGTTGCACATGTCTTTATGCGCAGCGCATGCCCGTCATGATTCAAATTCGCAATGTTCCCGACGACTTGCACCGGCGCCTGAAGTCGCGCGCAGCCCTCAAGGGGCAATCGCTGTCGGATTATCTGTTGGCTGAAATCCGTCGGGTTGCGGAACAGCCGACCATCGACGAATTGCGTGCACGGCTGCAAAGTCTTCCGCCAAGCAATCCCAAGCCATCTCCCGCCGCAGCCGTTCGTGCCGAGCGTGACAGCCGGTGATCGTCGTCGATGCCGTGCTTGAGGTGCTGCTGCGCACGCCGGCGCCCCAAGCGGTCGAGCAGCGTGTGTTCGCGGATGGCGAGTGCCTTCAGGCACCCCATGTGATCGATCTCGAAGCGATCCAGGTGCTGCGGCGGTATTCAGCGTCCCGACAGATACGGCCTGAGCACGGACCCGCCGCCCTGGCCCGTTTCGCAGAATTTCCAATTCGCCGCTATGCGCACGAAATTCTACTGACTCGCATCTGGGACCTGCGCCACAATCTGACGGCCTGTGACGCGGCCTACGTCGCGCTTGCCGAGGCGCTCGATATTGCCTTGGTCACGCGTGACCACAGGCTTGCAGCAGCAGCCGGTCACCAAGCGCGGATCGAGTTGATTTGACGGATCCTGTCCGCACGCTCGCGGGCCAAGGCCGCGCGCTGTCACATCGCCTTGACGATGCTCTCGGTCATCTTCTTGGCGTCGCCCAAGAGCATCATGGTGTTGTCGCGATAGAACAGCGGATTGTCGATGCCGGCATAGCCGGACGCGAGCGAGCGCTTGATGAACATCACGGTGCCCGCCTTCCACACCTGGAGCACCGGCATGCCGTAGATCGGCGAGGACGGGTCGTCCTCAGCGGCCGGGTTGGTCACATCGTTGGCGCCGATCACGAAGGCGACGTCGGCCTGCGCGAATTCCGAATTGATGTCTTCCAGCTCGAACACCTCGTCGTAGGGCACGTTGGCCTCGGCCAGCAGCACGTTCATGTGGCCGGGCATGCGGCCCGCCACCGGGTGGATGGCGTATTTGACCTCGACGCCTTCCTTCTTGAGGTGGTCGGCCATCTCGCGCAGCGCGTGCTGCGCCTGCGCCACCGCCATGCCGTAGCCCGGCACCACGATCACCTTTGATGCGTTCTTCATGATATAGGCGGCGTCCTCGGCCGAGCCGATCTTGACCGGCTTCTGCTCGGCGCCGCCGGCCGGCCCCGCCACCTCGCCGCCGAAGCCGCCGAGGATCACCGAGATGAAGCTCCGGTTCATGCCCCTGCACATGATGTAGGACAGGATCGCACCGGAGGAACCGACCAGCGCGCCGGTGATGATCAGCGCCGAGTTGCCGAGCGTGAAGCCGATGCCGGCCGCCGCCCAACCGGAATACGAGTTGAGCATCGAGATCACCACCGGCATATCGGCGCCGCCGATCGGGATGATGATCAGCACCCCGAAGGCGAACGAGGCCAGCGCCAGGAGCCAGAACGCGAAGTAGCTCTCGCGGCGCGCCAGCCAGTAGCCCAGCAGCAGGATGAGGACGAACAGGGCGACGTTGATGAGGTGGCGGTACGGCAGGATGATCGGCGCGCCGCTCATGCGGCCTGACAGCTTCAGGAAGGCGATCACCGAGCCGGTGAAGGTGACGGCGCCGATGGCGGTGCCGATCGCCATCTCGATCAGGCTCGCGGTCTGGATCTTGCCCACCGCGCCGATGCCGAAGGCCGCCGGGGCATAGAGCGCGCCGGCCGCCACCAGCACCGCCGCCATGCCGACCAGCGAATGGAACGCCGCCACCAGCTCGGGCATCGCCGTCATCGGCACGCGGCGCGCGGTGACCGCACCGATGCCGCCGCCGATGGCGATGCCGAGCGCGACCAGGATCCAGGCGCCGGTGCCGGCGGGCGGATGCGAAGTGAGCGTGATGCCGATCGCGATCGCCATGCCGAGCATGCCGAACAGGTTGCCCTGGCGGCTGGTTTCCGGGCTCGACAACCCGCGCAGCGCCAGAATGAACAGCACCCCGGCGACGAGATAGAGCAGTGCGGAGACGTTGGCGCTCATGGCTCGGCCTAATTCTTCTTCTTGTACATGCCGAGCATGCGCTGGGTGACCAGGAAGCCGCCGAAGATGTTCACCGACGCCATGATCAGCGCCAGGAAGCCGAGGATGCGCGCAAAGGTCGGATAGCCCTCGCTGACAGTGAGATTGACGCCGACGGCGAGCAGCGCGCCGACCACGATCACCGAGGAGATCGCATTGGTGACCGACATCAGCGGCGTGTGCAGCGCCGGCGTCACCGACCACACGACGTAATAGCCGACAAACACCGCCATCACGAAGATCGAGAACTGGAACACGAACGGATCGATGGCGCTGACGGCGTGCGCGGCGCTCCCGGCCGGCGTAATGTCCAACTGCGCGCGCACGATGCCGCCGGCAACGGCCTCGGCAAGTCCGGCGGGTGCTGGGATCGGCATGGCAGCCTCCTCAGGCGGCGTTCTTGGGGGCGAAGTTCGGGTGGACGATCGCACCGTCGCGCGTGAGCGCAGTGGCCTTGACGATCTCGTCGTCCCAGGGAACGGCGAGCGACTTGCTCGACTTGTCGATCATCAGGTCGAGGAAGGTGAGCAGGTTCCTGGCGTAAAGCGCAGACGCGGTGGCGGCGAGCCGGCCGGCAACGTTCAGATGCCCGACGATCTTGACGCCGTCGACGGTGGCCACCTCGCCCGGCTTCACGCCCTCGACATTGCCGCCGCGCTCGACCGCCAGATCGACGATCACCGAGCCCGGCCGCATCGAGGTCACCATGTCCCGGGTCACCAGCCGCGGCGCCGGCCGGCCCGGGATGAGCGCGGTGGTGATGACGATGTCCTGCTTCTTGATGTGGTCGGCGACCAGCGCAGCCTGCTTGGCCTGGTACTCCTTCGACATTTCCTTGGCGTAGCCGCCGGCGGTTTCGGCCTGCTTGAACTCCTCGTCCTCGACCGCGATGAATTTGGCGCCGAGGCTCTGCACCTGCTCTTTCACGGCGGGGCGGACGTCGGTCGCGGTGACGACCGCGCCGAGCCGGCGCGCGGTGGCGATCGCCTGGAGGCCGGCAACGCCGACGCCCATCACGAACACCTTGGCCGCCGGGACGGTGCCGGCCGCGGTCATCATCATCGGCAGCGCGCGGCCGTATTCCGCCGATGCATCGATCACCGCGCGATAGCCGGCGAGGTTGGCCTGGCTGGAGAGCACGTCCATCGACTGCGCGCGGGTGATGCGCGGCATCAGTTCCATCGCAAACGCGGTGACCCCGGCATCGGCCATCGCCTTGAGCGCGGCCTCGTTGCCGTAGGGATCCATGATGGCGACGACCAGCGCGCCCTTCCTGTATTGCGAAAGCTCGCCGGCATCCGGCCGGCGGACCTTCAGCACCACGTCGGCATCCTTGACGGCGTCGGCGGTAACGGTCGCGCCCGCGGCCGTGAACTCGCTGTCGGGGATGCCGGACTTGACGCCGGCGCCGGGTTCCACCGTCACCTCGGCGCCAAGGCTCCTGAACCGCTTCACGGTGTCGGGCGTGGCGGCGACCCGGTCTTCGGCAGGATCGATCTCACGCGCGATAGCAATGCGCATACTCCCCGCCTCCTTCGTTGACGACGGCGAACGCTACGACAAGGGATTGCTAGCCGGCGGCGGCGAGCGCAAGCGCGACGAGCGAGATCACCACCATGACGCCGCTCGGTGCCTTGGTCCCGGTGGCGAGGCCGTGAACGGCCACAAAGCTTGCCACGATCATCAGGCCGATCGCGATCAGCCAGTGCGAGGTCGTACCGATCATCGCCAGGGCGATCACGATGCTGATGACATGGCAGGAGCCGACAAAGGCCAGCAGAACGAAATTCTTATAGGTCGCCTCGTGCTCGGGCAGATCGTTGCCCGCAGCAGTCGCGTATTCGACCTGGCCGTGGTCAGCCATCAAGTCCTCCGATCATGGGTCCCGGCGCGCGGGAATTAGCGCAAATGCGGCGGCAGGGCAACGGGGCGAGCCGCTTTCGACCGGGATTGTGACGCTATTGTCGCGGGGCCGGATCGAGCCCCGTCGCCGCCAGCGCCGCCGCCTGCTGGCGCGCCACCCGCTCGACCGAAAAGTCCTCCACCGCCTCGTTGAACAGCCGGTAGAAATTGAGCTCCGCCCGCAGGTGCAGGAACACCGAGCCGAGCCCGATGGCGGCGCGGTCCATCAGCACGAACTCGCGCGGCACCGTCACCGGTCCCTGCTCCTTGAGCGCCTTGTGGACCAGATACGCCTGCCTGCGGCCGTATTCGGACGGCTTCACGCCGTCGGCGATGGTACGGACGCGGTCGTCCATCAGCGGCCCGTAGATGAAGCGCGCCCAGATGTTCAGGGTCTCGATCAGGTCGCGGTTGAGCCGCTTGAAGCCCCAGGTCTCGTAGGCATGGACGATGCGCGCGTGGTCCTCGGCGATCAGGCCGTTGTAGAGGTCCATCACGGCGCCGACGAACGACGGCGGGAAAATGCGGATACAGCCGTAATCGAGGAGATTGATCCCACCCGGCTCGCCGTCGCGCGCGAACACCGAGTAGTTGCCGAGATGCGGGTCGCCGTGGATCACGCCGACGCGGCTGAACGGGAACCACCAGGCCGTGAACATGGCCTGCGCCAGCCGATTGCGGATCGCGAGCGTATCATCCCTGTAGTCGAGCATGCGGTCGCCATGCAGCCAGTCGAGCGTCAGCAGCCGACCGGTCGACAGCTCCGGCCACGGTTTCGGCACGCGGATGAGCTCGATGCCGGCGAGCATGGCGCGGTAGAGCGCGACGTGTTTCGCCTCGCGCGTATAGTCGAGCTCCTCGCGGATGCGCGCGCCGATCTCCTTGGCGATCTCGGTGGTATCGATCGCCGGGTCCATGCGGCGGTGGATCGCGAAGATGAGATTGAGCTGCTTGAGGTCGGCCTCGACCGCCGACTGCATGTCCGGATATTGCAGCTTGCAGGCCAGCTCGGAGCCGTCATGGGCGCGTGCGCGATGCACCTGCCCGAGCGACGCCGCCGCCGCCGGATGGTGCTCGAAGCTCGCGAATTTGTTCTGCCAGTCGGACCCCAGCTCGGCGGTCATGCGGCGCCTGACGAAGGCCCAGCCCATCGGCGGCGCCTGGCTCTGGAGCTTCGACAGTTCCTCGACATATTCCGACGGCAGCGCATCCGGGATGGTGGCCATGAGCTGCGCCACCTTCATGATCGGGCCCTTGAGGCCGCCGAGCGCGGCCGCAAGCTCCATGGCGTTGCGGCCGCGGTCGAGCGAGAGCCCGAAGAAGCGCGCGCCGGCAATGCGCGCCGCCACGCCGCCGACATTGGCGCCGACCCGCGCATAGCGCGCGGCGCGGGCGGTGAGGCGGTTGCGTTCGGAGTCGAGATCGCTCATGGCTTTGAGATAATACAGCGCGACGGCCAAAACGAGGCCGCCATGGAACGGTCGCGGCCGTCGAGGATGGTCGGATGGCGGTCAGGAGGCGCAGCCATGCGGATCGCTACGGCATTGATGTTGGCATGCCTGGTGGGTGCGACCGGCCATGCCACACAGGCGAGCGAGCCCTTCCTCGCCATCGCCGGCGCGGCCCACGTCCATGTCCCGCCCGACCACGCGGAGTTCTCCGCCGAGGTCGTCACCCGCGTGGACAGCCTCGAAGCTGCGACGCAAAAGCATACCCCGCGCGCCGGCAAGGCCGCCGAGGTGCTGCGCGGACTGGCGAAGTACGGCGTGAGCGTGGAGCGCTCGGCATTCCGCCTCGAACAGCTTCGGCCGGGCCTGCCGCAGAAGGCGAAGATGGCGCCCACGGAGTACCGCGCGATCACCGGTTTCGCGCTCCGGTTCAGCCGCATCGACGCGCTCAACGACGCCGTCTCCGCGATCGCGGCCGCCGGACTGTTCGAGGTGCGATCGATCCGCTATGGCGTGCAGGACGAAGAGCGTGTGCTTGACGAGGCGCGCCGCGCTGCGGTGAAGAATGCGCGCCGGCAGGCCGAGGTCTTTGCCGACGCGGCGGGCGTCCAGCTCGGCGACATCCTGGAGATGACCGACGGCACCGCCGGCGGCCTCGGCAGCGAGGCCGCGCTGCGGATGCCGGCGCCCAACGTGCAGCTCACGCCGCCCGCCACGATTCCGTTCCGCGCCGCCATCACGATCAAGTGGCGGATCAAGCCGCGATGATCGCGGCAGCGTAGCGGGTCTACGGCACAATGCCTGGTGCGTTGAGCGGCTGGACATTGCTGGCGATCCAATGTGCCAGTACATCCTCACCGATCTCGCCGGCGGCCAGGGCGAGCACGATCGCAGTCACTGCCTCGTGTGTGGCAACGAGGGTGAGCTTGTTGAGATTCAAAAACACAATCATCGAGGCGAGCGCGGTCCGCTTGTTGCCGTCGACGAACGGATGATTCTTGGCAATGCCGAATCCATAGGCTGCCGCGAGCGCCGCAAGGTCAGTTTCACCATACGCGAACTTGTTCTGCGGTCTGCCCAATGCCGACTCGAGAAGTCCCAGATCTCGAATGCCGTCCGGGCCGCCAAATAACGCCAACTGTTCGGCATGGAAGTCGACGACGATGCGGAGATCGAGCCATCGCGGCTCGGTCATTTTGCAAGCGCCTTGTAGGTTTCGGCGTATTCCCGAAAGGAGCGACGCGCGAACTCCATCGCCTCGGCGTACTTGATGGGGTCATGCAGACTGAGCCTGATACCATCCTCGGTCTGTTCGACGACATACAGGTTGTCGCCTTCCTTGAGCTTAAGGCTGGCGAGCAGCGCTTTCGGAAGGATCAGTCCGACAGAATCGCCGATTTTCTTGACCTGAAGTAGGTGGCTTTGCATTCTCTTTGCTGCTTCATTCATGGCGCGCTCCATCCATCAAAAAATACATCAGAAAGCAAACACGTCCAACAGTTGTGCGTTAAGCCGCTGATAGTGCGTTCTAAATTGGGACCACAGCTCGTTGCAGGTGTCGCAGCTCCGGCCGCCGCCGGATGAAGCAAAAGGCCGACTTTCACGAAGCGATTCAGCGTCATATCCCGACGTAACTAATCACAACCCCTCCAGCTCCGCGATCATCCCCTCGATCACGCCCAGGCCGCCCTGCCAGAACGCCGGGTCGCGGGCGTCGAGCCCGAAGGGCGCGAGCAATTCCGAATAGTGCCTGGTGCCGCCGGCGGCGAGCATCTTGAGATAGCGCTCGGCGAAGCCTTCGTTCGAGCGCTCGTAGACCGAATAGAGCGAGTTCACGAGGCAGTCGCCGAACGCATAGGCGTAGACATAGAACGGCGAATGCACGAAGTGCGGGATGTAGGCCCAGAACGTCTCGTAGCCGGGCTTGAGATCGATCGCCGGGCCGAGGCTCTCGCGCTGCACCTGCATCCAGATCTCGCCGATGCGCTCCGCGGTCAGCTCGCCCTTGCGGCGCTCGGTGTGCAACTTGAACTCGAAGGTATAGAACGCGATCTGCCGCACCACCGTGTTGATCATGTCCTCGACCTTGGCGGCGAGCATGGCCTTGCGCGCCTTGCGCTCGGTGGTGCCGGCGAGGAGCTTGCGGAACGTCAGCATCTCGCCGAACACGCTCGCGGTCTCGGCGAGGGTGAGCGGCGTCGGCGCCATCAAGGGGCCGTTCGGCGCCGCCAGCACCTGGTGCACGCCGTGCCCCAATTCGTGCGCGAGCGTCATCACGTCGCGCGGCTTGCCCTGATAGTTGAGCAGCACGTAGGGATGCGCAGACGGCACCGTCGGGTGCGCGAACGCGCCCGGCGCCTTGCCGGGCCGCACCGGCGCGTCGATCCAGCCGTTCTTGAAGAATCGTTCCGCAATCTCGGCCATATCCGAGGAGAATGCACCATAGGCGGTGAGCACGGTGTCGCGCGCCTCGTTCCAGCCGATGGTACGGGTCGCGACCTTTGGCAGCGGCGCGTTGCGGTCCCAATGCGCGAGCCGCTTGCGGCCGAACCAGCGCGCCTTGAGCGCGTAATAGCGGTGCGAGAGCCGCGGATAGGCGGCACGCACCGCCGTCACCAGCGCCTCCACCACTTCGGGCTCGACCCGGTTGGACAGGTGCCGCGAATCCGCGACGCCGGCGAAGCCGCGCCAGCGATCGGAAATCTCCTTGTCCTTGGCGAGCGTGTTGGTGATGTGGGCGAACTGACGGATGTTCTCCTTGAACGTCGCCGCCAGCGCCTGCGCTGCCGCCTTGCGCCTGTCCTCGTTCCGGTCCTGAAGCAGATTGAGCGTCGGCTCGATCGCCAGCGACCGGGTGCCGACCTTGAAGCGCAGCCGCGCGATGGTCTCGTCGAACAGCCGGTTCCAGGCCGAATAGGCGGTCACCGATTTCTCGTGGAACAGCTGCTCGACCCGGTCCTCGAGCTGGTAGGGCTTGTCCTTGCGGATGTCCTCCAGCCACGGCCGGTAGTAGCCAAGCTCGGGATCGGCCATCGCCGCTTCGAGCTTGGCGTCGTCGAGCCGGTTCAGCTCCAGCACGAAGAACAACAGATGCGTCGACGCCCCGGTGAGGCGCTCCTGCACGTCGCCGTAGAATTTTCCGCGCGCGGGATCGACGGTATTCTGCGCATGGACCAGCCCGGCATAGGAGCCGAGCCGCCCGAACAGGTCGTCGAGCTGCTCGTAGCGCTTGACCGCGGTCGCAAGGTTCCTGCCGGCGTCGGGGCCTTCGGCCAGCGCCGCGAGCTTGCCCTTGAAATCCTCCTCGAAGGCGGCGCTGTAGCTGTCGGCGCGATCAAGGTCGCGCTTGATCGCGGGATCGTCGATCCCCGCATAGAGCGCGCTCAGGTCCCATTCCGGCAGGCGGCCGAGACCCTCGGCCTTGGCGCTTGCTTTGGCGACGGCGCGTCGGGAGTGTGCTGGCATCGGCTGAATCGTTGAATCGTTGCGGACATCGCGATCCGCTCCATGAGCCCAAGCCTTGTGGCAAAGCCATGGCCCGGCGGCCCGCGCATGGGACGCTCACCATATCGTGTCGGCCAATGGCCGGATCAACCACGATGCCGCAGGCGCTGCCCCCTACTTGCCGGTCTTGAGGCCGAGCGTCTTCGCCACCCGCGCGGCCTGCTCGGCCTGCTCCTTGAGCGTCTGCGCCAGCTCGGCCGGGCCGCCCGTGCGCACGGTCTGGCCGGTGGCGACCAGCCGCTTGGTGATCTCGGGCTCGGCCACCACCGCGATCACGTCGCGGGCGATGCGCTCGCGCAGGTCGCGCGCCATCGTGCGCGGACCGTAGAATCCCGCGGTGGTTTGCACGTTGAGGCCGGGATAGCCGGCCTCGTGGATGGTCTCGACGTCGGGCGCGTAGGGCGCGCGCTTGAGCAGGTTGAGCGCCAGGATTCGGATGCGGCCCGCGCCGGCGCCGCCGCGCACCACCGCGTAGGACGACAGCAGGAACTGGATCTGGCCGGCGCCGAGATCGGTCGCGGCCTGCACCACGTCCTTGTACGGCACGCGGGTCACGTCGAGTCCTTCGGTCTTCAGGAAATAGGCGAGCGTGAAGTCCGGCACGCCGGCGGCGCCGGCGGCGTTGAGCTTGCCGGGCTGCGCCTTGGCCAGCGCCACGAATTCCTTCAGCGAATTGATCTTCAGCGACGCCGGCGCGCTGGCCGCCAGCACGGTGTCGGTGACGCGCGCGATCGGCGCGAGGTCGCGTTCGAGATTGTAGGGCATTTTGTCGAGCGTGTAGGGATGCGCCATGAACGATGCGCTCGACGCATAGAGCAGGACGTGGTCGTCATTGGCGGAGATGAAGGCGTTGATCGCGAGCAGCCCGTCGGCGCCGGGACGGTTCTCGATCACGATCGGCCGGCCGCCCCAGCGCGCGGAGAGCTTCTCCGACATCAGCCGCGCGGCGACGTCGGTCGCGGTGCCGGCCCCGAACGGCAGGATGAAGCGGACGTTGCGTTGCGGCCAGGCCGCCGTTTCCGCCGACGCAGACGGCGCAAAGGCGCAGAGCGCGGCCAGCACGGTGCCCGCGGCTACGCCACAAACAATGCGGATATCGACCCTGATCATGGATGTCCCCTCCCTTGGCCACGCGCAGGCTCGCGACAGTTCAATGGAGAAGCCTGCCCTTGGCAATCCCCGGGAGGGCAGCCCCGGGAGGGCAGACGCCAGCCTTAACACCCCCTTAATCCCACTCGGTCACAGTGCCCCAAATCGGTACATCAGTCGGTAGGTGCGTCCATGGCCGAGCGGATTCTCATCGTCGACGACGACCCCGTTCAGCGCCGTCTCCTCGAAAGCATGGTCAGGCGCGCCGGCTATGACGTCGTCATCGCCGAGGGCGGCGACGCCGCGGCCGCGCTATTGACCGGGGCCGACGCCGCCTCGATCGACGCCGTCGTGCTCGACCTCGTGATGCCCGATCTCGACGGGCTTGGCGTGCTCGGCCGCATCCGCGATGCCGGGCTCGCGATCCCGGTGATCGTGCAGACCGCGCATGGCGGGATCGACAATGTGGTGTCGGCCATGCGCGCGGGCGCCACCGATTTCGTGGTCAAGCCGGTGGGCGCCGAGCGGCTGGAGGTGAGCCTGCGCAACGCGCTCGCCACCCGCGCATTGGAGAGCGAAATCCAGCGGCTCAAGCGCAGTCGCGCCGGCACGCTCACCTTCAAGGACATCATCACCCGCAGCCCGCGCATGCACGTGGTGCTGCGGCAGGCCGAGAAGGCGGCCGCCTCCGCCATCCCGGTGCTGATCGAAGGCCGCTCCGGCGTCGGCAAGGAACTGATCGCACGCGCCATCCACGGCACCGGCGAGCGCCGCTCCAAGCCCTTCGTTGCCGTGAACTGCGGTGCGATCCCGGACAACCTCGTGGAGTCGATCCTGTTCGGCCACGAGAAGGGCGCCTTCACCGGTGCGACAGAGCGCCATACCGGCAAGTTCGTCGAAGCCCATGGCGGCACGCTGTTCCTCGACGAAGTGGGCGAGCTGCCGCTGGCGGCGCAGGTCAAGCTCTTGCGCGCGATCCAGGAAGGCGAGGTCGAGCCGGTCGGCGCGCGCAAGCCGGTCAAGGTCGACGTACGGCTGATTTCGGCCACCAACCGCAACCTGATCTCCGACGTGAAGGACGGCCGTTTCCGCGAGGATCTGTTCTACCGGCTGCACGTCTACCCCATTTCCGTGCCGGCGCTGGCCGAGCGCCCGGAGGATATTCCCGATCTCGCGCGCCACTTCCTGGCGCGCTTCGCCGCCGAGGAAGGCAAGCGCATCCGCCGCCTGGATAGCGCCGCGCTCGCGCTGCTGTCGCACTACCACTGGCCGGGGAACGTCCGTCAGCTCGAGAACGCGGTGTTCCGCGCCGTGGTCCTGGCCGAGGGCGACGAGGTCGGCGCCGCCGACTTCCCGCAGATCGTCGCGCTGGCCGAGCGTCAGCCCCCGACACAACCGGCCATGACACCGGTCCCGGGGGAGCAGCCGTCCGCAACCGCCGCGCCAGCCGTGCCGGACGATGACCGCGCATCAAGTGGTAGCATCGCACCGCTCCAACTGGAGCCGGGAGCCGCACTGGCGCTCCTCGACGGCCACGGCGAGGTCCGCCCGCTCGAGGATATCGAGGCGGACGTGATCCGATTCGCCGTGTCGCACTATCGGGGGCAGATGTCCGAGGTCGCCCGGCGGCTCCAGATCGGCCGCTCGACGCTCTATCGCAAGCTCGACGCGCTCGGCTTGCAGCAGCGCCTGCCCGAAAACGACACAGATTCCGTTGTTGCCGGGTAACACGCCCTGGAAAATCGACAGTCATCCGCGCCATCCACCGCGCCTTATTGTTGCGCGGCCGGGGGTTTTAGAGTCTGTTCGGATCGGATGGGCGCCGGGTGGATTGATCAAAGCGGGACGCCGCTGGGCCGGCGATTCCGTTGGACACTGGGAGATTTTTCGATGCGCGGCCTTCGGTTTGACCGCTTGTTGAGTGGCGCAGCCCTGGCGTTTCCCCTGTCGGTGGCACTGACGGTTGCCGCTGCCCAGGCCAATCCGGAAACGCCCGCCGCCGTCGACAGCGCGGTCCCGATGCCGAACGCGGCTACGCTGGCGCCGCCGACCGCGGCCGACGTTGCCGCACCATCCGCATCCGACAGCCCGTCCGCCCCGGCGGCAACGCCGTCCACGACCGAAGGGGCGCCGGCGGAACCCGCCACCACCGCGACAGCCACCCCCTCTGCCGAACCGGCTCCGGAACCCGCCGCGGCTCCGGCCGTCGAGCCTGCGCCCGCCGCAGCGCCCGCGACCGAGCGCGCGTCCGCACCCGCAGCCGCGCCCGCCGCCGAGACCGCATCGGCGCCCGCCGAATCGCCGGCCGTCGATCCGCTGGCGGCGCTCGACCCGGCCGACCGTCCGATTGCCGAGCGGATGCGCGACCTTCTGCCGAAGGCAGACCGCACCTTCTCCAGCCGCAAGGAGCGCCAGGCGGTCGAGGCGTTCTACCAGAACCGCAACCACGCGCCGCTGTGGCTGGAGCGCGGCGCCATGAATGCGCGCGCCAAGGCGGCTGCGACCCGCATCCAGGCGTCGATCGCCGACGGGCTGATCCCGACCGAATACCGGATCCCGGACCTGTCATCGGGGTCGCCCGAAGCCCTGGCGGAAGCGGAGCTGCGCTTCACGGCGGTGGTGATCACCTTCACGCGCCATCTGCAGGCCGGCCGCTTCCCGTTCCAGCGCATGGGCGGCGAGATCATGTATCCGCAGCAGCCGCCGGACGTGACCGCGGCGCTGACCAAGCTCGCCGACGCCCCCGACGTCGCCGCGGCGATCAACTCCTTCGAGCCGCCGCAGCCCGGCTATCGCGCGCTGAAGGCCAAGCTCGCCGAGCTGCGCGGCGCGACCGGCGAAGAGTCGAAGGTGGTGCGCATCCCGGACGGGCCAACGCTGCGGCCCGGCATGGAGGACGCGCGCGTGCCGCTGCTGCGCCAGCGGCTCAAGGTCGAGGGCGACGAGACCAGCCTGCGCTACGACGACGCGCTGGTGGCTGCCGTCAGGGCCTATCAGAAGTCCAACCGCATGAATGCGGACGGCCTGGTCGGACCGACGACGCTGCGCAGCCTCAACGCAGCGTCGGCCCCACGCCGCGCCGACGTGATCGAAACGATCATGGCCAACATGGAACGCTGGCGCTGGCTGCCGCGCGATCTCGGCGACGCTCACGTGATGCTGAACATCCCGAACTACATGCTGCGGGTCATGAACAATGGCAACGAGGTGTGGACCACCCGGGTGGTGGTCGGCAAGCCGACCACGGCGACGCCGCAGCTCACCGAGACGATGAAGTTCATCACCATCAATCCCACCTGGAACGTGCCGCCGTCGATCGTGCGCAACGAATACCTGCCGGCGCTGGCGCAGGACCCGAATGTGCTGGCACGCATGGGGTTGAAGGTCGTCAACAACCGCGACGGCTCGGTCCACATCTACCAGCCGCCCGGAGACAACAACGCGCTCGGGCGCCTGCGCTTCAACTTCCCGAATCCGTTCCTGGTGTATCAGCACGATACGCCGGACAAGCACCTGTTCGCCCATGACCGGCGGGCTTACAGCCACGGCTGCATGCGCGTGCAGGACCCGGTGAAATACGCCGAGGTGCTGCTGTCGATCGCGCTGCCGCAGAGCGGCTACACCCAGCAGCGCATCCGCTCGCTGTACGGACCGGCCGAGCACAACATCCAGTTCCCGAAGCCGATACCGGTGCACATCGTCTACCACACCGCCTTTGTCGACGACGCCGGCGAACTCCAGGTGCGCCCGGACATCTACAACATCGACGCCAGGACCAAGACCCTGATGCGGAGCGAGCGCGGCGTCGTGGAGCCGATCCAGGACCGCGCGCCGATCAGGCCCGCGCCGGCGACGGTGCAGCGTCCGCGCGCGCCGGAGCGCACGGTCGGCTTCTTCGAATCGCTGTTCGGCGGCGGCACCCAGCAGCAGGCGCCGGCGCAGAAAGGACAGCGCGCCCAGGCGAAGAACCAGCCGCAGCAGCGGCCGCTGTGGGGGCCGTTCGGAGCCAACTGAGCGGGCCCAATCGATTCGCGGGCTGACGGGCGTTATCTACAGTCGCGCCCGTTAACCAACTGCCCTGTCACCAGGGTTACTGCGGCCAGATTTCGCCACAGTCCCCTTCTATCCCTATTGCATCGGGGGGGACGGGGGTCCTTCGCGCAGGGGGTCAAGCCTAACCGCTTACTGCGCATTAACCCATCCCCATTAAGACTGCGTTCACCATGTTCGCCGCAGCGATGCGTTGCGGCGGGCAGCGATGTACAACTTATTGGCGAGATGGCTGGTGCCAGTCCGTAGCGCGCGCACGCTTCCGACTCTGCCAAAGGCCCTCCGGGCCGTCACTTGCGGCGGTGCCGCCGCCCTGGCCGTGCTGTTCGGCGTCGATTCGCTCCAGAACGCCACCGCCAACGGCGATACCCGGACGATTTCCTTCCATCACATCCACCTGCGCGAAGACACCACCATCACCTACAAGGTGAACGGCCGTTACGACCCGGCCGCAATGCAAAAGATCAATCATGCGCTGCGCGACTGGCGGACCGGTCAGCCGACCAATATGGACCCGCACCTGATTGATGCGCTGTGGGAGGTCTACCGGGCGGTCGGCGCCCAGGAGCCGATCCACGTGATCGGCGGCTACCGTTCGCCCGCCACCAACGCCATGCTGCGCCGCCGCTCCTCCGGGGTCGCGCGCCACAGCCAGCACATGCACGGCAAGGCGATCGACTTCTACATCCCGGACGTCGAACTGTCCGCGATCCGCGAGGCCGGCCTGCGCCTCCGGCGCGGCGGCGTCGGCTTCTACCCGAGCTCCGGCGCGCCCTTCGTGCATCTCGACGTCGGCAGCGTTCGCCACTGGCCGCGGCTGCCCGAGGCGCAACTGGCGCGCATCCTGTCCAAGGGCCCGCTGACCCAGATGGCCAAGGCGCCGGCCAAGGCGGTTGCCGTCGCCTCCCGCACCGCCGTGCAGGACGAGGACGCCGAGGTCACGAGAGCCGCTCCGCGTTCGCGCACGGCACGCACGGAGGCTGCTCGGCCTGAGACCCCGGCCGTGGTTGCCGCCGCGATCCCGCTGCCGAAGGCGCGGCCGGCGGCGCCGCCTGAGCCGTCCGAACAGGCGGGCGGCTTCGCCCTGGCCTCGGCTTCGTCCCAGGTCGTTTCCCAGCCGATCCGCCCGTCGCGCCCGGCCCAGGCTGCGAGCCTGGTCGCGCAGGGCAACGGATCGGCGAACGACGTCATCAACGAGCGGGGCTACTGGCAGGGCCTCGTGGAGATCGACCGGCCGACCCCGCCGGCCGACATTCCGAATGCCCGCGTCGCCTCCGCCGAAAACCCGATCACCGGCAGCGTCGCGACACCGTGGCCGATGCCGAACCGGCGGCCGGCCGGCGGCGAGACCCTGGCCTATGCGCCGCCCAGCCAGCCGGTCGAGACCCAGCCGGGCGCAGCCTCGCGCGTACGCTATATCGGCAAGGCGACGACTGCGAAGGCCGATACCACGCCGGTCGCCAGAACCACGCGGCAGACCGCCAAGCGACCGCCCGCCCGCGTGCCGACGGCCAGGATCGGCGAGCGCTACAACAATCCGTGGATGCGCGCGATGATGGTGGCGCCGAACGCGCAGTCGTTCATGAGCACGTCGCTCTATGGTGCGCCCGATCCCTACGCCCTGCGCGAGCACATGCACAAGCCGATGGCGACGGTGATGATGACGTTCTCCGACGATCCCTATCTCGGCATGACTTCCGATCAGTTCCGCGGCAACGCGGTGGTGTTCGTCGCGACCGTGACGTTCCGGCAGCGCACCGCGGCGCTGCGTTAGCGCCAGTCGATCCGACCCGTCACGCTCCAGTCTAATTCAACATTCCGAGCGCGTGCATGTAGGTCTCCAGAATGGCCTCATGCTCCTTGCGCTCGTCGGCGTCCTGCTTGCGCATCCGGACGATGGTGCGCAGCGCCTTCACGTCGAAACCGGTCGCCTTGGCCTCGGCGTAGACGTCGCGGATGTCGTCCGCGAGCGCCTTCTTCTCCTCCTCCAGCCGCTCGATGCGCTCCACGAAGGCCTTGAGATGGTCCTTCGCGAAACGGGTCTCGGGCTGGTCGTCCTGCCTGGCAGCAGCAGCGCCGGTCGTCATCGATGACTCCTCCATTCACGCAACCACGCAACGATTGCGCATCAAGGAGGACCGGGATTCGGCCGTTGCGGTCAAGGCCGCGGGCGCGTCATCCACAGCGCGCGCCCGGGCGGTGGACAATTCAATGCTTCTGGCTTGCTTTCTCGAAAGCCGCCTTCTGTTCGGCGGTGGCTTCCCGCTGGTACTTCGCCTTCCACTCCTCGAACGGCATGCCGTAGATCGCCTCGCGGCTGGCGTCCTTGCTCATCGGCACGCCCTTGGCGTCGGCGGCTTCCTTCATCCAGTTGGACAGGCAGTTGCGGCAGAAGCCGGCGAGATTCATCATGTCGATGTTCTGCACGTCGGTGCGCGTACGCAGATGCTCGACCAGGCGCCGGAAGGCGGCAGCCTCGAGCTCGGTGCGGGTCTTGTCGTCCATGGCAGGCTCCTCGCGTCGATTTTGCAAAGATAGCGACGGGGCTGTGCCTTTGCCATAGAGCGGCGGCGGGCACCGTCACTTGGCCGCGACGCCGGAGGCCTTGACCACCTTGCTCCATTGTTCGGTTTCGGCAGCGATGCGCGCGGTCAATTGCGCCGGGGAGGCAGGGTCCGGCGTACCGCCGAGGTCGACCAGCCGCGCCTTGATCTTCTGATCGGCGAGGCCGGCATTGATCTCGCGATTGAGACGCTCGACGATCGCCGCCGGCGTCGCCTTCGGCGCACCGACCCCGATCCAGGTCAGCACTTCGAATCCGGGCACGGTCTCGGCGATGGCGGGCAGGTCCGGCAGCGGCGCGAAGCGCTTCGCGCCGGTCACCCCGAGCGCCCGCACCTTGCCCTTCTGCAGGTGCGGCAGCAGGCCCACCGTCGAGGTGAAGTAGACCTGCAACTGCCCCGACATCAGGTCGATCATCACCGGGCCGGTCCCGCGATACGGCACGTGCTGCATGGCAGTGCCGGTCCGCGCCATGAACAGCTCACCCGACAGATGCGACGACGTGCCGTTGCCGGACGAGCCGAAGCTGAGCTTGCCCGGGTTGGCCTTCATGTGGGCGATCAGCTCCGCCACCGATTGCACCGGCAGCGACGGGTGGACCAGCAGAACGTTCGGCGCCTGCGAGATGCCGGCAATCGGCGCGATGTCGCGGATGAAGTTGAACGGCGCCTTCGGGTAGAGCGCCGTGTTCATGGCATTGAAATGCCCGATGCTGAGGAGCGTGTAGCCGTCCGGCGCCGCGCCCGCCACTGCCTGGGTCGCGAGATTGCCGCCGGCGCCGGGGCGCGACTCGACCACGAACGGCTGGCCGAGCTTCTCCGCCAAGTGCTGGCCCATGAAACGGGCCACGATGTCGACCGGTCCGCCGGCGGCGAAGCCGACCATCCAGCGCACCGGCCGGCTGGGATAATCCTGCGCGGCGGCGCGGCCGGGCCCGGCCATCGAGACCAGGCACGCCGCGGAAGATGCCAGTACGGCGCGTCGTGTGTGCATGGCTGCTCTCCTGACCGAAGCCATGTAGCAGCCGCCGCAACTCCTAGGCCAGCGCCGCCTTGACGCGGGCCGGCGTGAACGGCAGGTCGCGCACCGGCTTCCCGGTCAATGTCAGGAACGCATTGGCGATCGCCGGCGCGGTCCCGCCGATCGCAAGCTCGCCGACCGGCAGCGGGATGTCGCCCGAGCGGACGACCTCCACCTTGATCTCCGGCGTCTCCGACAGACGCAGAATCTCGTAGTCGTGGTAGTTCGACTGCTCGACCTGGCCGTTCTTCAACGTGATGCGTTCCTTGAGCGCCGCGCTGAGGCTGTAGATCAGGGAACCCTCCACCTGCGCTTCCACATTGCGTGGCTGCAAGGGGAGGCCGACATCGGCGACGCACCAGAGGTTATGGCACCGGATGACGCCGCTCGCCCGGTCGACGGAGATTTCCGCGACCGTGCCGGTCATCGAGAAGCCGACCGGCGGCAGCCCGAGCTTGGAGAACGCGATGCCGAGCGCCCGGCCCTCGCGCTTGCGCGTCCAGTCGGCGAGTTGCGCCACCCGCTCCACCACCTTCCTGGCGCGCGGATCCTTCAGCAGCGCCAACCGGTATTCGAGCGGGTCGCGGCCGGCATTGCGCGCCAGCTCGTCGATCATCGCCTCGTTGGCGAGGTTGGTGTAGCCCGCGCCGATGCCACGCCAGGCCGCCACGCGCGCCCCGCGATCCTCGTAGATGTGCTCGGCGAGGTGCGCCGGCACGTCGTAGAACGGCATATCGGCGCTGTAGATCGTGATCAGGTCGATGCCCTTGTCGGCGTCGAGCCGCGCCTGCCCGTAGAGGTAGGGCGCGACCGGCTCGGCCGCGAGACGATGCCGCCAGCCGACGACCTTGCCGTTGGCATCGACGCCGACATCCACCTTCTGCGCCGTCAGCGGCCGGAACCGGCCGGACTGCACGTCGTCCTCGCGGGTCTGCACGAGCTTGACCGGCTTGCCGACCGCCTTGGAGAGCTGCACGGCGCCGATGACGTATTCGATATAGGCGCGCCGGCCGTAGCCGCCGCCCATCTGCAAGGTGTGGAATTTCACCTTGTCCGGCGCGACGCCTGCGATCTTGGAGGCCTCGGCGACCGACCGCGTCGGCCACTGCGTGCCGGCCCAGACCTCGACGCCGTCCTTGGTCACCGAGGCGGTGCAGGACAGCGGCTCCATCTGCGCGTGATAGACGCAGTCGCTGGTGAACTCGGCCGAGATGACCTTCGCCGCGCCCGCGATGGCGGCAACCGCGTCGCCGGTGCGGCGAACGGGAACGCCCTTCTTGTTCAGATCGCGCACATCGGCGAGATACTCCTGCCGGTCCTTTTCGGTGTTGATCCTGGCGCCTTTGGCTTCGCGCCATTGCGCCTTCAATGCACGGCGCGCCGCGAACACGCCTTCGACCGTATTGCCGACAATGCCGACGCCGTAGTCTAGGGCGATGGCGTCGACGATCCCCGGCATCTTCCTGATCTCGTCGCCATTGAACGAGGTGGGGCCCGATCCCCGCACCGGCGCGCGCGCAATGATGCCGTAGACCATGCCCGGCACCTGCACGTCGCTCGCGTACATCAGGCGGCCGGAGGACTTCTCGGCCATGTCGATACGCGGCACGTCGTTGCCGAGCAGGCGGAACTGCTTCACCGGCTTGAGATCGGCGGGCGTGATCGCGGGCAGCTGCTCCGGTGCCGCCGCGAAGCCCGCGATCTCACCATAGCTCAGCTTGCGCCCGGAGGCGGCGTGCACGACCACGCTTGGCTGCGTGGTCAGTTCGGCCACCGGCACCTTCCAGCGCTGCGCGGCGGCGTCCAGCAGGACGCGGCGCGCCTGAGCGCCCGCGATGCGAAGCGGCATCCAGTAGCCTCGGGTCGTCAGGCTCGCGACCTGGTACTGGCCCTTGAAGATCGGATGGGCGTAGGCCGGCGCCACCGGCGCCTGCGCCACCTTGACCTTCGACCAGTCGGCATCGAGCTCCTCGGCGATGATCAGCGGCAGCACCGTGTTGACGCCCTGCCCCATCTCCGGGGCCGGCATCATGATGGTGATGGTTCCGTCGGCGGCGATGGTGACATAGGCGTTGAGCCTGCCCGTCGCCTGCGCCAACGCATTGGAGCCGCCGAACATCGTCGGCGCGAGCGCAAAGGCGAACGACAACCCGGCGGAGCCGGCCAGCATCTGGCGGCGGCTCAGCGAACGTGGCGCGCGATTGTGGGTGCTGGTCATGTCACGCTCCCCGCGCTGCGCGCTCGATGGCGCGAACGATCCGCGGATAGGTTCCGCAGCGGCACAGATTGCCATCCATGTGCTGCACGATCTGCTGGCGCGTCGGCTTTCCGTTCTTCGCCAGCAATTCGGCGGCCTGCATGATCTGTCCGGACTGGCAGTAGCCGCATTGCGGCACCTGCTCGGCGACCCAGGCGCGTTGCAGCGGGTGGTCGCCCTTGGGCGCGAGCCCTTCGATGGTGGTGATGCGCTTGCCCGCGGCCTGCGCGGCCGTGACCTGGCAGGAGCGCATCGCCTGGCCGTCCACGTGCACGGTGCAGGCACCGCACAGGCCGGTACCGCAGCCGTATTTGGTGCCGGTGAGTTTCAGGTGCTCGCGCACGACCCAGAGCAACGGCGTGTCGGGCGCGACGTCGACGCTGGCCTTGCGGCCATTCACAGTAAAAGCGATTGCCGCCATGGTGTCCTCCCTCGCGGACGATCGGTATTCGTTCTTGGAATGACTCTATTGTACTATTGCGCCGGGAACAACGGCGCCGACCGTAACGACAACGAGTTTCATCGTGACAAAACCGGGCCGTGAATTCCTGGAAGACTTGTTCCATGCCGCGGTTGCAGCCGCGCACCCGCGGAATTGCCTGCCGCCGCATTTGCCGCAAGCACCGCGGTCCGGCCGACTGATCGTGCTCGCCGCCGGCAAGGCGGCGGGCGCCATGGCCGAGATTGCGGAAGCCCGCTACGACCTGCCGGCCGGCCGTATCGCGGGGCTTGCAGTCACGCGGCACGGCTATGCGCGGCCGACCCGGCACATCCGCATGGTCGAAGCCGGCCATCCCGTGCCCGACGCACCGGGACTTGCGGCAACCGAGGATACGCTCGCGCTCGCCGACGCCGCCGGTCCGGACGATCTCGTGCTGGTGCTGTTGTCCGGCGGCGCCTCCGCCAACTGGATTGCACCCGCCGTCGGCGTTTCGCTTGCGGAGAAACAGGCGCTGACGCGTGCGCTGCTGAAGTCCGGTGCGGCGATCGACGCAATCAACGCCGTGCGCAAGCACGTTTCGCGCATCAAGGGCGGGCGGCTCGCCGAGCGGATCGCCCCGGCGCGATCGGTGACGATTGCAATCTCCGACGTGCCCGGCGACGACCCGGCGGTGATCGGGTCGGGGCCGACCGTCCCCGATCCGACCACGCTCGCGGACGCGCGCGCCGTCGTGGCGCGCCACCGGCTTGACCTGCCGCCCTCGATTGCGCGCGCGCTGGCGGACCCCGCCAACGAAACGCCGAAGCCCGGCGCGCCGGTCTTTGCCGAGGCCTCGTTCATCATGGCCGCGCGCCCCTCCGAGGTCTTCGCCGGCATCGAGGCGAGCGTGCGCGCGGCCGGCTACGATTGCATCACGCTCGGCACGGCGCTCGAAGGCGAGGCGCGCAGCGTCGCCGCCGAGCACGCAAAACTTGCACGCGCATTGCGGGCGCAGCGCCGCCGCGCCGTGATCCTGTCGGGCGGCGAACTGACGGTCACCCTGCGCGGCGGCGGGCGCGGCGGTCCGAACCAGGAATACCTGCTGGCGCTCGCGCAGGCGCTGGACGGCACGGACGGGATCGCGGCCCTGGCCGCCGATACCGACGGAACCGACGGCGGCGGCGGGCGGATCGACGACCCGGCCGGCGCCTTCATCGACCCGTCAACGGTTAACAGGGCGCGCGCGCTCGGTCTCGATCCGGCCGCTTTTCTGAAGGACAATAATTCGACCGAATTCTTCGACAGACTTGGTGATCTTTTGACCCCCGGTCCGACCTGCACCAATGTCAACGACTTCCGGGCCATCCTCGTTGACAGGCCCTGAACCTTCACGCGATCTTCATGCCGTGGCAGTAAAGGGTGCAATGATCGCCGCCTGGATGAATTGGAACCCGAACGGCGTGCGCGCGACCGGCATCCTGCTGGCGGGCGCCGTCGTGCTCATGGCCGATGCGGCAGCCGCCGATTTCCGCATCTGCAACAACACCGGTAGCCGCGTGGGCGTCGCCATCGGCTACAAGGACACCGAGCACTGGACCACCGAGGGCTGGTGGAATCTGTCGGCACGGACCTGCGAGACCATCCTGCGCGGTCCCCTGGTCGCGCGCTACTACTACGTCTACGCGGTCGACTACGACCGCGCCGGCGAGTGGGCCGGCCGCGCCTTCATGTGCACACGCGAGAAGGAATTCACCATCCGCGGCACCGAGGACTGCCTGGCGCGCGGCTACGACCGCACCGGCTTCTTCGAAGTCGACACCGGCGAGCAGCCGTCCTGGACGGTGCAGCTCACCGATTCCGCCGATCAGGCGCCGCAGCAGCCGCTGCAATCGCGCGTGCCGCTGTTGACGGCGCCGGCGACCACCGGGCGGCAGAACGTGGCGCCGACGACACCGCCACGCAGGAACTGATGCGACGCCTGCGCCGCACCAAGATCGTCGCCACTCTCGGTCCTTCATCTTCCGAGCGTAACACGATCGCGGCGCTGTTCCGTGCCGGCGCAGACGTGTTCCGCATCAACATGAGCCACACCTCGCACGAGCGCATGCGCGAGCTTGTGGCCACTATTCGCGCAATCGAAACCGAATGCGAGCGGCCGATCGGGATCCTGGTCGATCTCCAGGGGCCGAAGCTGCGGGTCGGCCAGTTCGAGGCCGGTGCCGCCGCGCTGGCGCAGGGCGACACCTTCACCCTCGACGCCGACCCGGCGCCGGGCGATGCCACGCGCGTGCAACTTCCGCATCCCGAGATCTTCGAAGCGATCGAGCCCGGCCATTCGCTCCTGCTCGACGACGGCAAGGTCCGCCTGACGGCAACCGACGTCGCGGCCGATCGCATCGTGACGCGGGTCGAGGTCGGCGGCAGCCTGTCGAACCGCAAGGGCGTGAGCCTGCCCGACACCACCATCGGATTCTCCGCGCTGGCGGCCAAGGACCGCTCCGATCTCGAGGCCGCCCTCGATGCCGGTATCGACTGGGTGGCGCTCTCGTTCATCCAGCGGCCCGACGACATCGCCGAGGCCAAGAAGATCACGCGCGGGCGCGCCTCGGTCATGGCCAAGATCGAGAAGCCGCAAGCGGTGAACCGGCTCGACGACATCCTGGACATCGCCGATGCGCTGATGGTTGCGCGCGGCGACCTTGGCGTCGAGATGCCGCTCGAAAAGGTGCCGGGGATTCAGAAGTTCATGACCCGCACCGCGCGGCGCGCCGGCAAGCCCGTCGTGGTCGCGACCCAGATGCTGGAATCGATGATCAACGCGCCGGTGCCGACGCGCGCCGAGGTCTCCGACGTCGCCACCGCCATCTTCGAGGGCGCCGACGCCGTGATGCTGTCGGCGGAATCGGCGGCCGGAAAATATCCGGTCGAGGCGGTTGCAACCATGAACCGCATCGCCGAGGAGGTCGAGAAGGACCGGCTGCACCCCTCCATCATCCAGGCGCAGCGCGCCGATCCGGAGGCGACCGGCGCCGATGCCATCGCGGCGGCGGCGCGCCAGATCGCCGAGACGCTCGAACTGTCGGCCGTCATCTGCTGGACCTCGTCCGGATCGACCGCGCTGCGGGTCGCGCGCGAGCGGCCGCGTCCGCCGATCGTCGCGATCTCGCCCAATGTCGCCACCGCGCGCCGGCTGTCGGTGGCCTGGGGCGTGCACTGCATCGTCGCCGAGGATGCCCGCGACCAGGACGACATGGTGGAGCGCGCCTGCCGGCTCGCCTTCAAGGACGGATTCGCGCGCGCCGGGCAGCGCGTGATCGTGGTGGCGGGCGTGCCGCTCGGCACGCCGGGCGCCACCAACATGCTGCGCATCGCGTTCGTCGGCGCCGAGGCCGCACGCGCCGTGTAGCGCAGCTTTCCATCATTCCGGGCGACCCGGGCGGGCCGCAGCGGGACCTCATGATCAGTCGTGGCTGTGGTTTCGGGCTCGCCGCTGTGCGGCGCCCCGGAATGGGCCTTCAGATCGGGCGGCCTTCGACCGTTTCGGTGAGTTTCTTGATCAGGTCGGGAATGCGCTCCATCAGCGGGTAGAGCGCGGCAGCACGGCGGAACGCCGCCAGCGCGCGCGGTTCGTCGCC
>Ga0209172_10000670_pt1 | contig 89845 bp, 61 predicted proteins | sample LarsenN4metaG_FD_184113 | JGI IMG/M metagenome (GOLD analysis project Ga0209172, IMG submission 184113) | Hot spring sediment bacterial and archeal communities from British Columbia, Canada, to study Microbial Dark Matter (Phase II) - Larsen... ... | reverse complement strand
CTCCGACCTTGCCCCAGCAGCGCTGGTCGGCGCGGGCGGCCTCGGCATGTTTGTCGAGCTCCATCTGGAGCACGTCGATCAGGCGGGCGATGTCGTTGGCCTTGGCCTGGTAGGTCTCGCGGGCGTCTTTCTTCATCGCGTTCTCCTTTCGCGTTGGACATGCGTGACTTACCTCAACGGGCGGGCGGATCAAGCTAAATCGTTCTGGAATAATGGGTTACGAGAAACATGCCTTGATGTTCTCCGGCGGCAGAGGTAGGGCTAACGGGCGAAAGGAGACGCGTATGAACGCAACCAACGATGTGCGGATTCCGGCGGTCGCCTACCTGCGGCGGTCCACCGACCGGCAGGAACAAAGCCTGGGCGACCAGCGGTCGGAGGTCGGCCGCTTCGCCGGGGAGAATGGCTACCACCTTGTCGGCGAGTACCTCGACGATGCCATCAGCGGCACCAGCGCCGAGGAGCGGCCGGGCTTTCAGCGCATGATCGCCGACGCCCGAACCGGCAAGTTCAAGGCGGTGATCGTCTGGAACAGCGATCGGTTCAGCCGCGGCGATGTCACCGAGACCGAGCACTATCGCTACCTGCTCCGGCGCGCGGGCGTGGCGCTGGTCTCGGTCACGGAAGGCTACCTCAACCGTGAAGGCATCGACGCGGATGTGCTGCGGACGGTCAAGCAGTTCCAGAACCGCCAGTTCTCGATCAGCCTCTCGCAGAACACGCTCCGCGGGCAAATCAGTTCGGTGCTGGGCCAATCCGATCCGGGCCGGGCCGCACCGTATGGCTACGACCGCGAGATGCTCGCCCCCGACGGCTCGCTGCTGTTCCGTATCCGCTTCTGTACCGGCGGCGTCCGCGAGGTCTATGACAAGGACGGCAAACTCCAGGCGCGCTACGCCAAAGGCCAGGCGCTCTCCAAACCAGGCAAGGAATGCAAAGCCCGCTTGGTACTGTCGAGTCCCGACCGGGTGCATGTGGTCAAGGACATCTTCAAAGCGTGCTTGGGGGGCACGGGTTTTGGCACCATCGCCGCCGACCTGAACGCCAAGGGCATCCCCGGCCCCAATCGCGGCCTGTGGTCATTCACCACGATCAAGGCGATCCTGGCCAACCCGACCTACCGGGGCGATCTGGTATGGAACCGCCGCACCGAAGCAAAGTTCTACCGCGTCCAGAACGGCCGCGCCGAGCAGCGGCAGCGGCAGGCCGGCGAAGCGCAGGTGGTGCTCACGCCGAAAGATCAATGGATCGTGGTGCCCGACGCGGTGCCGGCGATCATCAGCAAGGGTGATTGGGAGAAGGCCCAGCGCGCAGTCCGCAAGCGGCGGGATGCCGTTGGCGGGGCGGGCCATCGCAACCGGCGGTGGCTGCTGACCGGGGTGCTCGTCTGCGGGGACTGCGGCCACAAGTACTGGGCCGAACCCAAGCACAAGGGCCGCAAGCCGGGGCGGGCCGAGGTCATCACCAACTACTACACCTGCGCCGGGCGGCGTCGCCACGGGCCTACGGTATGCTCAACGCCTTCAACGCTGCGCTGCGAGCAGATCGAGACCTGGACGCTGGAGAAACTCCGCGACATCATCGAACTCGATCCGGTGGTGATGGGGGATGCGGTGGACCGATTCGTCTCGGCCGCCCGGGGCAACAAGACCAGCGCCAGTGAAGCGGAGCGCCTGGCCCGCGAACTTAAACAGGTCAACGAGACGGTCACGGCGCTGACGATGAACATTGACCCGGCGAACCTGTCGCTGCTCAACGGGCGGCTGACGCAGTTGCGACTGCGGAAGGAACGGCTCGAAGAGGAATTGGCGGTCGCGACCCAGGTGGCCGACGATCATAGCGAGAAGGCCCTGCGGCAATGGGCGCGGGAGAAACTTGATGGGCTGCAGGCCGCGCTCGATGGCATCCGCGACGACCATACGCGCGACGCCATCGCCGCCTACGTCGATCACATCAAGGTTTGGCCTTCGGAGAAGCGCGGTGAATTGGTGCTCGGCCCTGCCGCCCAAGCCTTCTGGAAACACCGCGACCGCCCTTGCGGACGGTCGCGGTTTAACCCAATCGGGGCGACAGGATTTGAACCTGCGACCCCCAGACCCCCAGTCTGGTGCGCTAGCCAGGCTGCGCTACGCCCCGTGCTTCCGCCGATGGGCATGCCATCAGCAGGTCAAGCATCTTAGCCGATTGTCGCGCCTGCCGCAAAACCTTCTTCGTGAATTTCACCGCCGCCGCCGCGCCAGCAGCGCCAAGCCGCCCAGCGCCAGCACGCCCAGACTCGCCGGTTCCGGCACCGCTGCCGCCGTTACCTGAAACGTGGTGTTGTAACTCTCCGTCCCATCCGTCGTCGAAAGACCCGACGGCACAGACGTGAACGAGTACAAATACTGCGGTGGAAGGCCATTGAATTCCACACGCACAAGCTCACTGGCCTGCATATTAGGGGGCACAATCGAAACCAAATCTGGACGCCCCAACGGCCCAGCCAGAAGGGCTTGAATGGCCGGGGTAAGGAAGTTATCGCCGCCAGCCAGGCCGATTTCGATCCCCGCCCCCGGTGCCGCCTGATTGACATAGCTGATGTTGGGATCGCTCAACCGCGGGAAACCATTGTTGGTCAGGAATTGCGCAAAAAGCCCCAGACGCGCATTGGCAATGTCGGTGGGCGTGAAACCAGCCCCGGCCAGAATGGTGTTCAAATTATAAAAGCCGAAGAAATCACTCAGCCACTTGTTCGCTAGATTGTTGGCGCCATAAGCCGGCGTCGGCGCGCCCCCGCCGAACGGCGTAAACCAATCTTCGCCGTTCAAGCTTCTGATGCTGATCGGAGCGCCATTCAGCGTCCCCGCAACGGTCGTTCGCGGCTGTATGAGAAACGCCGCGAAGATCCCCGGGTTGGAAAGGTCGCGGTACGTCTCGAATCCCGGGCCAGGCAGTTCGCTGTTGGCAAAGAGCTCAACGTTGCCGCCAGGCGAGGCCAGGTTGCCCTGCAGGATCGGGCTGAGCGGCACGGCTTCATTGCGAATAAGACTGACCCCAACCTGTTGCCAGACGTAGTAATCAATGCCCGCAATGCCGGAAACACTTACGGGATTATCTCCCATCGATGCCGCGAAACTCAGCGACGGTGCGGCCAAAGCCGCCGTCACGGCAAACGACAACGCAAGACAAGTCGCGCGAACCATCAGTCTCTCCCGTAAACAGGCGCACAGAAACCGAACGCCGCACCATGCGGCAACGGCAGAAATGGCAATGGGGGGGGCTCTCTCTCTAAGACATAGCTCCGCGAGGTATATACCCCAAGGTCGCAGCCCGGGCCAGCGAAAAATCGCGCCACGGCATATTTTCGGCGTGGCTATCGTTTAAAAAATACGGATTGGCCCGCCTAAACGTGAAAATGGGTAATTCGACTGTACAACGCTGCGACGCGCCCGCACGATGTGGCTTCCCTCGACGTTCAGTAATCTAGGTAACAAGGAGCGAGGATGAAACGCTTTGCAGTAGCAACCGCCGCCGTGGCCATGGCCAGTGCGGCCGCCTGGGCCGACAAGCCCCGCCCAGCACATCCCTACTTCCTATGGACAAAAAAAGATGTTGCCGAAATTCGCCAACGAATCGAGACTCAGCCGTGGGCAAAAAAAGCCTACGACGAAATGCTCACCACGCAGGACAAGCAAGGTGATGAGATCCGCAACCTGTTCCGCTATGCCGTGATGGGCGACAAAGCTGCCGGCGACATCGAACGCAAGAATCTCGCCAAATGGGTCAAAGCCCCCGACCCGCTCGGCGCCTCCATCGAGTGGCGAATCCTCGCTTACGACGTCCTCTACAACGACCTCACCGCTGAAGAGCGCACCGCCATCGAAGAGCGGCTCAAACGCTACATCACCTACGCCAACGAGCCCGGCATGGCCTACAACGCCAAGCTCTTCAACAACGCCGTGAACTACGCCCGCTACGACGGCGAGAATGGCCGCTACACCCGCACCAATTGGCTGCCCAACATCATCTGGCCATGGAAAACCAGCAGCAACCTCGCCGCGCTTGCGCTGGGCGATGAGGGACTGATCCGTGAAACCTGGTCCACACCTGCGAGCATGAAATGGTACTTCGACGAGTACCTGGCCGATCACGGCTTCTACATGGAAGAGTTCGGCAAGATGGTCGCCACGCCCGGCGCGATGCTCATGTACGCCATGGGTGCACGCAACATCGGACTCGATGATCTTGGCTTTGGCTACACCGGCAAAGGCGGCGCCACCATGCGCGGCCACATCGCCTCCGTGATCGACATCACCTACCCGCAAATCGATCTAGGCAGCAGCCGGCCCATGTTTCCGCAAGTCACCATCGGCGACCTGCGGCCGTACCCGCCGTTCCAATACACCACGGTCCGCGGCTACTACGCCGACGGCAAAGGCGGCGATGCGCTATGGGTGCAAGCCGGCGCGTGGGGGGGCACGACCCGCGGCAACAGCCAGCAATGGGACGGTGACAAAACTGAAAAACTAAGCACACGCCAGTGGTTCGAGATCGGCCATCGCTTCTGGCCTGATGCGGGCTTCGACTACTTCCTCGCACAGATGCGCGGGCCCAACGATGACCGCTACTACCCGCAGCTCTATTGGAATATCGATCCGATCGATCCGGCCAAGGTAAAGCCGCCGGTGCGCAAATCGGCCGTGTGGCAAGGCCGCGGCATGGCGGTGTTGCGGCATGATGAAACGGCCAGTGCGTGGACCTCACCCGCGCCGATGGCCGCGCTGCGTTTCACCAATGAATACGCCCATCACGTAAACGACCAACTCGCGCTCGCCGGTTACATGGCCTTCAACCGCATGATCCTCGTGAATCCAAAAGTCGATCCCAGTTATGCCTTCGGCTTCAGCCGCTCCGTGCGCAGCCACTGCTCCGTCATGGTCGATGGCCACATCAAAGTGGACGACTGGGGCAAGACCGGCAGCATCGAGCCGAAGTTTACAGACGACTGCAAAACCCGCGAGTTGTTCACACCCGAAGTGAAGTTTGTTGCCGCGCGGACAACGCAGCGCTACCCCGGCGTCGATGAGACCCGGGCGCTCTTCCTGACCGGCGAATACATGCTCGACATCTTCAACTGCACGAGCGACAAGCCCCGCGCCTACACATGGCTGACACACACCTACGGCGTGGCAACGCCCGACGATGGCGTCTGGCGCGAGTCCAAAGAACTGGCCGACCTGATACCGCAATTGACCGACGAGCGCTCGCTGGCAACCGATGGCAAGCCGTGGTCGATCATCGCCCGCCAGGTGAAACGCGCTGATGAGATCGCCGACCACCCGCTGCCCGATGCGTGGTTTGATCGCAAAGTGGGCGTGCAGATTCGCATGCTGGGCGAACCCGGGACAACAGCGTTCTTAACCCGCACGCCACATCCCCGCAGCGGCCAAGCTGACAAACCGGCAGCGCGGCCAATCGTCGATGGCATCACCGTGGTGGCCACACGCCAAGCGAACGCTACGACATTCGCTGCCTTGTACGAACCCTTCGAGAACGACACACGCCGCATTGAATCTTTCGAACGTGTGGCCCAGTCGAGTGACGCAATTGCGGTGAGTGTTCGCGGCAAAGGCTTCAGCGATCGCCTCCTGGTTCGCTACGGCGAGAAGGCGGCCGACCCCATCACCCTCGAAGGCAACGGCGAGCGTTTCGTGTTCGTCGGCCAGGCGTACCTGCGTGTGTCGAATGACACCGTCACGGTGCGCGGCGACGTGCGTGAAATGACATTGCGCATCGGCGATGCCAAGCCGAAACTGCTGCTCAACGGCAAGACGGCCAAAGCAACAATCAGCGACGGCGTGCTGCGTTACGCACCGTGAGGCGAACTTGCGTTCGTTATTTCGCGAAGGGCCACGTGCCATCGTAGATGCTGCCGTGGTCGCCATCCGCGGCGCGGTAACCGCCATCGCCGCCATCGACGTCTGTGGCGTAGTAAGCAGGTGCCGCGGGTTCGAGTTGGTCTTTACCCTTGGCGCCAAGATCCTCCACGGTGTAGTACGCCACGCGGCCACCGCTGCCTCCGCCGCCGCTACCGGTTTGGCGCGCCGATGCGCCGCTGAGTAGTTCCGCCGCGACACCTGGGCCACCCGTGGCGCCCGCGCCGCCTTTCACCGATAGCCCGCCCCATCTGAACCAGAACGTTGGCGCCGCAACGACGATCGTGCCGCCGCTTCCGCCAGCTCCGGCGGTCTTGCCAACGCCGCCCGCGCCGCCATTGGCAGAGATGGAACTGTCGCCGGTCATGGTCAGCTTGGTCAAAGAGATGACGGCAATCGCGCCTCCGCCACCGCCGCCACCACCGCCGCCGGGGTTAGCGCCGGGCGTTCCGCCGCTGCCGCCGAGGAGGTCCGTCACTGGGCCATCGCCATAGGCCTTGCCGCTGGGCGAGGAACCGGGCGACTTGGCCGCCTCGGCTGCGTAATCACTGGATCCACCGCCCACGCCACCGTGGCTGCCGCCCGAGGCCGGTGCGGTGGGGCGTTGATTGGTTGCACCCGGGCCGCCCGCGGCCGTAATGCCGACGACGCCGGCCTTGCCCGCCGCGCCATCTTTGCCGCTTACGGACAGCGGCGTCTCCAGGACAATTTCGCCCTTGGCCAGAATCACAATGCCGCGCTCGCCGGTGATGGTCACCGTGCTGCCTTGTTTGAGTTGCAGTTCGTCAAAGTTGAAAACCGCCACTTCCACTTTTCCGCCTTCGCACACGCCCAGCGCGCCCTTGCCCGTGAATGCGCCAGTGATCGTCGGTTCGCGATCCTTCGAGCCGGTGTCGAAAGTAATCGCCTGTTTAGCGCCCACGGAACATTTGCCCAGCGATGCAAAATCTGCGGGGTTGAACAGTGAGCCCTTCACGGCCTTCACCGGGCCCGCAGCAAAAGCCGCAGGCGGAAACGCGGCCAGCAACGCCGCAAGGCACGTGAACGAGGTAAGCGAAAGAGCATTGGCATGTCGCATGGCGCGAACTCCATTAAGAGACTGGTCCAACTAAAGCGAGCGTCAATCAGGCAAGGCGCGATGTTATTTGAGGTCGATCCACTTGCCGTCGTAGATCGTGCCGGCGGCGCCGTCCTGGGCCTTGTAGCCGCCGTTGCCGCCGTCCACATTGAGGGTGATATTCTTCGGGGCCATCTTCTCGATTTGGTCTTTGCCGGGTTGGCCGAGATCCTCGTTGGTATAAATCGCGATGCGGCCACCGCCGCCGCCGCCGCCGCTGCCGGACTGCCGCCGCCCACGATTGGCGACGATCTCCAACCCAATGTTGCCAAGGCCCGAAGCCCCCGCGCCGCCCGCAGCACTGATCGTCGCCGCGGGATCGACCTTCAAGGTTGGAGCAGCGATCAGAATAGCGCCGCCACTGCCGCCGCCGCCGCAGACGTGCCACTGCGCGCTGGCGCCGCCCTCCGCAAGAATCCGCGCGTCGGCACCCAGCTCGATGCTGGTGCGGGCGATCAACGCGATCGCTCCGCCGGCTCCGCCGCCACCGGTCGTAGCGCCGGAACGGTCATGCGAGCCGCCGGCGCCGCCACTGCCGCCGAAGAGGTCGGCCAGTGCGGCATCGCCGTAGACTTTTCCGCCGGGGCATGGACGCGGCGGGTTGCCGTTGCCCTGTGATCCGATGGTGGAGTCGCCGCCCGCGCCGCCATAAGCGCCGCCGCCGCCGGGCGCGCCGCCCTTGACCCGTTCATTGAAGCCTGCCCCAAACCCGCGGCCGGGTTGGCCGGTGTCTTTCATGGGTGGTCCGCCGTTGCCACCGTGCGCAGGTGGGGGAGCGCTGTCGAGAGATTTGCCATAGACGCCGCCGTCGCCACCGGGCCCGCCGTCAGCCATCTGCACATCCTGCGGAGCGTTGTCATGTTTTCGCTGGCCGTTGGCGCCGCTTACAGACAGCGTGGTGTCGATGGCGATGGCATTCTTTGAGAGCAGCACGATGCCGCGGTCGCCGGTGATCGTGACCGTCGCGCCCTTGCCCAGTTGAATGCTGTCAAAGGCAAACACGGCCACCTGCACCTCGCCGCTCTGGCTGACACCAAGTTGGCCCTTGCCCGTGAGCACACCGCTGATCGATGGCAGCGTCGTGGCCGACCCGGTATCAAAACGCACCGCCTTGCCGGCATCGACCGTGAGCGTGCCCAGCGACGCGAAATCCGCCGGCTGAAACAGCGACCCGCGCAGCGCTGCCGTCACCTTGTCAGCAGCCGGCGCGTCTGCCAGGCTGAATGAACCAACCGTAACGCCAGCCACGAGGGCAAACATCATCCACGAGTTTCGAATCATTCTGCATTCCTTAAGAAGAGCGTATTCGCACGACCGCATCGCCTATCGCAGCCCCGGCCAGGTGCCGTCGTAAAAGGTTCCGTTGCTACCGTCCTTGGCCATCGAGCCGCCTTTGCCGCCGGTGACGACGATGCCTTCGGGGACTTTAGTTTCGGTTTGATTCTTCCCTGCTGCGGCGAAGTTGGCGTTGCTGTAGATGGCGATCCGGCCACCGCCGCCCCCGCCGCCTGAACCACTGTCACGCCGGCGGATTTCGGGTTTGATCTGCGCTGCAACGGCCGGTCCGCCGTCGCCGCCATCACCGCCGCGTGCACTGAGCACCGATCCCGGCTTGAGCACGACCGTGGGTGCCGCCAGCAAAATCGCACCGCCGCTGCCGCCACCGCCGCACGCCTTGTTGACAGCGCCCGGCCCGCCATCGGCAAGCGCCTTGGACTTCTCGCCAAAGGTGATGCCGCCGAGTGCAACGATCGCCAGCGCGCCCCCGCCACCTCCGCCGCTGGCCACCGAGAAATTGCGATCATTGGAAGCGCCTGCGCCACCGCTGCCGCCAAACAAATCGCTCAGGGGCGCGTCGCCGTAGGTCTTGCCGCCGGGCATGGCGTGGGGAGGTTTTCCGACATTTCCTGAACCCTCGCTCGCATCGCCGCCCGTGCCGCCGTAGGCGCCGCCACCGCCTCCGGTGCCACCCTTAACGCGTTGGTTGAAGCCCGCGCCGTACCCATGGCCCGGGCGGCCGTTGTCTTTCATGGCTGGTCCGCCGTCGCCACCGTTTTCGGGCGGTGGGTCGCTCGCGAATGTTTTCTGATACTCACCGCCTTCGCCACCGGGACCGCCTTTGCCGCCGGGGTTCGTCAACGTGCCATCGGCCTGCTTGCCTCGTGTAGGTTCCTTCGCCCCCAGCTGTCCGGAGACATCAATCGTCGTGTTGATCACGGCGGCGCCGCGCGAGAGCAGCACCAGACCGCGCGAGCCGGTGACTTCGACCTTCGCGCCCTCGGCAAGTTGGATCTCATCGAACGCGAACACGGCCACCTGCACCTTGCCGCTCTTGCTGATGCCGAGACTTCCCTGCCCGGTGATCGCCCCCTTGGCGGAGGGCTGGGTGGTTGATGAGCCCGTATCAAAGGTGATGGTCTGGCCCGAAGTCACAACCAACTTCCCAAGCGACTTGAAATCACCCGGTCGAAAGAGCGATCCCGTCGCCGCCGGCTTCGCTGTGGTGGGGGTGTCAGCAAATCCGAACGGCAGGCCCGCGGCGAAGACCAGCACGGCAGCAGCAATCATGCGAGCGTTACATGGCATGTACGTTTTCCTCTATGGCGATGCGGATGCGCGAAGTGCTTGTCAGTTCTCACGGCGCGGGCGGTTCGCTGCTGGCGCAGCGAAAGCCGTAGTCGTCACTGCGATAGTCAGGTTCGTAGTTATCGCGAAACGCCGTGCGAAAATCAGACGAGTTGCTGCCGCGCCATGAGCCGCCCCTGATCACGCGGCCGGTCGCCTTGAGCGCGCCAACAGGGTCTACCGTCTGTTTCGGATCGTAGGGGGCATAGCGGTCAGCGCACCACTCCCACACGTTGCCGATCATGTCTTGAGCACCGCACCATGTGGCGCCTTGCTTGAAACTGCCGACCGGTGCGCTGAAGACGTAACCATCGCGGTACTTCGCAATGATCTCGAGATCCGCGAGTGCTTCCGCCGCGCTTTCGTCCGCGAAGTTGCCCGCACCCTGGGGCGGTGGCCATGTGTTGCCCCACGGATACAGCCGCCCGTCCTTGCCGCGCGCGGCATATTCCCATTCCGCTTCCGTCGGCAGGCGCAGGCCTGCCCACTTGGCGTAGGCATAGGCGTCCCACCAATCGACACCCACCACAGGCTGCTGCGGCTGGTTGAGTTTTGGATCATTCCAGAACTTCGGCGTGTGGTCCTTAGGCTGGCCACCCGGACCCTTTGGCTGTTCCGGATGTGCCCACATTGCATCGCCGCCAGCTTCGGCAACCGCCTTAAGAAACCGCGCGTACTGGGCGTTGGTCGTTTCGTGTCGCGCCAGCCAGAAGCCTTTCGTCAGCGTGACCTTGCGCTCGGGGCATTCGTCGGGGTCGTGTTCGCCGGCGTAGTCCTGCGGCGTACCCATGATGAACGTTCCCGCAGGCACCCACACCATGTCATACGGTTGCGTGGCGGTTCGGGCCTGCGCGGCTGCACCATCGATGACTGCCCTGGCTGCCGACGCCTTGCCCGCAACAGGTGTTTCCCTTGAGGCTTGCGGCGAAACGCACACGCACCCCGCGGCACACAATGTGACGGCCGCCGCTGCGAGCACTACCCGTTGAATCCACATGGTTACTCCTCGTTTCGACTGTCTTACCCTTAACGTGACTGCCGGCGCTGCTCGCCCGCTTTGGCGCTCTTGACCGCCGCATCACGCAGTTGCAGCAGGCGCTGCGCCTCAGCCGCGGCGACGTAGAGCGGCAGCGTTCCTTCCTGCCAGCCGCCGAAGTCTTCGAATGCGGCGCGATCGCTAAGCGTGTAAAGCTCCGGGCAACGCGAGCCCTTGGTCCAGAATATCTGCAGCGCCTGTTCAAACGCTGCCGTGTCGCCGACCTTTGCCTGGACCGCCTTCTCCACGACGATGCGTGCTTCCGCCGCCTGCACGCCTTCGCGCAGTGCTTCGTAATGCAGCATCGCGACAGGTCCCTTGGGGCCTGGCGCGGTGAGCGTGGTGGTGCGATTGCGATCGACCCGACCCGGCGCTGCGCGCGAGCCACCGTTAAAGCCGCTGTCAACGCCCGAGACGCCGGGCACACGCTTGGGCCAGTAGTCCAGGCCGATGCGCGCCAAGCCCACGGTTGTGCCGGTGCGTTGTTTGCCTACTGAGATATCAGGAATGGAGAAGTAGTACGCCGGCGGCACGCCATCAAACTGGATGTCACGCACCGTGCTGAGGAACAACGTCTTGCCGGTGGTGGCGTCCCAGCCGCCGCGCACCCACGATTCGCCAGCCTTCGGCACATCTCTCCCGCAAGTGGGATCGACGATCTCAAAGAGCACCGGCCGCGGCCCCATGTCACCATAGTGGTGCGTCCATGCGTGCCAACCCGGGCTCTCGGGCGCGATCTTCTGCCAGGCGGCATCGGTCTCATTCGTCGGATGCCGGTCATCGCCGTTACCCAGCACGATCCGCGAGGCGGGCACGTTCAAGTGTGTTTTGACCCGCGTGGCTACGCCATCGAAAACGGCGGTCCATAGCGCGGCGTTGGCGCTGTAGTCGGCGGAGAGTTTCAGCATGCCGTACCCGCCGTTGGCTTCCGGCGTCGTCACAAACAACTCGTCCGCCTTGGTCCGCGTCGAACCCGTTTCCCGTTGCCACTTGCCCCACACGCCGAGAACGACGTACCGCTGCGGGCCGTAGTACCGCGCGGCCAACTTCAGGTAACGGTCCAGTAAGGTGAAGTCCGGCGTGAGTTTTCCGCCCTCCTCCTTAAACGTGATCATCTGTGGACCAGAGCCGTTATTGACGTGCCAGAGCACGGGGATGTAGAGCACGTGGTTGCCCACTTGCGACACCAACTGCATCTGCGTCTCGATCTTCTCCCAGTGCTGGTCTGAATAGTGCGGCACCTGGTAGAAGTAGGCCAACTGTGTCGGCGAGTGGCTCAACGCCATCCAGATGTTCAGGTCGCTGGGGTCAGGCAAGACGAAATCGGGAACCGTCACCTGCAGCGGAACTTCTGTCTCGCCCAGATTGGTGCGTACCTTCACGCTGCCACGGTACTCGCCCGCGGCAGCATCCGGCGGCACTGCAACCGTCACGTAAACGGACTGCACGGTCTGGTTAGCAGCGACAAACGCGTCGTGCAGCGTGTAATACACCTGCACGACGCTGCCCGCTGCGGTGCCCCCGGCTACCAACAGTTCATCCTTTACCAGTGGCCGATGCGTGGCAAAGCGGACACGCACCGATAGCGCGGCTTTCATCGCGCCAGCGCTCTTCAATTCGCCGGCGACGGCTGACACCTCCGTCAACGGCTGCGTACTGCTGAGCACAATCTGCCCGGACGCGACGCCATTGATTGGCGCGACGAGTTGCAGTTGTGTCTTGCGTTGGGCCGGTGGCTTGGTGGCACTCGTCACGGTGCGTGCGGCGAACTCCGTCCACACGGTCAACGCCTCGGGCGTTTGGGCTTTTAATGTACGTGGATTTGCCAGCAGGCCGCAACAACCGACTGCAGCAACGACCAGTGCGATAAAGGAGAAGACTCGACTCTGAACGCAAGCCATCAATGCCATTATTCCAACCCACGCCCTTCGATTATCTCGCCGACTGCGACTTTGGGTGGTCCGGCGCCACCCTCTCTCGACCAACGCCGCGCGACTGCGAAAACTTGCATCGCCCTTCCCGGAACTTGCCCTGCCAGGCATGCCGTGACGCGTACGCAATCGGTTCTGCATCGGTGACGCTAGGCTACCGTCAGCCACGTCGGTTGCCGCGACAATAAATACGGTTTTCGCGCAAATGCCACTCGCGACGCCTGCGTCCAGAACCAGTCATACAGACAGATCGCTCTCGGCTGTCGGGTGCAGTGGTTCTGCAAGTTGTACTGCAAGCTGCCGTTACGATGATTCTGGTTGCTGGAAGACGTCTCGGTGTTCATGTCCTTTAGCCGAAGTCTGGCCCGAGAGGTGGGTACGCAAAAACAGGAAGAATGGGGGGCACCGCCCCCAATCAAGCCTTTTGCCGCAGACGCTGGCGGAACTCGCGTGGCGATTCCCCCGCAACATTCGAGAACGTTTCGCCCAACTGTTTGGGACTCGAGAACCCCGACTTCTGGGCAATCTCCGAGATCGACAAATCCGACGAGAGCAGCAGCGACCGCGCGCGGTCGACACGGGCCTCGCGAAGAACCTGTGCCGGCGCCCGCTTAAGCACCTCGATGAAACGCCGCTCCAGCCAGCGCCGCGATACGCACACGTGATCGACCACATCCGCGATGCCGATCTTCCGTCCGCAGTGATCGCGGATATAGCGCACCGCCTGTTGCACGGCCTCGTCTTCAATCTGCAGAAAGTCCGTGCTCTGCCGCGCGATGACACCGATAGGGGGGACGCGCAGAATGTGTTGCGGCGCGGGCTCGCCACGTATCAGCCCGTCCAGCAATCGCATGGCTTCGTAGCCGATGCGCACGCTGTTCGCATCAATGCTGGAGATGCGCGGCGGCATGAACTCGTCCATCAGTTCATCGTTGTCGACGCCCAGGATCGCAACATCCTGCGGCACACGCAGCGCAATCATCCGCGCGCTGTGCACAACCCGGTATGCCCGGATGTCGTTGGCACAGAAGATCGCAAAAGGCCGGGGTTGCGCTGGAAGCCATTCATCAAAGACATGCGGATCGTGCGGGGCATCATGGCAGTCAAAGCCATGCGTGGTGAGCTGGGCAAAGTAACCCGCAAAGCGTTCGCGGGAGTACCAGTGGTTTGGGATGCCGGTAAAGAAGAAACGTTTATAGCCAGCCTCGACAAGGTGATCGGCGGCCATTCGGCCGATTGCGACATTGTCCGGAAGAACGCGCGGCTGATCACGGGTCTCCCGCGCTGCCGAAACTTCCACCGCCGGCACCTGTCGCTCGCGGAGGATCTCAAGATAGGTATTCGAGAGGTGCATGCCGATTACGCCGGCTGCATTTCGCAGCATGCCGTACATAGCCGACTCATTCGACGGGGCCATAAGTGCGCCCTCGTACCCGGTGCATTCCGTGAGGAAGCGTCCGACGCCGCGGACGATCTCCCGGCTGTAGGCCAGTTCAGGGTTCAGGGCAAGGACGATGAGTTTTGGAGTCGGCGGCACGGTTTACCTCATTTGCTGCCGTAAATCTACCCCCAATTTGCGGCAGCGAAAAATGGTTGCGCGAAAACCGGAGAGATTGCCGCTCTCAACGAAGATTAGTGGTTTATGTTGTAGCACCGAGCATGCGAAGCTGAACGAGCACGCATGTGTGAGGCGAGAGAGATTCCCGTTGGGAGAGAGACCGTCGGCAGCCATGCCGGGGAAAAGTGGTCTCATACGGAGAGTCTCATGACTTTGCAGGGCAATCTTGGTCGGTTCTGGAAGGGTTCGAAGAAGGCAGTGTTGGGGATGGCGGTTCTGGCCGCAACCGGGGCTTTCGGCGGCGAGGCGGCTGATGCGGCCGTGATTAGTTGGGATGGCGACACAAGTGTGGCGTGGGGTACAGGGGGTAATTGGACGGGCGGTGTTGCGCCCGCCAACAGTCTCACCACTGACATAGCCAATTTCAACCTCGCCACCTATGGCGGCAATCCAGTGTATGCCCCCAACGCGGGCACCACCAACATCGCCGGCATCACCATCGGCAGCAGTAACGGGGCAATGAGCCTTGCGAGCACTAATCTTGGTATCGGTGGCGGCGGCATCACAGTCGCCAGTGGTGCGGGGCAGTTGACCTTAACCGGCCCGGTTTCCATCAGCGCCGCACAGACATGGACCAACAACTCGAGTAACGCCCTCGTCGACACGGCCACGAGCAGCATTACCACGGCCAATATCGCCATTAAGCTGAATAATGCATTGACGTTGGCCGGTGCAGGCGGGTTCACTCTGGCCGAAGCCCGCGATGGCAATCTCACCATCCTCGCTGGCACGGGCACGACCTCCATCAACTACGCCAATTTCAACAACACTGCTGGGGTCTGGGCCAATAATTCAGCCAATACGGTCACTATTGGCAATACTGGCACAAGTGGCATTAACGGCAGCAACAATAACAATACGTTTGGCGGTTCGGGCAACTGGCTGGTGATGGGAAATCTCACGGGGAGCGGCAATTTTACCAAGACTGGTTTGGGCACGATTACGCTGCAAGGCTCGGCAAGCACGCACACCGGGCAAATTATCGTCAACGGCGGGCAGCTCATTCTAAACGCCAACGGTGCCCTCACGGGAAACACGGCGGTGAATGCCATTACTGTGAGCAGTGCCACCCTGGTCCTCGACAACTCCACGACGGTGGTGGCCGATCGCCTCCATAACAACCGTATTCTTAACCTCGGCAACCTCACGCTCACAGGCAAGAGCGGTAGTTCGATCACTGAAACCGTGAGCAGCACCACCTTCGGCACCACTGGCACGGTCACTATCAACAATGGCAGTGGCGGTGATGTTACAACGCTAGCGCTGGGCACCGTGACGCGCTCCGTCGGTGCGGCGATCAGCTTCGTGGGCACCAACGGCACCTTCGGCACCGGGCCGATAGTCACCAGCACCGGCGTATGGGCTGGGGTCTCCAATGGAATTCTGCCCTGGGCCACGGTTGGCGGCACGTCGTGGGCAGCTGCGAATACTTCGAACAGTATCGTCGCCTACAGTGGAACCTTCAGCGCTCTCACGACTGCGACGGCCAGTGACAATGCGCAGGTTTCCGGTAGTCTTTCCCCAGCAGGTGCCACCCAGGCCAGTTCTCTCAATGTCATCTCCACCGGTGCCGGCCAGTCGCTGGCTCTAGGCGGCAACCTCAATCTCGGGGGCGGGGCGAGCAGCGCGGCAGCCATCCTCAAGTCCGGCACCGATGCCTACACCATCAGCGGCTCGACCATCAACGCAGGAACGGCGGGGACGGGCACCGAACTGATCGCGCACGTGGATGGCGGAGCCCTGACCATCTCCTCCAATCTCAACGCCGCCATCGTCAACCTCGCGAAGGGCGGCAGTGGGAAACTCATACTCTCGGGCACTCGCGCCGGCACCCTTTCTGCAGTCAGTATTGACGGCACCCTGGAGTTTCAGGGCGGTACGAACACATCCCTGAGTGGTGCCAATCTCACCGGACTGGGAACCCTTGTTGCCCGGATGAACAGCGGCAACAGCCTAACGATCGGCACTGCCGCATCGCCGCTGGCCGGTGGGGTTGTGGTCGAAAGCGGGAACCTGATCCTGAATGTCAGTCTCACCAATAGTGCCGTCACCGTGAACGGCGGAACTCTCTTCTTCACTAATGGAAACCCGACGATCAAGGGCCTTCAGGGGCTTGCGGGAACGACCACACGTGCCAATACCGCGGCCAGGATACTTACCCTCGATACGAATACCGGCACCAGTTACGATTACGCAGGAACGCTCGCGAACGATGGGACCAATACGCTAAGCATCACCAAGTCGGGCGCCGGCACGCAACGCTTTTCCGGGACCGCCAATACCTATACCGGCACCACAAACATTCAGGAAGGGGTGCTTGAGGTCGTCAAACTCGCGAATTTCAGCGCCAACAGTTCCATCGGTGCTGCGGCAAGTGGCGATATCAGGATCGGCAATGCCGGCACCACGGGCACCCTCCGCTATACCGGAACCGGTGATACCACCAACCGCACCATACAGATTGGCGTCGGTTCGTTGGCCGGTGACTTCGGCGGTGCAGTCATCGAGAACAACGGTACCAGTGGAGCCCTGATCTTCTCGGCTGCAAATTTCAACGCCGCTCAGACAGGCGTTCTCTCCATCAACGCACGCACGTTGACGTTGCAGGGCTCCAACACCAGCGCCAATGAAATCCAGGGCATCATCCGCGATAACACGGCGGGGGCCACCGGCACGGGCACCATCAATCTGACAAAAGCGGGTGTCGGCACGTGGGTTCTCGGTGGCAACAACACCTACACCGGCGCGACCAACGTGAACGTCGGTACGCTGCGCATCAACGGCAACCAGTCCACTGCAGTCGGCGCAGTAACTGTCGCGTCCGGCGCCACCCTCGGCGGCACCGGCACCATCGGCGGTACGGTCACCGCTACCGGCCGAATCGCCCCCGGCAACTCCATCGGCACGCTCACTGTCGCTAACAACGTGACCTGGAACAGCGACACAAGCTGGCTCTGGGAACTGGGTGTCGCCGGCGTCAGCAAAGCCTCGCCCGGCTCGAGCGATCTGCTCGACCTCACCGGTACGACACGCAATTTTATCAAAGGCACAGGTACTGGTTTCACCTTTGACTTCAGCGGAACCGGTGCCGCGGGCTGGTACAAACTTGTTGATTGGACCGGCACCACCAACTTCGTCGCGGGCGATTTCGTTGCGACCAACCTCACTGGCGGTCTCTCTGCCACCTTTGACGTCGATACCACCAACTCCGCCCTTTACCTACAACTTTCGTCTGGAGCAGGTGCCTTCCGGTTCAACAGCACCGCCAATGTCAACATTGGCGTTCTAGTCGGTTCCAACATCACTGCCGGCACGGCCACACGCGAAGTCCAAAACGTCGGCTCCGCTGCCGACACCCCTGGCACGACCATCTCCGGCACCAACCTCACCGTTTCCTTCAGCCCGTCTGGCACCATCAGCGCGCCTAGCGGCACCACCAACGCCACCTTCGGCGCCACCAACACCGGAAGCTTCGGTATCGACACCGGCACCGCCGACCTGACACCTGCTGCCGGCTCAAACTTCTCGATCAACTACACCGTAAATGTCGGCGAAGCCACTGCGGGTATCGGCACCTTCGGCAGCAACACCCTCACTGGTATCTCCGCCGGCACCGCCAACCTGCTCAGCAGTCGCACCACCCGCAATGCCGCGGGCACGATCGACACCAACGACATCCTCGGCTCCCGCGCTGATGCCCTGCAAGTCGATAGCGGCGAAACCCTCACCATGAATTGGCGCACTCGTACCAGCGCCGAGATTCCCCCGTCCGGCGATTTGGCCCCGCTGTTCAGCGACGTCGTCCAGATCACTACCACCGATCCCAACGTCTTTGTCCTCAAAATGTACTACCGCACCGATGACCTCATCGGACCTGAGTCCGCCCTATTTCTTGGCGAACTTGTCGGCGGTATCTGGACCAATGCCGGTTTTGATGCTCAGGCCAAACAAGGCGACTACATCGCCCAATCCACCATTGGCAACTGGGGCATCGACACCGACGACATCACCGGTCTCGATGGCATCAACTACGGCGGCTACGTTTGGGCCGTCGTCAACGGTAACGGCACCTTCGCCGTGATCCCAGAACCTACGTCGCTCGCTCTCCTTGGCCTTGGCGCCATGGGACTTTTTGCCCGCCGTCGCCGACGGAACTGAAGTCTAAGAATCTATAGACCCGTGCGGGGGCGATCCTCGGGATCGCCCCCGCAGTTTCTCGTCCCTATCGGAACAGAAAAAGATGGAACCACGGATTGGTTGTTCCCGCAGTGGCCTAGGCCAACTGGATGGCTCAGCATCGGTCCGCCGTCGCAGCAAACAGGAGAATCCTATGCGTTGGCTGATCCTGCTACTGCTTGTGGTTGTGTATTCAACTGGCGACGCGATCACGTTGTTGGCCGTGCCAACGCCGACCACAAGTCCAGGCGGGCTTTGCGTGGTGGTCGGCCGCATGCCCGTACAGGAACTGGCGGCGTTGCACCAGGACGGGCGAATGCTCGTGGATTGTCTCGTACCCGAGGCCAGGGATGTCGAGCCAATGCGGGTGGCGATCGCCACGTTGGGCCTGAATGGCCTGGTGACTGTTCGGCACCTGCCGCCTGGCCGACCGCTGCCCTATGTTGATGGACTGGTGAATCTCCTCATATCGGACAACTCGGTCGACCCCAGCGAAGTCGCCCGCGTGGTCGCGCCATTCGGTACTACCCGCATCGCTGGCAAGACCACTACGGTTCCGCTTCCTGCCACCATGGGCGAATGGCCGCAAAGCAACGCCGATGCAGCCCAGAGCAACTGGTCTCCCGATACTCTGGCTGGCCCGCCCACCGGATTCCGCTGGATCTCGCCCATGATTGACGTGGCCGTGCCAGGGGGAAAATCTCCGCTTCGCACCTCTGGCGGACGTGTGTTTTCGTTCATCTTCGACGCCAAGGGAAGGACACAACTGGAAGCACGCAACGCCTTCAATGGCACCGCGCTTTGGTCAATACCTGCTCAATATGAACAGACGGTCCACAACAACGACACGCTCATCGCTAATCCCAACCATGTCTACGCCTACCTCGCCACTCATGAATACATGTCCTGCATTGACGCACGCACCGGCACTATCCTCTGGACTCTCGAGAATGGCACACGCTGGGAGAAACAAGGTCCTAAACCGCGCGGGGGTGCTGAGCGGAAAACGTGGGAGGAGTACAACACCGCAATGAAGACCAGCGTTGCCTTCGCCCAAACCATTCAGGACGGCAGCCGTGTGGTCGTACTCCGCGATAGCCACGTGGGCGTTTTCGATGACAACACCGGCAAGAAACTGTGGGCTGTTGATCTCCCCGGCGTCAAACGTCTTAAAGGTGCAATCGGCCAAGGGCGGCTCTACGTCGTGTCGCACCTTGAGGGCATGGACCTCGGTGGACACCGCGGCACTGAGGGCGGAATCGGGGTCGGCCGCGCTCTCGCCTTCGACCTTGCCACCGGTCGCGAAGTCTGGCGTACCGAGCAGGCTGACATCATGGGTGATGGAATTGGAATGCTCTACATGGCTCCGCACTTCCACAAAGACCGCATTGTACTGGCCGCCAAACTCGTGAGTTACCCGAATAGCAAGAAAGGTTCGGGAAATTCAACGCTCCCGCCAGGGTGGCGATTCATCGCGCTGGATGCCGCCACCGGCAAGGTGAAGTGGCGCGAGTCCGATACGGAATCTGGGGGCAAAATCGATCGTGGAACTATTTGGGTCTCTGGTTCTCTCGTCGATCAACGGACCGGCGAGTTTTGGATTGGCAGTTTCAACCGCGCCATTGGTATCGACACCGCCACGGGCAAACAGATCGCCAATCGCCCCGTCGGAGGCCGACCTTGCTTCTGGTGCCGCGGTATTGGGGATTGGTTCGCCGCCGGCCCCTTCTGGGTGCATCTCCGCACTGGAGAAACCGCTGCCTTCGGCACCCTCCGCCCAGACTGCAATGACACCGTGTACGGCGTGTATGGCGGAGTGATGTCCTCCAACAGCAATTGCGAGTGCCACAAGTTCATCCAGGGGCGCGTGATGATGACTTCTGGACCGGTTCCGAAAACTACGCCGGACAACGAGCGTCTCGAAATCTTCACGCCCCTCGCTCCAACGCCGGAAGTAGCAGGCGGCTGGCCGTCGTTGATGGCCGATGGCCAACGCTCCGGACGTGCCATCGGCAAAATTCCGCAGAGCCCCAAGAGCACGTGGAGTGCCGACCTCACCATCAAATTGCCCGCTGGCCCCATCGCCCAGGACTGGGCCAATGACCCCACGATTCGACTGCTGTCCCCGGCGGTCGTCGCAGGCGACACCGTTGTCGTCGCGCAGGGGCATCAACATACGCTCATCGCACTATCGGCGACCACGGGAGACGTACTCTGGCGAACCGTGCTGGGTGGACGCATCGACAGCCCGCCCACGCTGTGGCGCGGTCATGCGTATGCCGGTTGTCGCGACGGGTACGTTTACGCTGTGAACCTCAAGGATGGACGAATCGCCTGGCGCCATCTGGTAGCCAATGACCGCCGCATGATGGTCAACGCTTCGCAACTTGAGTCACTCTGGCCGGTTCTTGGAACAACCGTCATCCACAATGGAAAGCTCTATGCCGCCGGTGGCATAACCAGCCAGCACGATGGCGGCATCTGGGTCGCGTGCATTGACCCTCTGGCGGGCCAGAGCCGCTGGCGCGCCCGGACGCTCAGTCCTGGCTCCTTCCAAAACAGCGTGCGTCTTGAGCCGCCGGTGGTCATCGGTAACAAGATCTGGATGGACAAGATGGCCTTCGACCTCGAAACCGGCGAGGGTGGCGATGCTGCAGCGAAAATTCTGCGCGATGCCGAGGCCAGCGCAGGACACAAACCGAAAAAGCCAAACCCTCTTCCCGTCTACCCTGATGACCGCATCGCGCTGGCCACCAGCGGCGACAGCGCCTGGTTCGGTTGGCCGTTGCGCGACCAGATCCTCTTCCCGGGCTTTAGCGGCATGCAGATGACGATGATGATGCCGGGCGCGCGAACGAACCATCGCGGCGGCAGTGTCGGCCATTGGGCCACGGATGACAACGGGCATTACCGGGTTGGCTTTGGCGAGTACCAGCGAAAGTTTGGTGACGGTCGAATTGACACCCTTTCCGCCTGGAAGGCTGACGACCCCAAGGCTGGATTCAAAGGAAAGGACGCGACCGAACCGCTCTGGAAGGTGGCAACCGGGCATGGTGTGGCCGTGGCCATGGACGCCGAAGCGATCCTGCTTATCGAATCGGGCAGCGGCACTTCGGGAACCCTCTATCTTAATCCGGGCACGCCGCAGATGAACATCTTCAAGCGAAGCGACGGCACTTCGTTAACACCCGGAGGCATCAAATTACCTTCCCCTGTCACCTGGCGCGGCGTGGCCGTCGGCAATGGTGCAATCTACCTGAGTTTGGAGGATGCCAAACTCGTCTGCTGGCGCTAAGCCATCGCGGCGTCATGGCTGGGTTCTGATATCGGGTCATTCCGCTGAACGATGGGCGGGTGACGGTCGCCGGCGCCAGCGCCGTACACTGAACTCGCAACTCTCAAGTTGGCCGGAAACGCATGCGGTACGTGCGCGGCGTCGTGTTGAGACGCTCCCTGAACACCTGGCAGAGACGTTGCTGTCGCTTCATGCCGCATCGTTTGGCCACCAATTCCATCGGTAGATCGGTTTCGGCCAGCAGCATGCGCGCCCGCTCGAACTGTCGCAACCGGATCTCATCCAGCATGCTTCGCCCCATGGCTGCCCGGAAACGCACTTCCAGTGTCCGGCGCGGCACTGCGACCTCTGCGACCACGTCTGACACCCGGATACCGCGATGGGCCTGTGCCCCGATGTACCGTGCGGCCTGCGCAACGTCGTCATCGTCCAACGCCATCGCATCGGTCGACAACCGCGTGGTCACCCCCGTCGGTTCCAGCAAGCAGCGCTCGGCTACCGACCGCCCCTCCAACAGACGACTGATGGCGACTGCGGCTTCGTGGCCCACACGCTCCAGCGGCAAATCCACGCTGCTCAGGGATGGCTGCGCATAGTCGCAGCTGTCGGGATCATCTCCCACTACCACCACGGCTACATCTTCCGGCACCCGGCGACCCGACCCGCGCGTGACGACATCGGCATCATAGAACTCACCCGAGAGCAGCACGCCGCTCCGCGCCGGTAACTTGCTTAGCCAAACGCTTAAGTTGGCTTCTGTAGCCAGACGTTGATTCCGCGAGTCCCCGAGCTTTTGCATCTCGGCAGCGAATTCGTTGTGGTAGTCCAAACTGGTGCACGAGACATCCGCCTCCCGGGCCATCGCCTCGAACCCCGCCCTCCGCAGCTGTGAGAACCATGTCCAGTGCGTATGCACGCAGGCGAGGTGACGGAATCCGCGATCCAGCAGATGTCCGGCCGCGAGCCGTCCGATCGCCACCTGGTCCACGGCAACCGTCGGCAATGTCGTCGGGCGCGCCATCGAGACGTTCACCGCCGGCAGCGCGGCTTGGGTAAGCAACGTTCGGTACGCTGGGACGGCCAGTTGCCCGATGACACCTGCCGGTTTGAGCATTTCCAAGCCCACCTTCAGGCCGTGGGGGTCTAACTGCAGTGGACGGAAATCAAGCTCGGCGTGTTCGCGCCGGAATCGCTGTATGCCTTGGTAAACACGCCTGCCAAACCCTTCGCGGTCAAGCAGCACGCCTATCACTTTATTGGCGCGACGTTGCATGGCCGTCATCCTACTTCAGCCTCTGCGCAAAAGTGAAACTTTTTTAGCAAAATTCTGAAATTGGCTGCGGTTATATTTCATCGGCACTGTTGAGGGTTGTACCTGTCGTTCGTCGGGAGTTGCAGCAATCGGGTTATCCTGGCCAACGGTGGCGGCGCAAAACGTTGGAATGCGGAGAACAAATGCCTCGGAACGTTCTGATTCTACTTTGGTGCAGCTTTTTCTTACTCACGATGCCCGGCGTGGCTGCTGCCGCCGACCTCGAGATACTTCCCAGACCCCTGATCGTGACCGGCGCTGAGTCGATCCGCAACGTGAAGTATTTGCCAGCTTGGCGCTACAGCGGCGATCCGGGGCCACGTCGTGACTACGAGTTGGTACTCGACCTGCACCTGCCCGCCGGACCGCGCGAACGCCGGCCACTCATCATGTACGTCCACGGTGGCGGTTACAGTGCCGGACACAAAGACGAAGGCTACCAGGCCGAGCTCTTAAAGATTCTCGTCGATGCCGGCTTTGCCGTCGGAAGCCTCAATTACCCGCTTAACCATCGCGGCATTTTTCCCCAGGTTTGGTGGGACTTTGAGGAGGCGGCGCGTTTTTTACGCGTCAATGCTGACAAATACGGCCTCGATCCCAACGCCTTTGGTGCCGTGGGCATCTCCGCCGGCGGCTGGGTTATCACCACCTCCGGCCACGCTGACGGCCGCACCTTCACCCGCGGTGTCAACCAGTACGCAGCGCTCGAGTCGCTTGATCCCAAGACTCTTGCCGAGGCCAAGCCGCGCGAGGGCGAGCAGTCCTTTCTTCGCCCCACCTTGGCTCAGACGACCGCTTACCCGGGCGTCTCGGGACGCTGGCAAGCCCTGGCGTATGACTTCGCCATGTGCACCGACCGCGCCAACGGATTCTCGCCAGCGATACTCCAGTTTGTAGGAACCAATCGAACCACGCCCGCGCCCGAACTCACCGCGGCAGGCGTCGATTGGACGCCCGCCATCCTGACTAACTCCTTCTGGACCCGGGGCGTACATGCCCCGAAGTTGACCAGGAATGGCCACGAGGGCGAACGCAGCATCACCCGAACGCTTGATGGCAAAGGCGAAACACAACTTGCCGATGTGATCCGTGACTGGTTCCGGCGCGAGTTGACCGGACCCAACGCGCGCGCCCCGGTGCCCGAGATCTGGCCGGCGGCACGGCTGGTTAACGGCCCTGTCGAGGTCAGCATCGTCGTGCCCGACCCGACCAGCGTGGTCCGTTACACACTCGATGGCAGCGACCCCGGCCCCTCAGCCACCCGTTACACCAAGCCGTTCACGGTGGAGCCCGGCACACGCGTCCGCGCGTTCGCTGAACTTGCCGGTCGTCGCCCCAGCCGCGTGGCTGAAGCCAAGTTCGTTTCCGCGCCGTCTCTGGCTCACATTACCGCGCCGCTGGAACGCAATCTGCCCCCCGCCCAAACCGGCAAACCCTACAGCGTTCGCTTCACCGCCAATGTCACCGACGCTCGCTGGAATATGCAGGGCGACCTGTGGCTTGAACCGAAAGCTACTACCGTACCGAGCGGACTGAAACTGGATGACAGCGGCGTCCTTAGTGGTACGCCGACCACGCCCGGCATTTACTGGGTGCAGATATGGGTCAATCAGCGGCCGGGACAAGTCGCGACGCATCGCGACTACCGCCTCGTTGTCACCGGCACGGCGACCACCACCAAACCGGCAAACGAAATGGCCGCCGCAGACGATCATCAGCAGATCGCCACGTTGCGCGGCTGGCCCGATGAGGATCTGAAACTTCTGCGCGAGCGGTTGCTGGCCGCCAAACTGCGCCCGGTGCTGCAGGATGCTGGCGGCAAAAACTTGATGCTGCTGGTCCCGGCATCCGAGACTCAAGCCGCCCGCGCGGTGCTCGCTCAGTTGATGCGCGAGCGCCCCAAGACCACCCCTGCCGAACTAACCCGTTGAACCGCACCACACGCGGCTGATATCCCGAATGGAACTTCATAGGACCTAAGTGATGACCTGCCATGGCAAAGTAAAGTCGACATCCCACAAACGCCTGCTCTCTGTGATGCTCGCGCTCGCCAGCGTGAAGCTTGCGTTTGCAGCGGCGGACTCCGATGTCCAGCTCGTGCGCAACGCCGCCGGGCCAGGACCCGCCCTTGTGGTTCAGATCGGCGCAAGCGATGGCGCCCTCGCCACCCAACTCACTAGCGCCGGCCCCTGGGTCGTCTCCGCCGTCGCACGCGATGAAAAAGCCGCCGACCGCGTCCGCGAAGCCCTGCGTTCCGCCGGCGTGCACGGCCAAGCCACCTCCATGGCACTCGAGCAACGTCGTCTCCCCCTCGCAGACTGGCTCGCCGATGTCGCCGTGATCGAAGACGCCTCACTCGTCGACGCCACCGAAGTCGATCGCGTCGTCCGCCCCGGCGGCACCGTGCTCACTCGCGCCAACGGCTCGCTGCAACGCCGCGTACGCGCCCGCCCCGCAGACATCGACTCCTGGCCCATGTACAACCACGATGCCGCAGGCACAAATGCCTCCCGCGACCGCCTGGCCGGCCCCGGCCGCGGCATCCGCTGGATTTCAGGCCCGCAACACCGCTCTGACAGCGGCACCCTCGTCGCCGACGAATTTGCCCTCGTCACCACCCGCACCAAGGCCGGTCGCACCGAAACCGCAAGCCTCGTCATGCGCGACGCCTTCAACGGCCTCGTCCTGTGGGAACGCAAAGACCTCTGGCCCGTCGGCCGCTATGCCGTCGTCCTCACACGCGAACGCCTCTACCTCCTGCCTGACTACGGCGACAAAGGCGCCGTCGTCGAAGTGCTCGACCCCGCCACCGGCAAAACCCTGCAGCAATTCGATCAGGGACTTTCGCTGCCCGACGCCGCAGCCCGCAAGGCCAAAGTCGCCGGCATGGACCGCCAGAAAACCGAACGTGCCCTGCGCGAAATGCTCAATCAAGACCGCAACGCCATGCTGCTCCTCGACGATACCGGCCGACATCTCCTGGCCGTCGCCAACGACCAGGCCGTCATGGTCGATGCCGCTACCGGCAAACGCCTCTGGGCCGCCGCGCCGGCCGCTCCAGGCTCTTCCATTGTCTGGCCGGTCATCGCCGACGGCCTTGCCATCCTGCCCGAAGGAACCCCGACTGACGGCCTCAACTACACCCACTGGCCCATCGTCACCGTCACACGCATCCGCGCCTATTCGCTCACCGATGGCAAAGAGCGATGGACCTGGTCATGGCCCGAGGGACGCGCCACCGGCGGACTGCTCAACGCCGTCGCCAGCTCCGGTCGCCTCGCCATGAACTTGCGCTCCCCTTCCGAACGCCAGCCCGGCGGCGGATTGAGCGGACCCGAGCGCCCCCAGGCCCTGGCCATCCTCGATCTCGCCAGCGGTAAGGAAGTCCACTGGAGCACACGCACGCCCTTCCTCAACGTGGCCTTCGGAGGCCACAGCGGCGCACGCATCATCGCCCTCGGCGATCAACTCTGGAAGACCACCCTCGGTGAAGTCGTCGGCAGCGTCCGTATATCGGACCCAAACACACTGGTGGTTCCCGCCTACAAGCACGGTCGGCCCGTCGCCTGCACGTCCTTCCGTGCCACGCCGCGCTGGATCCTGGGCAACCTCGCCGGCTACCCGGTCGAGCGGCCCGCTGGCGAGAACCCGCCGATCGAGTATTACGGTGCAAGCCGCAACGATTGCGATGTCGGCAGCTTCCCTGCAAACAGTCTGCTCTATCTCACGCCCAATCATTGCATGTGCGTGCCCTACCTCCCAGGCAACATCGCCTTTCACAGCCAGATGCCCGCAGCGCCGGACGAAAGTGGACGACTGCTGCGCGGCAGCGCCGCGCCGGCAAGCAAGCCCGTGGCAAACGGGTGGCCGATGCTTCTACGCTCGCCCGACCGCAGCAACTGGACCGACGATGCCCTGCCGCGCGACCTGGTCAAGCTCTGGTCCGTCGCTCCCGCTGATGCCGCACCGCCAGCTCAAATCCAGTCACAATGGGATGCTCACTTCTATGCACAGGGGCCGGTTACCGGCGTCAGTGTCGTCGGCGGTGTGGCAGTGTCTGCGGCCAGTCACCGCCAGGCGATCATCGCCTGCGATGCGACCACCGGGCGCGAATTGTGGCGTGTCCCTGTCGATGGCCGCGTCGATTCCCAGCCGACCATCGCCGGTGGTTTGGTGCTCGCGGGAACCGCCAACGGCTATGTTTACGCTCTGAATCGTGACAGCGGGGCGCTCGTGTGGCGCTACCGCGTAGCGCCGCGTCGAGACCGCATTCTCGTCAACGGTGGCGTCGAGTCCTCTTGGCCGGTGCATGGCAGTGTGCTGGTCCGAGGCGACCAGGTGATCGCCATCGCCGGTCGTCACTCCGAAGCCGATGGCGGAATGTGGTGGTCGGTCCTTGATCTTGTGAGCGGCAACCTGCGAAAGAGCGGTCGTGTCGGACAGGACGCCCCGTTGGTCACCCCCAATGTTTACACGACGGGGTGGGCCCCGCGTGGCCGGCACCCCGAAGCCGCCAAACTCCCCAGACCGGTTGCCAACAACGTGCCGGTGCTGGGCGGTAGCAAGATCATCATCCCGGGCTGTGTTCTGCTCTCAGATGGTGACAACCTGACCATCGAGAATCCGGCGGCCAACCGAGTTGATGCCTTCCGCCAAGGCTGGGATTCCACCCACGTGTACCCGGGAAATCTTGGGCTGCTTAATCGCTACCTGGACGCCAAGGGCGCCATGCTCATGCGCTATGGCGGCGTGAGCGGCCGACTCTTCGCCGTCAAAGGACCCGAGTTCGTCGTCGTCGGATCCTCCACATCACGACACAAAACCGTGGCGGAGAGGGCGGCGATCAGGTTGTCCGGCATCGCAAACTCAGCGAGGGCCAGCCAGTCATCGGTAGCGATGGCAAGCAGCACGGTACGCGCTACGCCGAGGTCGTCTGGCAGGGGCCACGCGACAACGAGAGTGGTGTCGCAGCCATGCTGGTGGCCGGTGACACGGTCGTCGTGGCCCGGCGCAACCCCAAGGTGATCGATCTTCTCGATTTGGCGACGGGCGCCCAACGCCAGCGGATCGAGTTGGCCTCGCCGGTGATCGTCTGCGGATTGAGTAGTGATGGCGGTCGTCTCTTCGCCACGCTGGAAGATGGCACGATCATGGCCTTCGGTGGGAAATGAACGCACACCCCACGTCCTGGTGGACCGCCCGAGAGAGCTATTGGGAGCGATGCGCACCGGAAAGTGCCGTTAGAAATTCAGGCAATTCCTGAGGTGATGCGATGACAACGACGCGCGACCATAGAACGCCAACGCGGCCTGTACGTGTTCCGCGGCAACGCTGGAAACGCTACTGCGGCAATGGCCCGCGCCGTGCGTACTCGGTCCCGGCCTCTGGGCTGCCCCAAGGACGCAGGTAGACCTGCTGGCCAGCTACCCGCACGTACGCCATGTTGCGGCCGCGTCCAGCATGTGGCCTAAAAAGTGTACATAAGTGTACTGTACACTTTTCAAGCGCGTCGTCCGCAGCCCCGACACAGACGCTGTGTCAGACGAAAACCATTGATACTATGGGGAATTGTTACAATGGAGCCGACCGGGATCGAACCGGCAACCCCTAGCTTGCAAAGCTAGTGCTCTCCCAATTGAGCTACGGCCCCGCGTGAGTTCAGCATCCTAGCAAGTTGCACCGCGCACGCCAAGAGTTTGGGATGACGCCGCGCCCGTCGCTCAATTGCCCAACAGTGAAGCAGCGCCGTCAGCGCTTGGCAACTTGGTTAAGAAACCGTATATTAGTTGGTCTAGCCAAGGGCGTGTGCCGGAGCGGCCAATCGGGGCGGACTGTAAATCCGCTGGCTTATGCCTACGGGGGTTCGAATCCCTCCGCGCCCAATAGAGAAGGAAAAAGTGGGACACTGCCAGCTGTCGGCTGCAGTGTCGGTGCAAGTTGGGAACAAGCCGTGTTGCCGCGGACTGATGGGGGGCCACGCGGACGGGTAGAACAACACGGTGCGATTTGTACCGGGACGAAGTTGGCTCGTGCCAGCAAGTCCCCACTGACATCTTGAAGGCGTCGTCTATGGGTTTGCCTACCGTTGCTGTTTGTGTAAATCTTGATAAATCTTATGGGATCGGTGTGCTGCGCGGCATCAAACGCTGGATTCGCACGCACAATGTCTGGCACGTGTTCACCCGCAATGGTAACCCGGTCATCCATGCCTCAGAACTCGTGAACTGGAGCGGCGACGGCGTCATCGCTCAGTTCGGTGATGCCCATGTCATCGAGGTTCTCCGTTCCCGCAAAATTCCCCTCGTCAACGTCTCCAACCGCGTCTCTGGCTTTGCCCTGCCCGCCGTTCATTCCGATGACATCATGGTCGGCAAGATCGTGGCCGAGCATTTTCTCGACCGCGGACTCGAGCATCTCGGCTTCGTCGGCTATGAGGGCTACAACTACGCTGTCGAACGTCTGATGGGATTTGCCGACCGCTGCACGGAAGCGAAACGCCCCGTGCATCGCTGTCCCGATCCGCCAGACTGGGAAGACTACGAAAAAACTGGCCCCGTGATTGAACAATGGCTGCGCGAAGCGCCCAAGCCGCTCGGCGTATTCGCCGCTAACGATATGCGCGCCCGCCACGTCATTTTTGCCGCCCAGCGTCTCGGTCTCCGCGTGCCCGAGGATGTCGCCGTCGTCGGCGTCGATAACGACGAATTACAGTCGCAGCTTGCCGATGTCCCGCTGTCGAGCGTTGAACTCGCCACCGAAACCATCGGCTACCGCGCCGCCCAGATCCTCGCGCAACTCATGTCCGGCGAATGGGTCAGCCACGCGCCCACGCTGGTGCCGCCCATCGGCGTCATCACCCGGCAAAGCTCCGACGTGCTCGCCTCGCGCGACCCCATCGTGGCCAAGGCGTTGGAGTTCATCCAGCAAAACAGCGGTCGCGAACTGCCCGTCACCGATGTGGTGACCTACACCGGCATCTCGCGCCGCAGCCTGGAGGTCCGCTTCAAGAAGATCGTCGGCCGGACCCTGCAGGATGAGATCTGGCGCAACCACATCGAACGTGCCAAGGCCCTCCTGATCGAGACCGACCTGCCGATGCCCGACATCGCCCGCCAATCAGGGTTCCCGAACGCATCGCGTCTAAGTTCGGTTTTCCGTCGCGAAACCAACACCACACCGACGAAGTACCGGCGCCTCTACCGACAATACTGATCGCGCGACCAAGGCCTACGCCCCAAGCCCCGGTTCGCCGGAAATTGCCAAGCGGTTGTTGTTTACAAATCGTGCGGGGGCGGTACATTTTGCAGGCTCAGGTCGAGCGAAGGAGTGTCTATGCGCGCAATCGTTGCAGTGTTCGCGTGTGCGATTTCCCTGGTGGTGGCCGGCTGCGGCGGTGGGGGTGATTCCAACGCGCCAGCCGAGAAGAAGATCAACATCCTGTGGGCCAAGTGGGCGCCCGCCGATGCCCTGCAAAAACTCAGCGAAGAATACACCAAGAAGACCGGCATCGTCGTCACGATCAACCAGAAACCCTGGGCCGACTACGGCGCTGTGAAGGGCCAGGAATTCGCCAACCGCAGCGACACCTACGACATCATCATCGGCGACTCGCAGTGGATCGGCCAAGGCGTGGTGGGGGGGCACTACGTGGAACTGACCGACCTGATTAAGCAGCACACCGACACTTTTGCCGATGTTGCTCCCGCCGCGAAAAGCTTCTACGCCGAATATCCCAAGGGCTCGCAGCGTTACTACGCCGTGGCGTGTGAAAGTGATGCGATGGCCATCGCCTACCGCAAAGACCTCTTCGAGGACCCCAAGCACCAGGCGGCTTTCAAAGAGTTTCTCAAAAAGAACACCCAGCCCGAATTCGAACTCGCCGTCCCCAAGACATGGGAACAGCTTTATTGGATCAGCAATTACTTCAAAAACGGCAGCGGCATTGAAGGCATGGCCGGCATCGTGATGCCCACCGTCGCCAGCTACGATCAGGCCACCATGAGCTTCCAGTCGATGCTCTGGGCTTTCGGCGGTGACTGGGGCGATCAGCACAAACTCACCGCCACCATCGGCTCGCCTGACGCCACCGCCGCCCTCGCCTTCATGAAGAAGCTCATCGACACCTCCTCCGCTCAAGGCGCCACCATGGACTACGGCGACGTCCTCTCCACCTACACCTCCGGCCGCTCCGCCATGGCCATGACCTACTTCGCCTTCTTCCCCGCGTTCAACTCGCCCACTGACAACCGCGACTACCACGCCAAGACCGGCTACTTCAACGTGCCTGCCGGACCGAAGGGCCGCTTCACCGCACTCGGCGGCCAGGGGATGAGCGTCAACGCCCACATCAGCCCCGCACGCCAGCACCAGGCTAAAGAATATCTCGTCTGGTTCAGCGGCGACGACATCCAAACCGAATGGGCCCGCCTCGGCGGCTTCACTGCCCACACCAAGATCCTCAAGACCGACGCATTCCTCAAAGCCGCCCCCTACAACGGCCTGTTCGAAGAAGCCTTCGGCATGATGCGCGACTTCTGGAACATCCCCGAGTACGACCAGCTCCTCACCGTGGCCCAGAACAACATCAGTGCCACGCTCCAAGGCCGCCAGACGCCCGAAGAAGCCACCAAGATCATGCAGGCCGAGCACGAGAATATTCTGAAGACGGCGACGAAGTAAGTGATCACACACGGCGCAGACAGATGGACGCTCAGCGACCGCGCGGTGCGCTACTGGTGCATCCTGCCCATGCTGCTGCTGCTTATCGCCTTCAACATCTTCCCGCTGCTCACATCACTCTACATCAGCGCGCATGACTATCGCCGCGGCATCCATCGCGGCCTCGGCGATGCGAAGTTCGTCGGCATGGACAACTACCGCGCCAATCTTAACAGCCCGCCCAATCAAGAACCTTGGAAAAGCTTCCAGCGCACCGCCGCCATGGTGGTCGTCACCGTCAGCCTGCAAACTGCCATCGGTTTCAGCGTCGCACTGTTGCTCGTCCGCAAGTTTCGTGGCCGGGAGGTCATCACCGCCCTGCTCCTCATCCCCATGACGCTCTCGCCTGCCGTCGTCGCAGCCTTCTGGAAGTACATGTTCAACGCCGACATCGGCATCATCAATGAGCTCACCGGAATCACCGGCGCCTGGTCCGGCTACAGCCCCCGCGCCTTCTGGTCGGTCGTCATCGTGGAGGTCTGGCTCTGGACGCCCTTCATGATGCTTCTCAGCCTCGCCGGCCTCAACGCGATTCCCCCCAGCCTTTACGAAGCCGCCGAAGTCGATCGCGCCAGCGCGTGGTTTCGCTTCCGCCACATCACGCTGCCGCTGGCCATGCCCATGGTGCTGCTGGGCGTCGTCTTTCGCGTGATGGACACCTTCCGCCTGTTCGACACACCCAACGTCCTCAACGGTGATGCCATGGGCCAGGACACCACGCTCGTCAGCGTGCTGCTCTACAACCGCGCCAAGAACGACTCCGCGAACATGGGCATCGGCACCGCGCTCGCTTACCTGCTCCTCATCGTCGCCGTCGCCTTGGGCAATATCGCCGTACATTACCTCGCCAAGATGCGTGAGCGTGAGAAAACGCGAGGTGCCGCATGAGCATCACCGAACGCCGCGCCCATCCGCTCGCCGTCGCCGCGCTCATTCTTTACGCCGCCGTCATGCTCGCGCCCGTGGCCTGGATGATCCTTACCAGTTTCAAACAACCTGCCGACACCACGGCAGCGGTGCCTAGCTTCATCCCGGCGCCGGGCACGCAGCCCGCCGGCAGCGTCTTCTTCCAACCCAGCTTCGAAAACTACACCCGCCAGATCGCCTCGCCCACCTTCGGCCGCGCCCTGCTTAACTCTACCCTCGTCGCTGTCATCTCCACCCTCGCCTCAGTCGGCCTCGGCGCCTTCGCCGCCTACGGCTTCTCCCGCTTCCGCTTCGCCGGCTCCAACGATTGGCAATTCTTCATCCTCTCCACCCGCATGCTCCCGGCCATGGCCGTCAGCGTGCCGATCGCGTGGATGTACCAGCAACTCGGCCTACGCGATACCCACCTCGGCCTCATCATCCTCTACACCTGCTTCAACCTCAGCTTCAGCACCTGGATGATGAAGGCATTTATTGACGAAATCCCCACCGCCTACGAAGAAGCCGCCCTCCTCGACGGCTACTCGCGCCTCCAAGTCCTCTTCAAAATCATCCTGCCGCAAGCTTCCACCGGCATCATGGCCACGGCCGTCTTCTGCCTCATCGCCGCCTGGAACGAATACGCCTTCGCCCTCACGCTCACCACGATGCGTGCCAACACCGTTCCGGTCGAAATCGCCGGCGTCGCGCAAGACGCCAACGTCGTCTATGGCCGCCTCGCCGCTGCGGCACTCCTCTTCATGCTGCCTATCGTGGTCTTCACACTGCTGATGCGCAAGCATCTCCTCCGCGGCATCACCTTCGGCGCGGTGAAAGGCTGATCGATGAACAAACGCGCTGCCGAAATCCTCGCCATCACCATCATGCTCACCGGCGTGATCATGGTCTGCCAGCCCTTCTGGCACGCATTGTTTCGCTGGGGCTTCCTCGTCACCATCGCCGGTATCATCGCCTTCACTGTCGCCGCCCACCTTCCTGAACAGCGAGGGCCGCGGCGTGGCTGATATTCAGATCAAACTCGACAGCGTCGCCAAAAGCTTCGGCAACTTCACCGCCGTTGAACCGCTCAATCTCAGCGTCGAGCGCGGCGAGTTCGTCGTGCTCCTTGGCCCCTCCGGCTGCGGTAAAACCACCACGCTGCGCATGATCGCCGGCCTCGAAACACCCACCGGCGGCCGCATCCACGTCGCAGGCCGCGATGTGACCGACCTCCGCCCCGGCGACCGCGACATCGCCTTCGTCTTCCAGATGTTCGCCCTCTACCCCCACCTCACCGCTGGCCAGAACATCGCGTTCCCGCTCCGCGCCGCAGGCGTTTCATCCGCCGACGCCACCACGCGCGTCCATGCCGTCGCCAACCGTCTCGGCATCACCCATCTGCTCAACCGCAAACCGCGCACCCTCGCCGGCGGCGACCAACAGCGCGTCAGCCTCGCCCGAGCCATGGTTCGTGCACCGCAAGCATTCTTGATGGACGAACCCCTCGGCACGCTTGATGCCGACCAGCGCGAGCACACCCGCACGCAACTCCGCGCCATCCACAATGAACTCGCCGCCACCACCGTCTTCGTCACCCACGACCAACTCGAAGCCATGAGCCTCGCCGATCGAATTGCCATCATGAACAACGGCAAGCTTCTGCAATTCGCACCCCCGCGCGAAATCTACGACCGGCCCGCCGATCTTTTCGTCGCCCACTTCATCGGCTCCCCCGGCATGAATTTCATCCACTGCAACCGCACCGGCGACAACGCCGTCACCATCGCCAGCACCACGCTCGCCGCACCCGCCTCATCCAACGGCAAAATCGTCCTCGGCATCCGGCCTGAATACGTCCGCATCACGCCCGCCGGCATCCCCGCCACGGTCGAACATACCGAGCATCTCGGCTCCTACAACATGCTCGAACTCAAGCTCGGCGATGGCGTCATCAAGGCCCGCGTCCCCGCAGACATCAACGCCTCCTCGGGCGAACGCGTTCACATAACCCTCGATGATGCCGGCATCCGCTGGTTTGATCCCACCACGCAGAGGGCCATCTGATGCCAGCCTATCGCATCGACAATCTCAGCAAACAGTTCGACCAGTCCACGGCCCTTGACGGTGTCTCGTTTGAAGCCAACGCTGGCGAATTCGTCGTCGTGCTCGGCCCAACCGGTGCCGGTAAAACCACCTTGCTCCGCACCATCGCCGGCCTCGAAGCCCCAAGCGCCGGCCGCGTCCTCGCCGATGGCCAGGACATCACCCGCGAATCACCCGCCGCCCGCGACATGGCCATGGTCTTCCAAAACTTCTCGCTCTACCCGCGCCTCACCGTTTACGAGAACCTCGCCTTCCCCCTTAAGCCACGCTGGCGCGGCATCAACGCCGACGAAATCAACCGCCGCGTCACCTGGGCCGCCGAACTCCTCGGCATCACCAGCAAACTTCAATCGCGCCCAACCGAACTCTCTGGCGGCCAGCAGCAGCGCGTTGCCATCGGCCGCGCCATCGTCCGCGAGCCTCGCCTCTTCCTCTTCGATGAACCACTCGCCAGCCTCGACGCCAAGCTCCGCGAATCCATGGCCATCGAGATCCACCGCCTGCAGCGTCGCCTCAACGTCACCATGCTCTACGTCACACATGACCAGATCGAAGCCATGGGCCTCGCCGACCGCATTGTCGTGCTCGACAAGGGCCGCGTCCTCCAGATCGGTACACCGCAGGAGGTCTACGCCAAGCCCGCATCGCCGCGCGTCGCCCGCATGCTTGGCAGCCCACCGATCAATCTGCTCACCCCAGCGGAGTTCTCCAGCTTCCTTGGCCAGCCGCCGGCCAGCGTCGGCACCCTTGGCATACGGCCCGAGCACATCACCCTCAGAACAGGCGGCCCCGCCAAGGTGCGCTTAGTCGAACGCCTCGGCGCTATCACCGTTCTCGTGCTCAACTACGCCGGCATCGACCTCCGTGTCACCGTCGGACCGATAGTCGACGTCAAGATCGGCGACGATTTCACACCGTCGGTTGATCCAGGACGTGTGCTGCAGTGGGGCGGTCCAATTTGATTATCCCCCGCCATTGCCGCATGATGCCTACCGAAAGACGGAGCTGAATCTTGGTGCACGACGCAACCACACCATCCACCGCGGCCATCACGCCGACCAAAACCGCCGAAGGCTTTTGGGGCGTGTTCATCCGCCGCGCACGTTACGCCGCCGCGATCACCCTTGGCGGTCTTCTGTTCTACTACGTTGGCTGGCTCTTCGCCGTGCCGCCCGCTGCTTACGGTGGCGTCTCGCTGACGGCCTGGTCCGTCTCCGGCGGCCTCACCGCCGCTGCCGCGCTCTTCGGCCTCCTCGTCGCCGCGCTCCTGCTCAGCATGCTGATCGCGCACCCCGATGCTCCCTATGTTGGCCCCTACTGTGCGTTCCTCGGCCTTGCCGGCCTTGCCATCCACGGCGGCGACATCAGCGCCCTCACCCGCCTGGGCCAAACCCAAAACACCCTCGGCACGATCTACCAACGCCTCGCCATCGAGTGCGTTCAATGGGCCATCATCCTCTTCCTCGTTGAAATCATCGCCCGCGGCCTCTACGCCCGATTCTTCAGCAACATCCGCTGGCTCGAACGCCTCGGCGCTGATGAACACAAACTCAAAGTCTTCAAAGGCCGCCTCCCTATGTACCGTCAGACACCCGCCCATGTCGAAGCGCCAGGCAGCACCCGGCCCCACCTCGCCGAACAATTTTTCGCCTTCGGCATCGCGTGTGTCGCGGCCTTCGTCGCCCTGCACGTGACCATGCAATCGCAAACAAAGGGCCAAGTGCTCTTCGCCTGCCTCGCCAGTTTCTTCATCGCCGGCCTCGCCGCCCGCTACTTTGCACCGCACGCCGACACCTGGCCCGTGATCTTCTCCGTCCCCGCCGTCGCCGCCTTTGGCTACCTCTCCGCGCGGTCCGGCACCAACACCGGCGAACTCGTCTTCCCCGGCCACGCCTATTCCACCCTCGCCCGCGCACTCCCCATTGACTATCTCAGTGCCGGCGTCCCGGGCGCTATTCTCGGCTACGCCCTCGCCATGAAACTCCAATTGCACCAGCATTTGTTCGAATCAGCAGAAAGCAAATCGGCCTGACCCCGGTTAGAATGCCCGCGTGGCCAAAAAACGAAGCATCTCCATTTCACTTGCTACGAAGTGCCAGTTACTCTTCGGCCTGGCCGTGCTCGTCATCATTGCCGGCGCCCTCGCCGTTCCGTGGCAACGCATGGAGCAACTCTCCGGCCAGCCCAGTGTCAAAGCCGCCCGCTTCGCTGCTGACCTCGCGTTCCGCAACCTCCACGCCCGCGCCGCCGCTGGTCTGCCCACGACATACCCCGCCACCGGCCCAGCCACACAGCAGTTCCGCCAGGTCGGCCTGACCGACCAAACCTATATCCCGCCCCGCATCTACGCCCTCCCCGGCCCCAGCGCCGACATCAGCGAAGACGCCATCGCCCAGCAGGCCCTCCGCATCTTCCGCCAACAACCCGAAGAAACTGAGTTCGGCCGCGTCATCACGCTGCCCGACAAATCGCGCATCTACCGCTACGCCGCCGCCATCCGCGCGGAGGTCTCGTGCATCCAGTGCCACGCCGATTACCGCCGCTTCGGCCGCCTTCCCGGCGCTGCACCTGCCACCGCCTCCGCCACGCGCCCCCTGACCGACGATGCCCCCGGCCCCGTCGTCGGCGTCGTGCGTATCGACACGCCCTATCAAACCGACGAAGACCAACTGCTTCTCAACCGCATCGTCATCGTCGTCGCCGGCATGCTCGGCGGCACGCTCGCCATCGTCGTCTTCTACCTCATCACCAGCCGCCTGATTCTCCAACCCGTGCGCGTCCTCAAGAGCACCGCCGAGAAAGTCGCCAGCGGCGATCTCAACATCCGCTCCGCCATCTCCACCGGCGACGAGTTCCAGCACCTCAGCGAAACTTTCAACCACATGCTCGCCACGCTCAAGGCCTCGCAAGACCAGCTCGAAAGCAGCAATCGCTCGCTCGACACCCGCGTGGGCGAACTCGCCCAATCCAACGTCGATCTCTACGAGGCCAACCGCATCAAGAGCGAGTTCCTCACCAACGTCACGCACGAACTCCGCACCCCGCTCAACGCCATCATCGGTTTCGCCGAGCTCATGGCCGGCGCCGTCAAAGACCCCAAGCAGCAGCGTTACGTCGAGAACATCCGCGTCAGCGCCAAGCAACTCCTCGACCTCATCAACGATCTCCTCGACCTCGCCAAGATCGAGGCTGGCAAACTTGTCCTCCGCGAAGAAAAGGTCAACGTCGCCGACGTCTGCGAGGCCATGGCCAACTTCATGAAGCCTCTTGCCATCAAGAAAGAAATCGCCATCGAACTCAGCGTCTCCCCCGACATGCCGCTGATCACCACCGACCCCGGCCGCTTCCAGCAGATCCTCTACAACTTCCTGTCCAACGCAATCAAGTTCACCCCGCAAGAGGGGCGTATCACCATCGCTGCCCGCAACGAGTCCGCCGATATCGCCAGCACTTCCGCGATCCGCGTCTCCATCACCGACACCGGTCCCGGCATCTCGCCCGAAGACCAGCAAGTCATCTTCGAAAAATTCCGCCAGATCGACGGCTCCGTCACCCGCCAGCACCCCGGCACCGGCCTCGGCCTCACCATCTCACGCGAACTCGCCAACATGCTCGGCGGCCGCATCGAACTTCAATCCACCCTCGGCAAAGGCTCCACCTTCTCCCTTATCCTCCCGGTGACTTCGCCCCATCGTACGATCCACGTCGACACGATGCTCGAGAATATCTAATCCAAAACTCCGCGCAAAAGAAAACCCGGCGACATGCGCCGGGTCATTTCGATCTCGCAATATACCGCTCGCTCAGGGTTCGTCAGTCGAGCTGGCAATCTGCTTCACCTGCCGCGGCTGCTGGGTCTTGTTGCCTTCATTCAATGCGTACGGGTTCTTCTGGGCGTCCCCCTCGTTGATCGCCTGCTTCAGCTCATCGCCCGTGGAGTTCAACCCCTTCTTGAACTCCACAATCGTCTTGCCAAGGCTCTTGCCGATCTCCGGCAAACGCCGTCCAAACAGCAAAATACCAATGATGCCAATGATGATCAGTTCGGGCACGCCAATAGAACCAAATATGGCCAAAGGCATAGTCATAACGCACCTTTCACAGCTTTCTACGATTCATTCTAGAGTGTAACGCATGAAAAGCCAACACGTTGCCAACTTCAGTGCTGCGTCGCCTCCACCGTCAATGTGAACAGCCCCAGCTTGTTGTTATAGAACGTCAGTGTCACACGCTCATCAATGTGTTGCATCCGCTGCGTTGCCGGCTTGTTCTGCAACGCCACCACCGCCTCGTTCAACCACCCCTCCGCCTCCTTAATATGCGGTGCGAACAGCTTCGTGAAATCACTGAGCATCTTCATATGTGCCGCACGCAGTTCCTTCGGCGCATCCGCCGCCAGCGTCACCGCGATCGTCCCGGCATACAGCCGCTCTTTGTCTGTCACATACGTCATCTGGCCGCCCTGGTCCGGGTCAACGGCCAGCACCGTCACCAGCTTCGGTTCGCCCGCCACCGGCGCTGCGGTCCGGTTGCGAAAGCGCAGATTCATGAAGTCTGCCGCCGCGTCATAATCAACCGCCAGGGCCCAGCGCCGCGTTGGCGCCGCCGGCGCAGTCTCGTTCGCATTCGTCGCCGCTTCCGCCAGCAACTGTTGTTTGTACGCCTCAACCTGCTTCAGCAGATCGCGGTTCGCCTGCTCCAACTTCTCCGCCCGCGCCTGTGCTGCCGCCACCGCACTCCGCGTCTCCGCCAATGCCACCTTCGCCCCGTCCAACTCCTTCGCCGTACTCTTCCCCTGCTTCACCTGCGACTCGAGTTTCTTGATGTTCTGTTCCCGTGCATCCAAAGTTCTCTTCATTTCCCCAAGTTGGCTTTGCAGCGTACTCGTGCTGCTCGATGCCGCCGTGCGTGCATCATCCAGTTGTTGCTGCACCCGCTTAAGGTCCGCACCCCGCGTCTCCGCTACTTTCCGCGCTGCCTCCAGTTCATCCACCAGCGCCCGCGCCTGGTCTGAGCTCGCCGCTTCCAGCATCGCCACCTTGCGCCGCGCCTCCACCAGTGCCGACGCATGCGCATTCAGTTCCCCCAGCAATTGCGAATGACTCGCATTGCCCGCATAAGCCTCACGCCGCAGCCGCGTGTTCTCCGCGAGCACGATGCAAATCGCCACGATCGCCAGTACCAACACCACCGCACACACCGGCAGCAACTTCGCCTGCACGCGCTGCCACAACGCATACGTGACACGCGTTACCAGAATCCGCTTGCCCAGCGCTGCATGCACCGCTTCCGTCGCCCGCGGTTCATCCACGCCCAGCGTCACATCCCGCCCCGTGGTCGCATCCTTGCCATGTACAATAAATCGCATCGTTGCCCTCTGCGGGCGCACCATCAGCGCCTGCTTGATGGTTATCGGTCATTCTGGTGGGGGAGTTAAATGCCTGTAATCGCCGCCAGCACCGCCCGCGTCAGCCGGACCAAATCCGCCGGCATCAGCTCCACCTGCAACCCCCTGCGCCCCGCGGATACAAATATCGTCGCATGCCCGTTCGCTGACGCATCCACAACCGTCGCCAACTGCTTCTTGCCCCCCAGCGGACTAATCCCGCCCACCACATAACCCGTCGTCTTCTCCGCCAGCTTCGGGTCCGCCAGCGCCGCTCGCTTTGCCCCAACCGCCGCCGCCAACTGCTTAAGGTTCAACCGCGCCGCCGACGGCACGATCGCAAAGACCAGTTTGTTCTCATCCGTCTGCGCCACCAGCGTCTTAAACACACGCTCCGCCGGCACGCCCAATTTCTCTGCCGCCTCCAGCCCAAACTGCTCCGCAGCCTCATCGTGGGCGTACGTATGCAGCGTAAAGCGAATCTTCTGCGACTCGAGTAGTTTGATGGCCGGCGTCATTCCCGCATCTTAAACCGCCCGGCACGGATGAAAAAGTCGCGCCAATTCTGCATAATGCCCCTTCGCGGTGCACAGAAAGGTTTGATACGCATGAGCGGTTTTCAATACGAGCCGATGTTCCAGATGGGTCACGACGACACCGAGTATCGGCTGTTGACCAAAGACTTTGTCTCCGAAGTCCAAGTAGGGGGGCGCAAATATCTTCAAGTCGCCCCTGAGGGCCTCAAGCTCCTCGCCCGCCAGGCCTTCGCCGATGTCAGCTTCTACCTCCGGCCTGCTCACCTAAAGCAACTCGCCGCCGAACTCGCCGACCCCGAAGCCTCCGACAACGACCGCTTCGTCATCTACACCCACCTGCAGAACGCTGTGGTCGCTGCCGCCGGCCAGCTCCCCAGCTGCCAGGACACCGGCACCGCCAACATCGTGGGCAAGAAGGGCCAATTCGTCCTCACCGACTTCGACGATGCCGCCGCCCTCAGCGAAGGCATCTACGAAACCTATCAGCAGCGCAACCTCCGCTACAGCCAGATCGCCCCGCTCGAAATGTTCAAAGAGAAAAATACCGGCACCAACCTGCCCGCCCAGATCGACATCGCCGCTGAACCCGGCGACGCCTACAAATTCCTCTTCGTCGCCAAGGGCGGCGGCAGCGCCAACAAAACCTTCCTCTACCAGCAAACCCCCGCCCTCCTCAACGAAAAAGACATGATGGCCTTCCTCGGCAAGCACCTCCAAGACTTCGGCACCTCCGCCTGCCCGCCATACCACGTCGCCGTCGTCATCGGCGGTACCAGTGCCGAAATGAACCTGAAGACAGTCAAACTCGCCAGCGCCGGCTACCTCGATCATCTGCCGGAAACCGGCTCGCCCCTCGGCCGTGCCTTCCGCGACAAGGCCATGGAAGAGAAAATCCTCAAGGCCGCCTTCCACTGCGGCATCGGCGCTCAGTTCGGCGGCAAATACATCGCCCACGATATCCGCGTCATTCGCCTCCCGCGCCACGCCGCCAGCTGTCCGATCGGTCTGGGCGTTTCCTGCTCCGCCGACCGCAACATCAAGGGCAAGATCACCCGCGACGGCATCTTCCTCGAACAGCTCGAATATCACCCCGAAAAGTATCTCCCCGCCGAAGCCCCCAAAATGGCCCCGCCCATTAAAATCGACCTCTCCATCGGCATGCAGCGCGTCCGCGAAATCCTCACCAAGTTCCCCATCAAGACACGCCTCGAAATCACCGGCACCCTCATCGTCGCCCGCGACGCCGCCCACGCCCGCATCAAGCAACTCCTCGACAGCGGCAAGCCCATGCCCCAATACTTCAAAGACTATCCCATCTACTACGCCGGCCCCGCCAAAACCCCGCAAGGCATGGCCTCCGGTTCCTTCGGTCCCACCACCGCCGGCCGCATGGACTCCTTCGTCGATCTCTTCCAATCCCACGGTGGCAGCCTCGTCATGATCGCCAAAGGCAACCGCAGCAAGGCCGTCACCGACGCCTGCAAAAAACACGGCGGCTTCTACCTCGGCTCCATCGGCGGCCCCGCCGCCATCCTCGCTCAGAACAACATCAGGAAAGTCGAACTCGTCGACTTCGAGGAACTCGGCATGGAAGCCATCCGAAAAATCGACGTCGTCGATTTCCCCGCCTTCATCGTCGTCGACGACAAAGGCAACGACTTCTTCGCCGAATTCGCCGGCGATCATTGACGACCGGTCTCGTATAATGTTTGACAGGTGCGGTGATGGAACCCACATCCGAACTCGTTGATGCACTTTTCGCTGAGAAAGTGCGCCGTGCACGGCGTACGCCGATAAGTGAAAAGCTAGCCGCCGGTCCGCGACTCTTCGCGCATGCCTGCGAAACCATGCGCGCAGGGATCAGGGCACGCAAACCGAACGCTACACCGGCAGAGGTTGAGCTACTTCTGAAAGATAGGCTTGCCCTTTCACGCAAACTTGAAGAGAGCAGCAATGTCGCCCGTTGAGATTGTCAAAGCGGTGATATCTGCGCTGAACAGCATGGGTGTGCCTTATATGCTTGTCGGATCGATGTCCGCGATGGCCTACGGCCTCGAGCGCAGCACCAAGGATGCAGACTTCGTTGTGCAGCTCGGTAATGTTCCGCTCGCCCGCATCAGCGATTTTCTGCCGCCGGATTTCAAACTCGAGTCGCAGATTGGTTTCGAGACGATTAGCTTTACCACCCGGTTCCGCATCAACCATCTTCCGACCAATTTCATGATCGAACTGTTCGAAGTAAGCGCTGACGAGCACGACCAATCAAGATTTGCTGGACGCGTTAGCACCACCTACGAAGGCGTCGCTACTTTCCTGCCGCGGCCAGAGGATGTAATCATCACGAAGCTACGCTGGTCAAAGGGCGGCAAGAAGCGACTGGAGAAGGACGTCGGCGACGTTCGCGCAGTTCTCGCGGTGCAACTGCCCCTCGGACTCGATTTAGAGTACATTCGCACTTGGACCAAAAAGCATGGCACGCTGGAACAGTTCGAAGAATTGCTCCGTGAGACGCCACGCATTGATTAACCTGGTGCTATAGCAGGAGATGCTATGCCTTCACCCGTCAACCCCTACTCCGATTACGGTGTCGCCCTGCGCACGCTCGGCTCCGCCCGCAGTTGGCTCGCCCTCCTGCTCTTCGTCTGCATCACCGCGCAGTTCGTCGGCTTCTCCCTCATGTGGTGGACGCATCACCCCTACAAGGCCGGCCAGGCCAAGTTCTACGTCCCTGAACGCACCCGCTTCGACGACCTCGCCGAAACCCTCCGCCGCATGATCGGCAACAACAATAACTCCACCCAACCCGCCCCCAACGACCCCGCTGCCACCCCCGATGTCTTCTTCCCCGGCACACGCGAGGGCCGCAAACTCAACATCCGCGAACAGTGGGAAACCACCTACGCCATGGCCGTCCCACTCACCCAAATGCTCGGACTCCTCGCCGCCGGCTCCATGGCCATCCTCGTCTTCATCTCCCTCCTCGTCATCCTCATCGCTCAAGCGCCAGGTGTTGCCCAAACCATCAGGGCGCTCAAGTGGACAGTCCTCCTCCTCTTCATCGTCATCCCCTGGCAATACCTCGGCAACATCCCCTTCCGCAGCGTCCTCTATGGCTACGACGAAATGCTCCGCATGGTCGGCCCCCACGTCGTCGGCGAAAAAACCTATCCCTACCAGACCTTGCTCACCTACCTCCGCTTTGTCATCTGGCCCGTCATCTCGCTCATCATCCTCCTCACCGCATCTGAAAAATTCCGCTCCGGCCTGATGCTCGCCATCGGCCACCCCCTCCAATCCATGATCCAGGGCCGGCCCGGCGGCGCCCAACGCCCCATGCCCGGCGCCGACAAGAAAATCCTGTAACCAAACGCCTTTTTCTGAGGTTATCTGTGGCTGAACTCAAACGCACTCCCTTCTACGACTATCACGTCAAATCCAACGCCAAAATGGTCGACTTCGCCGGCTGGGAAATGCCCCTCCTCTATCGCGGCATCATCGACGAACACCACCACACCCGCACCAAGGCCAGCATCTTCGATGTCTCCCACATGGGCCGCCTCAAATTCACCGGCAAGCAGGCCGAAGCCTTCCTCCAAAAAATCTGCACCCGCAACCTCGCCAAAGGCTCCGTCGGCCAAAGCATGTACTCCCTCGTCTGCAACGAGTCCGGCGGCGTCCTCGACGACGTCATCGTCTCCCGCTTCGACTCCCACTTCCTCATGGTCTGCAACGCCAGCAACCGCGAAAAACTCCTCGCCTGGTTCAACCAGCACATGCAAGGCCTCAACGTCTCGCTCGAAGACGAAACTGCCTCCAGCGCCATGGTCGCCATCCAAGGCCCCAAGGTCGTCGAACTTCTCGACTCCGTCCTCCCCGAACCCCTCAGCGACATTAAACGCTACCACTTCGACACCCAGCGCTACATGATGATCATCAAGTACACCCTCTTCCGCAGTGGCTACACCGGCGAAGACGGCGCCGAGATCATCCTCGGCAACTCCGCCGCCTCCATGGCCATGGGCTACCTCCTCAAAACTGACGGCGAAAATTCCCTCCTTAAGCCCGCCGGCCTCGGCGCCCGCGACACCCTCCGCATGGAAGCCGGCATGCCCCTCTACGGCCATGAACTCTCCGAACAGGGCGACCCACTCAGCGCCGGTCTCGGCTGGGCCGTCGATCTCACCAAAGACTTCATCGGCGCCGACGCCCTCCGCAAAATAAGCGCCGCCGGCCTCAAACAAAAACTCGTCGGCCTCGTCCTCGATACCCCCCGCGCCGCCCGGCAGGGCTTCAATGTCCTCCAAGGCGGCAACACCATCGGCACCGTCACCAGCGGTTGCCTCTCACCCACCCTTAAAAAATCCATCGCCATGGCCTACGTCAACGCCGACGCCAGCGCGCTGGGCACCAACCTCCAGGTCGATCTCCGCGGCACCGCCGTTAACGCCACCGTCACCGCGCTCCCATTTTACAAACGACCCAAATAACCCTATCTTTTCCTCCTCAATCTTTACCCATGAAGTGAACAAGGAATAAAATCATGGCCGCCCCCGCCGATCGCAAATACGCCTCCACGCACGAATGGCACAAAACCGAAGGCGACGTCGTCGTCATCGGCATCACCCAGCACGCCGTCGATGAACTCACCGACATCACCTTCGTCGAACTCCCCGCCGCCGGCAAAAAAATCTCCGCCGGCGCCAGCTTTGGCGAAATCGAATCCGTCAAAGCCACCAGCGAACTCTACAGCGGCATCGCCGGCGAGATCGTCGCCTCCAACGCCGCCCTCAAAGACGACCCCTCCCTCGTCAACCAGGACCCCTACGGCAAAGGCTGGCTCGTCAAAGTCAAACCCGCCAACCCCGCCGAACTCGACGCCCTCATGTCCGCCGACCAATACAACGCCAAACACGGCTAATCCCCAATCCCTGCGCAATCGCTATCAAGCCCAGGGACTGAGTCCCTGGGCCTTCTTGTCCATGTGTAAAAAATTCCTTGACATCCGTTAGGTATATGGTAAAGTGCCAGCATGAAGTTGTCATTCCGCTGAATCTGCGCGCGATGGGGGGCCCAATGCCATCACAACCAACCAAAAATCACCAGCTGGACCGTGCACCCCGCTGCACAGCCCCCCGTGCAGAATTCTGCAGCGCTGCACCCCATTGCACACTACCCCCTGCACCACGGTGCATAGTGCCCCCTCTGGCGCTATCAAAAATGCGGTTCTCCAACCCCCAAACCCTCAACTTAACCAAACCGACCCTACGCACCGCCGTGCGTAGCCTCCCCTTCCGCATTTCGCCCTCCGCATTTCGCATTTCACACCGCTTGCTTATAATGTCGGGCTTTCAATTTTCGATGCCCCCGGACCATGAGGCCACGGATGACGCTGTCCATTGAACAAACCGAAAAAGCCGCCGGCACCACCGCCGCGCTCGCCCCGACCGACACCTTCGCTCGCCGCCACATCGGCCCAACCGCCGCGGAACAAGCCAGAATGCTCGCTGTCATCGGCGCTGCCTCCCTTGAAGAGCTCACCGCGCAAACCGTCCCCGCCGCCATCCGCCGCAAAGGTGCGATGAACCTCCCCGCCCCCCAAAGCGAATCCGAAGCACTCGCCGACCTCAAATCCATCGCCCAGCAAAACAAGGTCTTCAAGTCCTTCATCGGCATGGGCTACTACGGCACCATCACGCCGGGCGTCATCCTTCGCAACATCCTCGAAAACCCCAACTGGTACACCCAATACACACCCTACCAGGCCGAGATCTCCCAGGGTCGCCTCGAAGCCCTCCTCAATTTCCAAACCATGATCTCCGACCTCACCGGCCTGCCCCTCGCCAATGCCTCGCTCCTTGATGAAGGCACCGCCGCCGCCGAAGCCATGAGCATGTGCCGCTCGATTGCCGGCGACGAATCCGAACGCGACACCTTCTTCATCTCCGACAATTGCCACCCGCAGACCATCGCCGTCGTCCAGGCCCGCGCCGCCGCCCAAGGCATCAAAACTATCGTTGGCGACGAGTCCCTCCTCTTTAACGACTCCCTCGCCCTCAACGTCCAGCCCAAGCATCTCTGCGGCATCCTGCTCCAATACCCCGGCACCGACGGCCGCATCGAAGATTACGCCCCCCTCTGCGATCGCGCCCACGACGATGGCATCATGATCGTCTGCGCCTGCGACCTTCTCGCCCTCACCCTCATCAAGCCCCCCGGCGAATGGGGTGCGGACATCGCCGTCGGCAGCGCCCAACGCTTCGGCGTCCCCATGGGCTTCGGCGGCCCCCACGCCGCCTTCGTGGCCACCAAGCAAGACTACGCCCGCAAAATGCCCGGCCGCATCGTGGGCGTCTCCCGCGACGCCCACGGCAACCCCGCCATGCGCCTCGCCCTCCAAACCCGCGAGCAACACATCCGCCGCGAGAAGGCGACATCGAACATCTGCACCGCCCAAGTGCTCCTCGCCATCATGGCCAGCATGTACGCCGTCTACCACGGCCCCGAAGGCCTCAAAGCCATAGCCCGCCGCGTGAATGGTCTCGCTGCAACACTTGCCGCCAGTCTGAAAGCTGCAGGCATCGCCCTGGGTGATGAGGCGTTCTTCGACACCCTGACCATTCCGTGCAAAGCCAACGAGACGCTCAAAGCTGCCCAAGCATGCGGCCTGAACCTTCGCAAGATCGACGATGCGCACGTGGGCATCAGTCTGGATGAATCAACAAGCCTCGAGGATGTTCAACAACTCGCCGAACTCTTCGGTGCCAAGGTTTCCAAACTCGGCGTTGTCGGTCTGGGCGAGCTGACCCGCACTTCTGCGTTCCTGTCGCACCCAGTCTTCAACCGCTACCACTCCGAGCACGAAATGCTCCGCTACATCACGCGGCTGCAATCGCGCGATCTCTCCCTTACCACCAGCAACATCCCCCTCGGCTCCTGCACCATGAAGCTCAATGCCACCACCGAAATGATCCCCGTCACATGGCCCGAGTTCGGCAACATCCACCCCTTTGCCCCGGCTGACCAAACCCGCGGCTACCAGGAGATGTTCAAACGCCTCGAAGCCTGGCTCTCCGAGTGCACCGGCTTTGCCGCCACATCGCTGCAGCCCAACGCCGGCTCCGCGGGCGAATACGCCGGCCTCCTCGTCATCCGCGCTTACCATGAATCCCGCAACGAAGGCCACCGCAACATCTGCCTGATCCCCACCAGCGCCCACGGCACCAACCCCGCTTCGGCCGTCGTCGCCGGCTTCCACGTCGTCCCCGTCGCCTGTGATGCCGAAGGCAACGTCGATCTCGCCGACCTCAAGAAAAAGGCCGAAGCCAACGCCAAAAATCTCGCCTGCGTGATGGTCACTTACCCAAGCACCCACGGCGTCTTCGAAGAAGGCATCAAAGAAATCTGCCAGATCGTCCACGCCCACGGCGGCCAGGTCTACATGGACGGCGCCAACATGAACGCCCAGGTCGGCCTCACCGCCCCCGGCATCATCGGCGCCGACGTCTGCCACCTCAATCTCCATAAAACCTTCTGCATCCCCCACGGCGGCGGCGGCCCCGGCATGGGCCCCATCTGCGTCGCAAAACACTTGGCACCGTTCCTGCCAGGACACCCGCTGACAAATGCCCCCCTCGGTCCTCAGTCCTCAGCACTCAGTCCTGCGAAGCCTATCGGCGCCATCAGCGCCGCGCCCTACGGCAGCGCCTCCATCCTTCCCATCAGCTATCTCTACATCGCCATGATGGGCGCTGAGGGCCTCACTCAGGCCACGCAGGTCGCCATCCTCAACGCCAACTACATGGCCAAACGCCTCGAAGAGCACTACCCCGTCCTCTTCCGCGGCAAGAACGGCCGCTGCGCGCACGAGTTCATCCTCGATTGCCGCGCCTTCGAAGACTCCGCCGGCATCAAGGTCGAAGACATCGCCAAACGCCTCATGGACTACGGATTCCACGCCCCGACCATGTCCTGGCCTGTCCCCGGCACGCTCATGTTCGAGCCGACGGAATCTGAATCACTCTATGAACTCGACCGCCTTTGCGACGCCATGATCCGCATCCGCCAGGAAATCCGCGACATCGAAGAGGGCCGAAGCGATCGCGCCGACAACCCGCTCAAGCACGCCCCGCACACCGCCCGCGCCGTCACCGCCGATACGTGGTCGCATAAATACACCCGCGAAGTCGCCGCCTATCCCGCACCGTGGACCGTCGAACACAAATTCTGGCCCTACGTCGGCCGCATCGACAACCCCTACGGCGACCGCAACCTCGTCTGCACCTGCCCCCCAATGTCGGCGTGCGAAACGAACTAAGTCAAAACAACTGTTCACCGCGAAGACACGAAGGCGCGAAGGTGAACTAAAAAGTTTCTGGTTCTTCGCGACTTCGCGTCTTCGCGGTTAGTAAATGAAGAGGATTTATGAAGCTCAATCTCGCAGTCCTTCCCGGTGACGGTATCGGCGCCGAAGTCATCGACGCCGCCATGAAAGTGCTCAACCACGTGGTCACGAAAGCCGGCCACCAGATCAACGCCACCTACGCCGACATCGGCTGGGCCGCCATCGACAAGCACGGTACCGCGCTCCCCGCCTCCACCAAGGAACTTTGCGCCAAGTCGGATGCCATCTTCTTCGGCGCTGTTGGCCTGCCCGACCGCGACAAAACCCTCCCCCTCGCGGAACGTCCTGAACGCGTCGCCCTCCTCGAACTGCGCAAAGGCCTCTTCGCCAACCTCCGCCACGTCGTCCTCCCCAGCGGCCTAGCCGATCGCTGCCCCCTCAAGAACGACCTCATCAAAAACGGCATCGACATCATGATCATCCGCGAGCTCACCGGCGGCCTCTACTACGGCCAACCCCAGGGCATCACGGGCTCCGCCCCCAACCGCCAGGCCGTTGACACCATGGCCTACAGCGAAATGGAAGTGCGCCGCATCCTCAAGGTCGGCTTCGAAACCGCCCGCAAGCGCCGCAAGAAACTTCTCAGCGTTGACAAGGCCAACATCCTCGCCACCAGTCAGTTGTGGCGTGAGACCGCCGTCGCCATGGGCAAGGAATATCCCGACGTCCAACTCGAACACATGTACGTCGACAACGCCTCGATGCAGCTCCTCCGCCGCGCCAGCGAGTTTGACGTCATCGTTACCGAAAACACCTTCGGCGACATCCTCTCCGACGAAGCCTCCATGCTCGCCGGCTCCATCGGCCTCGTCCCCTCGGCCTGTCTCGGCAACGAGTTCCTCGCCAACTACGAACCCGCCGCGAAGAATCTCCCCCGCGCCACGCCCTTCTACGAACCCATCCACGGCAGCGCGCCAGACATCGCCGGCAAGGACCTCGCCAACCCCGTCGGCACGATCCTCACTGCTTCGATGATGCTCCGCTACACCTTCAACCTGCAGAAAGAAGCCGACGCCATCGACAAAGCCACCTTCGCCGTCCTCAACGAAGCGAAAGTGGTCACCGGCGACCTCGGCGGCAAGAGCAAAGGCAGCGAAGTCGCCGCCGCGATCATCGCCAAGCTAAGCTGATTGGCCTATAGTTGGTTCTATGGCTTTACCGATCTCACTGCGTCTGGCGATTCGCCAGTGGCTGGCGCGGCCGCTCCGGCCGCTGCTGTGCTCGCTGGCAATTGCCGCCGCTGTGGCGTTGGTCCTCTGCGTCGGCGCCGGGTTTGATTCGCTCAAGGTCTCCCTCAGCAAGATGATCGGCCAGATGCTCGGCGTCGCCGAAGTGCACATCCGCCACCCGCAGCGCGGCATCAACGGCCGCGTCCCCGCCGACGTCCTCGACAAAGTCCGCGCCCGTCCCGAGGTCGAACTCGCCGCCGGCCGCGTCCAAACCAGCGCCCTCATCAAGCCCATCACCCCCGGTGCTGAGACCCGCTGGTACGACACCGTCGGCGTCGACACCGCCCACGATGAAGAACTCCGCCCCAAGCCCTACCTCCTCGGCACCGCGCCCAAGCAACCCAACGACGTCGCCGTCGATCAGCAGATTGCCGAAAAGTTTTCGCTCAAACTCGGCGACAAAGCCGAATTCTCCACCGACGGCCTCGAACGCCGCCAGGTCACCATCGTCGGCATCATCAAGCGGCCCGCCATCGAACTCCTCTCCCGGCCCACCATCTACGTGCCCATCGATCAACTCGTCAAAGACCTCGGCATCAAGCTCGAATACAACGTCATCGACATCAAGACCCGTCCCAACGCTGTCGAAGATTTCGACGCCTACGCCAAGTCCCTCAACAAAGAGCTCGGAGAAGGCGTCCAAGTCGTCGCCGGCACCACCTCCAAAGCCAAGATGACCGAAGAAACGCGAGCCATCACCATGGGCCTGCTCCTCATCTCTGTCATCTCCGGCCTCTGCGCCGCCCTCATCATCGGCACCACCCTCAGCGTCGGCGTGCAGGAACGCGTCCGCCAGTTCGGCCAGCTTCGCTGCATCGGCGCTTCCCGCCGCCACCTCGCCGTCTTCCTCCTCGCCGACGCCGTCGTCCTCATGACCATCGGCACGGGCCTCGGCCTGCTCGTCGGTGGGGGGCTTGCTTACACCCTCGTCAAATCACTCCCGCAGCTCTTCACCACCTTCGACGTCAAACCCCTCTCCCTCATGATCGCCATCGGCAACGGCATCATCGCCACCCTCGGCGGCTCCGCCGTTCCCATGTGGCAGGTCACAAGCGTCACCCCCATGGCCGCCGTACGCAACGTCGCCCAACGCCCCAAACGCCGCAAAGTCTGGCTCGCCGCCCTCGTCGGCTTGGCGCTCGTCGGCCTGCAACTGGCGATCTGGTTCTCGATGCCCACGCGCGATCTCAAGTTCTACACCTACGCCACGCTCGGTATGCCGCTCATCTTCATTGGCTACGTCCTGCTCGGCCCCGCCGTCCTTGTCCTCGCTGAAAAGTTCGCCGCGCCGCTCATGGCCAAGACCCTCTTCATCCGCGGCGGCCTGCTCAAATCCGCCTGGTCCCGCACCCCCTGGCGCTCCGGCGCCATGATCGCCGCCCTCATGATCGGCGTCACCATCTTCACCACCGTCCGCGGTCGCGGCGAATCCATCCTCCACTCCTGGGACTTCCCCTCAAAATTCCCCGACCTCTTCCTCTTCAGCCCCGCACCCGTCAGCGAAAAACGCCTCGCCCAGATCAAGACCGACAACGCTGATGTCAAAGAGCTCACCGCCCTCGCCGCCTTTCCAACCAAGATGCCCACCAGCGTCTTCTCCATCGGCGAAGTCATGGAGAACACCGGTACCATGTTCGTCGCCGTCGATCCCGCCACCTTCCCCGGCATGGTCGAAATGTCCTTCATCCAGGGCAACGCCCAGGACGGCTACGCCAAGCTCGCCGCCGGCGGCCACATCTTCGTCTCCAAAGAATTCCACATCGCCCGCAAGCTCGGCATGGGCGACAAAATCACCCTCCTCTCCGCCGACAACAAGCCCGTCGATTTCACCATCGCCGCCGTCGTTTCTTCCAACGGCATGGACATGGTGAAAAACTACTTCGATATGCGCACCGTCGTCGCCGACCAGGCCGTCTCCAGCGTCCTCGGCTCCATCGCCGATGCCAAAACGCACTTCAAACTCCGCGATCCCAATATCGTCCTCGCCAACTTCAACCGCGAAATGAAACCTGAAGAGGTCACCAAATTCCGCGAACTGCTCGTCACCCGCGGTTTCCAATCCGCCTCCTCCGTCGAGATGAAACAAAACCTCAAATCCGTCATCCTCAATGTCGTCAACGCCATGAGCCTCATCGCCATCGGCGCGCTCGCCGTGGCATCCCTCGGCGTCGCCAACATGGTCATTGCCTCCATTCACGCCCGCCGTTTTGAATTCGGCGTCCTCCGCGCCATCGGCTCCGGCCGCGGCCAACTCGTCCGCCTCATCCTCGCCGAAGTCAGCATGATCGCCTGCGTCGCCGGCCTCCTCGGCACGCTCGCCGGCCTGCATTACACCTTCATGGGCACACAAGTCGACCGCGTCATGGTCGGCTTCCCCACAACCTTCATCGATCCCAGCAGCAGCCGCGCCGTCCTCGTCATCCTCAGCCTCATCGCTGTCTCGATCGCCATCACTACCGCGCTCGCATGGCTCAGCTCCATCGTTCCCGCCGTCCGCGGCGCGATGGCCGCCCAGCGCACCCTCCTCGCCGGTGGCCGCGCCTGAGTTCCCTGGAGTCGATTCACAAAGCACGCCGAAACCCTTACACTTTCCGTTCTCTTAATCACGGATGAGGACGAATCTATGGGCGGCTACAACCACGCAGCCATCGAGAAGAAATGGCAGAAATTCTGGGCGGACAACCGCACCTACGCGACCGATGCGCGCGACACCAGCAAGCCGAAAAAATACGTGCTTGATATGTTCCCCTATCCCTCCGGCCAGGGCCTCCACGTCGGCCACCCCGAGGGCTACACCGCCACCGACATCGTTTCACGCTACTACCGCGCCAAGGGCTTCAACGTCATGCACCCCATGGGCTGGGACGCCTTCGGCCTGCCCGCCGAACAATACGCCATCAAGACCAACACCCACCCGCGCGAAACCACGCAGAACAACATCAACCGCTTCCGCGCGCAGCTCCAGGCTCTCGGCTTCTCCTACGACTGGGAGCGCGAAGTCGACACCACCGATCCCTCCTACTACAAGTGGACGCAGTGGATCTTCCTCCAGCTCTTCGACACCTGGTTTGATGAAGCCCAGCAAAAAGGCCGCCCAATCAGCGAACTCATCGCCGAGTTCAAGAGCGGCAAACGCCCCTGCCCGCAAGGCGATTGGTCCAAGCTCTCACCCACGCAGCAGCGCCAAGTACTCGCCCAATACCGCCTCGCCTATGAAGCCGAAGTTCCCGTCAACTGGTGCGAAGGCCTTGGCACCGTGCTGGCCAACGAAGAAGTCATCGACGGTAAATCCGAAGTCGGCAGCTTCCCCGTCGAACGCCGCCCCATGAAGCAGTGGATGCTCCGCATCACCGCCTACGCCCAGCGCCTGCTCGAAGGCCTGCCCAAACTCGAATGGTCCGACTCCCTCAAAGAAATGCAGCGCAACTGGATCGGCCGCAGCGACGGCGCGGAAGTCCGATTTGAGATCGTAAATCTAGAGTGTCCATATGGAGGGGGAAACGCAACATTGACCGTGTTCACCACCCGCCCTGATACGTTGTTTGGCGCTACCTATATGGTAATTGCTCCAGAACATCACCTCGTGGAGATACTGACGAGAGAAGAACAGCGAGGAATGGTCGAGGCTTACCGCAAATGGGCTGCATCGCGCTCGGACCGTGAGCGGCAAGAAGACACTCGCAAAACAGGTGAGTTCACAGGCTCGTTTGCAGTCAACCCGGTTAATGGAAAACACATCCCCATCTGGATTTCCGACTACGTCCTCATGGGCTACGGCACCGGTGCTATCATGGCCGTTCCGGGGCATGACGAACGCGACCACGAGTTCGCCACCAAGTTCAAATTGCCCATCATCCAGGTAGTTGCGCCCGTGCAGGGCGATCTGCCCAAGCCGATCAACGAGGCCGCCTTCAGCGAAGAGGGCATCGCCGTCAACTCCGGCGCGCTCAACGGCCTGCCCACGCCGCAAGCCAAAGAAAAAATGATCGCCCTGCTCGAAGAGCAGAACATCGGCAAACGCCAGATCAACTACAAGATCCGCGACTGGCTCTTCTCGCGCCAACGCTACTGGGGCGAGCCGTTCCCGATTGTGCATCTGCAGGACGGCACCAACGTGCCGCTCGATGCCAGCGCCCTGCCGCTGACGCTGCCTGAGCTCGCCGACTTCAAGCCCACCGGCACCATCGATCCGCCGCTGTCCAAAGCGACCGCGTGGGTCAACGTCCACGTCACCCTCGCCGAAAAGAACGGCGTCACCGTTGCCACCGTCGTGCCCCCCGGCACGCCCGGCGCAGTGCCCGCGCGCCGCGAACTCAACACCATGCCCCAATGGGCCGGCAGCTGCTGGTACTACATCCGCTATCTCGATCCCAAGAACAATACCGCCTTTGTCGACCCTTCGGTCGAACGTTACTGGCTCGGCGCCACTCAGTCCTCAGCACTCAGCACTCAGCACTCGCTTGGCGGCGTAGACCTCTACGTCGGCGGCGTCGAGCATGCCGTGCTGCACCTGCTCTACTCGCGCTTCTGGCACAAGGTCCTCTTCGACCGCGGCTATGTCGCCTGCGACGAACCCTTCCGCCGCCTCGTCAACCAGGGCCTGATCCTCGGCGAAGACAGTCAAAAGATGTCCAAGTCCCGCGGCAACGTCGTCAATCCTGACGATGTCATCCGCGATTACGGTGCCGACTCCCTGCGCATGTTCGAAATGTTCATGGGCCCGCTCGAGCAGGTAAAACCCTGGTCCACCACCGGCGTCGAGGGCGTCTTCCGCTTCCTGCAGCGCGTCTGGCGCAACATCTTTGATGAGAACGACAATCCCAAGGTCGTCGACGCTCCGGCCGCATCAAATGATGCCCTCAACCGCGCCCTGCACCGCCTGATCAAAAAAGTTGGCGACGACATCGAGCGTCTCAGCTTTAATACCTCCATCGCCGCCATGATGGAGTTCAACAACGCCGTGGCCAAATCGACCACCGGCCTGCCCAAAGAGATCGCCATCACCTTCATGCGGCTGCTCGAGCCCTTCGCCCCGCACTTCGCAGAAGAGGTCCACCTCCGTCTGACCGGCTCGACGACCTCCATCAGCAAGCAACCCTGGCCCACGTTCGACGCGTCCCTGCTGGTCGATTCCACCCTCGAAATTCCCGTGCAGGTCAACGGCAAACTGCGTGGCCGCATCACCGTGCCCAGCGACGCCGACGAAGCAACTATCCTCGCCGCCGCGCTCGCCAACCCCGACGTCCAGCAATTCACCGCCGGCAAAGAACCCAAAAAGAAAATCTACATCAAGGGCCGCCTCGTGAATCTCGTCGTGTGACGAGCGTCGTCAACGTTTCGAGTTTTGCGTTTCGCGTTTTGAGTTTTCCGCATGGACCAATGGTACCGCAGTGTCATCTCCGGTGAGCGTGCAGGCGTCATGCCTGCACTGCTGCGTTTCGTGTTCGAAATCGCCAGCTGGTTCTACACCATCGGCGTCGAGTTCCGAAACTTCCTCTTCGACCGCGGCCTCCTCCGCGTCCAACGTCTCAACGTCCCCGTCATCTCCGTCGGCAACATCACCACCGGCGGCACCGGCAAAACCCCCACGGTCATCTTCCTCGTCAAAGAACTCCAACGCATGGGCCGCAAGCCCGCCGTCCTCACCCGCGGCTACGGCGCTAAGGCCGGCCAGAAGCCCGACGAAGTTCTCGTCATCGAATCCGAATGCCCCGGCGTCCCCGTCATCGTCAACGCCGACCGCGTCGCCGGCGGCATTGATGCCGTCAATCACCACCACGCCGACGTCCTCGTCATGGACGATGGCTTCCAGCACCGCCGCCTCCACCGCGATCTCGACATCGTCCTCATCGACACCACCGAGCCGATGGGCATTCCCGGCGTTCTCCCCCGCGGGACTTGGCGTGAACAGCCCTACAACCTGAAGCGCGCCAACGTCATCATGCTCACCCGTTGCGAGCAAGTCACACAAGAACTCGCCGACCTCGCCGCCAGCCTGCTCACGCAGTGGGTCTCGCCGCGGCGCATCTTCCAACAATACACCCGCATCACCGGCGTGTTCGACGCCCAGAACCTCCCCGCGCCCATCACCACCTCCGTTGAACCTAAACGCGTGCTCGCCTTCGCCGGCATCGGCAACCCCAATGGCTTCCTCAACACCGTCCGCACCCTCGGCGTCAACGTCTCCGCCGCGTTCTGGTTCGATGACCATCACGCCTACACGCCCGACGATTTCGATCCGCTCGCCCGCGTCACCGCCCAGCGCAAGCTCGACGCCTGGATCACCACCCAGAAGGACATGGTTAAACTGCTGGCGCTCAAGACGCCCGTGCCGCTGTGGTCCGTGCGCATCGATACGCAATTGCCTCCCGTGCAACTCGAGGCATTCCGCACGCGCCTGATTGAGTTGCTATCAACACGTCCCGCGGTAAAGTGACCCCATGCTCACATCGCCCGCAACGCTCATTGAATTGGTCAATCGCTTCGGCTCGCCGCGCATCCTGCTCGTCGGCGACCTCATGATCGACGAGTACATCTATGGCAACGCCGAACGCCTCAGCCCCGAGGCCCCCGTGCCCGTCGTGCATGAACGCCGCCGCGAACACTCCTGCGGTGGGGCGGGTAACGTCGCCACCGACCTCGCCGTGCTCGGCGCACAAGTGCTCTGCGTCGGCGTCCGCGGCAACGACGCCAACGGCGACCTTCTCACCAAACTTCTCGCCAAGCACCACATCAACACCGACGGCGTCATCGTCGACCCCTCCCGTCCCACCACCTCCAAGATCCGCCTCGTCGGCCTCGCCCAGCATCGCCATCCGCAACAGATGCTCCGCCTCGACCAAGAAGACACCTCCGCCCTCTCGCCCGCGATCAACGCCAGAATTATCGACTACGTGAAGGCCCAACTCCCCACCTGCGCCTGCGTCTGCATTGAAGACTACAACAAAGGCCTGCTCTCCCACGATCTCACGCAAGCCATCACCGCCCTCGCCCGCGCCGCCGGCAAGCCCGTCCTCGTCGATCCCGCCGCCATCAACGACTACAGCAAATACAAAGGCGCCACCGTCATCACGCCCAACCGCACCGAAGCCGAGCGCGCTACCGGCCTCAAACTCGCCGACTCCATCGAAGCCGCACCCGCCCTCGCCAAAGCCCTGCTCCAACAACTCGACCTCACCGCCTGCACGCTCACCCTCGACCGCCACGGCATCTACCTGCTCGAGCACGACAAACCCGGCGTCCTCCATCCCACACGCCCACGCAAGGTTTACGACGTCACCGGCGCCGGCGACATGGTCCTCGCCGCCATGGCCATGGCCATCGCCCACGGCGCCAACTGGTCCGAAGCCTGCGACCTCGCCAACATCGCCGGCGGCCTCGAAGTCGAAAAATTCGGCTGCGTGCCCATTCAGAAGATCGAAATCCTCCGCGAGCTCAACAACATGTCGGGCGTCGATGCCGGCAAACAACTCGCCCTTCCCGAACTACTCGTCGAACTGCAGGCCCGACGCGCCGGCGGCCACAAGATCGTCTTCACCAACGGCGTCTTCGACATCCTCCACGCCGGCCACGTTCAATACCTCAAGTTCTCCCGCAGCCAGGGCGATCTCCTCGTCGTTGGCGTGAACAGCGACGACTCCGTTAAACGCCTCAAAGGCCCCGCACGCCCCGTCAACAATCTGAACGACCGCCTCGCCGTTCTCGCCGGCCTCGCCGCCGTCGACTACGTCGTTCCCTTCGACACCGACACGCCCGCCGACCTCATCCGCGCCGTCCAGCCCGACGTCCTCGTCAAAGGCGATGACTACGCCGGCAAAGAAGTCGTCGGCCGCGATACGGTCGAATCCCGCGGCGGCCGCGTCGTGCTCGCCCCCTTCTTACAGGGCCGCAGCACCACCAGCATCATCGAAAAATCCAAAGCCCGCTGATCTCGTTTTACTGATCGCCCGCCAGCTTCGGCAACGTACGCGCCTGCGCCCACTCCCGCTCCAACTTCTCAAACTCCGCCACCGCCGTCGCCGGCGCCTCACGCCCCAGCGTGGCGACCTCCGGCGGCACCGCGCACAACGACCGCGCCGCGATCAGCAAGTCATACGCCGTCACGTCTTCCGCCGGCCGGGCCAGCGTGTACTCATCGCGCTTCACATGATGCACAATGCCCGCGCTTTGCAGCCCGATCAGAAACTGCTCGGTGACATCGTTGGGCATCACCAGTGTCTCGGCCGCTTCATCCACACGCGTCGTGCGGCCCTGCTTAAAGTTGCGATACAACAAAATCCCCAGTGGCAAAATCCAGTTCAAATCTGTCATCGGCACGCTGCAACGCTTGGTGAAAAAGTACCGCCGCTTCAGCAGCGAAAAGTGCTGATGAATGTACGAAATCTGCAGCCCGCCCAGCATGAATGTCCACGTCAGGTAGATCCACAACATGAACAGCGGCAACAGCACCAGCGATCCATACCAGCTGCTCTTCAGCGCCGTCTGCGTATAAAGGCCAAAACCGCTCTTGCCCAATTCCCACAAGAACGCCGCGATAAACGCCCCCAGCGCCGCCGACCGCCACTGCACATGCGCCTCGGGGATCAGCTTGAACATCAACAGCACCAGCGCCCACGAGATGATGAAACTCGTTATGAACGTCAACGGTGCCAAGGCCCACCCCACATTCGCCACACCGGCCGCCATCTCAAATGCCTGTCGCCCCAGCACCAGCGACATCGCCACCCCAATCGGCCCCAGCGTCAGCACGCACCAATAAAGCGCAATGCGCCGCACCCACGGCCGTCCCCGCGCCGCACCATAAACCTTATTGAACGCGTTCTCGATCACCAGCATCAGCGACACCGCACCATAGATCAAAATCGCAAACGCAATCAACCCGCTCGCCGGCGATGTCACCGCACTCTTCGCATTCTTGATCATCGGCGTGATGATGTCGCTCAACATCACCTCGTTGCCGCTCTCATCAGTTGCCGGCCGTCCGTCCTTATCCCGCACCGGCAGTTTGTTAAGCTGCAACTGCTCGAAAATCATGTTCTGCAGCACCAGGTCCAACCGGTCCGTCGCACCGGCCGCGGCCGGCGTCGCACTCGCCGGCGGCGAGATCGCCGACAATATCAGCAGCGCCAGTACCGCCACCGGCAGCAGCGAAAACAACGTCTTGTACGTCAACGCCGCCGCCGTCCCCATCACGTCTTCATCATAGAGCCGCTGCTTCAGTATCTCCGCCAGCAGGCGCGCCCGCGGCCAGAACGACTGCTGAATCGTCTGCCGCTTCTCCCGCCGATCCGCTTGCAGCGTCTCGGCAACCGCTGACTCAACCTGGCTTGGCTGTGTGCTCATACTGCTATTGTGAAGGCTCGTCCGGGCGCATGCAATGCCAATCTATCGCGGCAACACCACGATGGGCCGGTCAATCGTCCCGCGGATCGGCAACTCCGCCGTGCCTGAACTCAACCCCCCGTGCGTCGTCAGCGGCACCGTCGCCACAATCTCCACCTGCCCGTCAAGCCCCGTGCTCCCCGTGAAACGAAAACGCCGGCGCTGTCCGCTCGGCCCGCCCTCAATCGTCATCAGCATTTCGGCAATCGATGCCGCGCTGTTTGCCAGCCGCACCCGCGTCGGTTGCACAATCGCCGCCATCTCGCCCGCCGGCTTCGTCGCGCCGCCTGCCGGCCGGTCCGCGATACCCACCAGCTTACCCATCACCCCGCGATCGCTGATGCGCACACTTCGTCCCGCCGTTAGCCGCAGCGTCGCGGTCATCTGCGCCGCATCGCCCAGCGGCCAGCTCATATCCTGCACCATTACCGCAATCGGCCCATCCGACGCCACCACGTCCACCAGCACCGGGTTCAGTTGCCCCAACGCCCGGCTCAGCGGTGGCGACACCGCGAGCGCCGCATCCAGCGCATCATCGCCCGCCGTCAGGTTGAGCATCGGCGCCCCCGCCCGCGGCCACACCGCCGTCAACCGCCCCTGCACGCGCCCATTCACGCCTCGGAGCAGAAACTCCGGCTTGCTCACGCCGTTGCCCGCCGTCGGCCACGTCACGCGATTCCTGATATTCACTTCATCCAGCGTAGCCCCCATGCTCTCCGCCCACCGCGGATCAATTCCGGCAAAATCACACACCGCCGCCGTAGGCAGCGTCGCCCCTTTAAAATCCACATCATGCAGCAGCGCCCACGGACGCGTGCTCCATTCCGCCGGCCCCGGCAGCGTCGCCTGCAGCCGCACCGTCTTCGCCTCCGTGGCCGTGTTCGACAACCCCTGCGCAATAATGTGCACCTGCAGCGTCGGGTCTGCGATCGGCACCTCGGCCGTCACATTCGTCAGCCGTATCGTCTGCCCCGTCGCCTGCGACCGCAGCTCAATATCCCCATTATCAATCTTGATCGCAGCTCGCAGCGTCCGCAGCAACGTGTCATCGTTGCGCAACTGGCTCAGCCATGTGTCCAGGTGCGTGCTCCCGTCGCTGCGTTTCAGAACCACAATCTTCGGCGCATGCAGCGTCGTCGTTCGAAAATCCCGGCTTCCCCACAGCGCTGACCACAACGACCACTGTGTCTCCACCTTCGGCACGCTTAATATCCGCGTCCCGTCATTCGCCGTAAACGTCAGTTCATCAACTGTAATCCCCCCAAACCAGCTCAGCTGCCAACTCGCCGCCGACAACCCCGCGTTCGGCCCATCAGCCGGCAAGCCCATCGCGGTCAGTTTCTGGTTCAACCGCCCCAATACATAATTCCGCCCCTGCTCATTCGAGAGCCACACCGGCAGCAGGAAAAAACTTACCGCCAGCACCAGCAGCAGTCCCGCGAGCACATAAAGCAGCCGCCGCAGCGCCCGCCGCACCTGTTTGCTCCTGCTCGGCTTTGTCTCTGCCAGCGTTGCCATCCCCGCATGATATGCGAAGTGACCAACTGAAGCGACGCCGCCGTTCGCCACGCGGGCGTGGTTTTAGCCTTAACAGGCGATTTTTTATCTGACATATTCATTCAAGACTGATGAGTAAATAGGTCGATGTACCGATACATAAGGTGAGTCTCTAGCGCCACTGGGCCGCGGCAATGGGAGCGGCTGTAACAGTGCTCACGGATGAGGGTCAGGCAGGATGCCTTACCGCCGCGATGGGGCGAAGTTGCACGGAAGCAAATCATGCGAACAATCGCGCTTATTAACCAAAAAGGCGGCGTCGGCAAAACCACGTGTGCGATTAATCTCGCCGCGTGCATGGCTCACATGGGCCAGCGGACGCTCCTTGTTGATGTTGACCCGCAAGGCCATTGCGCCGTCGGCCTCGCCGTCCCGGACAACCAAATCGAAAAGTCGATCTACGACATCCTTCGCGCGCCCGCTGGGACCGCCACCATCCGTGATGTCACCTGGCAGATTGCCACCAACTTCGACCTCGCCCCCTCGATGATTACCCTCGCCGCCCTTGAGACCGAACTCCACGGCATCCCCGGCCGTCAAGACCGTCTCGCCGATGCACTCTCCCGCGTCAGCAAAGACTACGACTACTGCATCATCGACTGCCCGCCCAACGTCGGCCTCCTCACCTTCAACGCCATGCGCGCCGCCGATGAAGTCGTCATCCCCGTCGAGACCGGTTACTTCTCTCTGCACGGCCTCGCCAAGCAACTCGAGCTCATCGAACAACTCCGTAAGCAGTGCCGTCAGGACGTGCGTGTGCGCATCCTCGCCACCCTCTACGACATCCGCACCAAGCTCGCCCGCGAAGTACTCGCCGAAATGCGCGAACAGTTCGGCGAACTCCTCATGGATACCTGCATCAACTTCAACACCAAGCTCAAAGAGGCCGCCAGCTTCGGCCAGCCCATCACCGAGTACGACCCCGCCTCTAAGGGCTTCAAAGATTTCCAGAAGCTTTCCAGCGAACTCATGGGCCCGGCCCCGCGCGTCACCCTCGACCTCTCCAAGTATCTGTCTGAACCGGTCGCCCACCCGCTTACGGCCGAAGCCGCCATCGAAAACGCCGTCGAGATCGTCGAAGAAACCCTCGCCGAAATTCAGGATGGCGTCGAACTGCCCGAGCCCGCTGTGGCCGGCCCGATCCGCCGCAGCAACCGCGCCGTTCAGCAGGATGTACGCAGCGCTGTCGAAACGCTCGCCCGCCGCGCGGATGAGGTCAAGGCCGCCGCCGCTTCGCACGGTATGAACGTCCGTCGCAACGGCACCACCCAGCAAAAACTCGAAGAGTTCTACGGTGTGCGCCAAACACCCGAAGGCATTCTCTTTGTGGCGCACTTCCCCAACGCCAACAGCGTCGGCATCGCCGGCGACTTCAATGGCTGGGCCCCCCACATGATGCAATCCGATGATGCCGCGGACACCTACCGCGCCACGCTTCCGCTCAAGCCGGGTCGCTACCGCTACCGCCTCGTGGTCGATGGCCGCTGGCAGGCCGATCCGCACAACATGTTCAGCGAGCCGAACCCGTTCGGCGAACTCGACAGCGTCGTCGAAGTGGCTTAATCGCAAACGCTCCCAAGCGCAAGCAATACAGCGAATCTCGTGGGTGACATGGACAAGCAAGAGCCAAATCCAGCAGCGCGGTCAATGGCCGACATAGCCAAGTTGCTTCTCGAAGGCGCGCGCCCTGTGGATGAGGCGGGGGGGCGTCCCAAGCCCCAGCGTATCAGCCCCAAAGATCGCGATGCCGCCCAAACTGCTCCCCAGCAGCCTGTCCAACCCGCACCCATTGAATATCCCCCGCATACCGCGCCTGCCGCCAGTTGCCTCCTTGCCATCACCGGCGAGACCGACGATCGCGCCTGGCAACTCGCCCGCGCTGCTGCCACCAGCCTCGCCCAGGAGCAAGAAGTCACCGTTGCGGTGGTTGGTCTTCTCCACGGCGCCATGGCCATCGAGTGTACTGAGCAACTCCCGCCCTCGCCCTTCACCGCCGGCCCCGCCGACGTGCAACTCGCCCGCACACTCTTCTCCCTCAAAAATCGCATCGATCACTGGCTGATTATTCGTCCTGCCACCGGTGGCGACGCCGCGGCCCTCGCCCGCGCCGTTCCCGACTGGCTCCTCCTCTCCGGCACCACCAACGACCTCATCGTTAACGCCTACAAGGCCCTCAAGAGTGCCACCACCAGCGTCGCCGAAGAGCTCAAGCCCCAGGTCAATCTCTTCCTGCATGCTTCCGACTTCGCCGAGGCCGCCGCCGTCCACAATCGCTTCCGCCACGCCTGCCAGGGCTTCCTCAACTGCGACCTCCAACTTGCCGGTGTCGGCTCCGAAGAAAAAGGGACGCACCTCATTTCCACCTTCGCGGCCCCCAACGTTGCACCGCTCGTTGACGCTCTCCTCGATTTCATCGCTGACAGCGCTGCCGTCGAATCATCACAACCGGATGAAGAACCGGCCGTTAATCTGGCTGAACTTCCCCACGCCGGCGTCGAGGCCGCCCTCTATCAGGTCGAACGCTCCGCCGAAGAAGTCTCCAACCAAGGCTCCGACGCCGCCGCCATCATCGCCGCCACCATCGATCAACTTGCCAACGTCCTCGACCCCGAAGAACGCGCTGCCCTCTCCGACGTCGGTTTCGCCAACGATGAGCCTGAACCCACCGCGGCCGAACCGGCCAAGCCGCAAGACTTCGACATCCGCCGTCAGGTCCAACCCGCACCATCCGCGGCCGCGCTCAAACCCATCGACCTCCCCGCACCCTCGCCCGATCTTGCCGCACAATGGCAAGCGGTGGGGCGCGCCATCGTCGATCTGCTCGGTGGGGGCCAACTGTTGCCCCAATCCCCCGGCAACCACGCCGCTACCGCCATCGACGCTTCGGGCAATCTCCACCTCTGGCTCCTCGCCGGCGACGCGATCGCCTTTCTTTCTGCTCAGCACTGGGCCAAAAACTTCGCCGCCATGCGCAGCACCCCCGCCACCTTCACCACACACCTCGTCTGCCCCCTCGGCACATCCCGCCAAACCCCGCTCGCCCTTCTCGGCAGCGACTCCCTGCGCCTCTACCAACTCCACGAGATCACATTCCACGGCCACCACGGCCTCATTGTTGTACCCGCTTAACCCTTCACGGCGCCTGCCGTTAACCCCTTCACAAAAAACTTCATCGTAAACAAAAACAGCACCACCAGCGGTATCGAACTGATCGCATAGCCCGCCATCAGCTCGCCCCATTGCTTCACATACTCGCCGTCCAGCAGCATCAAGCCCACCGGAATCGTGAACTTCTCCGGGTCCTTCATAATAATCAGTGGCAACATTAGGTTGTTCCAGTTGCCAATAAACTGCATGATCGCCAGCGTCGTCAGCACGCTCCCCGACATCGGCAGCACCACGTGCCAGATCTGCTTCAGATGCCCCGCGCCATCAATCTGTGCCGCCTCAAACAGTTCCTTCGGTATGTCTTCAATAAACTGCCGCAAGATGAACACGCACACCACCTGCCCGCCCGTCGCACCCACCAGCACCAGTGCCGCCAATGAATTAATGAGGTCCAAATTCTGCAGCAGCTTAAACAGCGTGATCAGCGTCGCCGGCGTCCCCGGCAAAAACATCGTCGCGATCAACCCGTAGTACACCAGCGTTCGTCCCGGAAACCGATACCGCGCCAGCACATAACTCGCCAGCACCGCCGCCACCAGGCACAGCACCACCGCAAACATCGACACGACCACCGAGTTCGCGATCGCCCCGTACACCGTATTCCAGCCCTTCGCCCAGTTCGCCCACTGCCACGTCGTAATCGCATCCGGCGAAAACGGATTCTGGTTGAACTGGTCGTTGTTCTTAAAGCTGATCACAAACATCAGGTAGAACGGAAAAAACGCGAACGCCAGCACAAACCAAATAAGGCTGTGCTTGATCGTCTCCCGGGCTATGGACGTCTTCTGTGGCATACCGTCACTTATCAATCTTCACGAACTTCTGGTAGATCAGCGTGATGATCATGATGATCACAAACATGACCATGCCCAGCGCACAGGCATAGCCATACTCGTTATCCAAAAACGCCTTCCGATACGCATACAACCCCGGCACCATGCCCGCATTGCCAGGACCGCCAGACGGACCGAGGAGAAGCAGCAAGAGGCCATAGTCGGTCAGCGTGCCAATGGTCATGAAGATCAGATTGATTCGAACCTGACCAAGCATCAGAGGAAGTTCAATGTAGATGAGTTTGCCGAAGGAGGAGAGCCCGTCGAGATCGGCTGCTTCGTAGATGTCTTCTGAAATGGATTGGAGTCCGGCCAGGTAGATCAGAACCCCAACGGTGCCGACCCAGGGGAACCCCCAAAAAATGATCGCAGGAATAATGAGCTGCGTGTGACCGAGCCACACGGGGCGGCCAGAATCAAAGGCGTTGGTGGTACGCGTCCAAACCATAGTAAGCAGAAGAGCAAGCAAGGCGATGGCAACGCAGGCGAAGCCAGACCAGCGAAGTACGGCGGGCGCGCTTCCAAGCGGCGGGGCCTTTCGTACCCACAGTGGAACACTAATCATGAGGATTGACCAGAGGAGGAAGTAGAAGAACTGTCCGTAGAGCACGACCCAAACGAGATAGCCGACCGCAAAGAGAACATTGGAGAAAACAATCCAGCGTGCGACACTGTTCCGGGCCAGCGGGAGGAGCAACCAGGCGAGACCGACGAGCCCCATGCCCCAGATGTTGCCGAAGAGTAGGTCAACCGTCCAAGTGCGCCATGGCGTGAGTGCCATCGCGACCGAGGGGAGCGATTGGTCAGCCCAAGCGAGAACATACATGAGGCCGCTTGCGGAAAGGAACTTGTTCACAACGCCGGTCGAGGGATCGTAGAAACTCTTCCAAATGAGCAGGCCGACAATGCCTGGAATGATCATCGGGACAACGAAAAGAACGCGATAAATGTACTGCCAGCGCTGGGAACGGATCCGGTGGAGCACAACCGCCGTGAGGATGCTCGGGATCATCTTGAAGAAGTTGGCGATAAGCAAGATGAACGTGAGAAGGAAGCTGTTCCAGAACAACGGGTCCTCAAAAAACGCCCGCCGAAAATTCGCCAACCCCCGAAACTCTTCCGTCTCCTGCCCATCCCATTTGAAAAACGAATACTTGATCGCCGCATACTGCGGGTAATACGTGAACAGCAGCGTCGCGCCCACCGTCGGCAGCAGCAGCGCAAACAGCACCAGGTACAACTTCCCGCGGTTGATCGTCCGCGACGCCAGCGTTTCCCGCGCCAATAGAGGTTGTGCCGTCAATCGACTCATCGCCCGCTCTATCGCACCTGCAGTTCCTTGCCGCGCACATCCAAAAACCGCGCCCGGCTCTCATTGCCATTGTTCTTCCGCACCTGCTGCAGCAGAATCTTCTTCGCCCGCGCTGCCGCTTCCTGTCGCGTCGGCAGCGGCACTTCCGTAGCCATTGCCCCCTGCGTTTCCGGCCCTAAGATCGCCAGCGCCGTCTGTGCCGCCAGCGTCCGCTCATCATTCCGCACCGACGTCCGGTCATTCTCATGCAACCGCGCTGCCGCTCGGTCGCCGCCATTCGTCGGGTTCGTCATCGCTTCCGTCATCGCCTTCGCAAACTGCGGATAAGTCAACTCACCCGTCAAAAACTGCGCCAGCTTCCCCTCGTACACCGCCCCCAGATCCGCACTCAAATCAAACATCACTTCCGACGTGTACCCCTCCGGGTCCGGCATGAACGGCTTCACCAAATCCGACAACTCGCTCCCCGCCACCGCCGGCGCCCAATCGCAATACGCATTAAACCGCCCGTTATTCTTCACGCTCGTCAGGAAGTGCAGAAAATCGAGCGCCACCTCCGGGTGCTTCGATCGCTTATAAATCCCATACCCCGCGCCGCCCGTCGCCCCCGCACTGTTCATCGGCCCCGCCACAAACTGCCCCACATCCACCTGTTGCCCATCAATCGTCACCATATCCCCGCGCACCGGCACCGGGTACTTCATCGCCCCCAGCTTAAAGCGATCGCCCGCCTGCTGCGACAAGCTCTTCGCATCCCACGACCCCGTCACAATCATCGCCGCATCCCCCTGCACAAAGCGAAACATCGCATCCTGCCGGGTCATCGCGATATACCCATCGGCAAACTCGCCCATAAGCCGCTTGTACGTGTGATAGAAAGCCCGCATCCGCTCCGACTCAAACGCAATCACACTATTCGGCTGAATAAACCCCGCGTACGTCTCCCACGCCGAAATCCGCCCATCCAAGTTCGCATCTACCGTCGGCTCCACCCCGGCCGTAAACGCCACCGTGTACTGCTCCAGCAGAAAACTCGGGTTCGCCACGTTATAGCACGACACAATCGGCGCGATGTTCTTCCCGCGCTTCTTCCCATACGCCCGCACCGCCTGCGAGATCTCAATCCACTGCCCAAACGTCCGCGGTGGTATCGGCGTATCGATCCCCGCCTCCGCCTTCGCCGCCGCCAGCAGCGTCGCGTTGTAATAAACGCCCGCCCCATAGAACGACGTCGGCACCGCAAAATATTCCTGCAGCGAATCCGAAAACTGCCCCCGGTTCCCATCAATAAACGTCTCCCGCCACGCCAGCTTCTCAAACTGCGTCCCCGCGTTGTAAGGGTTCGGCTGGTCCAGCGGCTCCGCCAGCGGCGTGAAATACCGAATCTTCGGCTGATCCGTATTCGTCAGCGTCGCCATCCCCATCTCGCACAGGTCCGGCGCATCGCCCGCAATCAAATGCACATTCAACCACTGCGCGTACAACCGCTCCGTGATCGGCATTTGCCGAATCACCACATCCGGGTGCAGCTTCTGGTACTCATCGATCATCGCCTGCATCGCTTCGCGATAGCCCGCCTCCAGCTGCCAAAATGCAATGCGAATGACCTTCTTCCCCGGCGGGTCCAGCTGCCGCTGCGTGCGCATCACCTGCACCAGGCACAACAGCACCGTCAGCACCAGCAGAATCAACCCGATATTGTTTCGTGCAAATTTCCCCTTCACGGCCGCACCTCGCCGCTCGCCGTCATGTTCGCCGCACCCGGAAACAGCTCAATCGGCGGCACCGGCGCACCCAGTCGCTTCAGCGCCAGCTGCGATTCATACGCCTTCCCGCTGGTGGGGGTCTCCTTGATAATCTTCGTGTAAAACGTCACCGCCGTCTCGCGGTCCGGCGGGCTCAACCGCTCCGCCATTACCGCCATGCGCCAATACGTCCCGCCCTGCCGCCCCTTCTGCGTCCAGCCCAGCCGGTCGCACTGCTTATACGCTGCCAGCGCCTTCGGATAATCCCCCAGCGGATAAAAATACGTGTCGCCCAAATACTGATACATTGCCGACGCCATCGGCTCATCCGGGTGTTCTCTCAACCACGTCTCCAATATCTCAATCCCCTTCAGCGTCTCCGCCCGGTCAAACGTGCTGATATACGACCCCGCCAGCCGCATCGTCCCCTCGCTGGCAAACGCAGTCCCCGCGAATTGCTCAATCACCCCCCGATACGACTTCCTCGCTGCCTCCAAATCCACCGCATCCCCAAAAAAATCCGCCAGCTCCGCAATCCGCCCCAAATTCAACATGCTCCGCGCCGCCATCGGCGTGTTCTGCTCCACCGCCAGCACCGCCTCATACAACCCCCGCGCCTCTTCAATCGTCGCCCGCGACGCCGGCATCCGGTGCTGTGCCGCATTCGCCAGCCCAAACGTCGCCTTCAACCAAAGCTCGCTCTTTGGTTCCGCGCCCTTGCGTGCATCTGCAAACTCAACGTACGCCTTGTCCCAGTCAAACGCCGCAATCGCCTCCGTCCCCCGCACCAAATGCGCCTCCGGCGTGTCCGCCTGCCGCGCGCAACTCCCCAGCATCAGCGCACTGCCGATGCAAAACGCGAACAACCCTCTGCGGCTGTTCAAAACTGCCCGTCGCACAACCATGCCATGAATCCGACACGCCAAAAACGAGCGCTGCTTGTACCTAGATCAGCAACGCACCGCAACAGTACAACGTGCCTGAAAATTCGGCAAACGGATGTGTTGGATGTTCCAAAAAACATCCGCTCTAGTTTGAATCTTTCTCACCGTGCGACCGGCTCAAATCCGGCATCTCGATCGGCTTGTTCGCATACCACCACAGCATCATCCCCATGTACGTCCCCAGCACGCCGAACAACGCCAGCATCCCCGGCATAAACCACGTGCCGAACATCAGCGGCATCGCTATCCGCGACGGATTATCCCGGTCATACCAAATTCGCGCCGTCGACGGCAGCCCATCGCTATCCTTCAGCGGCTGAAGCGGCTTCACATGTTGCCCCAGCGGCGACCGCACCTTCTCCATAACCTTGCCGTCGCTCGTCGTGAAGCGATAGTCCACGTACCACACCGATTCGTGGTCGCGCGTCTCTTCGCCCTTCTTCACCGCGGCCTGTATGTCGCCGTCCGAGGTGAACACCGTCGCCTGGTTGCTGCCGTCGATGCGCACGATCTGCTCGACCTCGGCCTTCGCCGCGCCGCCCGTCATCGCCATCTTCAGCAGCGGACCAAACTTATCAAACGACAACGCAATCAGCACCAAACCCAGTATCGCCAGGCCCAGCTTTGCGAGCCGGTATCCGGGCACATAGAGCGTGTGCTTCACTGGCGCGGGACTCGCCCCGGCTGCGGCTGTTGTGTCATGGCTCATCGAATCTGCTCCGCTTCTTCAGCCCCGCGACGACGCACGCGGCCGGTCTTCACCAGGTATAGGAAAAAGAACGTGATCCCCAAACCCACCAATTGCAGCACGAACACCGCGATATATCCCGCCAGGTAGTCGTACTGCTGCTTCGCAAAACCCGCCGCCATCACCGGCTTCGCTATCGTCATGCGCTGCTCCTTCGCTACCGGCACCACCGCCGCATACAGCGTCGAAGCCTGCCCCACATGCCCCGCATCCAGCAGCGTCGCCAGCCGCGTGTTCACCGCCTCCGGTGCTGGCAGCGTCGCCGGCGCCGTCGTCGGCTGCGTGGCCGCGACCGGCGCAAAGATCGCCGTGATGCGCACCGCATTCAGATCGCCCGGCACAATATTGGCGCTCGCATGATCGATCGTCCCCGGCTTACGCAAACCGCGCCCCAACGCATTCAACCGGCGCTCCGGCGTCGGCGGCTCCACCACCACGCTGCCGATGGCATTCACCGCCTTCGTGATCGGCGACGGGTGCCGGTCCAGCGGATCTTCAATGATCCGCAGATCCAGCCTGATCGCCTCCACCGCCGTCACCGTCGGCGTCATGTTCGGCAAGTTCAGCTTCAACTTCTCGCCCGCTTCCGCCGTCAACAAACTCGGCGCGGTCTTCGCCGCCTCCTCCGGCTTCGCCCGCAGGCTCAACGCCAACTGCAACTTCTCGCCCGCCGGCACCACACGCAGATCGATCACATTTCCGTCCGCCTTGTGCAGGCGATCCAACGCCGCCTCCACCTCGTGACTGTCGGGCCGGCCATTCAGCTCAAACTGCGCGATGCTCGCCGGCTCCACGGTCGCCGCTAGCACCTGGTTTCCATCCACCAGCACCTTGGGCCCAAGCACCGCCACCACTTGGTCGCGGAACTGATTCGCCCGCGCTTCTAGCGCCTGCTCAATCTGCTTCACCGCCTGGTCCATGATCCGCTCGCCCACGGTCTCCGCCGCGATCGTCGCCTCCAGTACCGCTTTCCGGTCGCCGGTCTTCACCTTTCGGCTTTCTGATTCACGCGTTGCCAACGCCACTGCCGCATCGCCAAACTGCACCGGGTTGGCCCCCAGCGCCGGCAGTGCTGCCGTCGCGCCAATGCTCGCTTCACTAGCCGCAAACGTCGCCTCGCCCGTCAGCGTGCGCCACTGCGTCACTGCATAGCCCTTGCGTGCCCGGTACAACCCGCGCTGCGTATCCAAGCGATCGCGCTGATCGCGCAGCAGCGCGCTGCTGTCATTCCGCAGCCGAATCTCATACCCGCGCCCATGGTCCAGGTTCGCCCCGGTCGCATAATACGCCTGAGCCGTCAGCTTCGGCGATGCCAGCGGCGTTCCGCTCTGCGGGTCCGTCCAACGCGCCGCGTTCAGCGTCTGCTGCACCACCGCCGCCGATGTCGGCTCATTCACCGTCACGCGAACCATCTCGCCCGGCGGTCCTAAGAACATCGACGCCCAGCCCCACACAAACAACCCCATCAAATTCGCTGTCAAAATGCCCGTGGCCTTCGTCACCAGCCCCGAGCCCGCCGCATACGTGCCCAGCTCATTACGTGGAATAAAGTCATACACAAACGGCGTGAGCGCCATGCCCGTCAAGATGCCGATGACCGACAGCATCTCGCCGAACACCACCATCTCGATCAGCGTCGGCCGCGAGTCAAACAGCACGTGCTCGTAATACATGTACATCGAGAAGTTCACCACGATGCCCGCGATCACCAGCCCCACATACACGTTCCCACGCCCCACCCGGTTCGCCAGCAACCCCAGCATCGGGATCAAAAACAGATTAATAATGCCGCCGATCGCGATGTTCGTCCCCTGGTCCTGTTTCGTATAACCCCACTGCTCCGTGATCAGCAACTGGTTAAACGCCCCCAGTCCCGTCCCCAGAATCGCCACCGAAAACGCCAGGATGTACACCGGCCACAAATGCTTGCTGAACAACCCGCCAAACACGGTGCGAAAACTGAATCGCTGCCCGCGCAACGCGCTGTGCGGATTCGTTTCCTTAATGCCCAGCGTCAAGAACAGCAGCATCACGCACATGCCGATCGACACGGCCCAGTACATCCCCTGCTCGCCCGAGATCGCGATGTTGAACATCGTCGTCACTTCATCGAAGCGCCCGATCGCCACCACCCAGAACACCAGCACCGCCACCTGCGCAATCCACGACAGCACCGCCTGGCTCGTGGCCCGCTGCGCCGGCGGAACAATCTCCATCTTCAGCGACTCGACCGGCCCGCCCAGGTCATTAAAGACCGCAAACACCATGTAGAAAAACAGCAACCATCCGAAGCTCGGCGCCACCGCCATGCACGTGATCGCCGAAATCGTCCCCAGCCACGACACCACCACAAACGGCTTACGCCGGCCCCAGCGTGTCCATATCCGGTCTGCAATGAAGTTCACCACCGGCGGCACAACCCAACCGATATACATCGGCAGCGTCAGCAAAAACGTCAACGCCGCCGGGTTCTCGACGAACTTGCGCATCGAGAACATGAACGCGATGCCCATCACCTTGTCTTTGAAAATGACGGCCACCCAAGGCAATGTGGCCAAAATGATCCACAAAAAACTGATACGCGGTTTCGCTGTGATAATCATGCCTGCAGATAATGCAGACACACTCCAGCAGCGTCAAGCAATTGCAGACTCAAAGGTCCATTTTTGCTTTCGCGTCGTTTTAGATTTTGACTTTCAGTTTTGCGCTATGCGTCTCAACGCAAGCACGCCGTGCCCCAAATTTTGAGTTTTGCGTTTTGAGTTTTGCGTTTCTGTCAATGGCAAACCTGCACGCCCCGCTTAAACAAATACTTCTGGTGATACTCTTCCGCGATCCAATATTCCTTCGCCGGCTCAATGGCCGTCGCGATCTTCCGCTTAAACTTCGCCGACGCATCCAGCGCCGCCTTTTTCGCCTCGGCCGCCTTCTGCTGCTCCGGTGAATAATAGAAAACCACCGTCCGGTACTGCGTCCCATGGTCCGGCCCCTGCCGGTTCACCTGCGTCGGGTCATGCGCCCCGAAGAAAACATCCAGCAGCTTCTCGTAACTCGTCTTCGCCGGGTCAAACTCCACCAGCACCACCTCCACGTGGCCGGTCTCGTCGCTGCACACATCTTCGTAAGTCGGGTTCTTCGTCTTCCCGCCCGAATACCCCACGCTCGTCGCTACCACGCCCGGCGTCGTCCGAAACGTCTCTTCCACGCCCCAGAAGCACCCGGCTCCAAACATTGCTTTCTGTGTCACAATTTTCTCCGCTGGCTGCGATGCCGGCCGCGACGTTGTGCTCGGCACGGACGCCGCATTGCCGGTCAACGCCGACAACACAACAACCACGCTCGCGATCACCACAACCGCCAACAGTCCGACAATCAAAAACCGCATAAATGACCTCGCTCTACGCGATCATTATAGCACGCCCCAATCACGCCGGCGGCTGATCCGCCGGTGGTGCTGGGGGCGTTGCTTCCTGTGCCTGTGGCGCGGGCGAGGCGGGCGGTGGGGGGGGCGCTTCACTCGCTGCCGCTGCCGGCGGCTGCTGCCCCTGCCCCGGCGGCGCATTCCGCGGCGGCTTCGGCGTCAGCGGCCGCAGCTTCAACGGCCCCAACTGCGGCGCAAAGCTCTGCCGGCCCGGCTTCGGCCCACGCTGCGGCTGCTGGATCGGCCGCTGCTGTTGCTGCGGTCGACGCTGCTGCGGCTGCTGCTGTTGCTGTGGCGGCGTTGCCTGCGATGGGGGGGTAATAGCAGGAGCCTCGGCCGTCGGCGCTGGCTTTGCCCCATCATCCAGCGCATCCGCCATCAACTCATCAATCGGATCCGCGCCCGTATTCAAATCCCCTCCCGTCGGCCCAGTCGCCGCCAGCGGGTCGCCTTCCGGCGCCTGCACCGGCGCGCCCGGCTTCGGCCGTTGCACCGGCCCCGGCCCGCGCCCCTGCGGCCTCGGTCCACCACGCTGCGGCCGCTCCTCGCGCATCTCCGGCGGCCGATCGTTCGGCGACTGCATCGTCCGACCATCCGGCAGCACCGGCTTCGGACAATCAAACGCCAAAATCTTCTCCATCGGCACCGCTTCGCGCTTGTAGTCGTCATACATGACCAGCACAAGCTGCGTCAGAATCTGCCCGTCCACCACCCAGCCTTCCCCCTTCTCCGTCCGCACGCGCGTATTCCGCTTCGGCAGTTTCTTGCGCAACTCCTCGTACGTCTCATCCTCATACCGCAGGCAGCACATCAACCGTCCGCACCGCCCCGAAATCTTCGACGGGTCGAGTGTCGCCTTCTGCACCTTCGCCGCCCGCATCGAGATCGGCGTCAGCACCTTCAAAAACTGCTTGCAGCAGCAATGCTGTCCGCACTTTTCATAATCCGCCGTCAGCCGCGCCTCATCGCGCGCCCCAACCTGCCTTAACTCGATCCGCGTCCGCAGCTCATGCGCCAGGTCTCGCACCAGCGCCCGAAAATCCACCCGATTCTCTGAGAGAAAATAAAACAGCACCCGCTCGCCCCCCAGCGGATACTCCACCTCAACCATCTTGATCCCCAAATGGTGCTTCGCCACCATTTCTTTCGCCAGCGTCAGGTGCTTCTTCTTCTGTTCATCCAGCTTCGCCTGCTCCGCCAGGTCCTGCGTCGTCGCCACGCGCAGCACGCGCCCCGCCTCCGTAAACGGATAATCCTTCCCCCCGCTGTTCTCAATGTACGCCAGCATCTTGTCGCGCGTAATCGACTTCCCGCACCCGCCGTTCCCGCACGTCGTCGTCAGCACCTCGCCGATCTCCGTGCCGCGGTCCGTCCGCATCACTACCTTCGTCCCGCACCCCACCTTGCTCGGTATGTCCGACTGAAACTCCCCGATGTTCCGCAGATAACCATACTTCACCACCAGCGTCCGCGGTGGGGGCGCTTCCGGCAACTTCTCTTCCAACGGCATCAAATCCAGCGTGATCGCCATGCCAATATACCTCTCGCGAATATCCGCGCGCAATGCTGGCGCAAACCGGCCTCAAGCCCGTTCACGCCGTTCCATCTGCGAACGAATCAAATCAGTTTCAAAACGCACACGCGAGAAAGTACTCTCGACCCGCACCGGCGCCACGCGCGGCATCTGCGCCGCCCGCATAAAAACACGCACCAGTAGATCGAAGAAATGTAGCATCAACTGCAACATACCAACAAAGTCTAATCAACTAGCGCGCCAGCAGCAAATCTTCCCACTGCGTCGTGATCGCCGCCAGCAGAATCTTCTCATTCGCGTTCATGTCCACCGTCGCCTCCGCCCGCTGCGCCGCCATGATCAACTGCGGCACAATCCCATGGTCCAACGCCGCCGTCCGCGCCGGCAACGTCGTCTCATGCGGCGTCCCCAGCCCCAACCTCAACCGATCGCTGAACCACTCCGCCGCAAACCCTAGCAACAACTGCACCCCATCCCGCTTCGCCCGGTCCACCGATGTCAGCTTGTCCCGCGCCACCTGCAATCGCGCATACTCCCCCGCATACTTCGACAACACCGCCGCCACATCCGACGCGCTCGCCCGTCCCGCAACCAGTTCATCCAGCGCCCCGCCCAGATCCCGCGCCCACGCCAGCGGACCGCCTGGCGTCATCGCCGGTGTGTCATCGTCATCATCCTCCGACCGCCGCTTCTCCGCCCGTTCATTCTTCTCATTAATGATCCGCAGATCATCCGCCCACGCCATCGCCCTCCCCAGCGACCCCCGCGCCAGCCGCGCCATCAACTTCGCATCCTCATGCGACAACCCCTTCCCAATCAACGCCGGCAACAGCATCTCGTCCGGCAACTCCGAGAACAACACCACCTGCGACCGGCTCCGAATCGTCGACAACAACTCCTGCGGACTCGACGTCACCAACACGAGATAACTCTCCGCCGGCGGCTCCTCCAGCGTCTTCAGCAGCGCATTCTGCGCCGGCACATCCATCAAGTCTGCTTGGTCAATAATGAAAAACTTCCCCTTCCCCCGAAAACTCCGCTTATAAATCTTCGCCTCTTTCCCCTCCTTCGGGTCCCCCGTGATCTCCCCGCGTATCACCGCAATCGACAGCGTCGTCCCTTTCGACTTCCCCGTCTCATCGTGATACCGAATCAACTGCCGCGTCACCACGTGCACGTCCGGGTGCGACCCCGCATCCACTGCCCGGCAACTCTCGCACACGTTGCACGGCAACGTCAGCTCAAACCCATCCTCCAACAACGCCACCTGCCCGTTGTTGCGCTTGCTCACCGGCTTGTCACACAGTTTCGTCTTCGCCAACGCCAACGCCGTCGTAAATTTCCCCACCCCCGGCGGCCCCGCAAAAATCCACGTGCTCGCCAAACGCTCCGCGCGCAACGCCCGCTGCAAATGAGCCACCGCACGAACTTGCCCCTGAACATTCAGCATGCTCGCTAGTGTACACAACGCCCTGAAAGAATAAACTTGGGCTATGCACGTCTTCTCTCCGCAAGACCATCAACGCCACGTCCCCACCTGGTACGTCACCGACGGCGTCGCCCGCCCCGGCCCCGACGTCCCCACACGCGTCGGCGCCATCCGCCACGCCCTCGCCCACCACACCCACACCGCCGTCTCATGCGATCACACCACGCTCCAGCACGCGGCCCGCATCCACGACCTCGACTACCTCACCTACCTCCGCACCATCTACAACCTCTGGTCCGCCGAGTTCGGCCCCCACGACGTCCTCCCCGACACCTTCGTCCCCCGCGGCCTCTCCGTCCCGCGCCCCTCTAAACCCTCCGCCCAAGCCGGCTATTACTGCTTCGACATGGCCGCACCCATCGGCCCCCACACCAGCGACGCCGCCCTCGCCTCCGCCGCCTGTGCCCTCGCCGCCGTCAACCACCTCCTCACCACTTGCCAACCCGCCTACGCCCTCTGCCGCCCGCCCGGTCACCACGCCGGCCGCGATTACTGCGGCGGCTTCTGCTACCTCAACAACATCGCCATCGCCGCCGATCTCGCCCGCGCACGCGGCGCGCAGCGCATCGCCATCTTTGATGTCGACTATCACCATGGCAACGGCACGCAAGATATCTTCTACGCGCGCAACGACGTCCTCTTCGCCTCCATCCACGCCGAACCCGACACCCAATACCCCTACTTCTGGGGCCACGCCTCCGAGCGCGGCACCGGTCCCGGCGAAGGCTTCAACCTCAACCTCCCCCTCCCGCGCGGCGCCGACGCCCCAACCTGGTTCCACGCGTTAACCCTCGCCACTCGCGCCATCAAAAACTTCTCCCCCGACATCCTCCTCATCTCCCTCGGCGTCGACACCTACCGTCACGACGGCGTCGGCGATTTCCAACTCGACCTCCCCGACTTCACCCGCTTCGGTCAACAACTCGCCGACCTCAAACTCCCCACCGTCCTCATTCAAGAGGGCGGCTACAATGTCGACGCCGTCGGCGCCTGTGTCGCCAACGTACTCGCCGCGTTTAGCTGAATCGAGGTCCCCATGTGCGGCCGCTACACCCTGACCCGTCACGACCGCATCGTCGAAGTCGTCCCCAACATCACCATCCCTTCAAAGCTCCACATCGTCGACCGCTTCAACATTGCCCCAACCCAAAGCGTCCTCGCCGTCGCCAACACCGCCCAACTCGAGGCCGAACTCATGCACTGGGGCCTTGTCCCCTTCTGGGCCAAAGACAAAGCCATCGGCAACCGCATGATCAACGCCCGCGCCGAAACCCTCACCGAAAAACCCGCCTTCAAAATGAATCTCGAAAAACACCGCTGCCTCATCCTCGCCGACGGCTTCTATGAATGGCGCAGACACGACGACGGCTCCAAGACTCCCATGTACATCCACCTCAAAGACCACCGCCCCTTCGCCTTCGCCGGCCTCTGGGACGTCTGGCGCGACGAAGAAGCCAACGAAAAACTCATCAGTTGCACCATCATCACCACCGAGCCCAACGACCTCATGGCCACTATCCACAACCGCATGCCCGTCATCCTCCCGCACGAAGCCGTCCTCGATTGGCTCGACGAAAAACCCCGCGACGGCGCGGAGATGTCCGCCTGGCTCAAACCCTTCCCCGCCTCCGAGATGCTCGCCTATCCCGTCAGCCGCCGCGTCAACACACCCGCCAACGACACCCCCGATCTCGTTCAGCCCGCCACCGCGCAGCCCCCCGCACCATCCTCTCCCCCCGCGCGCCCCTCCCGCAAAAAACCACCCGCCCGCTCCGACGATGCAGGCTTGTTTGGCTGAGCTCCCCCTGCGACAATACGTTCTCGCTAGACAGGTTTGTAGTGAGGACTTCCTCGTCCTTACGTAGCACGGTTCGGCCAAACGTCTGCCTGCAGTCTCTTTTCGGTGCGCTTTATGACCATCTTGCCCCTGATTGCGGCCTGCGCCGTCATCCTGGCCATCGCCTACGTCACCTACGGCAAACTCATCATGAAATGGTTCGGCGCCGACGACTCCCGCAAAACCCCCGCCGTCGAATTCGAAGACGGCAGCGACTACGTCCCCGCCTCCGTCCCCGTCGTCCTCGGCGGCCACTTCACCGCCATCGCCGCCGCCGGCCCCGTCGTCGGTCCCATCATGGCCGCCAGCATGTTCGGCTGGGTCCCCGCGCTCCTCTGGATTCTCCTCGGCTCCATCTTCATCGGCGGCATCCACGACGCCGGCGCCCTCCTCGCCTCCATCCGCCACAAAGCCCAAAGCATCATGCAGGTCGTCCGCACCCACATGTCCCGTCGCGCCTACCTCCTCTTCCTCGGCTTCGTCTGGCTCAGTCTCATCTACGTCATCATCGCCTTCGCCGACGTCACCGCCGGCAGTTTCGCCGCCTTCGAAAAATTCGAAATGAAATCCGGCGACCAACTCATCCCCCTTAGCATCAACGGTGGGGCGGTCGCCATCGGCGCCAGCGCCTACCTCCTCTTCAGCGTCGCCCTCGGTCTCCTCCTCCGCTTCACCAAAACACCCTGGTGGCTCGGCCTCGTCGCTGCCTGCGCTGGCCTCGGCCTCGTCATTGCCTTCGCGCCCTCCTGGGCCGCCTGGCTCGCTGACAACACGCCCCTCGCCTTTATGAACACCGCCGGCGAGACCGCCAGCGCCCGCACCTGGGCCCTCGTCCTCCTCATCTACTGCTTCTTCGCCAGCGTCGTCCCCATGTGGGCCCTCCTCCAACCCCGCGGCCTCATCGGCGCAACCTTCATGTACGTCACCCTCGCCTTCGGCATCACCGGTGCCGTCATCGGTGGACTCTTCACCCACGACACCTCCCTCGTCATCAACTGGCAGCGCGCCTTCGCCGGCGCTGGCGGCGAGGCCGCTCCCTACCTCTACCCCGTCCTCTTCATCACCATCGCCTGCGGCGCCTGCAGCGGTTTCCACTCCATCGTCGGCAGCGGCACCACCTGCAAACAAGTCCGCAAAGAATCTGATGTCAAACCCGTCGCCTACGGCGCCATGCTTCTCGAAGCCATGGTCGCCATCTTCGCACTCTCCTGCGTCATGGTTCTCGCCAGCGATGTCAAAATCAAAGGCACCGACGCCGACATCATCTACGCCCGCGGCATCGGCAACTTCATGCACCTCACCGGCATCCCTCTCGCCTTCGCCGTCAGCTTCGCCATGCTCGCTTTCTCCTCCTTTGTCTTCGACACCCTCGACGTCTGCACCCGCCTCGGCCGCTACGTCGTTCAAGAACTCACCGGCCTCAAAGGCATCGCCGGCGGCGCTGTCGCCACGCTCCTCACCCTCGGCCTACCCGCCGCCTACCTCGCACTAGCCCCCGCCGGCTCATTCGTAAAATTCTGGACCATCTTCGGCACCAGCAACCAACTCCTCGCCGGTCTCACCCTCGTCGGCGTTTCCGTCTGGCTCTGGCGCACCGGCCGCCCCGTCTGGTTCGCACTCGCCCCCGCCATCTTCATGCTCATCACCACCGGCACCGCCCTCATCATCAACTTCAACCGCTTCCTCGGCGACTTCCAGAAAGCCGCCGCCGACGCCCGCACCCTCCCCGTCATCAACATGGCCGTCGCCGCCGTCCTCTTTGTCCTCGGCCTCCTCGTCGCCCTTGAGGCCATTCGCATTTGGCGCGTCAGCCGCACGGCCACGGTTGACATTCCTGCCTGAAAACCGCACCGTATCCCCAACGGAGGTCCTTCAGGTGAAGATTGTTCTCATCGGCGCGGGCAGTTTTGTCTTCGGTCCCAGCGTTCTATTACAAGCAATTGTCGAACAACGCCTCGATGGCGCACAACTCGTCATGCTCGATGTCGATGGCGAAGTCGCCAACCTCATGGCCGGCGTCGGCAACCGCATGGCCCGCGATGCCGGCGTCAACATCCAGGTGATCGCCAGCACCAATCGCTTCGACGCCCTCGCCAACGCCGACTTCGTCATCAACTGCGCCGCCCGCCAGCTCTACTCCCGCTTCCAACGCGATTGCCAGATCACCCGCGACATCTACCCCGAGCACCTCATCACCGAGTTCGGCGGCGTCCAGGGCATCAGCTACTCCCTCCGCCAGATCGCCCTCCTCGAAGAAATCATCGCCGACATGAAGAAACAATGCCCCAACGCTTGGCTCTTCAACGTCGCCAACCCACTCCCGCGCGTCGCCCAGGCCGCCCACGAACTTGGCATCAAAACCGTCGGCTTCTGCTCCGCCTCCCAGGAAACCTACGCCGTCCTCTGGCAGCTCTTCACCGGCGAAAAGACCCACTACCCCTGGCCCGCCCCCAGCGCCAACTGGCAACTCACCATGGCCGGCACCAACCACTTCTCCTGGCTCCTCCAATTCACCGAAAAATCCACCGGCAAAGACCTTCTCCCCGAACTCGCCGCCAAACTCCGCGCTGGCGCCTCCATTGGCCAGAAGCGCTCCGAAAAACTTTTCCAACAAACCGGCTGCCTCCTCTTCCCCAACGACAACCACACCAAAGATTTCCTCCAGCCCGACGGCACCGTCACCGACCGCACCATGGCTGGCCACGGCGACGCCTCTGAACGCCAGGCCCGCCTCACCCTCCTCAAAGACATCGCCGAAGGCAAATCCCCCGTCGACCCGCTCCTAACCCATCGCTCGTGGGAGCATCCACTCGCCCTCGTCGCCGCGCTTACCCGCAACAAGCCCGCCGCGTTCCACTCGCTCAATCTCATTAACCACGGCCAGCTTCCCCAGCTCCCGCGCAACGTCTTCGTCGAAACACCCGCCACCGCCGACGCCCGCGGTATCGTCCCGCAAACGCTCACGTTGCCCGCACCCGTGCTCCCCTATGTCCAAAACGCCGCCGCCGTGAGTGACACCATCGTCCAGGCCGCACTCAAACGCAGCAAACGTCTCCTCCGCGACGCCATCGAACGCGACCCCACCATCCTCGACAAAAAACGCGGCCTGGCAGCCCTCGAAGCCTGCCTAACCGCCCACGCCGACGTCCTGCCCACCTACTCCTGAGACGACTTCGCCAAATCAAACAGCAGCAAGAACGCATCCTTTTGGCCTGCGCGTTTCGCCCACGGCGCTCGCTCACTCATCGCCTTCTCCCCCAGCGTTTCACCCACCGCCACAAAGCGATTCCCGCTCCGCGCCACCGTCGTCAGCGTCGCATCCGGCACCGCCGTCGTGTAAACCTCGCTGAACCGCTCATCAAACACCCGCACAAACGCCCCCGGCCCCGTCCACAGCGCATGCTCCGGCAACTTAAACCCGCCATACTGTCTTCCCACCGCCACCACACGCCCCACGCCCGCATCACTCAAATCCTCCGCCCACATCGGTATCGTCCCCGTCCTCCCCTTTCCAAAACCCCACGTGATCGCCCCGATCGCATTAAAGTGATTCCCCGCCAGCAACTCGCGCGACTCAGTATCCAGCCGCGCCACCGCACCCCAGAACAATATCCGCCCCTTAAATCCGCTCACACCCCCACGCAGATTCTCCGCCTCCCGCGTGTAGTCGCGCGGGTCCTGCCGCAGCACGTTATTCCCGCCATCCCCCGTCAGCGACACCAGCAATCGATTCTTCTCATCCACCGCCACGCTGCGCACATACGCATCCGATACCTGCCCGTTCATCCGCTGATCGCGCCCGCTCGTCGGGTCATGCTCATACGCCGTCCACACCAGCTTCCCATCGCTGTCATATTTCCTCAAAAACGGCGACCACCACGGCTCCGCGACCGTCCGCGACGCCGACCACCCCGACACCAGCACCTGGTCCTTCGCATCCACCCGCACCCGAAAAATCCGTGGATTCCCCATCGTCTCATGCTTCCACTCCCCCTTGATGCCTCGCCCCGCATGCTCCATATTCACCTTCGGCGTGTACAACTCCTCACGCCACGCCCGCCTCTTCAAATCCGCACTCAACCTGCTGATATGGTCCGGCACAAAATAATAATCCTCAATCGTCGGCTTCTCTCCCGCCTTAAACGCCCGGTTGTACCCGCCGTCATGCGTCACAATCACGTCGCCGTTCGACAACAACGCCAGCCCCGTCGGCTGATACACATCCTCGCGAATGTTCTCCGGCACATACCAAATCGACTGATACCCCTCCAAAAATGTCGCCGCCTCCAACCTCGTCAAATCATGCGACAACCGCGCCACAAACGGCGCTCCCCGCACATCATGCTCCGGCTTAAACTTCGGCTCGTCCGAATGCTCCTTCGCCACATACAGCTTCCCCGTCGGTGGGGGAGTTACCACCTTCCCATGCAGCCCGCCCAACGCCCCAAACAACTTCTCCGCCCCGCCCGTCGCATAACCCGCGACATAAACCCCGCGCTCATTCACCGCCACGCTCGTGACCTTCGCCAGCCCCTTCGCAAACGTCGCCCCCGCCACCACCTGCTGCCCATCTTTATCAAACTTCAGCACCGCCCCCACGCCATACCCGCCCCCTTCCTCCCCCAGCACATTCGTTTTCAGCTCTACCGCCCCCGCAAAATTCCCCGCCACATAAATTCCCCCATCCTTCGCAATCGCCACATCCTCAAACCGATCCGCCCCCGCACTCCCCATCATCCCTGCCGCCACCACGCGCAACGGCCCCGGCTGCGTGCTCTGCCCCAGCACCTCCGTCGCCATCACACTCACGAAAAACAATATCGCCGCGATTCTCATGGTCAGAACAACGGACGGGTTTCCCAACCATTGCCGCTCACACCTGCTTCAGCAACTCCCGCAGATACACCGCCTCGCGCTTCGCCATCCCCGCCGGGTCCTCCCCAAACCACTCCACCGAAACAAACCCCTCAAACCCCTTTCGCTTCAAAACCGTCAAGATCTCCCGATAGCTCATCTTCCCATCCGCCAGCGCGCACGCCTTCTCCACCCCATTCGTCGCATGCACATGAACCGAAATCGGCGCCAGCGCCTCGCACGCCGCCAGATATTCATCCTTAAACGTCGACGGCTGCAGAATCAGCCCCACATTCCTCCGGTCCAATCGCCGCATCAACTCCTGCGCACTCGCCACCGTGTCCATCAAGTTCCACGAATGCGTCTCAAACGCCAGCTTAATCCCATGCGCCCCCGCCTCGTCTGCCAACTGCTGCAGCGCGCCCACCGCCTGCTCCCACTGCGCTGCTGTCGCGTCCGCACTGCCCCGTTTCCCCGTAAACATTCGCAGCGCCTTCGCCCCCAGCTCAACCGCATCCGCCAGCACCACCCGCCCATGGGCCAAGCTCTCCGCGCATACCTCCGCCGTCCCCGTAAAATCGTAGTAACTCGACAGCATCGGCACCGCTAGCTTCGCCGCCACCAACTGCTCCCGAACCGCCCGCCGCCCCGCACCATCCAACTCCCCATAGTGTGGGTACCAAATCTCAATGCCGTCATACCCGCACGCCGACACCACCCCGATCACATCCCCCAGTGGCTTCTCAATCACCCGCTCCTTCCCCCATTTGTTCTTCTGAAACCCAATACTGCAGAACGAAAGTTTCATCACTTCATCACCCAAAAACGGTTTTACACCTTGCCGCAAACGACTATAGTACCCGTCTGGTTTTCGCACAATCGCGTGAAGCGTGTTATGAAACGAGTTGGCGTATTCGCCGCAGACGAAAGTCTCCAAAACGAACAAGTCCTCGCCCAACTTAGCGTTGGCTACGACCTCGTTCCTCATCCCAACTGGCGTTCCTACGACCCCACCGCCCTCCTCAACGCCATGCGCGACGTCGATGTCATCATCACCGGCCGCAGCAGCCCCCGCCTCCCCGACGAACTCGCCCAAAACTTCGGCCGCCTCAAATGGCTCTGCCATTGCCACGGCACCGTGCGCCACCTCGTCAGCAAACAACTCATCGCCGCCGGCCTCATCGTCACCAACTGGGGCGATGCCGTCGACGGCGTCGCCGAAGGCGCCATGGCCCTCCTCCTCTGCATGCTCAAACAACTCCCCGCCCTCGACGCCATCACCAAAACCGGCGGCCCCTGGCTCCCCGGCGACACCCGCATCTTCCAGGCCTTCCCCTGCACCCTCAAAAACCTCGACGTCGGCCTCTACGGATTCGGCCCCATCGGCCAGCACATGGCCCGCATGCTCGAGCCCTTCGGCCCCAAAATCGCCATCTACGACCCCTACGCCAAAAACATCCCCCCGCACATCCGCGTCTGCTCATCCCTGCGCGAACTCTTCAGCACCTGCCAGGCCATCAGCGTCCACTGCGGCCTCAACGACGCCACCCACCACAGCATTAACGCCGAACTCCTCGCCCTCCTCCCCCAGGGCGCCATCATCGTCAACACCGCCCGCGGCGCCATTATCGACGAACACGCCCTCGCCGCCGCCGTCAGCGCCGGCCGCGTCCTCGCCGGCATCGATGTCATCGAACACGAAAAAGACTGGTCCCAATCCCCACTCGCCACGCTATCGGGCGTTGTCCTCACCGGCCACCGCGTCGGCAGCGGCAAAGGCTTCCCCCCCAATGCCAAGCCCGCACCCAAACTCCCCGATTTTGTCCTTCACAACCTTCTCGCCTTCAACGAAAATAAGCCGCTGATAAACGTCATCACAGCCGATATATATGATCTGAAGACGTGATGAGAGCGGCCCGATGCGGCGTTGTCTGACTGGGCTCGCCTCGGTAGATTAACCGCGTCCCAAAAAGCGGTGTTGGCGTGTCCCAGACCAAATCCACTCAACTCGTCTCCGACTACTACCGACAATGCCCCGGCGAACACTACAAAATCTCCGATGCCGTCTGCTTCCAACGCCAACGCCATCACTACCCCAAATGCCCCGGCTGTCGCTGGCAAGACCCAGCCTCCGCCGCCGGCAAATCCGATAACCCCGTTTCCTCCCACCAACATGAGGGCTCGATGATCGAGAAAGTTTTCAAAGCCTACGATGTCCGCGGCGTCTACCCCGAACCGCTCAACGAAGACATCGCCTGGAAGGTCGGCCACGCCACCGCCCAGTTCCTCCGCATGAACCTCACCGGCCTCGCCAAAGCCGACCCACGCATGAACATGGTCGTCGTCGGCCGCGACATGCGCACACATTCCCCCTCCATGGCCAAAGCCCTCATCGAAGGCATCCTCTCCACCGGCACCAACGTCATCGACATCGGCATGATCGATACACCCCAAATCTACTTCGCCATCAACCACCTCGGCTGCTGCGGCGGAATTCAGGTCACCGCCTCCCACAACCCCGCCCAATACAACGGCTTCAAAATCTCCGGCGCCGGCGCCAAACCCATCGGCGAAAACACCGGCCTCAACGAAATCAAACGCATCGCCATGTCCGTCCGCAAAAATCCTTCCCCCAACGTCGGCCGCGTCGAAACCCAGGACCTCAACCGCCCCTACAAATCCCACGTCCTCCAATTCCTCAAACTCAACCGCCCCCTCAAGGTCGTCGTCGACTGCTCCAACGGCATGGCCGGCAAGTTCATCCCCAACATCTTCATGAACTACCCCGGCCTCACCATCATCCCCGTCAACCTCGAAATCACCGGCTCCTTCAAACACGAGCCCAACCCCCTCGTCGACGCCAACCTCCGCGAACTCCAGGAAGCCGTCCTCTCCCACGGCGCCGACCTCGGCGTCTGCTTCGACGGCGATGCCGATCGCTGCATGTTCGTCGATGAACAAGCCAAGATCGTCCGTTGCGACATCGTCACCGCCCTCCTCGCCAAGCACTTCCTCAAGACCGCCGCCAACTCCGCCATCGTTTACGACCTCCGCTCCAGCCGCGTCGTCCGCGAAGAAATCCTTAACGCCGGCGGCGTCCCCAAGCGCGAACGCGTCGGCCATGCCTTCATGAAGAAAGCCCTCGCCGACTCCCAGGCCGTCTTCGGCGGCGAGCTCTCCGGCCACTTCTATTTCCGCGACAACTTCAAAACCGACTCCGGCGCCATCGTCTTCGCCGTCATGCTCTCCGTCCTCTCCAACTACGACGTCCCCTTCAGCCACGTCATCAAGCCCCTCCTCCGCTGGCACGCCTCCGGCGAAATCAACTACGAAGTCGAAGACAAAGACGCCGCCATCAAGAAAATCGCCGAACGCTACAAAGACGCCTCGGTCGACTACCTCGACGGCATCACCGTCGAATACGACACCTGGTGGTTCAACGTCCGCAAGAGCAACACCGAACCCCTCCTCCGCCTCAACCTCGAAGCCAACACCGCCGACCTCCTCAAGAAAAAACTCGAAGAAGTCGGCACCCAACTCGGCACCCCCGTCCATCACTGATGGCCCCCGCACTCTCCCCTGCAAACAAGGGCGGCACCAACCCGGTGTCGCCTTTTTTCTTGCCGTTGCGTCGCACGTGCGTTACGCTTCCTGCGGCTTTTCAGGAAGCCAACGGTCCGCGTAGAGGGATTTTCCCGCCTGAATCCCTGTTAAATTTGGCCTTCTTTCTGCCCGAGAGATGCGGACGCCGGGCCTGTTGAAGGAAGGTGTCCCTATGTCTCAGTCTCTACCCCCGCGCCCCGATCCCGCCTGGTATCGCAAAGCCGCACGTAAAAAATTGTCCGAACTCCGTCGACTCAATCCCGCCGCCAAACTCGCCGCCGCTCAATTCGCCGTTGCTCGCGCTCATCACTTCGCCAGTTGGCCCAAACTCATTGCCGCCGTGTCCACGCGCCGCCAGGACAATGAAATCACCCGCCTGCGCCGCGCCATTGAACTCGGCCAAACGCTCGAAGCCAAACGCCTTCTCAGCCATTCGCCTGCCCTCGCCAAGGCACGCATCAACGACGCTTCAATGCTCGGAATCGCGATCGAACACCATCAACCTGACATCGTTCGCATGCTCATACGCAGCGGTGCTGACCTCTACGCCGTCTATGCCGCCTCCTCCCACACGGCATTGTCGTGGGCCATTACGGTCAACGCCCTCGATTGCGTCGCCGCTCTCCGCGAGGCCGGTGCGCAGCCCGACCTCTTCTGCGCCGCCGGCTTGGGCGACCTGCCTTCCGTCAAAAAGTTTTTCGACGCCCACGGCCGCGCCAAACCCGGCGCATCCCTCACGGGCAGCACGCGTTTTGATTCCACCGGCAAACGCCTTCCCTGCCCGCCCCAAATTACGATCGACCTCGCCTCGGATGCCCTCTATCTCGCCTGCCGTAATGGCCACGCCAAAGTCGTCGCCTTCCTGCTCACCCAGAAAGTCAATCTCAATTTCAAAGCCTATCACGGCGGCGCACCCCTCCACTGGGCCTACTTCAGCGCTTCCGCCCCCGCGATCCAATCACTCCTCGCCGCCGGCGCCGATCCCGCCGCACGCGACGACACCTACCGCTGCACGCCGCGTGCCTTCGGCATTTGCGTCGCCGCACATTGGGGCAGGATGACCCTTCTCAAACGCTCCCTCCGTCTCGACCCCACACTCGTCAACATCCTCGATGGCCGCGCCACACCTCTCCACGAGGCCGCTCGCGCCGGCAACGCCGGCATCATCCGCGCCCTTCTCAAAGCTGGCGCCGATCCCACCCTCAAAGACCACGACGGCCTCACCCCTCTCGAATTGGCCGCCCAACAAGGCCACGTCGCGGTCGTGCCCCTCCTGAAAATCTAAATAGTTACTGCAAAAACACATCAGGCCGCGACGCCCGTCGCGGCCTGATGCTTTCTTCAAATTTCCTGAACCTTGGTGCCTTCGTGCCTTGGTGGTTCAAACAGTCTTACGAAATCTCTTTCGCGTTGATCCACTTCATCATCTTGCGCAACCGCTTGCCGGTCACTTCCACCGGGTGGTCCTTGTCCGCGTTGTACAACGCGTTGAACTTCGGCTTACCCGCACGGTGTTCCGCCATCCATTCGCGGGCAAATTCGCCGCTCTGGATCTCGCTCAGGATCTTCTTCAGTTCCTTCTTCGTCTCTGGCGTAATGATCCGCGGCCCGCGCGTCAGATCACCGTATTCCGCCGTGTTGCTGATGCTGTAACGCATGTAGTTCAAACCGCCCTGGTAGATCAGGTCGACAATCAGCTTCACTTCATGCACGCATTCAAAGTACGCCATTTCCGGCGGATAACCCGCTTCGGTCAGCGTCTCAAAGCCCGCCTTGATCAGCGCCGACAAGCCGCCGCACAGCACCGTCTGCTCGCCGAACAGGTCCGTCTCGCACTCATCCTTAAACGTCGTCTTGATGATCCCCGCCCGCGCCCCGCCAATGCCCGCACCCCACGCCAGCGCCGTCTTCAGCGCGTTGCCCGTGAAGTCCTGATGCACCGCCACCAGCGTCGGCACGCCGCCGCCCTTCACAAACTCGCTCCGCACCAGGTGCCCCGGGCCCTTCGGTGCGATCATCACAATATCGATGTCCTTCGGCAGGTCGATCAGCTTGAAGTGCACGTTCAACCCGTGCGTCGCGCCAAACGTCTTGCCCTTCGTCAGGTGCGGCTTGATGTCCTTCTCATAGATCTCCGGCTGCAGCTCATCCGGCAGCGTCACGATGATCAGGTCCGCCTGCTTCACCACTTCCGGCACGCTCATCGGCTCGAAGCCATGGCTGATCGCCAACTTCCCGTTCGCCGAATCACGACGGTTCGCCACAATGACCTTCACACCGCTCTCGCGCAGGTTCTGGGCATGGGCATGGCCTTGCGAGCCATAACCCAATACGCCGACGGTTTTACCCTTCAGGCCTTCCAGTGAAGCTTCATTCTCATAATAAACATGCAGCGGAGCAGCTTGCGTCATCGTGCAACCCTTTCAGCAATAGCACAATATTCGTCTGGCAATAGACAGACGAGACAGTCTAAAACCGATAGCCATTATTTTCAAACGTCCCAAGCCCAATGCCAGCCCCTGCCCCAAATTGTCAATTGGCAACTGAAAACTGAAAATGGTCAATCAGCCCCCTCGCCCAAGCGACCGCAAGTATGCGCGTGTAGCCGGCGACTTCAGTCGCCGCCGTGCTCCGGAGGAGCACCGGGGTGTAGCCCGAGGTAGAGCGCAGCGCAACCCCTGGTAACCATGTCCGCAAACCCCGCCCTGCCCCGAAGGGGCAGAGGAACCTGTCGCAAACGGACCCCCTAACAACAAAACCACTGACTCGACTCACAAAAAACCGCAAAAAACTGGGTCTTCCCGGGCGGCGCGCGTTGGCGCAAGTGTTAAGTGCCAAAGCCGCAAGGCTTTGCACTTATCTGTGCGCACAGATATGTTTTCGTTTTACCCTAACAGAAAATTTTTCGAATGTTGTAACTGCTTTTAGGCGTCATGTTTGCAGCATTATTTACTTTCGCGAGCGCGCACAAAACGCGCCCTTCTGCCTGTGTATATACAGCCGTCTTGTTTACTGAGGACTAGATCGTCATAGCGCGCCCTTGCGCGATTCGCATTTATGTAGTAAACCTAAGGGTATGAGAACAAAAGGATCACCGCGTGAACTCGAACGGATT
>Ga0209172_10000668_pt1 | contig 89997 bp, 76 predicted proteins | sample LarsenN4metaG_FD_184113 | JGI IMG/M metagenome (GOLD analysis project Ga0209172, IMG submission 184113) | Hot spring sediment bacterial and archeal communities from British Columbia, Canada, to study Microbial Dark Matter (Phase II) - Larsen... ... | reverse complement strand
TGGGCGGCGCTCTTTGCCGTCCACGGCCGCGTCAGCGTCCACGCCGTGGTGAACTTGCGGAAACTGCTCGACTAATTTCCACCACTTGACGGGGCACTACCCGGTCGCGCAGCGCCGCGAGCGACTCGAACGCGCCCACGTCCTTGGCGAACTCGTCGTCGAGGTCGGGGAGCACGCGGCGTCGGATGCCCTTGATCGTCACGGCGTAGGTCTGATCCGTGCCCGCCAGCTCCTCGGCGGCATAGTCGTCCGGAAAATGAATCGTGAAGGTACGCGACTCGCCGGCGTGGAGGCCGACGAGATTGGCGTCGAAGCCGGGTGGATTGCCCGGCGCGCCCAACTGGATGGAGACCTCGTCGTGATGATCGGTCTTGCCATCCGGACCAGTGCGATCGAGCTGCACGGCGACCGCGTCGTCGGCCGCGACCGGCCGGCCTTCCACCGTCTCGTACTTCGCGGCGCGCTCGCGCAGGCGCTGAAGCACGGCATCGACGTCGCTGTCGCTGACGACAGCCGATGGCTGCCTCAGCATGATCGAGGAGAGGTCTCCCGGATCGAACGGCGGCACCGTCTCGAAGGCGGCCGTGAACTTCAGCGGCTGCCCCTCGGCCACCGCGACGTCCCTGATGTTGGGCGTATCGACCGGTTCGATCCCGCGTTCCTGCAGCGCTTCTTCGACCGCACGCGGAATGAGGCCGTGCATGACGTCGTGCAGGATCTCGTCGCGGAACCGCTGCTTGACGACGCTCTGGGGCACCTTGCCGGGCCTGAAGCCGGGAAGCCGCGCCCGCTTCGTGTAGTCGCGCGCGATCCGATCGATCTCGGCGTCGACGACGTCGGTCGGGATCTCGATCGTAAGGGTCTTGCGGGTTTCGCTGACGTCGGTGAATTCGGTCTTCATGAATACGGTTGTCAGTTGTCAGTTGTCAGTTGTCAGAGGTGCTGGCAGCTGATTCGGCGTGCGCTGACAACGTGACAACCGGCAACTACCGCCGGTGAATGCGAAAGGGGAGACTCGAACTCCCACGGCCTCACGGCCACCAGATCCTAAGTCTGGCGCGTCTGCCAGTTCCGCCACTTTCGCCCGCACTTGAGCCTAACAGGAAAGGTGCGACGGTGCGATGGTGCGGCGGTTGCGCTATTATCTCGACCATGAGTCGGCTTCCGGTGAATGACCTATTCCATGGGCTCTTCGAGTGGCGGCCCGAGCCCGACGGCAGGAGCTCGTGGCGGCTGACGGTGTGCCGGCAGACGACCACCACCTCCCGCACCATTCCCTGTCCCGACACGGGCCGTCCGCTGCGCGTGGCGACCGTGGAGGTCAGCGATCGCGCCGTCTGTCCGGCCTGCACGCAGCTCGGCGCCGGCGGCTACATTTCATTCGTGAGCGACCTACGACTGGCTTTCGCCTGTCCGAGCTGCCGGAAGCTCATCTGGATGGCGGGGGCGTAGCGCGCTCTTCGCCATGCGCAGCCGGCCGCGCGCGATGGCCGCATTGGTGACGATCAGCTCGTCCACAGGGCCTCGCCGCGCCGCGCGAGAGTTGATCGCGCGCCGCGCCGCCACGCGCCGCATCCGGAGCCCCGCGCTCCGCGCTTCGGCGTTCCCATATGCCAGTTCGATGTCGGGCGCGCTCGAGTTCGACAAGAGCACGATGGCGCCGCGCCGGGCCGCGGCGATCACCGCCTCACGGAGCCGGCGCTGATCCATCGCCGTGAAGCCGTCGGCCGTGTACGCGGCAAAGTTGGCGGTGCGGCTGACCGGCGCATACGGCGGATCGCAATAGACGAAGTCGCCGATCTGGGCATCGGCCAGCGTCTCGACGAACGGCGCGCAGGCGATCGTCACTCCGTGCGCCGCGAGCGCGCGGGCGCACGCGCGGACGTGATCGGCATCGCAGATGCGCGGATCCGCGTAGCGTCCGGCCGGCACGTTGAAGCCGCCGCGGCGATTGAGCCGGAAGAGCCCGTTGTAGCCCGTGCGATTGAGATAAATGAACATGGCCGCGAGCGCCGGCGTGTACGCCTCCGCGACGCGCGCACCCAGCCTGGCGCGTTCAGGGTTGAAACGCCGGTCGCGGACGTCGTAATAGCAGGCGGCGCCGCGGGCCCGATGCTCGGCCTCGAGCTCCGCGAGTTTCGCGATCACGGCGTCGGCCCGGTCGCGGACCACGCGGTAACAGCCGATCAGATCCGGATTGACGTCGGCGAGCACGACGCGACGGCCGTCGAGACCGCCGCCCGCGTGGAGATCGAAGAAGACGGCGCCGCTGCCGACGAACGGCTCGACGTAGCGGTCGAAGCGGGCCGGATAGCATGGACGAAGCGCGGAGAGGAGCTGGCGCTTGCCTCCCGCCCATTTCAGCAGGGGTCGCACTGGTTTCATTATCGGCCGCTACGCGGTCATCGAGTATTCTTCCTGCGCTCGTCCATGCGCATCCAGTTCTGGGACTACCGCACGGAGTACGAGGCCGAGCGGGACGACATCCTCGCCGCCGTCGATCAGGTGATGCGATCCGGGCGGCTGATCCTGGGCGACAGCGTCGCCGCGTTCGAGCGGGAGTTCTCCGCCTATTGCGGCGCGAAATATGGCGTCGGCGTCAACAGCGGCACCGACGCGCTGACGCTCGCGCTGCGCGCGCTCGACGTCCGGCCCGGTGACGAGGTGGTGACGACCGCGAATACCGCCATTCCGACCGTGGCGGCCATTGTCGCCGCCGGCGGGACGCCGCGCTTCGTCGACATCGAGCACGACACCTATCTGATGGACGTCGCGCAGCTCGAAGGGGCGATCACGGAGCGGACGCGCGCCGTCATCCCTGTCCATCTGTTCGGCCAGTGCGTCGACATGGACGCCGTCGCACGCATCGCCTCGTCGCGCGGGATCGCGGTGCTGGAGGATTGTGCCCAGAGCGTGGGCGCGGAATGTCGCGGCCGGCGGGCCGGCTCCATGTCGCCGATCGCCGCGGTTTCTTTCTATCCAACCAAGATCCTGGGCGCCTTCGGCGACGCCGGCATGGTCGTGACCTCTGACGATCGTCTCGCGGACCGCGTACGCCGCCTGCGCGTGTACGGCACGGACGGCGCCTATCACGCCGAGGAGCAGGGGTACAACTCGCGGCTCGACGAGCTCCACGCCGAGATGCTCCGCCGGCGCCTGCGCCGCATCGACACCTACATCGCGCGGCGGCGCGAGCTGGCGCGTCGGTACGGCGAGCGGCTGCGCAACTCGGGCCTGACCCTGCCGGCGACCCGCCGCGACAACCAGCACGTCTATCACCTCTATGTCGTTCGCCACCCGGCACGCGACGCCATCGTCCGGGAGCTGGCCGAACGTGGGATCGGTATCGGCATCCATTACCCGTGGCCGATTCACACGATGCGCGCGTACGCCTATCTCGGCTACCGGGAGGGATCGCTGCCCGCCACGGAGAAGGCGGCACGGGAAATCTTCTCGCTGCCGCTGTACCCGTCGCTGACAGAGGCGGATCAGAATCGCGTCTGTGACGCGCTCCTCGACGTTCTCAGGGCCGGCTGAGCCGGCCGCCACGTACTCCCGGCGTACGTAGTGGCCGGCCGGACCGGCCGCTCACTCTTCGATCGGCGTGCCGCACAGCGCCTTCATCACCATGTGGCCGAACATCAGGTGCCACTCTTCGCAGAGCTGCATGTCGAAGGACGGGATCCAGACCACGTGCTTGGCTATCGCTTTGAGACGACCGCCGTCGTAGCCGACCACGGCCAGCGTCTCGGCGCCGTGCTCGTTGGCGTACTCCACCGCCCGCACCACGTTCGGTGAGCTGCCGCTGCCGCTGATCGCAATGACGAGATCGCCGGGCTCGAGGATCGCCCTGAGCTGGCCGGCAAAGATCTCCTCGAACGCGACGTCGTTGGCAAAAGCGGTGACCAGGCCGATGTTGTCGCAGAGCGAGACCCCGCGGAGCTTGCGGCCCGTCGCGAGGTTCACCATCTTGTTCCAGTCGGTGATGTAATGCGAGGCGGCGTAGGCGCTGCCGCCGTTGCCGCACGTGATGATCTGGGTTCCGCGGTCGCACGCGCCTCGAACGAGGGCAATGCCGGCCTCGAGCGCGCGCCGATCGACCCTGGCGGCCAGACCGCCGTGCGCGGCCAGGTACCGATCGATCGAGAACTCGCTGCTCAAGCCCGGCCCTCAGGCATAGACGCGGCGCCGCTCGGCGGGCGTGGTCATCTGGCCGTAAATCCAGCGGTACGTCCGCTCCATGCCGTCGCGCAGCCGCGTCGACGGCGCCCAGCCGAGCTCCTCCCGGATGCGCGTGTTGTCGCTCGATCGGCCGCGCACGCCGAGCGGGGCATCCAGCTTGTACCGCCGCGTCAGCTTTACGCCGGCGATCCCCTCGACGATGTCGATCAGCTCGTTGATCGTCACGAGCTCGTCGCTGCCGAGGTTGAGGGGATCGCGGATCTCGCTTGCCATGATGGCGCACGTCCCGTAGAGGCAGTCGTCGATGTACATGAAGCTGCGCGTCTGCTCGCCGTCGCCCCAGACCTCGATCTCGCGGCGCCCCGCGAGCGTGGCGGCAATCACCTTGCGGCAGATCGCGGCGGGTGCCTTCTCCCGCCCTCCGTCGTAGGTGCCGTGCGGCCCGTACACGTTGTGGTAGCGCGCCACGCGCGTTGCGAGGCCGAAATCCTCCCGGAAGTGGCGGCACATCCGCTCGCTGAACAGCTTCTCCCACCCGTAGCCGTCTTCGGGCATCGCCGGATACGCATCCTCTTCCTTCAGCGGCGTGACCGCAGCCGTCGTCTGCTTGGCGGCGGCGTAGACGCAGGCGGACGAGGAATAGAAGTACCGCGCGACGCCGGCGTCGCGCGCCGCCACCAGCATGTGGGTGTTGATCAGCACCGAGAGCATGCACTCGGCCTTGTGCGTCTCGATGAACCCCATGCCGCCCATGTCGGAGGCCAGGTTGTAGACGTCGCGCGCCCCCGCCGCGGCCTCGCGGCAGGCGTCCAGCCCGCGGAGGTCGAGCCGTCGGTTGTCTGCGTCTGGAAACAGCTGGAACCACTCGTCGAACGGCTTGAGGTCGACCGCGCGAATCCGGCGGTGGCCGCGCCGCCGCAGTTCACCAACCAGGTGTCCGCCGATGAAGCCACCCGCGCCGGTGACGACCACCAGATCGTCGTGGGCGCTTCCGTCGTTCACCTGCGGCACGGGCGTTATCGGACCTCCAGGAGCTCGACGTCGAAGAGGAGCGTCGCGTTGGGCGGGATGACGCCGCCGGCGCCGCGTGCGCCATAGCCGAGCTGCGGTGGAATGGTCAGCGTCCGCTGTCCGCCGACGCGCATGCCCGCGACGCCCTGATCCCAGCCCTGAATGACCTCGCCGCCACCGAGACTGAAGGAAAACGGTTCGTTGCGGTCGCGCGAGCTGTCGAACTTCGAGCCCTTCTTGTCCGGACGTGCCGCGTCGTAGAGCCAGCCCGTGTAGTGAACGGTGACGGTGCGGCCCGCCTGCGCCTCGGCGCCGGTGCCCACACGCACGTCCTGCCTGATGAGTTCGGTCACGTTGCCTCTTTCTCCGCCGTTACCGCAGCCGAATGCGACGATCAGCGCGGCCGCTGTTCCGATCACCGTGCGAATGCGGGGCATTGGCGCATTATATGGTTGTCAGTTGTCAGTTGTCAGTTGTCAGAACGTCGAGCGGTTCGGAGGCGTTTGGCCACTGACACCGACAACTGACAACTGACAACTGACAACTGACAACTACAAGGAGGTAATCGTGGCTTTCCGCCGTGCCGTCGCGCTCGTCCTGACGCTGATCGGCCTCGCCATCGCCGTCTCGCTGGGAACGGTCCTGTTCCTGTACGTCCTGTCGACTCGCGGACCTTCCGTGCCGGATCGTGCCACGCTGGTCGTCCGGCCCGGCGGCGAGCTGCTCGAGCGGCAGCCCGACGACGTCGTGGGGCAGGTGCTCGGGCGCGATGCGGCCAGCCTGCGCGGCTACGTCGAGAGCCTCCGCAAAGCCAAGCGCGATCCGCGGATTGCCGCGGTGCTCCTCCGTCCGACGGCGCTCGACACGCCGTTCTGGGGCAAGGTGCAGGAGCTTCGCGACGCCATTCTCGATTTCCGGCAGTCGGGCAAGCCCGTCATCGCGTTCCTCGAATTCGGGGGCGACCGGGAGTACTTCCTGGCCAGCGCCGCCGATGGCGTCTTCCTGCTGCCGACCAGCCCGCTTGATCTCACCGGCATCGCATCGTACGAGGTCTTCCTCCGCGGAACGCTCGATCGGATCGGTGCGTATCCCGACTTCGTCCGCATCGGCGCATACAAGACGGCGCCGAATACGTTCACCGAACGCGGCTTCACGGCGGCGCACCGCGAGATGAGCCAGTCGCTCAATCGCGATCTCTACGATCAGCTGGTCCGCGGCATCGCCGATGCGCGCGCGAAGAGCGAGGCGGAGGTACGGCGGCTGTTGGATGAGGGTCCGTTCTCACCCGACGCAGCCCGCCAAGCGGGCCTCGTCGACGACCTGGCGTATTTCGATCAGCTCGACGATCGCGTGGCGGCGCTGAAAGAGGGTGACGAGGCGCGGGGGCTGCTCGAGGAATCCACGTACCAGCGCGTCAGCCCGTCGGCGGTCGGCATCCGGCCGCGGTCGCGCATCGCCGTGCTGTACGTGTCGGGGATGATTGTCTCCGGCCGCAGCGCCTACGACGTGGTGAACGGTCCGACGGCCGGTTCCGATACGGTCGTCGAGCAGCTCCAGCGCATTCGCGACGACGACTCCATTCGCGCCATCGTGCTGCGCGTCGACAGCCCCGGCGGATCGGCGGTCGCCTCGGACGTCATCTGGCGTGAGCTGATGATCACGCGCGACGGCAACCCGTCGCGGCCGCTGGTGGTCTCGATGTCGGATCTCGCCGCGTCGGGCGGCTACTACGTGGCGATGCCGGCGCACGCTATCGTCGCGCAGCCGGCGACGTTGACCGGCTCGATCGGCATCTTCGGCGGGAAGTTCTCGCTCGCGGGGACGCTGGAGAAGCTCGGGATGACAACGGAGACGGTCGCGTCGGGGCGGAACGCCACCCTGAGTTCACCCTTCGCGCCGTTCACGCCGGAGCAGCGTGAAAAGGTGATGGGCTACATGGAGGCGTTCTACGGAGGATTCGTGCAGAAAGTGGCCGCATCGCGCCGCATGCGTCCCGAACAGATCGATGCCGTGGCGCAGGGGCGCGTGTGGACGGGACGGCAGGCCCGCGAGCACGGGCTGGTAGATGCGCTCGGCGGCCTCGATCGGGCGGTGGCGATTGCCAAGGAACGCGCGGGGATCGCGGCCGACGAAGACGTGGAGCTCGTGACGTATCCTCCGCGGCGCACGCTGTACGAGGCGCTCACCGAGCGTCTCGGGGGCGGAGCCGTCTGGGACCCGGCTCTCCGCACGATGGCGGCGCTCAGCTCGCCGCTGCGGCTGTTCCGCCGCGGCGAGCCTCTCGCGCTGATGCCGATGGGGTTCGTACGCTGAAGTTGTCAGTTGCCAGTTGTCAGAACGAGCTGATTCGACACCCTCTGACAACCGGCAACTGACAACCGGCAACTACAGCGGCGCGTTCGCGGCGAGCAACCGCTGGACGACGTCCTGGCGGATCTCGATGTCCATCCGCTCTTTGGCGCGCGACATGTAGGCGGTGAAGAACCGGCTGCGTCGATCGGCCAGGAGCTGCTCGCGGAACGCTTCCTTCCCCTGCGCCAGCTCCTCCGGCGTGACCTCGTCGCGCTCGGCGACACGGACGATCACCGTGGCATCGCTCGTCGTGATCGGCTCGCTCACGCCGCCCATCGGCAGGCTGAAGGCGACCTTGTCGACCGCGGCGTTCACGCCGACGTCCGGCAGGGGCGATCCGCGCGGGACGAGCTGCGTCTCTTTGGCCGGAAAGCCCTGGGCCTTGGCGGCGGCCGCGAAGTCGGAGGCGCTCCGCAGCGCCGCGGCGATCTGCCCAGCGCGCTGTCGGCTCAGCTCCGTCGCGCGCTCGCGGATCGCATCGGTGCGCACCCGATCCCGAACCTGATCCAACGTCGGAACGTAGGGGTCGCGGCGCCCGGTTACGGTGATGAAGACCGGCCCCCGCGGCGAGTCGACGGCCGCGCTCACCTGGCCGGGTTCGAGCTCGAACGCCTCGGCGGCGACCTGCGGCGCCACCCCCAGCCCGGGAACCGGATCCTCGCGGGCGAAGAAATCGCTCTCGGTGACGGTGAGGCCCGACTCGCGCCCGACGGTATCGAGATCTGCGGGATCCTCGATGCGGCTCGCGAGCTCGGCGGCCCGCGCGGCGAGCTGTTCGTTGGCGCGCTGGGTCCGCAGCTGCTCCTCGATCTGCGGGCGGACCTCGTCGAGGGTCTGCGTGACGGCCGGCTTCCTGTCGACCAGCTTGATGATGTGGAACCCGAACTGCGACCGCACGAGATCGCTCACCTGGCCCGGCTGCAGCGCGAAGGCCGCCGTCTCGAACTCGGGCACCATGCGGCCGCGGCCGAAGTAGTCGAGATCGCCGCCCCGATCGCGCGACCCGGGGTCTTCGGAGAACTTCTTCGCGAGCGCGGCGAAGTCACCGCCCGCCTTCACCTGCTGCAGCACCGCCTCCGCCTGCTTGCGGACGGCCGCCTCGTCCTTGCCTTCGACGCCGAACAGGATGTGGCTCGCGCGAATCTGCTCGGGCGTCTGGTACAGGTTGATGTTGTTGTTGTAGAAGCGCTGCACCTCGGTCGCCGGAATGACGACGCGCTTCTGCGCCTGCTCGCGGTCGAGAAGGAGCATCCGCACCTTCCGCTGCTCGCCGACGCGGTACGTCTCCTTGTGCGCGTCGAAGTAGGCGGCAACCTCGGCGTCGCTGACCGTGACCTGATCGCGGAACGCTTCGGCGGTCAGCGCGACGACCTGAAGGCGGACGCGCTCGTTGCGCTGCCGGAACTCGCGCTCGACCTCGGCGTCCGACACGGCCATCCAGTCCGTCAGCGCCGCGCGCAGCTTGTCGATCATCATGCTGCGGCGCAGGCTGTCCTCGAACATCGCCTTCGTCATGGGCGGCACCTGGCTGCGCAGGATCAACTCATAGCGCTGCTCGCCGACGAAGCGCCCGTTCTCCTGCAGGCCGGGCATCGCGAAGATCTGCTGCGCCAGCTCCTCGTCGCTCACCTCGATGCCGTGGCGCTCGGCTTCGAGGAGGGCGGCCTGTTCGTCGACCATCTGCTGCAGGATCTGCTGCTCGATGCCGAGCTGGCGCAGGAGCTGGTCGCTCAACTGGCCGCCGTAGGCCGACCGGTACGCCTGGATCTGCGCGTTGTAGCGCTGCCGGAACTGGGCGACGGTGACCGTTCGTCCCTCGACGTCGGCGATCACCTCAGCCGGGGCGGCGCCGACGCCCACGCCCACCGCCGTCGGGTCGTCGAGAAAGCTCGGGATGTAGAACACGATGAAGGCGAGCACCACCAGCGCCAGGCTCCATTTGAGCCACCCCTTGTGGCGCCGCATCCGGTCGAGCATCGTCATGTGAAAATCCTTTGAGGGCCTGAAACATTCATCTTACAGGCCGTGGTAATATCAGTCCAGTTTAGAAGAACTTACGGCGTTTTGAGCCGTCTGACGCATGCCCGACTGCGCTCCCGCCACTGCGAGCGGTGACACCGATCTCCACCCAGTTTGACGTCGCGCACCTGATGCCTCGCGGTGCCCGCGACCTCGACTTCTTCGGCCACGTCAAGGCCCGGCTCCGTACGCTCAAGACGCGGCTCGACCGGCGCGATACCCTCATCGACATCGTCCGCGAGGTGAACGCGACGCTCGACCCGCAGCACGTCGCGAATTGGCTCGTCCGCCACGCCGATATCTGGATGCCGGCGCCGTGCTGGGCAGTGGTCGCTCCCGACGTCAGCGGCCAGCTGGGCGTGCTGGCCGACAAAGGTCTCGCTCCCGCGCTCGGTCCGTCGGTCTCGGGCGTCGCACGCTGGGTGGCCGAACAGGGCGTCGAGCTGATGGCGGCGGATCTGGCCCGGGACCGCCGGCTGACCGGCGCCTTCGTGGGTACGGCCATCGCGTTTCCGCTCGTGGCGCGGAACCGGACCGTCGGCGTGCTCGTGGGCCTCGATCCGACGCCGTCGGCCACCGTACCCGCCCTCGGCGCGCCGCTCGCGCCGTTCCGGACCATCCTGGAGGCGGTCGCGATTGCGCTCGACAACGCGCTGACGCTGCAGCGGGCGGAAGCGCTTTCGGTGACCGATGACCTCACGGGACTGTCGAATTCGCGCTATCTCAATCTCGTGCTCCGGCGCGAAGAGAAAAGGTCGATGCGCAGCGGCCGTCCGTTGTCGCTGCTGTTCATCGACATGGACGGGTTCAAGACGGTGAACACCGATCACGGCCACCTGGCGGGCAGCAAGGCGCTCGTCGAGGTGGCGACCGTCATCCGCGCCTGCGCCCGCGAGACCGACGTCGTGGCCAGGTTCGGCGGCGACGAGTTCGCCGTCATCCTGCCGGAGACCGGCAGCGAGGGCGCCGTCTTCGTGGCCGAGCGTATCTGCGACCGGATCCGCAAGTTCCGGTTCCTCGAGGCCGACGGCCTGGGCGTGCACCTGACCGCCTCGGTGGGCGTGGCGACGCTGCCGGACGTGACCCGATCGGCCGAAGAACTGTTAAAGGCGGCCGATCGCGCGATGTACCGGGTCAAGGACTCGGGGAAGAACGGCATCTTCGTCGCCAAGAAAGGCACCTAATGGCCAGTTCGAACAGGGGCGGGCGCAACCCGCAACACGATATTGACGACGGACGGCGGTCCGCGACAGGCCGGGGTCCCCGCCGCGCCCTGCGCGGTCGCGTGGGAGCCGCGCGGCCCGTTCATCGCTTCGAAGTAGGGCACCGGTAAATGGGTTTGGGCTCGTTTTTCTCGCTGTTTTCCAACGACTTGGCGATCGATCTGGGGACCGCCAACACGTGCGTCTACGCCCGCGGCAAGGGGATCGTCGTCAACGAGCCGTCGATCGTGGCGATCAACAAGATCAATGGCCGCGTCGAGGCCGTGGGCAAGGACGCCAAGGAGATGCTCGGCCGGACGCCGGGCAACATCGTCGCCATCAAGCCGATGAAGGACGGCGTCATCGCGGACTTCGAAGTCACCGAGAAGATGCTGACCTACTTCATCAAGAAGGCGCACAACCGCAACGTCTGGGTGCGCCCGCGCATCGTCATCGGCGTGCCCTCGGAGATTACGCAGGTGGAGAAGCGCGCGGTCAAGGACAGCGCCTACCGTGCCAAGGCCAGCGAGGTTCACCTGGTCGAAGAGGCGATGGCTGCGGCCATCGGCGCCGGCATGCCGATCACCGAACCGTCCGGCAACATGATTGTCGACATCGGCGGCGGCACAACCGACATCGCCGTCATCTCGCTCGCCGGCATCGTCTACAGCAAGGCGGTGCGCGTGGCTGGCAATGAGATGGATGAGGCGATCATCCAGTACATCAAGAAAACGTACAACCTGCTCATCGGCGAGCGTACGGCGGAGCAGATCAAGATGGAGATCGGCTCGGCGTTTCCGCTCGACGAGAAGATGACGATGGAGATCAAGGGGCGGCACCTGATCGAGGGCGTGCCGAAGACGATCACCATCACCGACGAGGAGATCCGCGAGGCGCTGGCCGAAACGGTCAATGTCATCGTCGACGCCGTGCGGGTGGCGCTCGAGCGCACGCCGCCCGAACTCTCGGCCGACATCGTCGATCGCGGCATCGTGCTGACCGGCGGCGGATCGCTGCTGAAGAACCTCGACAAGCGGCTGCGCGAGGAAACGGGCCTGCCGCTCGCGATGGCCGAGGACCCGCTCTCCTCGGTCGTGCTCGGGGCCGGCAAGATGCTGTCGGACTTCAACCTGCTGAGAAAGATTTCGATCGACTAGTAGGCAGTAGGCAGTATGCAGTAGGCAGCAGGCAGAAAGGACGTTGAGAGTGCCGGCCTTGATCTATCGCCTATTGCCCACTGCCCACTGCCCACTGCCCACTGCCTACTGCCTACTGCTACTGACGTGGCGCTCCTAGACATCCGCCAGCGCACCGGCTATCTCTTCATCGCCCTCACCATCGGGCACATCGTTCTCATTTCCGCGCAGGTCAATACCGAGCGCGGAGTGCCGATCCTCGAGGCGGTGGCCTTCGGCGTCTTCGCCGAGGTGCAGCGCGCGGCGTCGACCGCGATCGGGGGCATGCAGACGTCCTGGAGCGACTACGTGGCGCTGCAGGAGGTCCGGCGCGAGAACGAGCGGCTGCGCACGGAAGTCGCGCAGCTGCAGGTTCGGCTCCAGCAGGAGCGGGCGCTCGCGCAGCAGGCCCGCGCGCTGGCGGCGCTGCTCGACCTGCGATCCGAGGCGGAGCTGCCGACCGTGGCCGCCAGCGTCATTGCCGGCGGCGCCAGCCCCGACTTTCGCACCATCACCATCGACAAGGGATCGGCCGACGGGTTGCGGACGGATATGGCGGTCATCGCACCGGCCGGCGTCGTGGGACGGGTCATTACGCCCACCGCCAGGGCGGCCAAGGTGCAGCTCCTCATCGACCGGAACGCGGCCGCGGGCGCGCTCGTGGAGCGGTCCCGCGCCCAGGGGGTGGCCGTCGGGACCGGCGGGGAGCTGCGGCTGGATTACGTTTCGGGAACGGCCGATGTTCAGGTTAAGGACACCGTGGTCACGTCCGGCATCGATGGCATTTACCCTAAGGGCTTTGTCATAGGTCAGATAGAATCTATACAGCGGGGTCAGGGTGCATTCAGCGCGATCCGCGTCCGCCCGGCGGTCGATTTTTCGTCCCTCGAGGCGGTTCTGATCGTGCTGACGCCGCCGCCAGCGCTCGATGAAGAAGCCCCTGGTACGCCGTAGCGCGAGAGCGCGGAGGCGGCCGTGAGGGCGCTCGGGGTTCTCATCGCGATAGCTCTGGCGCTCGCGTTGCAAACGACCCTGGCGCGATTTCTCGTCGGCGGCACGGCGGCGCTCGACTTGGTGCTGGTCGTGGTGGTCTATGTGGCGCTGACGACCGGCCCGGCGACCGGCATGTTCGCGGGGAGCCTGGCAGGCCTCATCCAGGACGCCCTGTCGAGCGGGATCATCGGTATCGGCGGGCTGGCGAAATCGATCGTGGGGTTTCTGGCCGGCGCGATCGGCCAGCAGTTTCTCGTGACGGCGGCGCTGCCGCGTCTGCTGATCTTCCTGGCGGCGACGGCGGTGCACGCGGCGGTGTTCATGGGGTTGTACGTGCTGCTCGGGCTGCGATCGTTTCCGTCGCCGTGGGCGGCGATCATCAGCCAGGCGCTCGGAAACGCGGCGGTCGGCCTGCTCGCGTTCGCGCTGATCGAATCGCTCCCCGGCGTGATCGAACGACGACGGATGAGACGGCGACTATGAGTTGTCAGTTGCCAGAACGTTGCGAGCTGATTCGATGCGTTCTGACAACTGACAACTGACAACTGACAATGGCCCTGACCGAAGATCGCCGGCGGATCGCGGTGCGTCTGATGGTGCTCCAGGTGAGCGTCGTCGTGACCTTTGCCGTGCTCGCCATCAGCTTCTGGTTCCTTCAGATCATCCAGCACGCCCGGTATCAGGAGCTGGCGGAGAACAACCATCAGCGGACGCTCGCGCTGCGGGCGCCGCGCGGGGTCCTGTTCGACCGCAACGGCAAGGTGCTCGTCGAGAACCGCCACTCTTTCAACATCTCGATCGTCCGCGAGCACACCAAAGATCTAGATCGCACCATCCGCCTGCTGGCCGACCTCGCCGGCCTCGACGTCGAGGAGGTACGGCAGATCGTCGATCGGCATCGGAACGAGCCGACCTACCGCCCCATCGTCGTCATCGAGGACGCATCCCTCTCGCAGGTCGCCGCGATCATGGCGCGGCGGCTCGACTTCGAGCTGCCCGACGTGGTGGTGGAGCAGGTGCCCACGCGCCAGTACCCCACCGATGCGCTCGCGGCGCACGTCTTCGGCTACGTCGGCGAGGCGAGCGAGGCGCAGATCGGCAATCGGATTCGGACCGGCTCGATCATCGGGCAGTCCGGCATCGAGCGCATATACAACGACCTGCTGATGGGGCAGGACGGCGCGCGGCGCGTCGTCGTCAACAGCGTCGGTCGAGAGATTCGCACCGAAGCGGAGGTCCCGCCGAAGGAAGGGCGGCGGGTCCAGCTGACGATCGACTACGACCTGCAGAAAGCCGCCGAGGAGGGCTTCCGCCATGCCGGCTTCAACGGCTCGGCGGTGATCCTCGATCCGCGCAGCGGCGAGGTGCTCTCGCTCGTCAGTCTGCCCTCGTACGATCCGAACGATTTCGCGGCGGGGATCGACGCCGCGACGTGGGCCTCGCTCAACACCGACCGGCTCAAGCCGCTCCAGAACCGGGCGATCCAGGGGCGCTACTCGCCCGGGTCGACCTTCAAGCTCGTCGTCGCCACGGCGGCGCTCGAGGAAGGGATCGTGACGCCCGACTTCAGGGTGAACTGCGGAGGCGGCGCGCCCTTCTTCGGCCGGTACTTCCTCTGTCATCTCAAAGGCGGGCACGGCCTCGTCGACATGCGTCACGCGATCGAGAAGTCGTGCAACGTCTACTTCTATACGCTCGGCAACATGCTGGGCGTCGATCGCATCCACAAGTGGGCGGAGAAGCTCGGGCTCGTCGGCAAGACCGGGATCGATCTGCCGAACGAGCAGGAGAGCCTGGTGCCGTCGACCGAGTGGAAGATGCGGCGCTTCGGCGAGCGGTGGTACGCGGGTGAAACGATCTCGGTGTCGATCGGGCAGGGCCAGGTGAGCGTGACGCCGATCTCACTCGCCGTGATGATTGCGACGATCGCCAACGGCGGCACGCGGGTGACGCCGCACATGATCCGGGCGGTGGACGAGGGCGGCGGCTGGAAGATGGCGACGCCGCCGGCGGTGGCCGATCAGGTTGCGTTCCGGCCGGAGACGCTGGGCGCGCTGCACGACGGCCTCTGGATGGTCGTCAACGCGGCGGGCACCGGCGGCCGGGCCCGAATCCCGGGACGCAACGTGGCCGGCAAGACCGGGACCGCGCAGGTCATCTCGAACCAGGGGCGGCAGGCGGCGCGCGGCAGCGGGCTCGACCTGCGCGACCACGGCTGGTTCGTCTTCTTCGCGCCGAAGGAGAACCCCGAGATCGCGGGCGTCATCTTCGGCGAGCACAACGAGCACGGCTATCTCGGCGCGCCGATCGCGAAGCACGTGATTGAGACGTACTTCGCCAAGAAGGAAGGCCGGCCGCGGCCCGAGCTGACGCCGAAGCCGGCGCCGGCGCTGCCGGAAGCCGATCCCGATACCGCGCCGGTGGAGCTCGGCGCGCCGGTGGCGCGTGCGGCGCAGCCGGCAGCCGCGCCCGGGACCAACTGATGTTCGAGCGGCGGCTGTATCACCACGTCGACTGGGGCCTCCTGATGGCGGTGCTGACGCTCTGCGGCATCGGCCTCGCCCAGATCTACAGCGCCACGGGCGGCTGGACGAGCACCGTCGAGACGCAGATCTACGGGATTCTGCTCGGGTCGGTGGCGCTCCTCGTCTGCCTGAGCATCGACTATCGATCGCTCGCCGACAAGTCGCATTTCATCTACATCGCGGTCGTCGGGCTGCTCGTCTACGTCCTCTTCTTCGGTGCGGTCAGGGGCGGGGCGCGGCGCTGGATCGATCTCGGCGTCTTCAACGTGCAGCCGTCGGAATTCGTCAAGGCGGCGCTGGCGCTCGTGCTCGCCAAGTTCTTCGGCGAGAGCCGCCGCGGCGCCCTCAGCCGCGTCGATCTCGCCATTGCCGCGGCGCTGACGGCGGTGCCGCTCCTCATCATTGCGCAGCAGCCGGATCTCGGCACGGCGGTCACGCTCGTGCCGGTCGCGTTCGCCGTGGTCTATCTGGCGGGCATGCCGGTCCGCCTGCTCGGCGTGCTCGCGATCGTCGGGCTGTTGGCGGCGCCGGTGCTGTGGCAGTTCGCGCTCGAGGACTACCAGCGCGAGCGCATCGCGACGTTCCTCGATCCGGAGCAGGACGCGCGGGGCGCGGGGTATCAGCAGATTCAGGCCCGCATCACGGTCGGATCCGGCGGGCTCTGGGGCAAGGGATTCACGGAAGGGACGCAGGGTCAGCTGCGCTTCCTGCCGGTGGCGCACAACGATTTCATCTTCTCGGTGCTCGCCGAGGAGCACGGGTTTGCCGGCGTCATCGTGGCGCTCGGCCTCTATCTGTTCGTCATTTTGCGATCGCTCGAGGCGGCCCGGCTTGCCAAGGACCGGCTCGGCGCGTACCTGGTGCTGGGAGTGCTGGCCAGCTTCACGTTCCAGGTGATCTACAACATCACGATGTCGGCCGGCCTCGCGCCGGTCAAGGGATTGACGCTTCCGCTCATGAGCTACGGCGGCTCCTCGATGATTGCCACGCTGGCGGGGTTCGGCCTGATCCTCAACGTGCGGATGCGTCGCTTCACGAATTGATGCGTCTCTGGTCTTTGGTCATTCGTCTCTGGTCCTGCCTTGCCCGACTGCTCGGGGCGGGGAGCGCTGTGCTCTTCGTTCCGTACGGGCGCGACCACGTGGGACGAGGGGCCGGGGACGAGAGCCGAGAGACGAGAGATTACGGGCATGAGCAAGGAGATGATCATCTCCTCGAGCGCCCACGAGACACGGGTCGCGATCCTCGAGGACGATCAGGTTGCCGAAATCTTCATCGAGCGCGAGCGGCAGCGCGGCGTCGTGGGCAATCTGTACAAGGGCCGGGTCTCGAAGGTGCTGCCCGGCATGCAGTCGGCGTTCGTTGACCTCGGTCTCGAGCGCGACGGTTTTCTCTACGTTTCCGACGTCATCGCCCCGACCGAGGAGTTCGACCGCCTCGAGACGGAGGAGGAGCCGCCTCCGCCGGGGGAGAACGGCCCGCAGGCTTCGGCGGGCCAGGGGCGTCGAGGCGGACCTTCAGGTCCGTCCGATCGGCGTCGCGATCGCGAGAAGGGCCCCGAGCCGAAGATCGAAGAGCTCCTGAAGGAAGGGCAGGAAATCATCGTCCAGGTTGCCAAGGAACCCCTTGGCACCAAGGGCGCCCGCCTCACCTGTCACGCCACCATGCCGGGACGGTTCCTGGTGTTCATGCCGACCGTCGATCACATCGGCGTCTCGCGCAAGATCGACTCGCGCGAGGAGCGCGGGCGGCTGCGCGGGATCGTGCGGGAGTTCCGGCAGCAGCACGGGTTTACCGGCGGAGTGATCATTCGCACCGCTGCGGCAGGGCGGTCCAAAGAGGACATCGTCGCGGATCTGAGCTACTTCCACCGCGTCTGGACCGAGATCCGCCAGAAGGCGGAGTCGTCGCGGGCGCCGGCCGTCGTCTACCAGGAGCAGAGTCTCGTAGCCAAGCTGCTGCGGGACTTGCTCACCGAGGATTATTCAGCGATCCGTATCGACAGCGAGCTCGAGTACCGGCGCGTGCTGGAGCTGGTCGAGCGCATGATGCCGCCGCTCGCCTCCCGGGTGAAGCTGTACGAAAAGGAGTACCCGATCTTCGAGGAGTACGGCGTCCAGGCGGAAATCGATCGCGCGTTGCGCAGCAAGGTATGGCTGAAGTCGGGCGGGTCGATCGTGATCAACCAGACCGAAGCGCTCGTCGCGATCGACGTGAACACCGGCCGCTACGTCGGCAAGAAGACGGCCGGCCGCCTCGAGGACACGATCCTCAAGACGAACCTGGAGGCGGTCAGGGAAATCATCCGGCAGATCCGGCTGCGCGACCTCGGCGGCATTATTGTCCTCGACTTCATCGACATGGAGGAGAAGAAGAACCGCCAGCGCGTCTTCCAGGCGGTCGAACAGGAGCTGCGCAAGGATCGTGCGCCGTCGAAGGTGTTGCAGGTCGCCGACTTCGGGCTCGTCATCATCACGCGGAAGCGCGTGAAGCAGAGCCTCGAGCGCGTGCTGACCGAGCCGTGTCCGTACTGCGCGGGGAGCGCCGTCATCAAGTCGAGCGCGACGATCTGCTATGAAATCCTCGCCGAGGTGAAGAAGATCAGCGCGGACCTCGACGGCCAGTCGCTCGTGCTGCGCGTCAACCCCGACATCGCCCGCGCGCTGAGGGACGAGGAACGGGCGGTGTTCAAGGATCTCAAGCAGTCGCTCGGGCGCGACATCGCCATCCGTCCGGACGCACAGCTCCACCACGAGCAGTTCGACCTGATGGCGATAGGATAGAGACGTGCCGGACAACGATATTTTTGCCGAACGGGGCCGCTCGTTCGAGGAAGAGTACTTCCGCAAGAAGGACCGCGAGCTCATCGAGAAGATGCGCCAGGCGGCCGCCGCCGCACAGGCGCGCGCCGAGCTCGGGGCGAAGACCGGGTTGACCGATCCGCAGCTGCTCGAGGAGCTGCAGGCGCTCGGTTTCACACCCGAGACGGTGGCGCTGCTCCCCCTTGTGCCGCTGATACAGGTCGCCTGGGCAGAGGGTGGCGTCACCGCCGCCGAGCGAACGCTGATTGTGCAGCTGGCCCGGGCCCGCGGCATCAGTGAAGGGAGCGCCGCAGATCTGCAGCTCGCCGACTGGCTGAATCGGCGTCCGTCCGAGGACGTCTTCACGCGCGCGACGCGGCTGATCAGCGCCATGCTCACCACGCCTGCGGCGCAACAGCTGACGGTGGAAGATCTCGTGCGGCAGTGCGAGTCGATTGCCACCGCGTCCGGCGGCATCTTCGGTATCAAGAAGATCTCGACGGAAGAGCGGCAGCTCCTAGCATCAATCGCGGACGCGCTGAAGGGTCGCACCGGTTAGAGCCGTGTTCCAGCAGACGGCGGAGACCTACCAGCAGGGCGCCCGGCCGCTCCCGCGCGAGTCGTACATCTCGCCCGACATCTTTGCCGCCGAGCAGGAGCGAATCTTCGCGGCGCAGTGGAACTGCGTCGGCCGCGCGAGCCGCCTGACCGCGCCGGGCGACTACCTCGTGCGCAGCATCGCAGGCGAGTCGATCGTCGTCGTCCGCGGCCAGGACGGCGTCATTCGGGCGTTCTTCAACGTCTGCCGCCACCGCGGGACGCAGCTCTGTACCGAGCCGTTCGGCCGCGTCGGCGGGGTGATCCAGTGCCCGTACCACGCATGGACGTACGGCATCGACGGGGCGCTCGTTGGCGCGCCGCACATGCACGATGTCGCCGGGTTCGACAGGACGGCCTACTCGCTGCACGCCGCTGCGGTAGCCGAGCGGGACGGCTTCGTGTTCGTCAGCATCGCGGCGGCGCCGTCCCCATTCTCGGAATGGTTTGCGCCGCTGGCCGATCGGTTGCGGCGCTTCCGGCTCGCTGACCTCGAGATCGGCCACCGCGCCGAGTACGACGTTCACGCGAACTGGAAGCTCGTGTTCGAGAACTACTCCGAGTGCCTCCACTGTCCGGTCATTCATCCCGAGCTCGCCGCGCGGCTGCCGTACGACAGCGGCGCGAACGATCTGGTCGAGGGACCCTTTCTCGGCGGCTACATGGCGATTGCCGCGCCGCATGAAAGCGCCACGATGAGCGGCCGATCGTGCGCGCCGGCCATCAGCCCCGACGAAGCGCGGCGGGCCTACTATTACTCGGTCATGCCGAACGTCCTTCTCAGCATTCATCCCGACTACGTGAATTACTACCTGCTGACGCCGCTCGCGCCCGATCGCACGCGCGTCGAATCGGAGTGGCTCTTCAGAGCGCCGGCCGTCAATCCGTCGGATGCCATCGAGTTCTGGGACGTCGTGAACCGGCAGGACTGGCGGATCATCGAACAGAGCCAGCGCGGAATCGTGTCGCGGCGCTACGTCCCCGGCCCGTACTCGCCGCGCGAGAGCATCTCCGCCGCCTGGGATCGCGAATACCTGCGTCTGATGGGCGACGACCGCGCCTGATTTCCTCAATCCGCAAATCGCGCCGTGCTTGCCCCGACATCACGCTGGTGCCCTGACGGCGCTCGCGGGCATGCTGCACATCACGAAGTGTTCATCATGGACGAGGACGATCCCGCGCAGGGCACCGACGCGACGGATCTCACCGGCGTTGGCGGCTCGTCCAACGACGAGGACAGCGAGCGCAACTTCGAAAGCCCTGCCGGTGCTGCTGGCCGCCGATGGGCAGATCCTTGTCCACGAGCCGCCAACCGCAATCACTGAGGACGTCGCGAACGACAACCGGGTCCGCGGCAGCGCGCAGATCACGTACAGCGGCAATCTTGGCACCCGCTGGTGCGTCGTTACCGGCCGGCGGCACGGGCGTTGACGCGCCGCAGATCGACCAGCGTCTTCAGAAGCCTGTCGATCTCCATCTGACTGCGCAGCCGGTATCGCGCCGCCGAGGATCCCCTCGTGCCGACGCGAATCGAGAGGAGCTCATCGGCGCTGCCTGACGCAAACGCATCCTCGTCGGTGTCGTCGTCACCGACGTAGATGGCCGTCTGGCAGGCGAACGCGCGGCGGGCGTTCTGCAGCGCACTCCCTTTGTTCGGTCCTGCACAGTGGATGAGATTCACCGCCTGGGCCCCGCCGATCACCCGCACATCCTGCAGATCGCGAACGGCCTCGGCCACCGCGGCGAGCACCCGCGGCTTGTCGCGCACGCGCCGGTAGTGAATCGTCACGGAATGCCGCTTCTGCTCGATGAGCAGGCCCGGTGTGCGTGGGAGGCGCTGGCGAAGCTGAGCCACCCATTCGCCGACGTGGGGCGACATCGCACGCGCAGTCCCGGGAAACTCGGATCCGTGGTCGCCCACGAGATGCCAGACGGGCACGCGGCGCAAACGCGGCGTGAGGTCGTCCAGCGGGCGGCCCGACAAGACGACGCACGGATACCGCCGCGCCACCGCTGCGAGGAGCCTGCGCGTCGCGGGCCGCATCTGTGCATCGGCCGGATCGGGCACGATCGGCGCCAGCGTGCCGTCGAAGTCGAAGGCGACCAGGACGTTCGATGTGGCAAATTGCGCGAGCACGGAGAGGTGTCTCGCGCCGAGGATCAGGCGGCGACGCATCAGACGGGCACGTCCTCCGGGCCGCGTGCGGGCGCCGTGCCGTCGCGCGGCGAGACGCCGGTCAGATAGTGCAGCGGTTTCGACCACAGGCTTTCAAGCCCCTCCAGGATGTCGGACGCCCAGCTGAAGACGTCGCGGCCAGCCACCACGCGCCGCAGGGCGCGCATCCGCGCACGCCGCTCCTCGCGCGACATCTCGATCGCCCGCACGAGCGCGTCGGTGAAGCCGTCGATGTCGTACGGATTGATGATCACTGCGTCGCCGAGCTCCTGCGCGGCGCCCGCCAGCGCGCTCAGGACGAGTACGCCGTCCTCGTCGTCGCGCGAGGCGACGAACTCCTTCGCGACGAGATTCATCCCGTCGTGCAGCGAGCTGACGATACAGAAGTGCGCCAGGCGGTAGAGCGCCACGAGGCTCCGGATGCCGAGCGGGCTGCGGTGGTAGACGACGGCCGGGGCGCCGCCGTGGACCGTGTGTCGGGCATTCAGGTCGGCGATGGCGCCGGCAATCTCCGCTTCGATCGCGCTGTAACTGGCCAGCTCCGACCGCGACGGCACCCCGATCTGGACGAACGTGAGGCGTCCGCGGAGATCCGGCACGCGCGTCAGCAGGGCATCGAGCGCCGCCAGCCGCTCCGGAATGCCTTTCGTATAGTCGAGCCGATCCACGCCGAGCCCGATGGTGCCCGACTGCAGGCCGAACAGGCGACGCAGCCGCTCCTGTTCGTGCGTCAGCGTCGGGTCGGTCGCGATGCGCTGGATGCGGTCGTAGTCGACGCCGATTGGCACCGACACGACCGTTGTCCGCCGGCCGTCGTGGCGCACGCGCGATGCGTCGGGCTCGATCTCCGCGTCGAGCTCCTCCTCGGCGGCGAGCAGGAAGTTCCGGCGATCCCGCTCGAGCTGAAAGGCGAGCAGGTCGTTGGCGAGCAGTCCCGCCACGAGCTCGCGGCTCCACGGGCAGATGCGCAGCCGGTCCGGGTAGGGCCATGGAATGTGCCAGAAGAGCGCCGTGCGCGCCTCGGGCCGCCGCGCGCGGAGCGCCGGCGCCACGAGCGCCAGGTGATAGTCCTGGATGAACACCGGCGCGTCCGAGTCTCCGAGCTCTTCGTCAATTGCCTCGGCGAACCGCGCATTGACCGCGCGATAGGCCATCCAGTCGTCGGTACGGAACTGGGGCCGCACGTCGACCATGTGACAGAGCGGCCATAATCCTTCGTTCGCGAAGCCGCCGTAGTAGGCGGCAAACATCGGCTCGTCGATCCAGAGGCGACGCAGCTCGTACGACGGGAGATCGGGAGGCACCCGTACCTTGTCGGCAGCGTCTACGACCTCCCGATCCGCGGCGCCGCCGCCGTGCGCGATCCAGGTGCCGCCGCGCTCGCGCATCAGCGCGTCGAGCGCGACGGCGACGCCGCCGGTGGCCGCTGTCGCCACGGGGCGGCCGTGTCCGTTCCTGGTGTGGAGATACGGCTCGCGATTCGAGACGACGAGCAGCGGCCGACGCGTGTGAGGCGCGATTTCGCCCGCGCGCGCGAGGCCGTGCCGGAACACGATCGGTCCGATCAGCTCGTGGATCGCAATCAGCCCGACGAGCAGCGTCTGAACGTTGGTGCCCCACCCCGGGAACTCGGTCGCCACTATCGACGCAAACCCGAGCGTGATGCCCGCCTGCGAGATGAGGCCCGTCCACGCGTAACGGCTGGTGACGCGATCGACCCCCGTGGCCGCCGCCGCCGCGGCCACGCCGCCCCGGATGAGCGCGAGGCGGCAGAGGGAGAGCGCAATCGCCGCGGGTCCGGCGATCGCCAGCACGTCGAGCCGCAGCGACGTGCCGACCGCGACGAAGAAGATGAGCAGAATGGGGGGCGCAACGCGCTGGACGGCCGCGCGCAGCGTGTCTCCCTGCGCGACGGCCAGGTTTTCGATGACGAGGCCTGCCGTCATCGCGGCCAGCAGCGGCTCGAACTCCTGTGTCGTGCCGACCTGGCTCAGGAGCGCGCACGTCGCGATCAGGACGACCGCGATCTCCCGTCCCACGTACCGGATGTAGAGCGCCAGGAGCGCGCCGACGAGGGCGCCGACCGCAACCGCGCCCCCGATCTCCCACCCGAACCGTGCCAGGACTGTCACGTCGTCCGCGCCGCCGTCGAAGAACACACGCGCGGCCTGCAGGCCGATGGAGAACAGTACGAGGAGCGCGAGGTCGGCCAGGATCACCATCGCGAGCACGATCTCGCTGAGACGGCCGCGCGCGCCCGTCTCGGCCGTCACCGCCGCGGTCATCGTCGGCGAGAAGCTCACGACAATCATGACGAGCAGCGTCGCCATCACCAGCCGTTCGGCGCCCGCGGCGGTCGGTGCGACGCCGAGCCATGGCCAGGCGACCCACGCGAACGCGAACAGCCCTGCGAGCGCCACCGCCAGCGTCGTCCCGGTCATGTAGGCGATCGCGCCGCGCCGGCGTCCAAGACGTTCCACGTTCAGCGACAGACCGGCGATGAGCGCGATGAGCGTGGTCGCCACGCCGGTGATTGCCTGCAGCTGGACGGTCATCGGTTCGGTAATGACATTGGCGAGGTACGGACCGACGAGCGCGCCGAAGAGGAGATAACCCGTCAGGCGCGGCGCGTGGAGGCCGCGGATGACATCGCCCACGATCCAGGCGCCCAGGAGCGTGAAGCCGAGCGTCAGCGCAGTGCCGGCGGCCTCCGCGTCGGCCGGTGCGAGGCGGCGCACCCACAGCACCGCCGCAACTGCCAGCAGCAGCGCCGCGAGGCGTCTCATGCAGCCTCCTCGACGGGCCGAACCAGCGCCGCGAGCAGTTCGGATCCCACCATCCCCACGGTCGCGACCGCCAGCACGACCGCGCCGTCGCCACCCGTCGCGCGAAGCGCGTTGAGCGCGAAGGCGAGCCCCAGCACGCCGGGCGAGAGCAGATCGATTCCCAGGTGAGGCAGCGCCGCAGCGTCGGCCACGCGCGTCGCCGTCCAGCCGCCCACCAGCTTGGCCGCTGCGCGAATCAGCACGAACGTCAAGCCGACGCCCGCCCACACCAGCGGCAGGTCGACGCGCGCCCCGGCCACGAGCAGGACCAGCGCCACGAGCGGCCGCTGGAACTGCAGGATGTCGCGGCTGATGGCGTCGCGCGCAGGACCGCCCGCGCGCCCGAGAAAGAGACCGGCGACCAGCCCGCTCACGAGCGCCGAGAGCGAGAGGTAGTCGGCCGCGCCGCCGAGCAGCAGGAGAAGCGCCGCCGTGAACACGCGCTGTTCGGTCTCGGATGACGCCCGGCCGATGAGCAGCCACGCCGCGGCCACTATGACGAGCGCGATGCCGCACGCCTGCAGCGCGAGCAGCATCGCCTCGACGGGTGACGAGGTGCGCAGCGAGGCGAGCGCCACGGCGCCGACGACGATCGGCAGCAGCGCGTCGAGATCGCCGACGCGCTCGGCGATTACACCCTCGCCCGCGGTCCGTCGGCGTCCGCCGCCGGAGGGAGCCGCGCAGACGCCGAGTGCCACAGCCACGAATCCTGACGAGAGGGCCGAACCAGCGTCCCAGCCCGGAATGATGATGAGCATGCCCGTCGTCACGATGGCGGCGGTCACGGCAGCCTCGGTTGCCGCAGCCGCCAGGAGACGTCTTTCCCGACGTCCCTGCATGCTCGCGTGCAGGCCGACCGCCGCGCCGAGCGCGACCAGGGCGACCGGGACCGCCGGATCCAGAATGGCCAGCACGCTGTTCGAGAGCACACCCATGCCGTTCGGCCCCATCGCCGCGCCGACGAGCAGGAGGAGCACGGCTTCCGGGGCCCGCGTCATGGCTTCTCCAGCGCGGTCACTGCGGGCGTGTCGCCGCCCTGAGCGCTAGGCGAGGGGCGTGTGTACGCAACGAGAATGGCGGCGCCCGGCGGCGCCCGGTCGAACGCGCGCCGCACCGCCGCGGGCGACGGCGCGGTCGTCGTGCCGATGAGCGTGATGACGTCGCCTACGCGCAGCCCGGCGCGATCGGCGGCGGACCCGGCCTCGACGTCCATGACGGCGGATCCCGTGCGCGACAGGTTCCGCAGGCGCAGACCAAGCGCAATCGACCGCGGCGCGGTCTGCATGGGCGCGGCGATCAGGCCGACGGTTTGCACGGCGTCGCCGCGGCGGACGCGCACCATCAGGGTATGGCCGACCGGCACAGCGGCCCGTGTTGTCCATTGGTGCGGGGCGGTCAGCGGCTCTTCATCGATTGTCTCGATGACGTCGCCAACGGCCAGAATCGCGGCGGCTGGGCCGTCGGGATCCACGCGTGTAACGACAACACCGGTGGTGGCGCCGGTGGCTCGGGCGATGGCTGGCGTGAGCGCCTGCACGTCGATTCCGATGGAGCCGGGTGTTCGCGGCCCGGAGGCGAGCAGCCGGTCGACTTCACTGATCAGAGCGGTTGCGGGCACCAGAATGATGCCGTCGGACGCATCCATGGCGACGCCCACGAGACGCGCGTCGGTTGTGAAGACGAAAGCACCCGCCGGGATTTCACTCCCGGCCGGCACTCGCCACACGTCGCGCCAGATCGGATGCGAGATGCGCGTGAGCTGACCCACGAGCACCGGTCGCAGCACGGGCGTGCCAGCCTGCGGGATGGCGGCTACGAGATAGCGGGGCTGTTCCAGGTCGGTCGGGCGCCATGGCAATGGTGGCGCGATCCCGCCGGCCACGCGCACGGCGGTCAGACCCGAAAGCGGATCGGCGACAGGGTCAGATCCCGGAACCGACCCGGGATCCGACCCCCGACCCGCGCCCAACGGCAGGAGCGCGACGTCCGGTCTGACGCGAAGCGCGCTGCCCACAAAAAACGGCAGAAGCCGTGGACGCAGATCGGCGAGCTCGAACGCGAGATCGTCGAAGGTGCCACGCGTGCGGATCTGCGTCAGCAGCGGCTCGAGGGGTGTTGCCGCGGCCGGCTGGTCGGGAAAGCGGACGCGCGCGAGCATCCAGAGCGCCAGGATGGCGAGAGCCGCCGTGCTGAGCAGGAGCCGCGTCTCGCGAGACACGCGCGGTCGAGAGGAGCGGCTGAGCTCCATAGGGGCCATCCTTCCCACATTGACGCGAGTACAACACGCGATAAATACCCTGTCGACGGGATATCTGCCAATCGGACCTAAGGTCCGCCGGGTCTTTCGACCCGCTTCCGCCACCGGATCTCACGGAAGCGCCGAATGCGGGTCGCCCCGACCTCGACGCCCTCCGCACGGAGCAGCTCACGCTTGAGCTGCAGGTTGCCGCCGCCGTAGCCTCCCAGCGCGCCCGTCGCGGCGACAACGCGATGACAGGGCGTGTACGGGTCGTGGCACTCGCGCATGATGTTGCCGACGGCCCGCCACGCGCGCGGCCGGCCCGCAAGCGCCGCGACGTCGCCGTAGGTCGCCACGCGGCCCGACGGAATGCGCCGGACGACGGCGAGCACGCGTCGTCGAAATGCTGAAGGACTTCCAACGGCCAGCTTCACGACTCCCAAGGCGCATTTCGGCGCTGCCAGACCTGGGAAGTGGCCGTCTGGGGATCGGCGGTAGTCATCGCCCGATGACGAGCTTGATGCGGAAGGCGGCGCCGCCGTTTTCCGAGGCGCGGAACAGAAACACGCGTTCGCCGGAAACGCGACGCGCGCACCTCGACGAAGACGCGCTGCGCCAGCATCGCTGCGCCGCCGCCGCCGAACACGGCGCCGCGATCGGTGCCGAGGACCGCCGTGAAGCTCGCCGACGCGGTGAACGTCGTCGATCCGAGGTCGGCGAAGCCGCTCACTTGGCCAACCCCAACCCCCGGAGCGATGCCCGCGGGTTGATCAGGCCGTGGCCGTACTCGTCGTCCCGTCCCGGCGGCCCGAGATCGGTCGCGTAGCGCTTCATGGCCGCCTCGATGGCCGCCGGCGCGGTGATCCCCTGCTGCATCAGCAGCGCCGCGAATCCCGCGACGTGCGGCGCCGCCATCGACGTCCCCTGCAGGAAGTCGAACGCGAACGCATCGAAGCGCGGGGCGTGGTATTCAGCCGGTCCGCGAAGGTAGGTTTCCACCAGGTCGAAATCGAGCGTCTGCTGCAGCACAGCGCCGGTCTGTCCGCCGACGCGTGAATTGCCGCCCGGCGCCACCACCTCGACGTACGACCCCGTGTTCGAATAAAAAGCCCGCAGCCGGTCGCGGCCGATGGCGCCGACCGCGACCATGCCGTCGATCTGCGGCGCGAACTCCGCGAGGCGTTCCACGCGATTTCCGGTCTCGAAGTCGTTGCCCGCCGCGACCGCCACGAAGGCGCCGCGCGATACCGCGTATACGATCGCTTCCTGCAGCGCGGGCGCCGGCGGACCGAGCCGGCCGATGCTCAGGTTCAGGACCCTGGCGCCGTTGTCCACCGCATATCGGATGCCGCGCGCGACCACGTCGTCGGTCCCCTCCTGCGGGCTCTGGAAGATCAAGTCCCACATGCTGGCGATGACCTTCACCGGCATGATGCGGACGTTGAAGGCCATGCCGGCGACGCCGATGCCGTTGTTCGTCAGTTGGCCGACGGTCCCCGCCACGTGCGTGCCGTGCCCGTCGAGATCGAAGGGGAGCGTCGTCTCCCAGATGAAGTCGCGCGGCGCGACGAAGCGATCGGCGCCGGAGAGGTCCGGAGCGGCGGCAAACGGCACGTCGATGGTGCCCAGCGACGGGAAGATCGGGCCGTTCGGCGACAGACGGAATGCCCGCGTGGCGTAGCGCATGATCCCCGCGCGAAACGCGACGCCGCTGTCGAGCACGGCGACCGTGATGGCCGGCGTGGCGCCCGGGTTGATGTCCCAGGCGCGCTCCATGTCGATGGCCGGGTAGTTCCACTGGCGCGCATACAGCGGATCGTTCGGCACGAACCGCGGGTAGACGCGGTACCGCGCCTGTGCGTAGGCGATGTCGGGCTGCTCGTTGAGCCGTTCGGCGACCGCTTCCGGATCGGTGTTCGGATCGATCACGACGATGTCGAAGTCGGCATAGGTGGGCGAACGAATCGCCTCGCCGTCCACCTGCGCGAGGATCGCGCGCTGTGCGTCACGCGACGTGCCGGGACGGAACCGGACGATGAGGCTGCCGCGCAGGAATGGCTCGGCGGCGGCATCCGTCCGAGGCGCCCGCGGCGGATCGGCGTCGCGCAGGCCGCGGTCGATTCCCGCGGGCGCCGTCTCCGCGACCAGCATCGCGGCCCACGGGTCCGATTGCGCACGCTCGGTGGCCGTCCAGACCAGCCAGAGCGCCGCGACGAGGCACGCCGGCTTTGAAAGTCTCATGATGTGCGCGGAGGGTACATCACAGATAGCCGAGCGGATCGACATCGTACTGGGCCGGATCGACGGGAGCTTCGATCGATTGCGGGCCTTCCTCGCGCGTCTCCCACAGGTTCAATTCGACGGGACGATCGATGCGCGCGCCGTTGCCGTCGAACAGCAGGCGCACGCGGGGGCGATACGGATCGGGCGCGTAGGCCTTCAGCACGACCGCGATGTGTCCCGAATTGAGGCGCACCAGATTGCCGGCAGGATAGATCCCGACCAGCTGGACGAACCGGCGGACCAGGTTCTGATCGAATTGCTTGCCGTCGTTCCGCTGGAGCACGGCGAGAATGCGGTCGGTCGGAAATGCCTCCTGGTAGACGCGCTGCGACCGCATCGCGTCGTACACGTCGGCAATGCCGCAGAGTATCGTGCCGAGATTGAGCGCCGGCCGCGACACGCCGACTGGATACCCGCTGCCGTCGAGCCGGAGATGGTGCTCGAAGGCGACCACGGGCGCGAGCGTCGGCATGGAGGGTGTGCGCCGGAGGATCTCGGCCCCGTCGACCGTGTGGCGGCGCAGGATCTCGAACTCCCGATCGGTCAGCTTCTCTGTCTTGTTCAGGATCTCGGACGGCGTCCGCACCTTGCCGATATCGTGCATCAGGGCCGCCAGCCCGATCTCGCGGAGGAGCGGACCTTCGATGCCGAGGCCGCGCGCTTGGCCCATGGTCAGGATCGACACGTTTACCATGTGCGTGAACGTGTAGTTGTCGTAGCTCTTGAGCGCGGTGAGCGCGAGCAGAGCCGTGCGGTTGTACGAGACCTCGTCGGCGAGCGAGTCGACGATGGTCCGCCCCGCGTCGGCGTCGGGCATCCCTTCGGTCCGGGCGCTGTCCCACAGCCGGCCGGCGGCCACCACCGCCTCGTTGTAGAGACGGCGGTAGTCCCTGACGTCGACCGACCGCGCCTCGGACTTTCCGACCTCCAGGCGGCCCACGCGGATGTGCTTCAGGGCGAGCGCCTTGGTTGCCTCGCGCGCATCGCGGCCGCCGATCGTCTGGATCACCTCTGACAGTTCCGCCGGCGTAACGCCGCGGTCGATGACGATGCGCTCGATGCCGACGTCCTGGAGCTGGCTGATCAGCTTTCCCATGTTCTCGCCGGCGCGCGGGACCGGGATGTCGCCGACGACCAGGTTGTCGCCCACGATGCCGATCGCGATCGAGGGCGCTGCCGCGTGGGCGAGCTGGAGCGTCTCGGCGAGGGCCGTGATGCTCCGTCCCACGAGCGGATGCGTCGGCGCGTAGAGCGGGACCGCGCGCAGCGCGCCCGCCAGCCGCCGCAGCAGCTCTTCCGCCAGCTTCGCTTTCTGAACCGCGTTCATACGTGTTGCCGCGCTCGTTGAGGCGCGACGCGGAGGTGCGGCCGGGCGGCGTTGCGCACGCCGCGGCTGCCGCGACGTACCGCTTCTTCCAGGACCGCGACCGCCTCGGGACTGCCGATGCGCCGCAGCGCCGCCGCGGCGGCGCTGCGCAGGGCCGCCGTGCGCAACGGCGCCCACCACTTCCCGCGATACAACGCGGTTCGAAGCGCCGCGATCGACGCGGGGCGATCGCCGAGCGCGCCGAGCGCGTCCATGACCTGCGCGTGCACCTCGACGAGCGGCCCTCGCGGCGCCGACTCGGCCAGCACCGCGCAGAGTAGCGGTACCGCGCGCTCGTCGCGCAGACCGACGATTTCCTGCAGCACCGTCGACTGCGTGTCCCCGGTCGTCAGCGCGCGGCGGAGCAGGGCGAAGGCCTCGTCGCTGCCGATCCGGACGAGGGCGCGGATCGCCTCGCGCTGCACCTGCGGATCGCGGTCCTCGAGCATCGAGGCGAGCTCGGCCAGCGCCTCGGCGCCGCCCATCATGCGCAGCAGATCGATTGCCGTGCGGCGCACGGCGGGGTTCGGCGACAGCTTCAGCTGTTCGACCGATTCACGCCCGACGGCGCCGAACCCCATCAGCAGGTCGCGCACGTGCCGGACGGCGCGCGCGTTCTCCTCGGTCGCGAGCGCCTGCGCGAGCGGCTTGATGATGCGCGGCCCGATGGTCCGGCACAGGTGCGCGAGCGGCTCGACGTCCGCATCGTCGATCGTTCGGAGGCGGGTCACCACGTGCCGCGCGAACGCGCCAGAGACGAGCGAGTCGAGCGCGGCGTCGGCGGGGGGGGCGAGGCCCTGGCGGCCATCGGGTCCGCTCTCGCGGGCGACCGCATCGGCAAGCCGCTGGGCGTCGGCAAGCTTTCCGGCCTGCAGCCGCCGATCGAGCTCGGCCACGGCGGTCCGCGCGACTTCGCTCCACGGAGCCGGCTGGTGTTCGACCGTCAGCAGGTCGAGCATCAGCTGCAGATCGAGATGCCTGATGGCCTCGTCGGCCACAGTCGCGAGCCACGTCTGCACGCGCTCGGGCGGATCGTCTGACACGCGCTCGACGTCGATCGCGTGCGCGCGCGCGCTCGACAGCTCCCTGGCGTAGTCGGCCGAGACGTATCGCGAGTCGGAATACGTCGTCAGCATCTGCTTGGCCGACTGCCAGATGTCCTCGAAGCCCGCCTCCCGGCCGAGCGCGCTTTCGGCTGCTTCTTCCCTGGCCAGATCGAGCAGCCGCTCCTTGCGGTCGCCTTCGGGGACCAGCGCTTCGAACGCCTGCGCCAGTCGTTCCGACGCGCCGCGCTCGTTCACGACCGAGGTCGCCACGAACGAGGCGACGGTTTCGTCCCTGATGCGGTTGACGACCGCCGCCGCCACCTGGGCCTGCGCCGGGTCGGACGCCATCGTGTGCCGGATGACCGCGAGCAGCATGTCGGGCGTGACGCGCGCCATCGCGTCGGCGGCCGTCTGCAGGACGACGTCTTCCCCCTGCGCTCTCGGCAGCTGCGCAGTGGCCTGCAGCAGTTGTTCGACGAGCCGCAGCAGCGCCGCGGCTTTTGCGCCGACCTGGACGTCGCCATCGGTCGTGGCGGCCTGCAGCCGCTCCAGCAGCTCCCCAAAGCGCGCCGAGTCGCCGAGCGCGTCGAGCAGCATCCCCAGACTGCGTTCGTCGAGCGGCGCGGCGGCGCCCTCGAGGCAGTACGCGATGATGTCGTCCCACCGCCCCCCATCGCTGCCGCCGCGTTCCCGCAGGACCTCTGCGTAGTCGATCTCGCGGATCTCGAAGTGGCCGCGCCCCGACGCGGTCCAGGCCTTCCCAATGCCCCCGTCCGCCATCAGGTCTTCAGGCGCCCGAGCGAGCACCAGGAGCAGGGCGTGCCAGTCGTGCACGTCCGCGCCGCGTTCCATGCGGAGCACGCCTACCAGCCGCTCGTGCATCAGCTCGGCGAGCTCGACGACAGCGACGTCGGGTTTGGCGGGCGCGCGACCGTCGATCGCAAGCGTGTCGGGAAACACGGTGAGCTGGAGCTCGTCACCGGGGATGAGCCGCCCGGCCGCGGCGATCACGCGCGCGAGCGATGCCTGAATCGAGGGGTGCGTCTCGGGATAGAGCGACACCGATCGCGCCGCGGCGCGGCACGCGCGGGCGAAGTCCGCAAGCAGCGCGCTCTGCTCGAAGGACAGCGGTTCGGCGGCCGGAGCTGAACTGGCCAACGATGATCTCCCGAGGCCTGGAGCCTCAGTTTATACTGACCGTTCTTCCATGAGCTTCGTCGACGTCATCGCGAAAAAGCGCGATGGACACGCGCTTTCCCGCGACGACATCCAATGGTTCGTCCGCGGCGTCACGGCGACGGAGATTCCAGACTATCAAGCGGCGGCCCTGCTCATGGCGATCGTCATCCGCGGGATGTCGGATGAGGAGACCGGCTGGCTCACCGATGCGATGCTGCGGAGCGGGGATCGCGTCGACCTGTCGGATCTGCCCGCCATCAAGGTCGGCAAGCACAGCACGGGCGGCGTCGGCGACAAGGTGTCGATCGTGGTGGCGCCGCTGGCGGCGGCGTGTGGGGTCGTCGTACCGAAGATGTCGGGGCGGGGACTGGGCCATACCGGCGGCACGCTCGACAAACTCGAGTCGATTCCCGGTTATCGCACCGGTCTCACGATCGACGAATTCAAGCAGGTGCTCCGGCGCGTCGGCGCCAGCATCGTCGGCGCGACGTCCACGCTCGCGCCCGCCGACAAGCGCCTGTACGCGCTTCGCGACGTCACGGCGACCATCGCGAGCATCCCGCTCATCGCCGCGTCGGTCATGAGCAAGAAGCTCGCGGAGGGGAGCGATGCGCTCGTCCTCGACGTGAAGTGCGGCGACGGCGCCTTCATGAAGTCGGACGCCGATGCACGCGAGCTGGCGCGCCTGATGGTGGCGATCGGCACGGAGGCCGGGCTCCGGACCGAGGCGCTCATCACGACGATGGACGCACCCCTTGGCCGCGCCGTCGGCAATGCCGTCGAGATCATCGAGTGTATCGAGACATTGAAGGGTCGCGGCCCCGAGGATCTGGTCGCGCTGGCGATCGCGATCGCGGCACGGATGCTCGTGCTCGCCGGACTGGCCAGCGAAGCCGACGCGGAGGCGGCCGCCAGGCGTACGCTCGCCTCGGGCGCGGCGCTCGAGAAGATGCAGCAGCTCATCGAGGCACAGGGAGGAGATCCACGCATCGTGGACGACTATCGACGGCTGCCGCAGGCGGCCCGGCGGTGCGCGATCCAGGCGGCGCACGATGGGTACGTCGACCGCCTCCGCGCCGAGCTCGTGGGGCGCGCATCGATGGCGCTCGGCGCGGGACGCCGCCGGATTGACGACCCGATCGATCACGCCGCCGGCGTGCTCGTGCTGAAGGCGCCAGGCGAGTCGGTGCGTGCCGGCGAGGCCGTGCTGGAGCTGCTGTACAACGACGACGAAGGCATCGCCGAGGCCTCGGCGCTGGCGTACGAGGCGATCCGCCTGTCGTCGGTGCCCCCGCCGTCCCGGCCGGTCATTCGAGGACGCGTGTCGTGACCACGGATGCCGCCGACGGCACCGAGCGCAGGGCCTCGCTGCGACCGGTCGCCATCGCCCTCGTCGTCGTCCTCGGCGCTGCAGCGTGGCTGCTCGGTGCGCTCGTCGGGTTCCGCGCGCAGGCGGCGGCCGGCGCGCTCTGCCTCGTCGCGGTCGTCGCGTCCGCCTCGCCCGACCTGCGACGCGTCAACTGGCGAACCGTGCTCTGGGGGATGGCGCTGCAGCTCGGTCTGGCGCTGGTGATTCTCAGGCTGGACATCGGCGGCCGGCGCCCCGGCTACGACTTCTTCAGCGCCGTCGGCGCCGCCGTCAGCCGGTTCCTGCAGTTCACCGATGCCGGGTCCCGATTCGTCTTTGGTGCGCTCGCCAACCCCGAGCTGCTCGGCAAGGCGGTCGGCTCCGAGAATGGCTTCGTATTCGCGTTCGTGGCGCTGCCGACGATCATCTTCGTGTCGTCCTTCTTCACGGTGCTGTACTACTTCGGCATCCTGCAGTTCGTCGTCCGGATGATGGCGCGCGCGATGATGCGGCTGATGCGCACGAGCGGCGCGGAGACGCTGTCGGCCGCCGCCAACGTGTTCATGGGCCAGACGGAAGCGCCCATCATCGTCAAGCCGTTCGTGCCCCGCATGACGCAGTCGGAGCTGCTGGCGATGATGGTCGGCGGGATGGCGACGATATCCGGCGGCGTCATGGCCGTCTACATCGCGCTCGGCGCCGACCCGGTCGCGATCCTGACGACGAGCGTCATGGCCGCACCGTGCGGCTTGTACCTGTCCAAGCTCCTGCTGCCGGAGCTCGAGCGGCCCGAAACGCTCGGCACGGTGCCGGTGCACGTCGAAAGGCGGCACGTCAACGTCATCGACGCGGCCGCCGCCGGCGCCTCCGACGGCCTGATGCTCGCCCTGAACGTTGCCGCGATGCTCATCGTGTTTCTGGCCTTCATCGCGCTGTTCGACTTCCTCCTTGGCGCCGTCCGGCCGGGCCTGACTCTGGCCAGCGTCTTCGCCGTCGTGTTCGCGCCGGTGGCGTTTCTCATGGGCGTGCCGCCCGCCGACATCGGCCCGATGGCCGATTTGCTCGGGACCAAGCTCGTCGCCAACGAGTTCGTCGCGTTCGTGAAGCTGACGGGCGAGTACAGGGGCGTCATCAGCGATCGGTCGTACGTGCTGGCGACGTTCGCGCTGACGGGGTTCGCCAACATCGCGTCGATTGGGATCCAGCTTGGCGGCATCGGCGGAATGGCGCCGAACCGGCGCGGCGACCTCGCACGGCTCGGCACGCGCGCGCTGCTTGCCGGGTTCGCGGCGACGCTGGTCAACGCGTGCGTGGCGTCGATCTTGCTGTGAGCGGCACGTTCGAGCGCGTCGAGGAGACGGCGGCGGCGATCCGGCGTCGATTGTCGTCGCCACCGCCGGCGGCTGCCGTCGTCCTCGGGTCGGGCCTCGGCGGCTTCGCCGAGACGCTGACGGGGACGGTCGCGATGTCCTACGACGAGCTGCCGCATTGGCCCGGCACGAGAGTCGTCGGCCATGCCGGTCGTCTCGTCGTCGGCTCGGTTCGGGGGCGCCAGGTGGCGGCGCTGGCCGGCCGCGTGCACTTCTATGAGGGGTACGATCTCGACGCCGTGGTCTTTGCGACGCGCGTCATGGGCCGGCTCGGCGTCAGGGATCTGATCCTGACGAACGCGGCAGGAGGCATCAACACCAGCTTCGCGCAGGGTGGGTTGATGATCATCGACGACCACATCAACCTGCTGGGCAGCAACCCGCTGGTTGGCCCGAACGACGACCGGTTGGGTCCGCGGTTTCCCGACATGAGCGAGGTGTACTCCCGTCGGCTTCGCCGGTTTGCCGATGCTGCCGCCGCGGCGGCAGGGGTTCCGGTGTCGCACGGGATCTACGCCGCGGTCCAGGGACCGAGCTACGAGACGCCGGCGGAGATCCGCTGTCTGCGGATCATCGGCGCGGACGCGGTCGGCATGTCGACGGTGCCCGAGGCGATTGCGGCGCGGCACATGGGGATGGAAGTGCTCGGCATCTCGTGTATCACGAACATGGCAGCCGGCGTGCTGCCGCAGCCGCTCAGGCATGACGAGGTGCTCGACGTCGCGCGTCGCGTCCAGGGCGCCTTCACGTCACTGCTCGAGGGGATCATTGAGCGACTCTGACCTCGTCCGTGCGGCGCGGGCGGCGCGGCGGCGGGCCCACGCGCCCTTTTCCGGCTTCAAGGTCGGCGCCGCAATCGAGACGGCCGACGGCACGATCGTCACCGGCTGCAACATCGAGAACGCGTCGTACGGCCTCACGCTGTGCGCCGAGCGCGTCGCGATGTTCAAGGCGCTGTCGGAAGGACATCGCCGGTTCCGCCGCATCGCTGTCGTCGCCGACACGGCCGTCCCCACGCCGCCCTGTGGTGCGTGCCGTCAAATCCTGTGGGAGTTCGGCGGCGATCTGGCGGTGATTCTCGGGAACCTGCGCCGCATCACCCGTCGCTATCGGCTGAGCGAGCTGTTGCCCGTGCCGTTTGATGCGAGATTCTTGTAGTAGGCAGTAGGCAGTAGGCAGTAGGCAGTAGGGCATACGTTTCGCTTCTGCGACCGTTATGCCGTCCAGGAACTACACGGATCTGATCGTCTGGCAGAAGGCGATGGCGCTGGCGGAAGCCGTGGACGTCGCGACACGCTACCTGCCTGCAGAAGAGAAATTTGGCTTATCAGCGCAAATGCGTCGTGCGGCCACTTCGATTCCGGCCAATATTGCGAAGGGCCAAGGACGCCACACGGATGGTGAACTCGGGAATCAACTTTCCGTCGCCCACGGCTCGATTCGGGAACTTGAGACCCACGTTATGCTTGCTGGAAGACTCCGTCTGATGCCGGAAGAGGCCGTTGAGAGTTTGTTGGCGCAACTCGCGGAGGTCGGTCGACTGACGACAGGGCTCGCGAAGTCCCTGAAGCGATAGCTGCCGGCCGCCTACTGCCTACTGCCTACTACCTACTGAGATGCTTCCCACCATCGAATGGCGCGGCGACTCGGTCGTCATGATCGACCAGCGGAAGCTGCCGTCCGCCGAGGTGTACGTCGCGTGCACGACGGCGGCGGAGGTGGCCCGCGCGATCAAGACGATGGTGATTCGGGGCGCGCCGGCGATTGGCGTGGCCGCCGCCATGGGGCTCGCGCTCGGGATGAAGCGGAGCCGCGCGACCGGAACGAAGCAGTTTGCCGCAGAGTTCCAGAAGGCGTGCGACCTGATGGCGGGGACGCGGCCGACGGCGGTGAACCTCTTCTGGGCCATCGAGCGCATGAAGCGCACGTTCGCGGAGGCGGCCCAGGCCGGCGGGTCGGTCGCTGAGATCGCGCGGCGGCTCGAGGCGGAGGCGCTGCGCATCCATGATGAAGACGTTGCGGGGTGCCGCGCGATGGGCATCCACGGCGCCGCGCTGGTGCCGGAATCCGCCACCATTCTCACGCACTGCAATGCCGGCGCGCTGGCGACGGCGGGCTACGGGACGGCGCTCGGCGTCATCCGCGCGGCGGTCGAGCAGGGCAAGCGGATCGCGGTCGTCGCCGACGAGACGCGGCCGTTCCTGCAGGGCGCCCGGCTGACGGCGTGGGAGCTGGTCCGGGACGGCATCGATACGACGGTGATCACCGACAACATGTCGGCGTCGATGATGCGGCAGGGACTCGTCGACCTCGTGGTGGTCGGCGCCGATCGGATCGCCGCCAACGGCGACGTCGCGAACAAGATCGGCACCTACGGCGTCGCGGTCCTGGCGCGGGAACACGGCATTCCCTTCTATGTGGCCGCACCGATCTCGACCGTCGACCTCGGGACGCCCGATGGCAGCCGGATTCCCATCGAGGAGCGCAACGCTCGTGAGGTGACGCACGTCGGATCGGCGCAGCTTGCGCCAGAGGGCGCCCGCGTGCGGAATCCCGCGTTCGATGTCACGCCAGCGAAGTACATCACGGCCATTGTCACCGAGCGCGGCGTCGCGCGTCCGCCGTACGAGGATTCCCTGGCACAATTAGCAGGCGGTGGGCAGTATGCAGTAGGCAGTGCTGATCGAACCTGAACCGCACCGCTGCCGACTGCCGACTGCCGACTGCCTACTTCATGATTGTTCTCGCCATCGAAACGTCGTGTGACGAGACGGCGGCTGCCGTCGTGGAGGAGACCGGCGACCCCGCGCGCCCCTGGCGCGTGCGGTCGAGCGTCGTCGCGTCGCAAGTGGCCGTCCACCGCGAGTGGGGTGGCGTCGTCCCGGAGCTGTCGGCGCGGCAGCACGTGCGCGACATCTGCGGCGTCGTCCGCCAGGCGCTCGACGAGGGTGGAACGGATCGGTACGACGCGATCGCGGTCACCCAGGGGCCTGGCCTCGTCGGATCGCTCCTAGTGGGGCTCGCGTTCGCCAAATCGCTCGCGTGGGCGCGGGGCGTGCCGATCATCCCGGTCCACCACCTTGCCGGCCACATCGAATCACTGGTGCTCGAGCGCGGCGAGATGCCGCCGCCCGCGATCGTCCTCGTCGTGTCGGGCGGGCACACCAGCCTCTATCGGATCGAGCAGCCCGGGCGCTACGAGCTGCTCGGCCGCACGCGCGACGACGCGGCCGGCGAGGCGTTCGACAAGGTGGCGAAGCTGCTGGGTCTCGGCTATCCCGGCGGCCCCGCAATCGATCTCGTGTCGCGCCACGGGAACGACCGCGCCGTGCCGTTTCCCAAGACGCGGCTGACGCATGCCGACCGCAACGCGCCGCACCTGCCCGGGCGCCGCGATTTCAGCTTCAGCGGCCTCAAGACCGCCGTCGTGCGGCACGTGACGGCACGCAGTGCCGCGCTCGGCGTCGACGAGCTGCCGCCGACCGAGGTTGCGGACATTGCGGCGAGCTTTCAGCGGGTCGTTGTCGAGACGCTCCTGGACCGCCTGTTCGAGGCGGTGCGCTGGTACGGCGCGCGGAGCGTCGGCATTGCAGGCGGCGTGTCGGCCAACAGCCGCCTGCGAGAGGAGGCGGCGGCGCGGGGCGCGTCGCTCGGCGTGCCGGTGTACGTGCCGAGCCTCTCGCTCTCGACCGATAATGCCGCGATGATTGCGGCGGCGGGGCTGCGGCGTTACCGCGCCGGCGTCGTCGCCGGCTTCGACCTCAACGCCGATCCGTCGCTGCCGCTCCAGGCCGCATGAAGTCGCTCACCGAGTACCTCTGGTTCGAGACGAAGAAGCGCCAGGAGTTCGTGCGGATCACCGACGAAGTATCCGACATCGTCCGTCGCAGCGGCATTGCCGAAGGACTCGTGCTCGTGTCGCCGATGCACATCACGGCGGCCGTGTACGTCAACGACTGGGAGGACGGTCTCATCCACGACTTTCAGGAGTGGCTCGAGAAGCTCGCCCCTTCCGGCCGCGACTACCGGCATCATCAGACCGGCGAGGACAACGCCGACGCGCATCTGAAGCGGACGCTCATGGGCCATCAGGTCGTCCTGCCAATCACGAAAGGGAAGCTCGACCTCGGACCCTGGGAGCAGGTGTTCTACGCAGAGTTCGACGGGCGCCGCCGCAAGCGCGTCGTCGTGAAAGTGATTGGTGAGTGATGACGGGCGACCGCCGCGACGGCCGCGAGTATCCCGAGCGCCCCATCGTGGGCGTCGGCGCGGTCATCGTCCGGGGCGGAGAAGTGCTGATCGTTCGTCGGCGCTACGAACCGCTCGCAGGGCGCTGGAGTCTTCCGGGCGGCACGCTCGAGCTGGGCGAAACGCTCGAAGCGGGCGTTGCGCGCGAGATGCAGGAGGAAACAGGGCTCGACGTCGCAGTCGGACCCGTGATTGAGGTCTTCGATCGCATCCTCCTGGACGATGAACGCCGCGTACGGTACCACTTCGTGCTCGTGGACTATCTGTGCTGGCCCGTGGGCGGCCAGCTGCGTCCAGGATCCGATGTCGACAACGCGATCTTTGTCGACCCCGCCGATCTCGGTCCGTACCATCTGACGGACAAGGCGCGGGCGGTCATCGATCGGGCGCTCGAACTGGCGCGCGAGGTGCCGCGTCCCGTGCGGTGATCATGGAGCTCTCGCGCGACGCGGCGTGGCGGCTGCTGACGGAATGGACCACGAGCGAGAGTCTTCGCAAGCACGCGCTCGCGGTCGAAGCGGCCGTTCGCGGCTACGCCCGGAAATTCGGTGAGGACGAGGAGGCGTGGGGCGTCGTGGCGCTGCTCCACGACTTCGATTACGAGCGGTACCAGACGCCGGCCGACCACCCGTTTCGCGGCTGTGAGGAACTGCGGCGCCTCGGGTATCCCGAATGGGTGACGCGCGCCATTCTGTCGCACGCCGACTACAGCGGCCTTCCGCGCGAGACGCCGCTCGAAAAGACGCTCTACGCCTGCGACGAGATGGCGGGGTTCGTGACCGCTGCCGCGCTCGTCCGTCCGACCAAGAGCATTCTCGACCTGGAGGCCGCCTCCGTCCTCAAACGGATGAAGGACAAGGCATTTGCACGGGCGGTATCGCGCGACGACCTGCGGCGCGGGGCCGCCGAGCTAGGGATTCCCCTAGAGGAGCACATCGCCAACGTGATCGCCTTCATGCGTGTACAGGCCGACGCGCTAGGGCTTGCCGGGGTTGGATCCCGGCTCTGACCCGTAAACACCCCGCGGGCCCGCGGCGTAAATGCTTCCAAATACCACTCCCAGCTGGACATGATCGATCTGGTGTTCTTCTACGGTACGCTCATGACGCCGTTCAACCGGACGGGGCGGCTGCGTGTCGACCAGCACCTCCTCTATCTCGGTCGGGGCACCATCGCCGGGGCCCTCTTCGACCTCGGGATCTATCCGGCCGCAGTGCCCGCGCCTGATGCACTCGTCTGGGGCGAGGTCTACCGGATGACCCATCCCTCCATCGTGCTGCAGGCGCTGGACGAATTCGAGGGTTGCCGGACGGACGAGCCCGAGGCGAGCCTGTATACGCGCGAGCTGACCCCGGTGACCCTCGAAGACGGCCGCGTCGTCGAGGCATGGGCGTACTTCTACAACGCGCCTCTCGGCCGCGCCGAGCGCATCCCGTCGGGCGACTACCTGCAGTACCTGAAATCGCGCTAGACGCCGCTTCGGTTGGCCTTCACCGTCTCGATGAAGTCGCTGATGGCGCCGTGTACAGCCGACGACGGCTCGACGAACTCGAGCCCGGTCCGATACACGACGATGTCCTGATCCACGTCGCTGATGTGTGAGTGAACGACGCGACCCTTGACGACGACCGACTTGCCCGCCAGCGTGAGCCGGACGTCATGAAGCGAGTCGATCTGAAGGGGAAAACGCGTTTCCACGGTTACCCCGCTACGGCTGATGTCGCGCACCAGGATCGGCTGGAAGACCATGACTTCCCCGTGCAGCTCGCCGAGCATGGGCATACGCTCGGCCTGCCGCTTGTCATCGGTCATCGTGGGCGGATTCTAGTTCATCCGTAGGGCAGGGGCCGACCGGGACGGCAGCAGCTCGTCTTCCTCGTCGGCGGGCTGCGACAGCACGCCCTCCGGATGACGCTCGCCGACCTCCGTCGTGTACGTCAACACGGGAACATCGCGCGTGTCCGGATCGAGCTTCAGCATCGTCAGCAGCTGAAACGCTTCCGTGCGGTCGATGTCGGCGCAGAGGATCACCAGATTCGGGAGGACCTTGCGGATCTGCGAATAGGCGTGATCGCTCGATTCCACGAACACCATGTCGTACCGGCCGGCATCCAGGACGGTTTCCAGCATGGCGAGGACTTCGGCGTTGCCGTCGACGACGACGACCTTCTGCACGAGCGTCGCATGGGTTATATTGGCCATCGCATCCCGCCTTCTGCCGACGGAAGAATTCAGGATCCGTGCCACGCGAAATCCGCCGAAAAGACGTCATTGTCGCCGACCTTCCGTGACGATGCCGCCGCTCTGTCCACAGCCGACCTTGGGGGCTTGCCCCGCTAACCTCTTTGCTTTCCGCACATACACGGGCTCGGCGGCCAAGCGGGTCCGTGGGCGGCGTGGAAAATATTACCGATGACGTTCAGCAACTACATCGACGGCCGCTGGGTTCCGTCACGGGCCGGACACGTGTTCGACAACCGCAATCCGGCAGATCAGCAAGATCTCATCGGCGCGTTCCAGGCGTCGACGCCGGACGATGCGGCAGACGCGATAGCGGCGGCGGCCCGCGCGTACCCGGCGTGGCGCCTCGTGCCCGCGCCGAAGCGCGCCGAATTCCTGTTCCGGGCCGCGGCGCTCATCGCCGCGCGCAAGGAAGACTTTGCGCGCGACATGACGCGCGAAATGGGCAAGGTCCTGGAGGAGACGCGCGGCGACGTCCAGGAAGCGATCGACATGACGTACTTCATGGCGGGCGAGGGACGCCGGCTGTACGGCCAGACGGTGCCATCGGAGCTGCGGAACAAGTTCGCCATGTCGATCCGGCAGCCGATCGGGGTCTGCGCTGTGATCACGCCATGGAACTTCCCGATGGCGATTCCGTCGTGGAAGATCATTCCGGCGCTCGTCTGCGGCAATACGGTCGTCTTCAAGCCGGCCACGCTTACGCCGCTCTCGGCGGTCAATTTCGTCAAGGTGCTGGAAGAGGCCGGCGTGCCGCCCGGCGTCGTCAATCTGGTGACCGGCGGGCCCGATGTCGGGACGGTGCTGTCGACGCATCCGGACGTGTCGGTCGTCTCGTTCACCGGGTCGACTGCGGTCGGGCGCGTCGTCAACCAGAACGCCGCGTCGGCGTTCAAGAAGGTGCACCTCGAGATGGGCGGCAAGAACGTGGTGATCATCATGGACGACGCGCCGCTCGAGCTCGCCGTCGACGGCTGTCTCTGGGGCGGGTTCGGCACGACCGGGCAGCGGTGCACCGCGGCGAGCCGGGTCGTCGTCCACGAGAAGGTGTACGACGCGTTCGTCGAGGCGTTCGTCGAGCGTGCCCGCGCGCTGCGCGTTGGCAACGGCCTCGATCCCGACGTGGACATGGGGCCGTCGGTGAGTGAAGCGCAGGTCGCCACCGTGCAGCGGTACGTCGAGTTCGGCCGTCAGGAGGGAGCGCGCCTCCTGACGGGCGGGCGGCGGCTCTGCGACGGCCCGTACGCGCGCGGGTTCTTCCACGAGCCGACGATCTTCGGCGACGTGGCGCCGACGATGCGCATTGCGCAGGAGGAGATCTTCGGGCCGGTCGTCTCGGTGATTCGCTGCCGCTCGCTGGAGGAGGCGATCGCGATCGGGAACGGCGTGGCCTACGGACTGTCGGCGTCGATCTACACGCGCGATGTGAACACGGCATTCACCGCGATGCGTGATCTCTACACGGGCATCTTCTACGTGAACGCGCCGACAATCGGCGCCGAGGTGCATCTGCCGTTCGGCGGCACGAAAGCCACGGGCAACGGGCACCGGGAGGCGGGCACCGCCGCGCTCGACGTCTTCTCCGAATGGAAGTCGATCTACGTCGATTTCAGTGGACGCCTGCAGCGGGCACAGATCGACACGGAGTAGTGCGCAGTAAGCAGTAGGCGGTAGGCAGTAAGACTTTGTTCTGCCTACTGCCGCGGGTCTCCCGCTATGATAGGCGGCGCCAACGCACTGTAGCTGACTCGAGCGTCAACGCGGATTCGTCGGCCGGGCGGGGCCCCGCCGACGCAGGGTTGAGTCATGTCTTGTCCCGTATGCGGCGCACCCTCGTCAGCTTCAGACACGCACTGCAGCCGATGCGGTCCGGTCGTCCGGGGTGTTCCGGAGCCGACTGGTGAGACCACGTTCGACGCGGCCGCGGCGCCGACCGGCGTGGCGCGTCTTGGCCGTGTGCCGAGCGGCATCATCGCGCGCGCCTTCCTGGCCGCCGACCAGATGTTCGGCCCGCGGTACCGCATCATCCGGCTGCTCGGTGAGGGCGGCATGGGCGCGGTGTACGAGGCAGAGGATCTGGAGCTCGGCGTCCGCGTTGCGCTGAAAGTCATCAGGCCCGACATCACGGCGGACCCCGATGCGGCCAGCGCGCTCGAACGCCGCTTCAAGCGCGAGTTGCTGCTCGCACGGCAGGTCACACACAAGAACGTCGTTCGCATCCACGACCTCGGCAACGTCGACGGCATCAAGTACATCTCGATGACGTACGTCGACGGCTCCGATCTCGCGACGATCTTGCGTCGTGAGGGAACCCTCGGCGTCGAGCGAGCGCTTCGGATCGTGCGTTCGATTGCAGCGGGACTCGAGGCCGCGCACCACGCCGGCGTCGTCCATCGCGATCTGAAGCCCGCGAACATCATGATCGATGCCGAAGGCGAAGCGCTGATCATGGACTTCGGGATCGCGCGCTCGTCCGGTCCGGCTGATCAGGCAGCAGCCGCGTCAGCGCCCCCGGCGGCGCGTGCGGCGTCCGCGCAACCCATCGTGCCGGGGGCTACTGCGGCCATGACGACCCTTGGGTCGCAGGCGCTCGACACCACGAGCCGGACGACCATCGTTGGCACCGTCTCGTACATCGCGCCGGAACAGGCAGCGGGGAAGACCGTCGACCACCGCGCGGACATCTATGCGCTGGGCCTCATCGCGTACGACCTGCTGACGGCGACTCGCCAGGCGGCGTGCGCGCAGGACCGCATGCAGGAGCTGTACGGCCGCATGGCGGCGGCGCCGCCGGCGCTCGCCTCCGTGGAGCCTGCGGTCCCAGCCGCCGTCGATCGGATCGTGATGCGCTGCGTTCAGCCCCGCGCCGCCGATCGATATCAGAGCACCGCGGAGTTGATTGCGGATCTCGATCGGCTGGACGAGAACGGGAACCCGCTGCCCGTGGTGCGACGCGTGACGCGCCGCCTGGTCACGGCAACGGCCGCACTCGTGGTTGCCATGCTTGCTGGCACCTATTACGTGACGTGGCGCGCCGTGGCACCACCCGAACAGCACGAGCCGGTCTCGCTGGTTATCGCCGATTTCCAGAACAGAACCACCGATCCCGCATTCGACGGCACCTTAGAGCCGATGTTGAAGATCGCGCTGGAAGACGCCGGCTTCATCAGCGCATACGATCGGAGCGTCATCAGCCGAAGCCTGGGCGTGCCGCCGCCCGAGTTACTCGACGCGCGGGCGGCACAGGAGCTTGCCGTCAAGCAGGGCCTCGCAGTCGTTGTCTCCGGGTCGATCGAACGCAACGGCAGCGGCTTCGAGATTTCCATGACGGCCACCCAGGCCGTGAGCGGCAACGTCATCGCGGACGTCAGCGACACCGCGACGACGCGAGAGCAGGTACTGGCCGTCGCGACGGGCTTGGCGAGTGCGGTACGAGACGCACTCGGGGACGAGACCTCTGAGTCCGATCGGCGCTTCGCCATGGAGACGCTGTCAGCCACGTCGCTGGAAGTCGTGCGCGACTACGCCGCGGCCGCGCTGGCCATGTCCAACGCCGCGTACGAGGAGGCGCTCGCCCATTTCGCGCGGGCGGCGCAGCGCGATCCCACATTCGGCCTCGCGCACGCCGGCATGGCGATTGCGTCGCGCAATCTCGACCGGCAGCAGGATGCCGAGAAATACATCAAGGAGGCGGTCAGCCATCTCGACAGCATGACCGAGCGCGAACGGTACCGCACCCGTGGACTGTTCTACATGATCACCGGTGACTCGCAGCAGTGCGCCAAGGAGTTCGGCGATCTCGTCGCGCGGTATGCAGCCGACGCCTCGGCCCGCAACAATCTCGCGCTCTGCCTGACCTATTTACGAAACATACCCCAGGCGCTCGCCGAAATGCAGCAGGTCGTCAAGATCCTGCCGCGGCGGGCGCTGTACCGCGAAAACTTGGCGCTGTACGCTGCGTATGGCGGCAACTTTCAGATGGCGGAACAGGAGGCGCGGGCAATCGAGAATCCGAGCCAATTTGCCCGCGTGGCCCTCGCCTTTGCCCAACTGGGGCAGGGGCGATTGCTCGAGGCGCGGGAAACCTACGCGGCGATTGGCACGATGGACACGCTTGGCGCGTCGTACCGGGCCTCCGGGCTTGGAGATCTGGCGATGTACGAGGGCCGTTTCGCAGAGGCGGCGCGGATCTTTGCGGAGGGCGCCGCTGCGGACCTCGCCTCCAAGGATGCGGATAGAGCCGCCAACAAGTTCGCCGCGCTCGCTCATGCGGAGCTCCTTCGGCAGCGGAACGCCGCCGCGATCGCCGCCGCCGAAAAGGCGCTCGCGCATACCAACGCGGTCAAGATCAGGTTCCTCGCAGCACGCGTTTTCATCGAGGCAGGCGCAACCGAGACAGCGCGGGCGCTGGCGGCCAAACTCGCGTCGGAGCTTCAACCCGAACCGCAGGCGTATGCCAAGATTCTCGACGGCGAAATGGCACTGAAGAATGGCAGCGCGCGTGAGTCGGTTCGAGCGCTCAATGAGGCGAACGCGCTGCTCGACACGTGGATCGGCCATTTCGTCCTGGGGCGCGCGTTCCTGGAGGCGGGCGCTTTCACACAGGCGGATTCCGAATTCGACCGCTGTATCAGACGGCGTGGAGAGACGCTCGCGTTGTTCCTGGACGAAGAGGCGACCTACGCGTACTTTCCGCCTGTGTACTACTATCAGGGACGCGTCCGGGAAGCGCTCAACAACGCGCGCTTCGCGGAGTCATATCGCGCGTACGTGGCGATTCGCGGGCAATCAAAGGAGGACCCGCTTCTGCCTGAGGTCCGTCGGCGCGCCGGCGGATAGGAAAATTGAAGAGTTCGACCCGGATGGACGAAGGGCCAGACCCTCACGCATCCCTTCCCAACTCACAGGTGATGCTTGGTAGGACCCCTCGACCGGTCGGTCCATTCTGGCGTAGGCACGTTTGGTGTACGCGCCGTCGTACAGAACGAACCGGAAAACGGCTTCGTTCGGTCCCGGTAGACGACGACAAGGCTGGCGCCGAGCGACCGAGGCAAATCTGAGTTGAAGCTTTCGCTTTGGCCTTCGCCGTCATCGCCGAAGAGCAGTCCGGCGTCCGGGACCACAATCTCGTGGGGCGTCGTTAATGACTGCTTCTGCGTTATGGGATCGATCCGTAGACGGAGAACGTCGACGCGGTACGTGATCAGTTTCCGCCCCCCAGGATAGGCCACCCTCCAACATGGAGCCGGTGCCGCGCCCCAGTCGACGAGCGCTTTGGCGAAGGTGCCGGAACCGGGTTCGAGCGGCGACGCGGGACTGGTAAAGGGACGGTTCTTGCTCGCGGACGTCATGCATCGGCGCCCGCGCATCCTGTTCAGCGCCTGCGCGCGCTATCTCGCACCTTCAACCGCGTAACGGGCGAGCGCGTCGGCCTCTGATTCGCAAATATCGAGGACCGTCGAGAGTCGTGTGACGTCCAACACGTGCCGCACGTGCGGCGTCGGGCGCAGCAGCTTCAGCTCCGCCCCCTGCCGCTGCGCCGCCACGTACGCCTCCACGACATCGCAGAGGCCGGTCGTGTCGACGACAGGGACGTGTTCGAGATTCACCAGGATGCGGGTCGTGCCCCGCCGCACGAGCGCGCGCACGGCCTGCGGAAGCGGCTGGTCGTCGAGCGCCTCGATGACCATGCGTCCCCGGACATCGAGGATCGCCATGCCCTCAGCCGTTCGGTGGTCGATCGTGATTGGCGAAGCTCTCACACAGACCTCACCCGCCTGCCACTCGACATCGCACACCGCGGATCGCCCCTGCGGTACTGGGATCAACGCGGGCGCCCCGCGCTCCGAACACGGCCGCGTATGAGACAATGCGCTCGATGCTCGTCGTGCTCTTCGTAGGATGGGTCGCCACTGCCGTGGGAGGCGCAGTGGGACCCCAGGCGGCGGTGGGCGGTGCCGCAGCGCGTCAGACCGATGCTCCGGCCGTCTGCGACCTTCGGACGACCGAGCGCATTGTTGCGGTCGGCGACGTGCACGGGGCCTACGACCGGTTCGTCGACATTCTGCGGACCGCCGGCCTGATTGACTCGCGCGAGCGGTGGATCGGGGGGCGCGCGATCCTCGTGCAGACGGGCGACGTGCTCGATCGCGGCGCCGACTCTCGGCGGGCGCTCGATCTCCTCCGGCGGCTCGAGCGCGACGCGGCGCGCGCCGGCGGCCGCGTCTACGCGTTGCTGGGCAACCACGAAGTCATGCGGATGGTGTGGGACTGGCGCTACGTCAGCCAGGCGGAGATCGACGCCTTCCGGACTGGTGGATCTGACGATCTCCGCGAGCGCGCTTACACCCTCAGCGCCGCCGAGGCGGAGCGCACCGCCGCGGCGCAGCAGTCGGAGTACGACGCCGCAGCCTTTCGCGCGCGCTTCCTCAAGGCGGTCCCACTCGGGTTCATCGAGATGCGACAGGCATTTGGGCCCACCGGTGGGTACGGCAGGTGGCTGCGCCAGCAGCCGGCCGTCATCAAGATCAACGGCATCGTGTTCGTGCACGGCGGCATTCATCCGGATACCGCCGCTCTCGGCTGCGAGGCGATCAACGACACCGTGCGGCGCGAGCTGCAGGTGGCGAACCCGACTCCCGACCAGCTGCTCACGATGCTGTCCTCGCGCGAAACAGGACCCCTCTGGTACCGCGGCCTGGCGGAGGAGCCCGATCCCGAGTTCGCGCCCGAGGTGACGAAGATCCTCGACGCGCTCGGCGCCCGCGCGATTGTCGTCGGCCATACCGCGCCGAGCCGGTTTCGGATCCGGACCCGCTTCGGCGGGCGCGTCGTGCAGATCGACACGGGCATGCTGGGCGGCAGCTTCTATCCCGGCGGCGTTCCGTCCGCGCTGGAGATTGCGGGCGACACCATCACGGCGATTTACCCGAGCGGCCGCGAGCGCCTCGGCTCCGTGGCGGCCGGCGGCCGGCGCTAGCGCCGCGGGTTGAACAGCACCCCGGTCTCGCCGCGTTCGGCAATCCTGGCCCGATAGTGCTTGATGATGGCGTCGCGGCGGGCAATGATCGCCCGTACCTCCCAGGTCGTCAGGCTCGCGCCGACGGCTTTGGCCGTTTCCTCGACCGTCAATCGCTGCAGCCGTTCGAACAGAGCCCGGTCGATCCGCACGAGCAGCTGAGGCTTCTGCACGTCGTCGTTCATCCGAAACGCGCGCGTGTGATCGATGAGCCACATCTTCCAGTCGGTCGTCCACAGCATGTTGCCGAGGTTGCGATCGCGGTTGGCGATGAGCTCGTCGAAGACGCGCTGCACGTAGGTCTGCATCGCAAAGCGCTCCGAATCGGGTCCGCGGTCGTTCGCCTTCAGCCGCGCGCGCTCGTCCATCAGCACGTCGTCGACCCACCAGGTGACGGCGGCATTCTTGCCGTTGACGCGCCGCTCGACCGACATCGGCACGTTGTCGAGTCCCAGCAGCAGCGACAACCGGTACGCCGCGATGTTGTAGCGGTAGCTGTCACGGAAGTTGAACTCCGGCGTTCCCCGGGCGGGCTTGAATTCCGAGAGCGCCTGGTCGATCGTCTGCACGTGCGCGTCGTGGGTGAGGGCGCCATCGGTCATCGTCACTCGCAGTGATCCGGTGATGCCGCCGCCGGCGGGCCGCGTCCGGATGATGTTGGCGTTCAGAAGAAACGCCTCCATCTGTGCGGGCGTGAGAGCGGAAGTGGGAGCGGAGACGGCGGTGACTGGCGGTGAGGCCTGCTGCGCCGCAGCCGGAGGGACGTTCCAGAGAAGGGCCGCAACGAGCGGCAGCGCCGCGGAGTGGCGGTATCGCATCACAACCTCCAGGCGAGGAGTGCACCGGAAGGATCAGACCAGGGAACCGCCGCCGAATCGCGCAGATTGTACCTTATAAACCGTTTCCGTGCCGACAAAGGCACTGAACAGCCGCTGGAGCAGATCCACGTCACCGGCGAGGATATCGAAGAGATCGCCGCTGGCGAGGCGCAGGGCGGTTCCCGATGCGGAGGCGGTGACGCGCGCCGCCGCGCGGCCGTCGGCGAGCGTGTCATAGAGGCCGACGATGTCACCAGGGCCGGCCGCGAGCGGGGACTGGCCTCGCCGTTCGATGAGGAGGGCACCGCTGACGACGATGTGCACGACCGCCTCGTCGCCTTCGCGCACCATCGCGGCGCCGGGTACGAGCGCCACTTCCTGGGCGATTCCCGCCAGTCGGACGAGCTGTGCGGTGGTGGCAGCGGCGAAGAGCGAGGTGCTCTGCAGCAACAGCAGCGCGTCGGTGGGCTGCAGCGAGGCGGTGGCGCGGCGCGCGATCGGCTCCGGGAGCGTGCCGTGGAGGATGTCCGCCCCCGGCCCGCCGTCTGCGTCGAGGAGCATCCGGAACAATCCGCGCGCAATCTCGACGTTGTCCGACAACAGCGTGAAGAACTCGCTCTCGGTCAGCGACAAGGCGACGGCATGGTCCGACACCCGTACGTCCGCGCGCATCGGCGTGCCCGCGAGCATTCCGTCGAACCCGACGACCGCGGGCGCCGACCGCGACGCACCGTCTTCATGGACCTCGCCCGCGACCAGGAACTGGAGCGTGTCCGGGACCGTACCGGCGGCGAAGAGCAGGCGACCGCGGTCGTAGCGGTTCTGACGCGCCATCCCCGCGATCCGGAACAGCTCGTCGACCGACACGTAATCGAACATCGGAATCCGGCGGAGCCGGTTCGCGATTTCGACCGCCGGGAGCGGTACCGCGCCGTCCAGCGCCCACGACGCGGCATCGACCGCGTACGAACGGTCGCCGTCGCGGTGGTCGACGATGTACTGCAAGTCGTCGGCGAGTGAGCGGAGGTCGCGCTCCGCCACGAGGTGAATCGCGGTGGCCGCGATCACGTCGTCCTCGTCGTGGACGAGCTGCGCGAGCGTGTCGTCGATCTCGCGGTATCGCGTGCGGAAGAGCACGTGCGCTCGACGGACGCGTTCGTCGGCGGGCATGTCTTCGACCATGAGGAGGATGCGCGCGCGGAGCGGCCCAGTCAGGATGTTGTCGAGGTACTCGCTGGCGCCGGCGCGCCTGCGTGCATCCCCCCGTTCGAGCGCCATCGACGCGGTACCGATGTCGGCGTGGGTGTAGAGCAGCCCCAGTAAGCGAAAGATGCGCTCGCGGCTGCGTCGCTGCTTCTCGGTGAGCGCCCGGACGACCAGCGGGGAATCGGTGCCGTCGATCTCGCGGACGAGGCTGGCCTCCAGAATCAGCGCGTTGAAGTACCTGAAGCTTTCCGCGAGCGCCAAGGCCTCGATCGGCTCGCGGCGCAGCACGAGCTCGGGTCTGTGGTGGTGGACGGCCTCGATGGCCGCGATCACCTTGTATCGGAGGAACCCGTCGCGGTCCGACAATGCGTCGATGAGCGCGTCGAGTGTCCGCTGGCAGGGCAGCTGCGCCATCGTGGCGGGCAGGTGCCGCCGCACCCAGATGTCCTCGTGCGCGTCGTGCAGGAAGTGTGCGAGCGGTTCGACGGCGGCCTCTCCGTAGCCCACCAGCACGGCGCGGGCGTCGTTCTTGAGAAGCCGATGCCGCAGCAGCGTGACAAGGGGCGCGATAAACAGGAAGCAGGTCGGCCCGAGCCGGCCGACGCTTCGAATCGCCTCCCGCGCGACCTCGACGTTGCGGTCGAAGAGCAACGGCACGAGCAGGTGGTGAAACCGCTCCCCCGCGATGCGGCCGATGGCGCGCACCGCCTCGCGCCGCGCCGGCGCCGCGCTCTCCCGCGTGTCGGCGACCAGGCGGTGCAGCGCCGCGTCGGCGGCGTCGATGTCGGCAGCGCGCCCACTTGCCGCCAGCGCAACGGCCGCCGTCGTCACGACACGCGGATCGGTCTCGTGCAGGTACGGGCGAACGAGGTCGGCCGCCGCCTCCCCCCGAATCGCGGCGACCGCGTGGACGGCGGCGGCACGGACCTCCGCGTCCTCGTCGGCCAGCATCGACTCGACGGTGGGCAAGTAGCGCGCCGCGACGTCGGGCTTCAAGACTTCGAGCGCCCGGAGCGTGCGCGCCCGCACGGCCGCGGAGGTATGCCGGAGGAGCAGCGGCGTGATCAGGTGCCGCTTGTCGAGCGATTCCAGCAGGTCGATCGCATAGAGCACACGCTGCTCGTCGGGATGCGCAAGCTCCTCCACCAGCAGCTCGATCGTCTGGAGATCGGCGTGCGGTGCGCGAATATCGCGCGCCTCGACATCGTGTCGAGCGATGCTGCGGCGAAACGTCGCGAGGTACTCCCGCTTGGCGCGCGCCGCCAGCACCACCCAGAGCGCCGTCAACGCGAGGCTCGCGATGCTGAGCTGCTGCCAGCTGGCGCCAAACCCCCACGGCTTGATGAGGATCAGCACCAGCAGTGCGCCGAGCGCCTTCGCGAACCGATCGGTCGTGACGTCGACGAACGGTTTCGCGCGGTACTTGAGCGCCGCGGGCAGCGGCAGAAACAGAATCTCACGCGTGGTCTTGTCGACGGTATAGCGGAGCGACGAGTCGAGGACCCGTGCCACCGCGGGCGCCCAGAGGCTTCCGTTCGCCAGCATGACGACCGCCGTCGCGCCGAGCCCCGCGGGAAGAATCAGGAGCGCGAAGCCGATGCCGAGCAGCCGGTGAATACGGCTGGTCAGCCCCACTTGAATGAGGAATCCGATGAGGGAGAGGTACACCGTGACCTGCGCGAGGAATCGCGTGATGCCATCGGTATCCTGTCCAAGGCTGGCCGCCGCCGCCATGTTCAGCTGCTGCTCGACGATCGCGCCACCCATCGACGCGCATCCGATGATGACCGCGATGAGCTGGAGATGCCGCGACTGCCGCAGCAGCTGCAACGCCTGCGTCGCCCCGACGCCCTCGGTATCGGCGGCGGCGCCGCTCCCGCCCGCACGCTCCTCGCGGCGGACGATGGCGACGACGAGGGCGAGACAGACGAGCATCACCGCGGCACTGACCAGCAGCAGGTTGACGGTGCCGACGCGCGCGACGACCATCGCGGTGATCGCGGCGCCCATCGCGCCACCGAGGCTGGCGCCGCCGCCGATGAAGCCGAACAGCCGCTTCGCGTGGCGTGCGTCGTAGATATCGTTGGCGAGCGTCCAGAACTGGCTGATGAGCAGAAGGCCGAGAATGAGGCCCAGCACGTAGAAGCCGGCGGAGGCGGCCTCGTAGCCGGCGGAGAGCAGCACCCAGAACGCGACCAGCAGGACGACAAGTCCCGCCTGGGTGACGGGGATCGCCCACCGGCGCGGCACCCGGCCGATCGCCCGCGCGTAGCCGTGCATGATGAGGCCGATGAGCACGCCGGCGCCGAGCTGGACCCAGGGAAGGTTGTCGGCACCGAGGTCGGCGATGAACTTCGATCGCGTGACCGGCTTGATGATGTTGTACGCCGTCATCGCGAGAAACGAGTACGCAAACATGAGGACGGCGGTCGTGCTTTCGCCGTCCCTCACCTGGACGAACGGAACGAGCAGGCGGCGGGTGCGCAACGCGTACCTATGACGCTGAATAGTGACGGGCGCCGGAAGAGGCGCGATTATACGCCCGGCAGGACAGGGGACGGATATCGGCCGCGTTCCCTACGCGCGGAGGGCGAGCGCCCTCGCGGACCCGGCTCCGCTTCAGGCTGCCCAGGTCGAGCGTGTCCGGCGCGCAGAAGGTGATGCACCACGGCTCGGGCCGAACGAGCCGCGCGGCGGCCCGTCATTCGTCCAGTCACAAGGCGGGGAGCCGGAGGGCTTCAGCCCTCCGGCTCCGGCCGCTCAGAATTGGAAGTTGATTCCCGTGAAGAAGTACCGGCCCAGGTGGTCGTACATGCCGTAGAACCCTGGCCCGAAGTCGATGTCCGACAGCCCCGAGCCGAGCGGCGGCTCCTTGTCGAACACGTTGTTGACGCCCGCGACGATGCTGTAGTTCCTCGTCGGGCGGAATGTCGCCGACAGATCGAAGAAGTTGAACGCCTCGATCTTGTCCGCGAAGTTGAGCTCCAGCGTGCGGATGTTGGATGGATCGCCCAGCGCGGGGTTCGGGCTGAGGTCGTCGTTCTCGGTGCCACCGAGGAGGCGCCAGGTCGCCGCGAACGTCGTATTGAAGTTCGTATCCCACGCGACGCGCGCCGTGTGGCGCCACCGCGGCGTCGGAATGCCGCACTGGTTGCCGTGGAAGCCAAGGCAATCATAGGCGAACAGGCCGGTGTCCGTCTTCTGGGCCATCAGGATGGTCCCGGCCAGCGTCGTCGTGAGCGCGCCCCACCCGCCGATCGTCCGGGCGTAGGAGCCGGTGACGGCGAGGCCCTCTGATTCGAGCTTGCCGACGTTGTCGTTGATCGTGGAGATGAACCCCACATCGGGATTAGGCGGGGACAACAGCCATAGCGTGCCGAACCGGTCGCGGTGGATCAGGCCGCACAACCGCGGATCTCCAGTCGCCACGCACTGGTTCATGATGTCATCGGCCTCGAGCGCGCCGATGGTGTCGTCGACCTTGATCCGGTAATAGTCGAGCGTTGCCGCAAAACCCGGGAAGGCGCGCGGCGTGAACACGACACCCGCCGTGACCGTGTTCGCGATCTCCTGTTCGAGGTTCGGATTCCCTCCTTCGAGCGTTTGGTACTGGCCGGCCGGGTTCTCGAGAATCGTGCCATACAGCGATCTCGGCACTCCCTGCCGCTCGCACTGCTCCGGCGTGGCCGACGGCCGGGCGCCGGCGCGCCGGCCTGGCGGTGCTCCTCCATGTCGAGGAGCGTCCGGAATGCGTGATCTGAGGCGGTATACGCGAGCACGGCATCGGAAACCGCCGGAGCGCCATGTGCGCCTCTGCTGCCTTGGCGAACGGGCCGTCTGACGTGAAGACGAGCGCCAACTACAGTTTCGATATGGGGCGGAACGTCGGCGCGCGCTTCAACGTGACGTCCGGCTACGTCGTCCCGAGCGGTACGGCCGCCGTGTGAACTTACGGACCTCAAATGTCTGTCTCACACGAAGCCGCCCGCCGGGCTGATGTCCGGGCGGTGCGAGATCAGGGTTAGAGTCGTGTCTCTGCTGGAAGCCACCCCGGTGAAGATAGTAAACGGCCGGCCTGACGGTCCACTCGCTCGAATCGGCCAGGCGCCCAGAATCCAGGATTTTGGGCCGCATTTCCGCCTGATTGGATTCTCGCGCCTGACCGCCTAGCACCGATCCCGCAAAATCTTGAATCGGTGTAGTTTAGGTCGTTGGCGCACTTGGCACGTATCTTCGGTCCCGGCGCGATGGTCGTGTGACGCGACTTGCCCGCTTTTCTCAGGTCGGTTCGCGCGTCGTGGGCACCACCTCACGCGTAAGCTGGTGGGCGGAAGCAGTTGCAAGCCATAACGAACGCGGCACAAACGCCGAATCATGTACGGGGAGACCCCGCGATCGGCGACATGTGTCTTCGCTGGCAGTCGACGTGATGCACGTACGGGTCACGATGGAGGACGTGATGAGCACATCGCTTGTTCGGGTGGCAGTGTCCTGCCTGCTCGCCCTGCTTGTGGTCGCGGAGGCTGCCGCGGCGCAGTCGACGACGGGCACCATTCAGGGTGTCGTCACGGACAACCAGGGAGGCGTCGTTCCAGGAGCGACGGTGACCGCTCGAAACGTGGATACCAACGTCAGTCGCACGGTGGCCACGGATGCCGAGGGCGTCTACCAGTTTCTGAACATGCCGATCGGCAACTACGAGCTGACGGTGGAGCTATCGGGGTTTGCCCGGCACGTTCGCTCCGGCGTCACGCTGGCCGTCGGCCAGACGGCCGTCGTGGATGCCGAGATTCGTCCGGCGGCGGTCGCCGAGGTCGTCGAGGTCCGTGCGGATGCGCCGCTGATCAACACGAGGAACGCCGAGGTCGGCGTGCGATTCGACACGACGCGCGTGGCGGAGCTGCCGGTGATCGACAGCCGCAACATCTTCACGCTGGCGCGATCGGCGCCCGGCGTGAGCCAGTTGGCGAGCGGCCAGAGCAGCTTCTCGTCGGGCGGGTTCGAGGCGAACTATTCGGTCAACGGGGCCCGGCTGCGATCGAACAACATCATGATCGACGGTCAGGACGTGAACGATCCGACGGTCACGGGCTCCCAGCAGCCCGTGAACAACACCGACATCGTCCAGGAGATCCGGCTGATCACGAACCAGTTCTCCGCGGAGTTCGGTCGCGCTGGCGGCTCCGTGATGAACGTCATCACGAAGAACGGTACGAACGAGTTCCACGGCTCCGGCTTCTGGTTTCACAACGACAACAGCCTGAACGCGCGCACCAATCTCGACAAGTCTGCCGGCCGCACCGACTCTCCGTTCCGCGTCGAGAATCAGCTCGGCGGGACACTGGGCGGCCCTGTCGTCCGCGGCCGGACGTTTTTCTTCGGCGCCTACCAGCGTTGGACCGACCGGCGACTCGGCGCGGGATTCACACTCAGTGGCGCACCGACGGAAGCAGGCCGTCAGGTCCTTCAGTCGGCCGCGGGAAACCGGCCGCAGGTGCAGGCGCTGCTGAAACATCTGCCCGCCGGCACGCCAAACGGGCGCACCGCGACGTTCACGCTGGGCGGTCAGAGCTTTACCGTGCCGCTCGGCGATCTGACCGGGACCGCCTCACAGCGCAAGGAAGACCATCAGGGGGTTGCGCGGATCGACCACCAGCTCACGCAGAACCACACGATCGTCGGCCGGTACATGTTCGACGAGGTGCCGACCAACAACATCGGCGGCACGGTGCAGATCACCCCACCCGGGCTGTCGCACAACAACCCGTCCAACAGCCACGCCCTGAACGTCTGGGCCAACAGCGTGTACGGGAGCAGCACGTCCAACGAGCTTCGCGGTTCCTGGCAACACCTCGGGTCCGTCGCCGAGCCCGATAATCCAACGACGCTGGAAATTCCATCCATCGAGATCTCCGAGCTCGGGATGGTCGGATTCAATGCCTCCAGCAATCGCACGGCGATCGGCTTTGCGGCGAATCTACCGCAGTTCCGGTACGTCGACACGTTGCAGGTGCAGGATAACCTGACGATGGTTCGCGGCAGTCACCTGGTGAAGGTAGGCGTCGACATCCGGCGCGAGTACACCAAGAGTTTTTTCTTCCCGATCATCCGCGGCCTGCTGCGCTATCCCACGCTCAATGCGTTCGTCAATGACGCGGCCGAGGCGGCCAACATCAACAAGCCGCTGCCGGGCGGTAGGGACGTCTTCTACTACCGGTGGTGGGATCAGTATTACTACGCGCAGGACGACTGGCGGATCGGTTCGAACCTGACGCTGAACCTGGGCGTCCGCTACGAGCTGCCGGGCAACAACATTCAGAGCCTGATCGACGTCAGCGAGCAGATTCGGGCGGCGAACAACAACAACCCGGCATTTGCGCTGTCGCCAGTGCCGAAGTCGGACCGGAATAACGTCGAGCCTCGGCTCGGCTTCAACTGGACCCTCGCGACGGAGCGAACGGGGCTGCTGGGGCTCATCACGGGCGGTGACCGGTTCGTGGTGCGCGGCGGCTACGCGCGCACGCACGACTACGCGTTCCTGAACATCGCGAGCAATATCCAGAGCTCGTTCCCGTACGTCGCCGCCATCAACCGCAGCGCCCTGACCAACGCGTTCCCTATTATCCAAACGACCCCCGGCGGCGTACCGGCGGGAACGGATCCGAACCAGTTGACGAGAACGGTCGTCCGCGAGGATTTCCGATCCCCGTACTACGACCAGTTCAGCGTCAACGCCGAGCGCCAGCTTACCGAGAACCTCGCGCTGCGCGTCGGCTACGTCGGGACGTTCGGTAACGATCTGTTCCAGACGCTCGACGGCAACCCGCGGCAGCCGTTCACCGGACCGAACGGCCCGCGCGTCGATCCGACGCGCGGCGTGCTCCGGGTGCGCGCCAACACCGCGCAGTCGTGGTACCACTCGATCCAGACGCAGCTCGACAAGCGTTTCAGCAATGGGGTCAGCGCAGGCGTCCAGTACACCTGGAGCCGTTTCGAGGACACCGCCTCGGAGATCTTCAACCCCTCGACCGGCGAGGTGGCCGTACCGCAGGATTCGTTCGACATCAAGGCAGACAAGGGACGATCGAGCTACGACCGGCCGCAGCGGCTGTCGGGTAATTTCGTCTGGGAGCTGCCCTGGATGCGCGCGCAGCAGAACCTGATGTCGAAGGTCACCGGCGGCTGGCAGGTGAGCGCGTTCTTCACGCTCCAGAGCGGCGCCCCGTTCACGGTCTTGAACGGCGTGGATCCGACCGGCGCGCTGGCGGGCATCGATGCGCTCGTCGGGAACGCCATTCGCCCGATGCTCAATACTGGCAAGGATCTCTCGAAAATGACCGTCGAGGAGGTCATCGCCGCGGGCGGCCGCAGCCTGTTCCGGCAGCTTTGCGGCCTGCCGAGCCCGACGTGCCCCGGCGAGCGCGTCGGGAACGCCCCGCGCAACCTGCTGCGTGCCGACGGCGTCGGCCAGGTGGACTTTGCGATCACGAAGAACACGCGCTTTGCCAACGGCCAGAACATCCAGATCCGGATCGAAATGTTCAACGCGACCAACACGCGCAATTTCGGGATTCCCGATGGCCGCGTGAACTCGGCAAATTTCCTCAACCAATGGGCGACCGACGGTGGCTCCCGGCGCACGTGGGTGGCGTTGCGCTACACCTTCTGAAGACCAGGATGGGATCGGGATCCGGAGATCCGGACCCGATCTCCAGAAATCCTCCCACCGGCCGAGCCGCGCGCCTCGGGCGTGATCCCTCACCGAGATTCACCCTATGACGCATCGTCTGGCGGTCATTGCCGGCGACGGTGTCGGCCCGGAGGTGACTGCCGAGGCCGTCCGCGTGCTCACCGCGCTCGGCGGGTGCGAGCTCGAGCACCTCCCCTGGGGCGCAGCCCATTACCTCCAGACCGGCGTCACGATTCCCCCTGACGGCTACGACACGCTCCGCGGGTTCGACGCGATCCTGCTCGGCGCGCTCGGCGACCCGCGTGTACCGGACAATCGGCACGCGCGCGATATCCTGCTGGGCACGCGCTTCGCCCTGGACCTGTACGTCAACTACCGTCCCGTACAGGTGTTGAGCGACCGTCTCTGTCCGCTCAAGGGGCGCACCGCAGCCGACGTGAACTTCGCCGTCTTCCGCGAGAACACCGAGGGCGTCTATGTGGGTGTCGGCGGACGCTTCAAGGCCGGCACGAGCGACGAGGTCGCCGTCCAGGAGGAGATCAATACCTACAAGGGCGTCAACCGCATCATCCGCTATGCGTTCGAGTTCGCGCGCGTCACGGGGCGCCGGCGCATCTGTATGGCCGACAAGAGCAACGCCATGCCCGACGGCCACGCGCTCTGGCAGCGCGTCTTTGCCGAGCTGAGACAGGAGTACGCCGACGTCGAGGCGACGCACCTGTACATCGACGCGCTGGCGATGTGGCTCGTGCAGGATCCGACCCGTTTCGAGGTCATCGTCACGAACAATCTGTTCGGCGACATCATCACCGACATCGGTGCCGCCCTCCAGGGCGGGCTTGGCATGGCGGCGTCCGCGAACCTCCATCCGGGGCGTACGTCGATGTTCGAGCCGGTGCACGGCTCGGCGCCGCCACTGGCGGGACGGAACGAGGCGAACCCGATCGGCGCGATCCTCTCGGCCGCGTTGATGCTCGAGACGCTCGGCCGTGCCGACGATGCGCGGCGCGTCGAGCGCGCGGTGGAGGAGGCCGTACGCGCGGGCGACGTGACGCGCGATGTGGGTGGAATGCTTGGGACGCGCGAGGCGGGCGAGGCGATTCTGCGGCGGTTACGATAGCGTCAATATCGTTTCTTCAACTGTCGCATCAAATCGAATTTCGCGGTGTCCGCGATCGCCATGACGGCCATCACGCCCGCCTGCACGGGATCGCTGACGACGAGGTCGGCGGCGTCGGGTACGCTGCCGGCCATGTTCAGCGAAATCACGTAGAGTCCCTGCTTGCGCACTTCGTGGACGGCCTCCGTGATCTCGCCGCCCATGAGGGCACCGGCGAGGACGAGCAGCTTCACGCGCGGCAGGCGGACGACCGAGCGGACGGCGGCCGCGAGCGCCTCCTCGCCGACGAGCGGAATCGTGTCCACCGAGATCCGCTCGCCGCGGATGTTGTGGCGATCGGCCTCCGAGATCGCGCCGAGCGCGACGAGGCCGACCTGCGCGCCGCCGCCCATGACGACGATCCGCTTGCCGTAGATCTTGGCGAATGACGGCGTCTCGACGATCGACGCCACACCGGGGACCTTGCGCAGGTCGGCGAGGACGGCGTCGAGCGGCGTTCCCTCGAGCGTGAACTCGAAGTACGTCGTCGTGTGCGGCTCTTCGCCCGGAATGTCGATGTAGGTGATGTTGGCGTGGTGATCCGCCAGGACCTTCGCCATGCCGTACAGCATGCCGGGCCGATCCTCGACGGTCGCAAGAATGGCGTGAGCGCTCATGTGGCAGTTGTCAGTTGTCGGTTGCCAGTTGTCAGCTGTCAGCTGTCAGTCATCAGTGACGGACAACTTGCAACTGGCGACTGACAACTGGCAACTGGCACCTGACTAGCTGCGGCTGTCGATTGCGGCCTTGACGCGCTCCGGCGTGAACGGGAGCTGCCGCACGCGCACGCCGGTGGCATCGAAGATCGCGTTGCCGATCGCGGCCGCCGTCACGGTGATCGTCGTCTCGCCGGCGCCCATCGCCTCGACGTCGGTCCGATTGATGAGGACGGTCTCGATCACCGGCACCTGATCGCCGAGGAACCACGGACGGTAGGTTCTCCAGTCGATCGACGTGACGCGCTCGCCGCTCCAGGTGACTTCCTCGCGCAGCGCGCGGCTGATGCCGTGGATGAGCCCGCCCTCCATCTGATTCCGCACGCCGTCGGGATTCGAGATCGGACCGCAGTCCATCGCGGCGACCAGGCGCTTGACCGTGACGAGGCCCGTACTCATGTTGACGTCGACGTCGGCCACCAGCGCGCAGTAGCCGTTGTCCCCCTCGTAGAGCACGCACGCCATGCCGCGGCCGTTCGCGACGCCGCTCCGGCGATTGCCATTGCGTGGCGACGGCCGACGTTCCCAGCCGGCCTTCTGCGCCGCGGCGGTCACGACCTCGCGCAGGCGCGGATCGCGCAGGTGCCGCAGCCGGTACTCGACCGGGTCCGCCTTGAGGCTCGCCGCGATCTCGTCCATGAAGCACTCATGGGCGAAAGTGTTCTGCAGCCGGGCTGGAGAGCGGAGCGGCCCGGTGAAGAACGGCGACGCAATCGTGTGCGTTACGGCCCGCTCGCTCTTGACGATCCCGCAGCCGCCGCTGCGGTTGCCGACCGTGCCGGTGACGTACGACGGCGCCGTGTTGCTGCCGTTGTCGAAGTTCGTCGGCGGCGGTGCCGGCGACCGCGGCTGGACGCTCTGCGGCTCGAAGCCCGCGAGATAGCCGGTGACGACGTTGCCCGGGGCGTTGTAGCCGGGACGGCCGCCGAGACTGAGCGTCCAGCTCTCGTAGTCCCACGCGACGATCGTCCCGCTCGCGTCGAGCGCCACGCGCTGGTCGATGACGAACGCGGGACCGTAGTTCTCGAACGCCATCTCCTCCTGCCTCGACAGCCAGACGCGCACCGGCTTCCCGGCCGCCTGCGACAGAATCGCCGCGTCGTACGACACCGTGTCGGCCCCGTTGACGCCGTAGCAGCCGGATCCCATCCGGAAGATGATGCGGACGTCCTCAGGCTTGACGCCGAGCAGTGTCGCCATCGTGTTGCGCAGCGGCCAGACGGCCTGCGTCGCCGAATAGATCGTCGCGCGCGTGCCCTGCACGTCGGCCACCGCGCACGCCGTGCCGACGGACGCATGCATCTGGAACGGGTGGTGATAGGTCGACCGCAGCACCGTCGCAGCGCCGGCCAGCGTCTTGTCGACGTCGCCGGAGTCGACCGTCAGCACGTCGCGCGTGGCTTTCTGGCTGCGGAGGTGTTGATACCACGTGCGCTGATCGGGGATCTGGCGGCCCGGGGTCCATTCGACCTTCAGGCGGCGCGCCGCCTGCTCGGCCTGCCAGGCCTTCTCGGCCACCACGCCGACGAAGTTCTTGCGGACCACCACCTTGACGAGCCCGGGCATCCCCTGCACGGACGCCTCGTCGACCTTGACGAGCGTCGAGCCAAGCGCCGGCGGACGGACCACGCGCCCGTGCAGCATGCCGGGAATCCGCACGTTGTGGACGTACTCGAACCGGCCCGTCACGATGGCGGGGAAGTCGACGCGTGGGACCGGCTTGCCGAGGATCGTCCACTCGCTCGCGGGCTTGCGCCGCGCGTTCTTGTCGAGCTGCAGGTTGAACTTGTTGCCGCCAATCAGCTCGCCGTAGGCCACGCGGCGCGACGGGTCGCTGCGAAGGCTGACCGCGCCGTCGACGGCCCGCAGTTGATCGACCGGGGCGCCGAGCCGTTTCGAGGCCAGCCCCACGAGCGCTTCACGCGCGGTCGCGCACGCGAGCGCGAGGTTCGCGTGGTTGAAATTGGTCGGATGCGACTGCGCGCCGGACGTCGTCCCCTGGTCCGGTGTCAGGGACGTATCGCACTGAATCAGCGTGACGCGGTCGATCGGCACCGACAGCTCTTCGGCAACGAGCTGCAGCTGCGCCGTGTACAGGCCGGTGCCGAGCTCGCATTTCCCCGTGTAGGCCGTCACGCGGCCGTCCGCAGCGATCGCGATCCACGAATCGAGCTGCGGGCTGCCGACGCCATTGATCCCCTGGGCGGACACGCTCTGGGGAGCCAGGCCAAGGTCGGTGGCGACGCGAGCCGCGCTGAACGCGACGATGAGCGCGCCGGTCCGCTTGACGAAGTCGCGGCGCGAGAGCGCCGCGCTCGCATCGGCGGTGAGCGCGAGTGAGGCGGGTGGGATGGAAGGCTTCATGCCGTCCTCCTTTGCACCCCACCCCGCTCAGTCCGCGCGGTGGGGGCCCCGGCCCGCCGCTGCTGCTGATATTTCTTGATGGCCGCCAGCATCCGGATGTGCGCGCCGCACCGGCACAGCACGTTCGACATCGTCTGCCGGATCTGCGCGTCGCTGGCGTTCGGCGTCTTGTCGAGCAGCGCCTTGGCCGTCATGATGACGCCGCTGATGCAGAAGCCGCACTGCAGCGCCTGGCCGTCGATGAACGCCTGCTGAATCGGGTGCGGGTTCTCGGGCGATCCGAGTCCTTCGAGCGTCGTGATCTCGGCGCCCGCGACCGACTGCACCGGCACCGAGCAGGAGCGGACCGCTTCGCCCTTGACGATCACGGTGCACGCGCCGCACTGGCCGAGGCCGCAGCCGAACTTCGGCCCGTTCAGCGCGAGATCGTCGGTCAGCACGTAGAGCAGCGGCGTCGCCGGATCGACGTCCACCGTTCGAGTCTGGCCGTTCACCCGCAGAGTGATCACGCTCATGGGAAATCCTTTCGACGTGAGCTTCTGCGAATGCTACCAGAAGGACGGGCCCGAACCTACCAGGCCTGGACCGGATGAGCCGATCGACGGCGCGCGGCCGCGTCGCGCATCGCCGCGGCGTCGCGGGGGGTGAACCGCCAGGCGGCCGCCTCGCCGCGCTGGAGCGCCTCAGCCGACCACACGGCTCGCATGATGCCGACCGACGCATGGGCGCTCGTGCCGAGCAGGAGGTGGCCGATTTCGTGCGCGATCGTCCGGCCGAGCAGCGTCGGCAGGTCTATGCCCGCAGCCGAGGCGAGATCGGCGACCCGATCGACATAGACCGTCGCCAGCGATCCGAGACGGGTCTGCGTTTCGAGCAGCGAGTATCCAAGCGTCACGGTGCCTCCATCCCCGTCCGCCGGCAGTCGGACCAGGCGTACGCTCAACTCGTGCGCACGGAGTGGCGCCAAGCAGGGATGGCCGGCGACCGCGGTTGAGATCTCTTCGCAGGCGAGCCGTCTCATGGAGAGGCCGGCGTGCTCGAGGATGGCGGCCGCGGCCGCGACCGCCGTCGAGCGGTCGGCTTCCGGCACGCCGCTCGAGTCATAGGTGCGGACGACGACAGGGAGGTCCTCTGCTGCCGCCGACGGGACGACGGGAGCGGCCAGCAGGAAGCCGATAATGGCGAACGTCATGCGTGACATGCGCATGCGCCACTGTCAGCCGCCGGCCCGGGTGCCTCAATGCACGGGAGGTGACCCGAAGGTGAAACGTGGGTGACATGCGGGGGGAAACGCCCCGGGGGGCGCACTGCGTTAGGCTGTAGGCTTTAGGCTTGGGACGATGGATCTGTCGACGGACGCCGGCGGACGCCTCCGATTTGCGGGCTTCGAGCTCGACATCCGCTCGCGCGAGCTGCGCCGCGGGGAGCGCTGTATCCGCCTGCAGGAGCAGCCGTTCGAGATCCTGCGGATGATGCTCGAACGCCCGGGCGACGTCGTCACGCGCGAGGAGCTCCGGCGGCGGCTCTGGCCGGACGGCACGTTCGTCGACTTCGAGCACAGCCTCAACGCGGCGGTGAAGCGGCTGCGCGCCGCGCTTGGCGACGATGCCGACCATCCGCGGTTCGTCGAGACGCTCCCGCGCCGCGGCTATCGGTTCATCGGCCACGCTGCGGCCGGCGCCGACGCGGCGACCGAGCCGGCAACGGGCGCCCTCCCGAAGGTCCGGCTGGCGGTGCTCCCGTTCACGACGCTCAGCGAGACCGCCGCGCAGGAATACTTCACCGACGGTCTGACCGAGGAGATGATCGCGCAGCTCGGGCAGCTGTGCCGCGGCCGCATCGGTGTGGTCGCGCGCTGGTCGTCGATGGTCTTCAAGGGGACGACGGAGCGCGCGCGCGAGATTGGCCGGGCGCTGCGGGCCGACTATCTGCTCGAGGGGAGCGTCCGCCGCGAGGGCGATCGCGTGCGTGTCACCGTCCGCCTGATCGAAGCCGCGGGAGAGACGCAGCTCTGGGCGGAGACCTACGAGCGGCGTTTGACCGACTGCCTGTCGGTGCAGGCCGACGTCGCCGCGCGTGTCGCGGCGTCGCTGGCGGTGGAGCTGGTGGGGGACGGCGCGCTGTCGCGCCCCGGCGTTCCGGCTTCGGCGTCTGCGTACCAGGAATATCTGAAGGGTCGCTACTACTGGAATCAGTGGCTTCGGCCCGATGACGACATCATCGATCAGGCGCTCGCCTGCTTCACGGAAGCGCTGCGGATCGATTCGCGGTTTGCGCCGGCGCACGTCGGCGTCGCCCGCGGGCACATCGGACGGGCGCGCTACTACCGGGAACGGCCGCGGGCGGCGCTGGAGACGGCGCGCGCCGCGGTGAAGCGGGCGCTCGAGCTCGACCCGCAGCTGAGCGAGGCGCATCTCGCGCTTGGCGACGTCCGCTGGATGCTCGAGTGGGACTGGCGCGGCGCCGAAGCGGCCTATCTGCAGGCGATTGCGCTCAATCCGAGCGCGGAGAACGCCCATCGCCGCTATGGCGTCATGCTGAGCGCCGCCGGGCGCGCGGCCGAGGCGGTCGCCGAAACGGATCGCGCGTGCGAGCTCGACCCGCTCTGTCTGGTCGTGAACACGAGCGCCGCGTGGGTGCGGTATATCGCGGGCGACTACCGCGGTGCGCTCGACCGCTGCCGGCAGACGACGGATCTCGATCCGGAGTACGTGCCGGCGCGTGAGATCGTCGGCCTCGCGTATCTGCAGATGGGCCAGACGCGGGACGCACTCGCCGTGCTCGAAGCGGCGCATGCCCTCGCGCCGGGGAACTGTGAAGTGATGGCGTCGCTCGCCCACGCGCACGCGGTGGCGGGCGATCGGTCCGCCGCCGAATCGCTTACCCTCGACCTCCGGCGGCTGAAGGACACCCGGTATCGCTCGCCGTTTCACGTCGGGATCGCGTCCCTCGGGTTGGGTGACACCGACGCGGCATTCGCCGCGCTCGAACACGCGGTGGCCGATGCCGATCCGGCGCTCGCCTTTCTCGCCGTCGACCCGCGGCTGGAGCCAATTCGCGCCGATCCGCGGTATCACCGGCTTCTCGAGCTGCTGTGCCTGACGTAGCGCCCGGCACGGGCCGCCGGCGCGCGCAGCCGGTCGACGTCGTCCGGGTGGGCGAGGGCGGCATCGAACACCGGCAGGACCTGGCGGCGGCCGAAGAACCGCTCGAGATTCGTCTGAATGGCGTACCCTTCGTTGTCACTATGCGGACGCCGGGCGCGGATCGCGAGCTTGCGGTCGGCCTGTTGATCTCGGAGCGGATCGTCGCGGCGCTCGACGACATCGGCACGATCCGCCACTGCGGCCGTGCTTCGGACTTGTCGGCCGAAGCTTCAGCGGACGAGGACAACGTGATCGACGTCACGCTCCTCGGTCCTGCCGCCGCGCGCGCGGAACGCGCGCTGGCCGGCCGCCGTCTCGTCACGACGACTGCCGCGTGCGGCGTGTGCGGCCGGCGATCGATTGACGACCTGATGCAGGATGTGGCGCCAGTCGCAGGCGGCTGGTCGCTGTCGGCGGCCGTGGCCGCGGCCCTCCCGGTGCGGCTTCGCGCGGCGCAGGCAATCTTCGACGAGACAGGCGGTCTGCACGCCGCAGGCCTCTTCGATCGCAGCGGCGCGCTCGTCGCGAGCGCGGAAGACGTCGGCCGCCACAACGCCGTCGACAAGGTGATTGGCGGGCGGCTTCTTGCGGACCGGTGGCCGCTCTCGGACGTCGCGCTCTTCGTGAGCGGCCGCACGTCGTTCGAGATCGTGCAGAAGGCGGTGGTCGCGGGCATTCCGATGATCGGCGCCGTCTCTGCGCCGTCGAGCCTGGCGATCGATCTCGCGCGAACCGCCGGCGTCACACTCCTCGGCTTCGTCCGCGGTGATACGTTCAACGTCTACGCCGGCGAACAACGCATTCTCGCTGCCGGCGACCACATACCGGCTACCAGCTAATTAGACCCGCAGCAGATTGGCGCGCATCCGCGTGTAGCCTTGTTCCCGCGCCCACAGATCGAGCGCAGAGGTGGCGAGGTCGTCCACGAGCGGGACGACCCGCCCATCCTTCGTCGCATCGATGGTCTTGAGGTAGTGCCGGCACGTGTCGCAGGCCTCGATGCGCGCGTGCGGGAACTGCTCGGCGGTGAAGACCGGCAACGCGTCGAACCGCTGCTCACCGCACTTCACGCACACGACGCGCAGGTAATCCCATTCGGTGACGCACAGCCCGCAGACCAGCCGGCGGCGTGCTCCGTGCCCTTCCTCGCGCAGCACGCCGACGACCGGCAATCCGCCGCAGTCGGGGCATCGTTGCTGTGAGACGGCCGCCGGTGAGCGCGCGGGCCGTGGCACGTGTTCCGCAGCAGCCTGAAGGACCGCCTCCAGAACAAAGAGCGCGCCTTCCTTGACACGGTCGATCGCCTCGTCCGGGTCCGCGCGATAGGCCTCGAACAGATCGCGCCATTCCTCCGCGGTCGCCTCGCACACCGCAGCGTCGGGCTTCAACGCGACCAGCCAGCGTGTGAGCTCGCGCGCCGCGCGGCCCATCGACTCAGCGTCAACGGCGCCGGTCAGCGCGACAGCAAGCTGCTGCTGGTATTCGGCGAGGGCGGCGTAGAAGCGAAGCAGATCTGCGACCGCTGGTTCGCGGTCCGCCAGCTCCCGCGCCCTCGCCGCACGAGCGGCGCACGACACCCGCTCACTGTTGCGACTGGACATCGTCTTTGATCCACAACGGGTGGTGGTGTCTGGCCCACCGTTCGCTGACCGTTCCATGCAGAATCGCCGACAAGCCGCCAGGCACCACCATGAGACCCATGTAGAGGTGCACGATGAATCCCGCAATCGTCAGCAGGGCCGCCGCCGCATGGACGAGCACTGCCGCATAGCGCAACGCGCGCAGCTCCCACGGGACCGCGGCGACCAACCAGAGGACGACGCCGGAGGCCAGCAAGGCGAGTCCGCCCCAGACCATGATCCAGAACAACTGTTTCTGGCCGAAGTTGAATCGGCCTGCCGGTGGGACCTTCGCGTCTTCGTTCCGGATGTAGTGGAGCAGCGCCTTCCGCCAGGCGCGGTCGGCGTCGGTGGTGCGCATGTCGCGCCGCCAGATCGCGTACATCATCGCCACCGCAACGCTGAAGAGGAGCCCAACCCACGGGTGCAGCACGCGCGACAGGTATCCGCCGCCGAGGACGACCGCCAGCCAGTACATCGCGGGCGTCCAGAAGGCGAGGCCCGTCAGCAGCAGGTACACGTACGACAGGGCTGCCGCGAGGTGCACGGCGCGCTCGCGGAAGGTGTACCGCACGACGCGTCCGTGGGCCTGTTGTGTCATAGCGCCCTTGTGGAGTTTGGGATTTGGTCTTTGGGATTTGGGATTTTGTCCGGATCCTCCTTGCGCCCGAATCGCACGTAGTGGACCGCGGCGACGGCCAGTCCGCCGAGCATGGCGAGGTTGCCAATCCACTTCAGCGGTCCCTTCCACAGCGTGACCGCCGCCGGCACCGTCGGGTTGCTCGGAAGGCCGTACAGCTCCGGTTGATCGCCAAATGCCAGGACGGTGACCACGCCGGTGCCGCCGACACCCGGGGGATCGTAGACGGCCGCCTGCGTAAATCCCGAGGCCTTGAGCTGCTCGACCCGGCGGTTCGCGACTTCGAGCATCGCGTCTTTCGTCCCGAACTCCAGGCAGCTGGTCGGACAGGCCTTGACGCACGCCGGCTGCAATCCCACGGACACGCGGTCGACGCACAGCGTGCACTTGTACACGCGGCGCGTCAGGGGACTAAACTTCGGCACGTCGAACGGACAGCCGGTGATGCAGTAGCCGCATCCGATGCAGTTGTCCTGCTGGAAGTCGACGATGCCGTTCGAGTATTGGACGATCGCGCCGGGCGCGGGGCATGCGATGAGGCAGCCCGGTTCGGCGCAGTGCATGCACTGGTCCTTGCGCATCAGCCAGCGGAACATCCCCGACTGGTCGCTGTGCTCGTTGAACTTGATCAGGTTCCAGAAGTTCGCCGTCGTGTTCGGGAGCGTCTGGTACGTCCCGGTCTGCGTCGTCGGCTCCGGCGGCAGGTCGTTCCACTCCTGACACGCGACCTCGCATGCCTTGCAGCCGATGCACGTCGAGGTGTCGACGAGCTTCGTGACGGTCGGCGTCGATCTGACGCCGGGCGCCGGCGAACCGCTTGCCGAAATTCGGAGCAGCTCGAGGCTCACACCTTCTCCAGCCTGACCAGGAAGCCCTTGTACTCGGGCGCGAATGAATTGGGATCCACCACGGTCGGCGTCACCAGGTTGGCCAGCGCGCCACGCTGCGTGCCGCGTCCCAGGAAACCCCAATGGATCGGGAAGCCGATCTGGTACACCTGCCGGCCGTCGATCTGCATCGGCCTGATGCGGCGCGTGACCATCGCCTTCCCCTCGATCGACCCGCGCGCCGACGTCACGCGCACCTGATCGCCACTGGCGATCCCTTGCTCGCGCGCCAGCTCCTCGGGGATCTCAACGAAGAATTCCGGCTGGAGTTGAACGGCATACGGGTTGTTCTTCGTCCAGTAATGGAAGTGTTCGGTCAGGCGATACGTCGTGCAGACGATCGGGTACTCCTCGGCGGTGCCGAGCCTGTCGAACGGCGAATCGAACGGTCGCACGGCCGGGTTCGAGCTGTGTTCGGGATGGAGTGGATTTCGAACTGGTGACTCCACCGGCTCGTAATGCTCCGACCACGGGCCGTCGGCGAATTGTCCGGGCACGAACAGCCGCGCCACGCCCTCGGGCAGCATGATGAAGGCGCCGAGATCCGCGTCCGGCGGGCTGTCGACGGTGTAGTCCGGCGTATCGCCCACCCATCGCTCGCCGTTCCACGCGATCCCGACGCGGGTCGGATCCCACGGCCGTCCGTCGCCGTCGGCCGAGCACCGGTTGTACAGGATGCGCCGGTTGGCGGGCCAGCTGAACGTCCAGTCCGGATAGCGTCCGAGTCCGCTCGGATCCGCCGTCGACCGGCGCTGGGTCAGGTTGCCCTGATCGGTATACATCCCGATATAGAGCCAGTTTCCCGACAACGTGGATCCGTCCGCGCGGCTGTCGAGGAAGCGTGAGAGCTGCTGGCCGCGGCGCACGACCACGGCGCCGCTCGCGTCGCGGACGTCCTCGAGCGCCCATCCGTTGATTTCCCTCGAGACCTCCTCGAGCGAGGGGCTCGTCGGGTTGGAGTACCACCAGTTCAGGTTGCGGATCGGATCCGGGAAGGTGCCGCCTTCTTTCTCGTACAGCTCGCGCACCTTGAGGAAGATGCGGGCGACGATCTCCTGATCCGGCTTGGCCTCGCCCGGCGGGTCGACCGCCTTCCATTTCCACTGGATCCAGCGCGCCGAGTTGACGAAGCTGCCGTCCTTCTCGGCGAAGTTTGCCGCCGGCAGCATGAAGACCTCGGTCTGCACGTCCTCGGGCTGCAGGTCGACGAGCGACAGGATGTCGTCGCGCCAGAACGCGGCCGTCTCCTGCTCGAAGTTCTCGGCCACGACGAGCCACGTGAGCTTGCTGAGCCCCGCAATCGCCTTGCGCGAGTTCGGGCCGTTGCTGACGGGATTCATGCCGAAGCTGAAGAACCCCTCGAGATCGCCGTCGTGCATCGCCTCGAAGATGTAGGCCCAGCTCCAGTTCTCGTACTCGCCGCTCTCCGACTGCGGCAGCCGCGGGTGCAGGCGGTACCCGAATTCGTTCTGTCGCGTCGCCGCCGCGCCGTAGAACGCCTTGAGCTGGCTGACGACGAAGCGATCGATGTTGGACCAGAAGTTGGTCGAATTGGGACGGAGCGGTGGCGGCGTCGCCGCCGTTACGAAGGCGTCGAGCGTCTGGTCGGCCGCTTTCGGCACCGGAATGTAGCCGGGCAGGTTGTGGTACGCCATGCCGCAATCGGTGCCGCCCTGGATGTTGGCGTGGCCCCGAAGCGCATTGAGTCCGCCGCCGGGCCGCCCGATGTTTCCCAGGAGCAGCTGCAGCATCGCCGCGGCATGAATCAGTTGCACCGAGTGGCTGTGATGGGTCCAGCCGAGCGCGTACATGATCGTGCCCGCCCGGTCGGGCGCATACGTCGACGTGATCGTCTCGGCCGCCTTGAGGAAGTCGTCCGCGCTGCAGCCGCAGATCCGGGACACCTCCTCGGGCGTGTAGCGCGCGTAGAACTGCTTCATCACCTGGAAGACGGTCCGCGGGTGCTGCAGCGTCGGATCCGTCCGGGCGAAGCCGTCGGGGCCGATGTCGTACGTCCAGCCCGACGTGTCGGTATAGGCGCCCCGCTCGGCGTCCCACCCCGAGAACACGCCGCGGGTCGCATCGAACGCGTACCGCTCGCTCACGAGGAGCGGCGCGTTGGTGAACCGCCGGACGTATTCCTCGTGAAACCGGTTGCGCGTCAGCGCGTAGTTGATCAGGCCGGCGAGAAATGCGATGTCGGTTCCGGCGCGGATCTGCACGAAGCGATCGGCCACCGCTGCCGTGCGATTGAACCGGGGATCGACGCACACGAGCGTCGCGTTCCGGTTCCGCTTCGCCTCCATGACGAACCGGAAGCCGACCGGATGGTTCTCAGCCGGATTGCCTCCCATGGCGAGAACGACATCCGCGTTGCGGATGTCGGTCCACCCGTTCGTCATCGCCCCGCGCCCGAACGTGGCGGCCAAACTGGCCACCGTGGGGCCGTGTCAAATTCGGGCCTGCTGCTCGATCGGGATGACGCCGAGCCCGGCGCGAAACGCCTTGACGAGCAGGTAGTTCACCTCGTTGGTGTCGGTGCAGCCGCCGATGACGCCGATCGCGGTCAGGGCATTGATCGCGCGCCCGCGGGCATCCTCGATCCGCAGGCGACGGTCGCGCGTGTCCTTCACCAGGCGCGCGATGCGATCGATCGCCCAGTCCCACGGCTTCTCTTCCCACGTCCGGCTGCCCGGGGCGCGGTATCGCACCTTCGTCAGGCGGCGATCGTTGACGATGTTCTGCTTCAGGGTGATCCCCTTGGGGCAGAGCGTGCCCTGGTTGATCGGGTGATCAGGATCGCCTTCCACGTGGACGACGGCCGGTCTGACATTGCGCGATCGGTCGCCGAGGGTATGGATGATCACCCCGCAGCTGACCGAGCAGTACGGACAGGTGGAGCGCGTCTCCGTCGTCCGCGCGATCTTCAGCTCGCGCACCTGCGCGTAGGCGGCGGTCAGGTCGATGCCGAGTGCGGACACGGTGGCGGCGCCGATCGCGCCCGTTCGCAGGAATTCCCGGCGGGTGAGCCGGACGAGCGGTTGGTTCACGGACCCCTCCAGCAGTGCGGTACCAATGTCATGCCGCAGCGGGGTTCCCAACGGGTGGAGTCGTACGGAACGCGCGCGTTGGGGCGCCTGGCGGCAGGCGCGCATTCTATCAAACGGCGGTCTCAATGGAGGTGCCGCTTCCTCTTCGGCGAATCGGGTCTTCTCTATTGGTTCCCCCAGTCTGTGGTTCCCCCAGTCTGTCCGAGGGCGTCGTTCTCTCAAGCGTCAGCTGATATGAGGGCGGTCGGAGCGGCGTCTCGTCGCCGATCAGTTGCTTCTCACGACGCACCAGGACGCACTCGAGCAGCTGCTAAAGACGCCAGAGCCGGATTGAGCGGGACTCGCTGAACGCTCGGGCCATCGCGATGCCACAGCGTCTGGGCGTCCGCCGTCGACGCTTCCGGACGAGCGGTCGATTCTCCCAAACCTTGGAAGTTGGGGCTTGGGAGTTGGGAGTTGCTATGCTTCGGGAGGATGCGCATCCTGGTCGTCGAGGACGAGCAGAAGGTCGCCAACGCGCTCCGCGAGGGCCTGCAGGGCGAGCGCTACGACGTCGTCGTCGAGCGCACGGGGGAGAGCGCGTTCTTCCGGCTGACGACGGAGCAGTTCGATGCGGTGCTGCTCGATCTGGGGCTGCCGGGTCGCGACGGGATTGAGATCCTCAAAGCGATCCGGGAGCGCGGCATCAAGACGCCGGTGCTGGTGCTGACCGCGCGCGACTCGCTGCAGGATCGGGTGCTCGGCCTCGACACGGGCGCCGACGACTACGTCGTCAAGCCGTTTGCGTTTGCCGAGCTCGTCGCCCGCGTGCGGGCGCTCGTGCGGCGCCAACGCTCTGCGGAGTTGCCGCACCTGACCGCGGCGGACCTCGACGTCAACCTGATTACGCGCAAGGTGGCGCGCGGCGGCCGTCCGATCGAATTGACGGTGCGCGAGTTCGAGCTGCTCGAGTATCTGATGCGGCATCAGGGGCAGGTGGTATCGCGCGAAAGCCTCGCACGCGACGTGTGGAAGGAAACCGCGCGCACCACGCCGCTCGACAACGTCATCGACGTCCACATCGCGCGCCTCCGCCGCAAGGTCGACGCGGATCATCCGACGAAGCTGATTCACACCGTGCGCGGCGTCGGTTTCATGCTGCACGAGGGTGAGCCATGACGCCCTGGTGGCGCTCGCACAACGTGCGCCTCCGCCTGACGCTCCTGTACGTCACGGTGATGCTCGTCGTGCTGGCCGTCTACGCCGCGGTCGTCTTCACGATCGTGCGGCGCAACGCCTCCGCCGCGCTCGATACGCGCATCCGCAGCGACTTCCAGTGGGCGTCGGCGATGGTCGACGAGACGCCCGACGGGGGGATCGCCTGGTCGTACGACGACATCACCGAAGAAGAGAACTTCTGGTTCCAGGTGTGGAGCCCCGAGGGCGAGCTGCTCTTTCAGAACGTCGAGGCGCGGAACAGTCCGCTGCCGGGTAGTCGCGAGCTTGCAGTGACGGCGGACGATGTCGTCGTCGCACTCGCTCATCCGGTGGCGCCGGTTCGCGTGCTGACGCGCCGCGGCCGGATCGGCGACACCCCGGTCGTCATTCAGGTGGCGCGGTCCGAGGCCGCGATGCGCGCCAACATGCGGCAGCTCGCCCTCATTCTCGCGCTCGGACTGCCCCTGGCCGTCGCCATCGCGGGGCTCGGCGGCTACACGCTGGCACGGCGTGCGCTCCTACCGATCGAGCGGATGACCGATCGCGCGCGGACGATTACCGCCGAGAACCTGCACGACCGGCTGCCGGTGCACAACCCCGACGACGAGATGGGACGGCTGGCGACGGTGTTCAACGAGACGCTCGCGCGGCTGGAAGGATCGTTCGAGCAGATGCGCCGGTTCACGGCGGACGTGTCGCACCAGCTGCGGACGCCGCTGACGGCGCTTCGCAGCGTCGGCGAGGTGGGGCTGCGCGAGCACCGCGACGAGGCCGCCTATCGCGGGATCATCGGCAGCATGCTCGAGGAAGCCGATCGGCTGGCGAGCCTCGTCGATCGGCTGCTGATGCTCTCGCGCGCCGAGACGGGGGAGGCGCGCGCCTCGGCCGATATCTTCGATCTCCGGGAGCTCGCCGAGGAGGTGGTGAGCCATCTCGAGGTCCTCGCCGAAGAAAGGCGCCAGTCCCTCGTCTGCGAGGGCGTCGGCGCGGCGCAGGCGTCGGGCGATCGGTTCGCCATCCGCCAGGCGCTCATCAATCTCGTCGACAACGCGATCAAGTTCAGCCCGGTGGGCGGACAGATTCGGATTCGCGCCGCCGAGACGCGAGCCGAGGCGATCGTCGAGGTGATCGACAGCGGGCCCGGCATCGATCCCGCTGCGCGCGAACGCATCTTCGACCGGTTCTACCGGGCGGCCGATACCGAGACGCCGGGCGCCGGCCTCGGGCTATCGATTGCGAAGGGAGCCGTCGAGGTCAATGGCGGCCGGCTCACGCTGACGGCTTCCGGAGCTGGCGGGAGCACGTTCCAGATCGCGCTTCCGCGCGCGAAGGCGGGCCTCAAGCGTGCCGCCGTGTGACAGGTCCGGCGTTAGCCGGACTGCAGCGGCAATCCCGCCGCCTCCCACGCGGTCATTCCGCCGGCCAGCTCGCTGACGTTCGTCCGTCCCGCGCGCTGCAGCAGGCTCGCGGCAATCGACGATCGGTAGCCGCCCGCGCAATGCACCAGGACGGGACGGTCCGCCGGAATCTCGTTGATGCGATCGAGCAGCCGCGTGAGCGGAATGTGGAGGCTCCCCTCGATCCGTTTCTGCGCCCGCTCGCCAGGTGCGCGCACGTCGACCACGACTGGCGCGTCGTTCGCCGCCAGGCGCCGGGCGGCCAGCTCCGCGCTCAGGCGCTCGGTCGAGACGATGCGCGCGGCGGACTGGTCGGCGCTGCGCAGACCGCCGTCCAGATAGCCGATGACGTGGTCGAAGCCGATCCGCCCGAGGCGCAGCGCCGATTCGGTCTCGCCGCCAGGGTCGGCGACGATCACGATCGGCGTCTCGCGCGAGAGGATGGTCCCGGCCCAGGTCGCGTACTGGCCCACCAGCCCGATGTTGATGCTCCCCTCGAGATGGGCGGCCGCGAACTCGGCCGGGTCGCGCGTGTCGAGCACCTGCGCCCCCTTCTTCTGTTCGGCCAGCAGCTCGTCGATCGACAGCGGCCGCAGCTCGCGGGCGAGCGCCTGTTCGAGCGTCGGCCGCTCGCGGCTGTTGAGAACGGCGTCGTAGGTGAAATACGCCGGCGCGTCCGGCTGATCCGCCGTGACAAGGTCGAGAAACGCCGCTTTGCTCATCGGCTGGAGCGCGTAGTTCGAGCGCCGCTGTTCGCCAATCGTCGAGACCGTCTCCTTGCTGATGGCCTTGCCGCAGAGCGACCCGGCGCCGTGGGCCGGATAGACGAGGCTGGAGTCGGGGAGCTTCAGCAGCTTCTCCCGGAGCGACGTGTACAGCAGCGCCCCGAGATCGGCCGCCGACCACCCGAGCGCCGCCCGCAGGTCGGGCCGGCCGACGTCCCCCACGAACAGCGTATCGCCGGTGAGCACCGCCTTCGGCACGGTGGCGCTCTCGGCCAGGTCGTACACCTTCAGGCAGATCGATTCCGGCGTGTGGCCGGGCGTCTCGAGCGCTTCCAGCCGCACCTGGCCGAACTCGACGCGGTCCCCGTCGGCGATCGGCTGAAACGCGTATTCCGCCTTGGCCTCCTTGCCCAGATAGATTCGGGCACCCACCCGGTCGCGCAACTCCAGGTGGCCGGCGATGAAGTCCGCGTGAAAGTGCGTCAGAAAGACGTGAGCGATCCGCAGCCCGCGCTCGGCCGCAAATGCCAGATAGGCATCGACATCGCGCTGCGGGTCGACTACGGCGGCCGTCCGCGTCTGCTCGTCGCCGATCAGGTACGACGCGTGCGCCAGACAATTCAGGTAGAACTGCTTGAGGATCATGGGTCTTGGACGTCGGACGTCGGCTCTTGACGTTTCGCTCTAGGCTACCAGCTACGGCCTACCGGCTACCAGCCAGTAGGTGTAGACTCAACGCGAGTTTTTTCAGGCGGTCCAGCCTATGTCGCTGACACGACGCAACTTCATCAAAGGGGTGATCGCCGGCGGAGCAGTGGCCTCCTCCGGCGCGTACTTGTTCCGGTCCGCCGATTCGCTGCTCGGGCAGACGTCGGCGCCCGGTTCGGTCGAGCGCCTCCTCACGCTGAACGTCAACGGGCAGATGCGCCGCGTCGACGTGATGAAGCAGGAAACGCTCGCGATGACGCTCCGCTACAAGCTGGGGCTCACCGGCACGAAGCTCGGCTGCGATCGGGCCGAGTGCGGCGCGTGCACGGTGCTCATCGACGACGTGCCGCGCTACTCCTGCTCGGTGCTGACGCAGACGGTCCGCAACAGCCGGATCGTGACGATCGAGGGGCTCGAGTCGCCCGGCGGCGTCCTCCATCCCGTGCAGCAGGCTGTCGTCGACGAGCAGGGCTTCCAGTGCGCGTTCTGCCTCCCCGGGTTCGTCATGGCGGCGGTCGGCTTTCTCAGGACGAATCCGAATCCGACGCGCGAGGAGCTGGCGCACGGCATCTCGGGCAACCTGTGCCGCTGCCAGGACTACGACAAGATCCTCACCGCGTTCATGCGCGGTGCGGAGTACATGCGGAGGACCTAGTGGTCAGTTCGGACTGCGGCGGGTTCTGCTTGCAACCAGCCTTCGAGCGTGATCTGCGGGCCGCGACAACGGCGCGGCCCGCCGCGTCATTCGAATAGGAGCGCCTGGAGATGCCCGGCAAATACATCGGCCGCAACTACACGCCTCCCGATCTCGTCGCGAAAGTGACCGGCCGCGCCCGGTACGCGGAGGACTTCCGTGCCGCGGGGATGCTGTTCACCAAGCTCCTGCTCAGCCCGATGCCGCACGCGCGCGTGCGGAGCGTGGACACGAGCGCCGCGGAAGCGATGCCGGGCGTCCGCGCCATTCTCAGAGCGGGGGACCTGCCGGATCTCGGCGGCCAGGAAAAGGCCCTGACCGACGAGCCGCGCTACGCCGGCGAGCCGATCCTCGCGGTCGCCGCCGTCGACGAATTCACCGCCGCCGAAGCCGTGGAGCGGATTCAGGTCGACCTCGAGCCGCTGCCGTTCGTCACCGACGCGCTCGACACGCTGCGCCCCGGCGGCCCGAACCCGCGGCTCGAGGGGAACGTGTGGGGACCGCCGCCGCCGCCCAAAGAAGGCGCGCCTCCGCAGCAGCCGCCGTTCCGGGAGCTGAAGTGGACGACGGACGACTTCGCCGAAGCGGCTGAAGGGCGCCTGCCGATGGGCACGCCGACCGAGGAGTGGGCCTACGGCGATCTCGAGGCGGGGTTCCAGGCCGCCGCGCTCGTGCTCGACGAGACGTTCATCACGCAGTCCACCGGGCATCATCCGATGGAGACGCGCAGCGCGATGGCGTACTGGCAGAACGGCAAGCTCTACATCCACGCCTCGACGCAGAGCGTCTCCATCACGCGCGGCAACATCGCGCGCTGGGTCGGCATCCCGCCCGAGGACGTCATGCTGATTTGCGAGTACACCGGCGGCGGCTTCGGCAGCAAGGGCGGGGGGGCCGTGTCGATGTCGATCCCGGCGCTTCTCTCGAAGAAGGCGAACGCGCCGGTGATGATGCGGATCACGCGGGAGGACGAGAGCTACATCGGCCGGGCCCGCACGAATCTGAGCGGCCGCGTGAAGATCGGTTTTGCCAAGGACGGCCGCATCACCGCGCTCGACCTCTACATCGTCCAGGACACCGGCGCGTACGGGCCGCTCGGCGATCACCGGTCGGCGGGCAATGCCGCCTCGCTCATCTACCAGCCGCCGGCGATGCGCTGGCGCGCGGTCAACGTCGCCACCAACACGCCGCCCCGCTCGCAGCAGCGGTCGCCGGGGCCGATGCAGGCGAACGGGATCATCGAGCCGGTGATCACGAAAGCGGCGAAGCAGCTCGGGATCGACCAGGTCGCGATCCGGCGGATCAACGCGCCGGAAGGGAAGGCGCCGTTCGGACCCGTGCTGCCGAACGGACGGCGGAATCACGTGACGAGCGCGTTCGTGAAGGACGCGCTCGACCGCGGCGCGAAGCTGTTCAACTGGGAAGAGCGGAAGGCACGCGCGGGCAAACGCCAGGGTTCGAAGATTCGCGGCGTCGGCGTGACCGTCGGCCCGCACGGCGCCGGCTCGATCGAGTACGACAGCATCATGACGATCCGGCCTGACGGCCGGCTCTATGTGCAGTCGGGCGTCGGCAATCTCGGCACGCATTCGGTGATCGACCTGGCGCGCGTGGCGGCGGAGATCCTCGACATGCCATGGGAGAAGGTCGAGGTGATCTGGGGCGACACGGGCAAGCATCTGCCGTGGACGTGTCCGTCGGTCGGCAGTCAGACGACCCACGCAATGACGCGGGCCAACCACGCGGGCGCGATGGACGCACGGCGGAAGCTTCAGGAGTTGGCGGCCCTCGAGCTCGGCGGGTCGCCCGGTGACTACGAGGTAGGCGGCGAGCGGGTCTACGAGCGCCGCAACCCGGGGTTGGGGCTGAGTTTCGCCGAGGCGGCGCGCCGTGCCATCCGGCGAGGCGGAAAATTCGACGGCCACGAGCTGCCCGAGGACATCAACCCGATGACGCGCGCGTCGGCCACGGCGCTCGCGGGGCAGGGGCTGATGGGCGTGGCGAAGGACAAGTACGGGCGCGACGGCGTCACGTATTCCTTCGTCATCGGCTTCGCGGAAGTCGAAGTCGAGACGGAGACGGGCGGCGTGCGCGTCGTCGACTTCCTGGGCGTCGGCGACGTCGGCACGGTCGTGAATCCGCGGAGCCTGCTGGCGCAGATCAACGGCGGGTCGTGCCTCGGGATCGCGCACGCGCTGTTCCAGAAGTCGGTGGTCGATCCGCGCTACGGCGTGTCGCTGACGGATCGGTTCCACTACAGCAAGCCGCTGTCGATTCTCGACATCCCGGCGGTCATGCAGGCCGACGCGCTCGACATGGCCGATCCGGATACGCCGGTCGGTGCGCGCGGCGTCGGCGAGCCGCCGGTCGGGGCCGCCTACGGCGCGGTGATGAGCGCGATTCAGGACGCGGTCGGCGAAGACGTGTTCCGGCGGGCGCCGGTAACGGCCGACATCATCCTGATGTCGCTCGAGCACGGGCGGCGGATGCACGAGCCGTTGCGGATGCATGTCTAGTAGGCTCGATGGAGGCGCGGGGCGCGAGCCCCGCCGGAGAGGGAGGTCATGGCCGTAATCCGCGACGTGATGCCGGCGTTCGAGCTGTTCCAGCCGACTTCCATCGAGGATGCGCAGGCAGTGCTGAACCGGTACGGCGCCGAGGCGTGGGTGCTGGCCGGCGGCCTCGACAGCCTCGACTGGCTGAAGGATCGCATCAAGCGGCCCCAGGCCGTCGTCGATCTCGGCGGCATCGCGGCGCTGAGAGGCATTCGCGAGCGCGAGGGCGGCCTCGAGATTGGCGCGATGACGACGCTGACCGAGGTGGTGCGCCATCCGGTCATTCGCGAGCGTTACTCGATTCTGCTCGAAGCAGCCGAAGCGGCGGCCTCGCCCCAGATCCGCAATCAGGGGACGGTCGGCGGCAACGTCTCGCAGGACACGCGCTGCTGGTACTACCGCGCCGGCTGGCCGTGCTATCGCGCGGGCGGCAACATCTGCTACGCGGACACGCCTGAGGCGATCAACCGCGAGCACGCGATTCTCGGCGCCGACCGCTGCGTGGCGGTCAACCCGTCGGACACGGCCCCGGCGCTCATCGTGCTCGACGCGCAGATGGTCGTGCGCACCGCCGCCGGCGACGAGCGCATCGTGAACGCGGAGGACTACTTCGTCGGACCCGCCATCGACATCACGCGGATGACGATTCTCGAGCCGGGCGATCTCCTCACGGCGATCCGTCTGCCCGCGACGTGGGCCGCCGCGCAGTTCTACTTCGAGAAGGTCCGCGATCGGCAGGTGTGGGACTTCGCGCTCGTCAGCGTCGCCTCGGCCATGCAGACGACGGGAAGCACGATCGACCGGATTCGGATCGCCGTCAACGGCGTGGCCGCGCGGCCGCTCCGCCTGTTGGCGGTCGAGGCGATCGTGCAGGGGCGCCCGCGCAACGAATCGACCGCGGTGGTGGCGGCCAATCTCGCGATCGACGGGGCGCAGCCGCTTCGCTTCAACGCGTACAAAGTGCCGCTCATGCGCAACCTCGTGAAGCGCGCCATTCGCGGCGTCGAGGCGACGACATGGACATCCTGACCTGGGGCCGGAACCCTTGGGACCAGCCGATCCTCACGCATATCTCGTGGGATCTGCTGTGGGCGTCGCTCTTCGCGGGCCTGGCGTTCCTCGTCGCGCACGCCAGCTACATGGTGTTTTCGGCGCACCGCAAGCGCCATGCGGCCGAAACCGACGCGATGGAAGCGGCGCGCGGAGACCTGCCCGAGCGGATTCGGCGGCACTCGCTCGCCGCCCGTCTCTTCCACTGGGTCATGGCGGCCGCGATGTTCGTCCTGTTGTTCACCGCATTCCTGCCGATCGCGGGGATCCGGTTCCCCTGGGTGATGTGGCACTGGATGGCTGGCCTGGTGCTGACCGGATCGATCCTCTTCCACGTCCTGCACGCGACCGTCTGGCTCGACTTCTGGTCGATCTGGGTCGGCCCGCGCGATCTGCCGGAGCTGAAGGCCGAGGTCCTGCGCGAGCTCGGACACGAGGTGCCGGGGCCGCGGCCGGGCAAGTATCCGCTCGGCAATCGGCTCTATCACCTCGCCATCGTCGTCGTGGCGCTCGCCGTCGTCGTCAGCGGGCTGTTCATGATGGTCCGCATCCGCACGCCGTTCTTCACGCGCAACCCGTATCTCTTCGGCGATTCGACCTGGGGCCTGACATACGTGACGCACGGTCTCGCCGGCGTCGCCCTGGTCGGTCTCGTCATCGCGCACGTGTACTTCGCCGTACGGCCGGAGAAGTGGTGGATCACCAAGTCGATGATCTTCGGCTGGATCACGCGGCGGCAGTACCTCGAGCACCACGACCCCGATCGCTGGGCGATCTCGCCCGCGTCGCACGAGCGTACGTAGCGTGCGCGACGAGTTTCAGCGTCGGGTCGACGCCATCGAAGAAGCCTACGAGTTCATGCTCGCGTACGCGGCGCAGGGCGCCGCGGGCGACAGCGGCGCGGGCAGCCAGATCCGCGACTTCCTGGCGCGCGCCGCCGGGGCGCTGGCGGATCTTGGCGGCGTGTTGACGACGATCGTCGAGCGCGAGCGGCTCGACCCCGCGGATCGCTACCGCGCCTTTGCCGCCGTCGTCGACCGCGATGCGCGCGACGCGCTGGCGGCGGTCGAGCTCGTGCTCGCGCAGCCCTCGATCAGCTCGCAGATCGTCGACAACCTGAACGCATCGATTCATGTCCGCGCGCTGCTTACCGATCTGTTTCTGATTGACGAGATCCTGAAGGTCCGGCTGAAGCCGGACACGACCTACGTCGAGTAGTTCTGTAGGGGGCGTGGCGTCCGGCTCTCAGCCGGACCGACCACGCGCCCGGCGATTGGCGATCGCCGCCCGATACGCGCCGTGCAGCGTCTCCGCGGCACGGTCCCACGAGAATTCGCGCGCGCGCGCGAGCGCACGCGTCGCAGCCGTCGTCGCGAACGGCTCGTCCGTGAGCATCCGCTCGAGCGCCGCCGACAGGCCTTCCACATCGTCGGGATCGACGAGGAGCCCCGCGTCGCCGAGGACTTCCGGCAGCGCGCCGCGGCTGGCCGCGACGACGGGGATGCCGGCCGACATCGCTTCGAGGACGGGAATGCCGAATCCTTCGTCGCGCGACGGCAGGACGAGCAGCCGTGCGCCCGCGTACAGCGCTTCGCGATCTTCGACATAGCCGAGATGGCGAACGCGCCGGGCCAGCGGCGGCCGCGCCAGCCGTTCGAGCCAGCCGGCGGCGTCCGGCGTCGACTTGCCGGCGAGCACCAGCGTCGGCGCGTGTGCGTGCCGCGCGAGGAGCCGGGTGTAGGCCTCGAGCAGCGTTCCGACGTTCTTCCGCGCCTCGAGCGTGCCGACGAAGAGAACGTATCCGTCGCGCGGCAGGTGGGGCTCCCGGCCGAGCGTGCGCCATTCTGGCGGACCCGGCGAGCAGACGTGCAGGCGCGCGGCGGGGATGCCGAAGGTCCGCTCGACGAGCGACGCCGTGTAGCGCGAGTTGACGACGATCGCGTCGGCGCGCCGCGCGTGCGCCTCCGCGAGCGCCGGGTAGTCGCGCCGGATCTCGGCGCGTGCGGCGTCTGGCGCCGTCAGGAAGAACAGATCGTGAATCGTGACGATCTGCGCCGCACGGCGCGTCGGAATGAGCAGCGGATGCGCCGCATGTACCACGTCAGCCGCGATCCCCATCATCTCGACCGGCGGCCACTCGGCGCGGTGCCACAGGTAGTTGAGCAGTCGCACCGGGATTCGGCGGTCGATGACCCGCGCGGAAAGCTCGGAGGCCAGGTCGGCCGCGGGCCGATCCTTCCACGAGCTGGTAAAGACGGCGACGTCGGCGCCGCGGCTGCCGTGTCGGGCCGCGTACGCGCGCGCGAGGTTGTGCATGTACTCGCCGACGCCCGTGCGTTCCCGCAGCGCAGGCCGATAGTCGATGAGGACGCGCAATCCGTCGAGAGTATCAGTAGATAGGGTGCCAGGTGACGAAGAAGCAGATCAGCAGGGTGCGGAAGACGAGCGAGACGATCACGATCGCCTCGTGCGCCCGCTGCGTGGTCATGCTGCCGGCGAGCATGAAGGCCGGAAAGAGCACGGAGGCGTACCGGCCAAGCCCCTCGAGCGTGTTGCTGCTCAGCGGTACGAGCAGGCTCACGAGCACGTATGCGCCCATGGCCGCGCCGAGCCGCCTGCAGACGAGCGGCGTGAGCGCCAGAAAAATGAGCGCAGGGACGCCGTGCAGGACCTCGAAAGGCACGATGTCCGACGTGAAGAAGAACCCGTAGGGTCCGTACTCGAATACCCCCGAGATCAGCCGCAACAACTGTTCCCATGGCCAGTGGCCGAGCGAATAGCCCCAGTGCGCCTGGGCCGACAGCCATGCGAACGGGTCGCCTGTCAGCCTATACGCGTACGCGCAGAAGCCGGCGAGCGCGACCGGAATCGGCACGAGCGTGACCCACCGCGACGCGAGCACGCGCACGTCCGGCCGATCTCGCAGTGCGAGCAGCGCGAGCGGAATGCCAATCAGCATGCCGTTCGGCCGCGTCAGCGTCGCCAGCGCGCCCCAGAGTCCCGCCTGCCACCAGCGGCCGCCGTACGCACGGCTGACGGCCAGGACGCTGGTGAGCAGGAACACCGATTCGGCATAGACGCGCGCCAGGAACAGCGACCAGGGAAAGACGGCGATGTACAGGACCGTACGCCGCGCGGCCTCGCGGCTGCCGAAGAGCCGCTCCGTGAACCGGTGAATGGCCACGAGCGCCAGGAGATACGCAACCAGCGCGACCGCGATTCCGGCGATCCACGTCGCGGCCGCGCTGCCGCCAAAGGGCGCCGCGGCGGCGCGCATGAGCATCGGATAGAGCGGAAAGAACGCGATGCTGCTCTGACCGTCGGTGCGGAAGTAGTAGCCCCGCGTGGCGATGTCCCAGTACCACCCCGAGTCCCACGCGACGAAAATCTCGACGAACTTCTCGTTCGAGAAGGGGAGCGTGAAGCCGCGCGGCATCGCCGGGTCGAAGACGATGTTGGCAAGGAACCCGGCGGAGATCGTGGCGGCCCGGACCGTGACGACGGCAAACAGCGTATCGGTGACCGCGGTCGGCACCCGCGTCCATGCGGCCTGGACGACATCCGTCGCGCGCATTGCCGCACGCCCGATGCCGTCGACGAGCCACGAGCGTCCGCCGACCGCGAGGCGCAGCGGAATCAGCATGAGCAGCGCGAACACCGGCTTGGCGGGCTCGTGCAGGCGCAGGATCCAGAGGTCGAACCCGCCGGTGCTGAGAATCAGCGCGAGGGCGACGCCATAAACGACCAGAAGCAGATCGATGACCGGGAGCGCCAGTCGGCCGCCCAGCCGCGCCGCCGCGACGGCAACCTCTGCCATGGGGGACACGAATCATACGGTCCCGCCCCGGGCCGGGATATCCAGTACAGACCCTACACGGCTGCTACCGAATCTGGTCCGCGAGCAGCGCGACCGTCAGCGCGTAGTAGTGGGCGCAGTTGTAGCGAAGGATGGCGTCGTAATTCTCGTAGACGAGAAAGCTGCGCATGTCGGTCTCGACGAGGCCCGCCTTCACATCGCTCGCCGGGAGCGCCTGGCCGTCGGCGCGACGCACGCCGAGCCGATGCCACTCGTCGAGCGGGATGCGCTCGGTCATGTTGCGCATCGCGTAGCACCCTTCCGTCCGGCGCGTCGTGTCCTGCGCGATACGCTCACGCACGTCGGGCGTGACGCGCACCTCCCGTCCCCACGTGAACTCGTCGTCCCAGCCCCATTCCTTGAGGTAGTTGGCGATGGAGGCGAGCGCGTCGGGCGTCGAGCGCCAGATGTCGCGCCGACCGTCGCCGTCGAAGTCCTCCGCGAACTTCAGGTAGCTCGACGGCATGAACTGTGGATGCCCCATCGCGCCTGCCCACGACCCGGTCATGCTCTTCGCGTCGATGTGGCCGCGCGAGACGATCGTGAGCGCGTCGAAGAGCTCCCCGCGAAAGAAATCGGCCCGCCGCGGCTCCCACGCGAGCGTCGCCAGCGCCTGGAAGACGGGCGTGCTGCCGGTCACGCGTCCGTAGCGCGTCTCGATGCCCCAGATCGCCACGATGAACCGCCGCTGCACGTCGTACTCCTCCTCGATCCGATCGAGCAGGCGGCGATGCGCGCGGGCGAGCTCGCGTCCTCGCCGGACGAACGGCGCGGTCACGCGCGTCCGGTAATAGCGTTCGAAGCCGACGACGAGCTCGGCCTGCGACCGGTCGTTCTTGATCACGCGCGGGAGCGGCTCCAACCGCGCGAGCGTCTGATCGATGAGCTCCTGGTCGTAGCCGCGCGCCCGCGCCTCGCCGATCAGCTCTTCCAGCCATTCGTCGAAGGGAGGCGGCTCGGACCGCGGCTCCTGTGCGGCGATCGTCACGCCGACGATGGCAAGGATGAGCAGGGCAGATCGTGCGGCCGCCACGCTTGCATTTTACGCGCCGCTCCGTTGTAATTCATCACGCAGGAGAGGCCTGATGCCCTATACCTTGAACGTCAACGGACGGTCGACGACGGTCGACGTTCCCGCGGATATGCCCCTGCTGTGGGTGCTCCGCGATGTGCTCCATCTCAAGGGAACGAAATTCGGATGCGGCATCGGCCAGTGCGGCGCCTGCACCGTGCAGATCCGCGGACGTGCGGTGCGCGCCTGCCAGACGCCGGTCTCGGCCGCGGCCGGCGCGCCGATCACGACCATTGAAGGGCTCTCGGCCGATGGCACGCATCCGCTGCAGATCGTTTGGCAGGAGATCGACGTGCCGCAGTGCGGCTACTGCCAGGCCGGTCAGATCATGTCGGCCGCGGCGTTGCTGTCGACGACCCCGCGCCCGAGCAACGACGACATCGACCGGGCGATGAACGGCAATCTGTGCCGGTGCGGGACGTATCTGCGCATCCGTGAGGCCATCCACAAGGCAGCCACGATGATGACCGCGCGCCCGGCGCAGACCGCGCGCGCCAACGACTGAAGGAGGAGCCATGCAGACGACACTCGTCGACCGACGCTCCTTCCTGAAGATCTCGGCGCTGGCCGGCGGCGGCATGATGGCCGCCGCGTACCTGGATCCGCTGTCGCGCGTGCTGGCGCAGGGCCCGCAGGCGCCGCCCGTGGCCTTCGTGCCGACCGCCTTCGTCAAGGTCACGCCAGACAACATCGTCACGATCATCGCGAAGAACCCCGAGATCGGGCAGGGCGTGAAGACGTCGCTGCCGATGCTCATCGCCGAGGAGCTCGAAGTCGACTGGGCGACCCTGCGCATCGAGCAGGCCGATCTCGATCAGTCGAAGTACGGGCAGCAGAACGCCGGCGGGAGCACGGCGACCCCCAATAACTACGATCCGCTGCGCCGCGTCGGCGCCGCGGTGCGGCAGACGTTCGTCGCGGCGGCCGCGCAGACGTGGAGCGTGCCGGCGTCGGAGTGCCACGCGAAGTCGGGCGCCGTGCATCACCGGCCGAGCGGACGCTCCCTCACGTACGGACAGCTCGCGTCGACGGCTGCGACGGTGACCCCGCCGGACATGGCGACGGTGCCGCTCAAGCCCGCGTCGACCTTCAGCATCATCGGCAAAGCGACCGGCGGCGTCGACAATCGCGCGATTGTGACCGGGAAGCCGACCTTCGGCATCGACTTCACGCTGCCGGGCATGCTGTTCGCGGTCTACGAGAAGTCGCCGGTCTACGGCGCCACGGTGGCGGGCGCCAATCTCGACGAGATCCGGAAGCTGCCCGGCGTACGACACGCGTTCGTCGTCGCGGGCACGACCGATACGCGCGGGCTGATGCCCGGCGTGGCGATCGTGGCCGACAGCTGGTGGCAGGCGCAGAGCGCGCGGCGCCGGCTGCGCGTCACCTGGAACGATCATCCGACCGCGCAGCAGAGCAGCGAGGGGTTCGCGCGGCAGGCGCAAGTTCTCAGCAAGCAGAAGCCGGGCTTCCCGCTGCGCGTCGATGGCAACGTCGACCAGGCGCTGCAGAGCGCGGCGAAGGTCGTCGAGGCCGCGTACGCGTATCCGTTCATCGCACACGCGCCGCTCGAGCCGCAGAACTGCACGGCGCACTATCACGATGGGATCATGGAAATCTGGGCGCCGACGCAGACGCCGCAGGCGGGACGCCAGCTCGTTTCGAGCGCGCTGAACATCCCCGCCGACAGGATCACGGTCCACCTGCAGCGCGCCGGCGGCGGGTTCGGCCGTCGGCTGACGAACGACTACATGGGCGAGGCCGCCGCGATCGCGAAGGAGATCGGCGTGCCCGTGAAGGTGCTGTGGACGCGCGAAGACGACATGCAGCACGACCACTATCGCCCGGGCGGGTTCCACTTCCTCACCGCGGGGCTCGACGGCTCGGGCCGCCTCATCGCGTGGCGCAACCACTTCGTGAGCTACGGCGACAATAGCCGCGGCGTGCAGGGGTTCTCGAACTCGGCCAACATCAACGGCGTCGAGTTCCCGGCCCGCTTCGTTCCGAACTTCGACTTCCAGGCGACGCTGATGCCGCTCGGCGTGCCGACCGGGGCGCTGCGCGCGCCGCGCAGCAACGCGTTCTCCTGGGTCTTCCAGTCGTTCCTCGACGAGCTGGCGCAGGCCGCGGGGAAGGATCCGCTGCAGTTCCGTCTCGATCTGCTGTCGGGTCCGGGGATGCCCGAGCCGGCGGAAGGTGCTGACGGGTTCAGTGCGGCTCGCATGCACGGCGTGCTCGAGCTCGTGCGCGAGAAGTCAGGTTGGGGTACGCGCAGGCTGCCGCAGGGGCGCGCGATGGGCGTCGCGTTCCAGTACAGCCACCGCGGCTACTTCGCGCACGTGGCGGATGTGAGCGTCGATGCGAGCAACCGCGTCCGCGTGCACAAGGTGTGGGTCGGTGGCGACATCGGCAGTCAGATCGTCAACCCGAGCGCGGCGATCAACCAGGCGCAGGGCGCGGTGATCGAAGGCATGAGCCACATCATGCACTGGGAGATCACCTACGTCGGCGGCCGGGCGGTGCAGGGGAACTTCGACGTCTATCAGCCGACGCGGCTGATTCAGGCGCCGCCGGAGATCGAGGTCCATTTCCTGAAGACCGACAATCCGCCGACGGGCCTCGGCGAACCGGCGCTGCCACCCACGGTTGGCGCGATTGCCAACGCGATTGCCGCCGCGACCGGTCGGCGGATTCGGACGCTGCCGCTCGCCAAGAGCGGCTTTCGCTGGGCTTAGGCAATCCCAAATCCCAACACCCCAAATCCCAATCACGCTCTTACCCTCGACGATTGGGATTTGGGATTTGGCGTTTTGGGATTTGACATGTCCACTCCACATTTCCAAGGACTCTCGGTCCTCGTGTTGGAGAGCCGCCGCAGCCGTGAGATGGCGGCGCTCGTCACGACCTATGGCGGCCGGCCGGTGGCGGCACCGGCGCTCCGCGAAGTGCCGCTCGAGGCCAATCCCGACGCGCTCGCCTTTGCCGATGCCCTCCTCCGCGGCGACTGCGACATCGTCATTCTGCTGACCGGCGTCGGCACGCGCGCCCTCCTCGAGGTCGCCTCGGCGAAGCATCCGCGCGAGGCGTTCGTCGCCGCGCTGGCCAGGACGAACGTCGTCGCCCGCGGTCCCAAGCCGCTTGCGGTGTTGCGCGAGCTGAACGTGCCCGTGTGGGCCACCGTGCCCGAGCCCAACACATGGCGCGAGCTGCTCGCGGCGATTGACGCCACCGGCGAATCGCTCGACGGCCGCCGCGTCGCCGTGCAGGAGTACGGCAAGGCCAACGAGGAGCTGTTGCACGGGCTCGAGGCGCGCGGCGCACGCGTCACGCGCGTGCCGGTCTATCGCTGGGCGCTGCCGGAGGACGTCGGGCCGCTGCGCGCGGCCGTCGGCGGGATCGTCCGCGGGGAGCTCGACGTCGCGATCTTCACCACGAGCGTGCAGGTCGTGCACCTGATGGAGGTCGCCGCCTCACTCGGGCAGGCCGACGCCGTTCGCGACGGGCTGCGGCGGATGGTCGTCGCCTCGATCGGACCGACGACGACCGAGGAGCTGACGAACCAGGGAATCGCCGCGGATCTGGAGGCGTCGCATCCGAAGATGGGATTCCTCGTCCGCGAGGCGGCCGACCGCAGCCCCGCTCTGCTACGACAGAAGCGGAATGCGGAGCGTCCGGCTTAGCCGGACTTTACCGTGACCAGCCCACTCCGATCGATCCAATCACAATTGATCTCTCATCACCGTTGAAGACCCTGGTGGCCTCGCCGAGCGTCTGATACTCGACGCCGCCGTGGACGTTCCAGACGCCGAGCGCGGTGCGCCCCCCCAGCGGAACCGTAACGAGGCTCGACGCGCTGAAGTAGCCGAAGCGGCGATCGCTGCCGGCCAGCTCGTAGTAGCCGCCGACGCTCAGACCGAGTTTCATCGGAAACGCGACGCTGATTCGCCTTCGCGAGTATTCCGGCGTCGCGCCGACTTCCAAGTACTTTCCAGCCTCGAAACCACCGTCCACCTGTCCGATTCCCGGCGACGTATCGAGCTCGAATGCGACCAGCGCGTACGGCCTGACCGCCGCGCGACCAAGCGCCGCGCGGTCGTCCACTGCTACCTTGACCGCCGCCTCCTTCACGGTGGTGAACATGTCGTTCGGGCTCGTGTACGCCCTATACGTCGTCCCGACCGTCACGCCGCCGGCCAACCCGACATCCAACGTGGTGTGGATATCTGACTGGTACCAGCGTTCGCCACTGGGCCCGTCCGTCCCTGCGATGCCCGTGTGCAGACTGTTCCAGGTGCCGGCGCCGACGCGGAGCGCCTTGAGACCTCCGCTCCCTTCATATACGCGGAGGCCGAGGGTGACATACGGCCACATGACGACGCCGGTATCGTCCTGCCGGACGCCGCGAAAACTGTACGCATTCAGGAACTCGATGCCTCCGGCGACGGCGACGCGGCCCGCCGGCGGGGCCGATTCCTGCGCGGATATAGGTACCGCTGTGGCGGTGAGGATCGCCAGGACACCCAACCCTGGCGTGACGAGTCGCGCTGCGCGATGCCTCGACGTCATGGCTATCTCCTCCACTGGGCAAGGAACCCATGCGTCCGACCGCCGGGATCCACATAGAAGCCGACCATGTCGCCGTGCGCGTTGACGCCCACGACGCGCGTCGCGGTCGCCCCGGGCACGTCGATCCGGCCAAACGTCCGTCCGTCGTACTGGAAGCCGTGAAACGCTCCGGCGGCGTCGCGATAGATGCCGACGATGAGACCGGCTGCGTTCACATCCCACGCTGCCGTAAACGTGCTTCCGGGAACCTCCAGCGGTGAAAACGCGCCTCGCCGGACGATGTAGCCTTTCGTACGGCCGTCTATCAGGTCGGTGAAGAAGCCGACGATCGTCTGACCGTCGGGCGTGGCGCCATTGTTCTGCGTCGTCGGCTCGGGCAGCGCGTCGAAACCGCGTCGCGACCAGAGGGAGCCGTGCATCGTCATCATCGTGTCCGTGTCGTGATAGCAGCCGAGGATGGTGCCGTCAGGGAGAATGCGGGTTGCGACGGTGTTCTGATGGCCCGGATAATCGACCTTGAAGAATCCGCCGCGTCTTGTCATCAGGAATCCGTGGTTCGGTACGCCGCCGGATTCAGGTAGTGCCCCGTCAAGTGGTGGAAATTAGTCGAGCAGTTTCCGCAAGTTCACCACGGCGTGGACGCTGACGCGGCCGTGGACGGCAAAGAGCGCCGCCCACCGCCGCTT
>Ga0209172_10000667_pt1 | contig 90054 bp, 84 predicted proteins | sample LarsenN4metaG_FD_184113 | JGI IMG/M metagenome (GOLD analysis project Ga0209172, IMG submission 184113) | Hot spring sediment bacterial and archeal communities from British Columbia, Canada, to study Microbial Dark Matter (Phase II) - Larsen... ... | reverse complement strand
AGTCGTGAAAAAACCTGTATCAAAATTTCGTTCTAAAAAACCGCAACACAGAGGGACTGGACAACGAGTAGAAGCTCCGAAATTTCATATCACTAATCAGCTTTCTAGCCTTAACTGAACCGTATTGGTTGTTAATTCACAAAAATTTAGATCATTCAGGAATTCAACCCACAAACAACAGAAAGGGGATCTAGATTAGACAACTAGATCCCCTTTCTGTATACCAGGATTGGAATTTTTTCTTCACATCAAGCGCACTGACAACAGATAACAGTATCAAAAGGTAAAACCCTCTTTTCTCCTGTCACCTGTAAACTGTCACCTGTAACTTTAATAAGCCAATGTTTCTAAAGTTTCCCTTAAATATCGCTGCACCTGCTGTTCTAGACGCATTTCTTGCAGTTTAGTGTAGCTTTCTAGTTGCCAACGTTGGAAACCAGAACTAGCTGCGATCGCGTATTGGAGATTTTGCCAAATTTCTGGATCACTATAAGCTGTTATTTTAGCCATATTCCCTCATTCCTCAGTTTCAACTTTGACAGTCAACTGGGGCAAGATTTTATTAACCCGCACCCCTAAAATTGTGAAATCTTGGTTAATCTTCTCTAAAGGTAACGGTTCTATCGCAGCAAATTCTGTGTCATTTGTCACCAAAACTCTGGCGACACTGACTGGAATCTGAAGAAATAAATTACTAGCTAAAAAGGTTAAGCCAGCCATTAACAATGCCAAACTCCGCCATTGGGGTAAAAAACTAGCTACATCCACCACCAGCGGCGTTGCTTGATATAGCTGCCATAACATCACAATCGATATCATTGCTGCCAGGAGTGCCAGCACCCGATTTAACTTTGTATTAATTAAACAGAGAATTTTTCTTTGCTGCTCAGTCAGATTTTCTGGCTTGAGAGCTACACCCAAAATAGCGAATATATAAAAAGGTCGGCGTAATTGCATCCATAACAGGGGAATCACACCAACTACTGCTACTAGCAACAGCTCGATCCATATGGGCAGTAACGGCTTACCTACGGATAAAAACAATAAACATAGCAGCAAAAAAATGGGCAGTATCGCCAAGCCAGCAATATGAATCCACAAAATTGGTTCAGAACGAAATGAGCGCATAGTTACAGTCCAGGGTTTTGATTAGAGGCAGGGGGCGGGGAGCAGAGAGAAGTCAGAGCGGAGGTTTCCTCCGCTCTGAACTTCGGAGGGACAGGGAGAATACTTCCCCGTTTCTCCCTGCTCTCTGCCCCTTTTCCTCTTCCTTGACTCAGCACTATCTTGTTAATGTCAGAGTACGGCGTTTAGTTACCATCTGGTACGCGTCGATGATGTCACCTTCAGCCCAGTCATGGAACTTATCCATACCTACACCGCATTCATACCCGGCATTGACTTCCCGCGCGTCTTCTTTCATCCGCTTGAGGGAATCTAGTACGCCTTCGTAGATGACTTTACCGCCGCGACGTATCCGCACTTTGCAGTTACGGATGAGTTTGCCAGACTGCACATAGCAACCTGCGACAGCACCACGACCGACTGGGAAGACAGCACGGACTTCGGTTTGACCGAGGGATTCTTCTACCAATTCTGGTTCTAACAGACCTTCTACAGCCCCTTGGATATCTTCCATGAGTTTGTAGATGATGTTGTATTCCCGAACATCTACACCAGCTTCATCAGCAGCTTGTCTTGCGCCACTGGCGTAAGTAGTGTTAAAGCCAATGATGACTGCACCACTTGCTGCGGCTAGGTCAATGTCAGTTTGGGTGATTTCTCCGGCTGTAGCCAATAGCATCCGAATTTGAACTTCGTTTTGGGGAATTTGTTTGAGCATTCCCACAATGGCTTCCACTGATCCCTGTACGTCAGCCTTGAGGATAAGGTTGAGTTCTTTCAACTCGCCTTCTTGGGCTTGTGCGGATAGGGTAGTAAGGGTGACACGTCCTTGTAGTAGACGAGATAAGCGTTGTTTGTCGGCACGATCTGAGGCGATCGCTCTGGCTTCTTTTTCGTTCTCGAAGACATCGAATTCGTCTCCAGCGGCAGGGACATCACTTAAACCCAATACCTCTACAGCAAAGGATGGGGAAGCTATATCTACGCGTCTACCGCGATCATCAACCATTGCCCGGACTTTACCAAAGGCTGAACCAGCGACCAGCATATCTCCTACACGGAGAGTACCATTTTGAATCAGCAGGGTAGCAACTGCGCCTTTAGCTTTGTCTAAGTGCGCTTCAATTACAGTTCCCTTGGCGGCGCGATCTGGGTTGGCGGATAGTTCTCCGACTTCTGCAACCAACAGGATCATCTCTAGAAGAGTATCCAGGTTTTCACCCTTGATAGCACTTACAGGTACCATAATGGTTTCACCACCCCATTCTTCTGGAGTGAGACCATACTGGGTCAGTTCTTGTTTGACGCGATCGGGTTGCGCTCCTTCTTTGTCAATTTTGTTGATAGCTACAACAATGGGTACTTCTGCCGCTTGAGCATGACTAATCGCTTCCACGGTTTGGGGACGTACACCGTCATCCGCAGCCACTACTAAGATTGCTATGTCTGTTACCCTTGCACCCCGCGCCCGCATTGCGGTGAAGGCTTCGTGACCAGGGGTATCTAAGAAGACGATCTGCTGTTTCTTGCCCTCATGTTCAATATCTACGTGGTACGCGCCAATGTGCTGGGTGATCCCACCAGCTTCGCCAGCTGCCACTTTAGTTTTGCGAATTGAATCGAGTAGGGTTGTTTTACCGTGGTCTACGTGACCCATAATTGTCACAACTGGTGGACGACGGATGAGATGTTCTAGATCACCCACGTCAATCATTTCTGTGACTTTACGGGCTTCTGCTTCTGGTTCGGCAGTTTCGATTTCTACTTCTAGTTCTTTACTGACTAAGGTTATGGTCGGAATGTCTAGATTTTGGGTGATACTGACCGCCATACCTTTCATAAACAGGATTTTGACTATCTCTGTGTCAGCCACTACTAACGCGTCAGCTAGTTCTTGTACCGTCATCGGCCCTGTAACTACGACTTTGCTCGGACGTTCACGTTTAACCTCAACTTCTTGTTGACGGCGATTTTGGTCACGAGAGCCGAACTTTTTAGTTCTGGTAGTTGGGACACTGCCTACACCTGTGCTAGATAACTGTGTAGCTCTAGCTGCTTTGGGTTTGGGAGGACGAGCGATCGAAAGACTGACCTGAACTGTGGCTGGTATTTCCAGTTTGTCATCATCCAGAAAATCATCATCTTCAAAATCATCTTCCAGGATGGGCTTGACGCGTTTACCTTTAACAGCCGCCTTACCGGATTTTTCTTTGATTTCGTCAATGATCTCTTCTTCTTGCCACTTCTTGCCACCTTTAGCCAATCGAGGCGGTGTGGGGCGTTTTAAGTCCAGCAAATCGGGTGCAGGTCTATCTTCAGAAGTTTCCATGCGACCTGATACCCCTGCCATTTGCTTGGGCGGTGTTGCCACTGGCATTGGTGCTGCCGCTTCGACTGGACGCGCTGGTCTAGGACGTTGCCCTTCACCTACTGGCGCGTTTGGTCGATTACCACGAGGTTCTGGTTTAGCAGGCGACGGAGCGGAGCGTGACTGTTTCGGGCCAGGAGCCTGAGATGCCTCTGTTTGTGTAGGTTTAGAGACTTTTGGCCTGGGTTGATCGCGATCGTCTTCCGCTCGTCGTGGGCGTTCACGTTTGAGGATCGGTTTTTCTGATGCGCTTACTTGTTCAAGTGCATCTGACTTTTCTGCTACAGGTCTAGCTGGCGGTGCTGTTAGTTGTGGTTTTTGAGGTTTTTCCGGTTTGGGTCTGGATGGAACTACTTTTTCTGGCTTCTCAGCTGCGATTTGTTCAGGAGCCTGTGTTTTATGTGCTGGCTCTGTGAGTGGGGCTGCTGGTACTTGAGCGTTTTCAGATTGGTTCCGGGGAACAGGTCGAGTGGGAGCCGTCGGCTTCATGGGTGAGACTTGTGTAGCAAAGGGCTTTGGTGGTGCGGGAGAGTTCACTTCAGATGGAGCAATTTGATAATTGCTAGTTACTGACGCTTCGGGAGCATTAGAAGTATGATTTTTCAATATTTTGGGTTTGCGAATTTCCAAAATTTGTTGTTTGTGAGGTTGGGCAGGATGATTGCGCGCTCCTGCGGGTGATGAATTGGGTTTATGACCGGATGTACTGAATTCTTTTTTGGGCGTTCCGTTCGTAGCTGCTAGTTTTTCAGCCGCTGCCCTAATGTTTTCTGCCTCTGTTTCTGAAATTGTACTGCTATGGCTTTTGACTGCGATGCTGAGCTGGTCGCAAATTGCTAATAGCTCTTTATTATCCAAATTCAATTCCTTTGATAATTCGTAGATTCTAACTTTGCCGTTGTTCATCCACTCTTCCCCTTTAATTTACAGTTTTTTTGCGGATGGTTGCCTGGGAGTGTGACATCTCCATCCTTTGATTACTGTTTTTCGGTTGCTCTTGGTTTGTTTGCCAGTGCCTCCAATCAGGAAAGAGAGATGTGTCGGTTTAATTTTGGCATCTCCACCGGTTAGAGTGATTAACGCAAGACCATAAATTTTTCCTAAAGAAAATGTATTTATAGTTGCTGATGATGCCGAATTGCGCCTTGACGCTACCAGGTTGCCATTCGGTAGTTTTTTGTTTTGCTGGTTTTGAGTCTTCCACAACACATTAAATAAAATTTGTTGGGAGTTCTGCTTTGCTCTTCTTTAAATTTGGGAGAGCCGTTTGCTAACTACACCCATTTACTATTTTGGCACTAAGCCCAACAATTGCAGAGGGTTATGTAATCGCGCGCATGTTTGGGCTTTTGGCATAATTCCCTGGGGATTACCGCCTACAGAGCAATTCAGACCTAAATTTGTTTTTGGGGATTGTTTAGGGCTAGATGTTGCCACAATGTTTGGTACAGTGTTTCTGGTACTGATGCACGTAGCGATCGCCCTAGCTTATTTTTTTTTTGAGCCGCTTGCAAACAGCTCTGTTGTGGGCATATATAAGCTGAACGCCCCATGCCCTCATTTAATTGTACATTCCCCGAAGGAAAGACACGGACAATCCGCCAAAAGTCTTCTTTTAAGCCTACTTTACGACAGCTAACACAACGCCGATAATTGGGTGTCATCGGGATTCTGAAAATTTAACCGAAATGTTGTTGGTAGTAGTTAAAATTGGTTTGACTAATCTTTATTCATACAAAGTTGCCTGATTTATAAGTAATCATTAAGACTTGTACTGAAGTCAATCCTACCAGAACTTCATTTCAGGTGGTAAATCATTCTTCATCGTTGGTGTCAAACGCTTCATCTTCTAAATCTTCTAGTTCTTCTATTTGGTTTTCTTCATCCTCCAGTTCTTCTAAATCAATGTCATCTTCCTCTGGTGTATATTGAGCGCGAGCAGCAGTAAATTTGGCATCTTCTGCTGCATGATCATATTTGGCTTTGTCCTTAATGTCGATTTTCCAGCCAGTTAACCGAGCTGCTAAACGGACGTTCTGCCCTTCCTTGCCAATTGCCAAACTCAGTTGATCTTCAGCTACTAGTACGTGAGTTTGCCGAGTTTCAGTGTCCATGAGGCGTACTTCGTCAACTCGTGCTGGACTCAAAGCATTAGCAATATATGTGGCTGGGTCTGGAGACCACCGAATTACGTCTATTTTTTCGCCGCGTAATTCATTCACTACTACCTGAATTCGTGATCCCCTAGCACCTATACAAGCACCCACTGGGTCTACATCCCGATCAAGAGTATCTACAGCTATTTTAGTTCTTGGCCCTACATATCGAGAGGGAGGATTGGCTTCCCTAGCTACAGCAACAATCCGCACTACTTCATCTTCAATTTCTGGGACTTCATTAGCGAATAAATAAACTACTAGCCCAGCATCGGCACGAGATACAAGCAATTGCGGCCCACGTTGCTGTCCTTGTGAGACTTTTTTGAGGTACACCTTAAATGTAGCATTGGCACGATAGTTATCGTTGGGTAATTGCTCCCGCTTTGGTAGTTCGGCTTCTACCTCTGGTTGTCCAAAGGTGCTACTAACTGCCAAAATCACCGATTGCCGCTCAAAGCGCAAAACTCTGGCTTGCAGTACAGTGCTTTCTAAATCTTGGAATTCTTCTTGCACCATTTGACGCTGTTGATCCCGGAGTTTTTGGGCTAGCACTTGCTTTGTTTGCATAGCTGCCATGCGTCCAAATTCTCCTTGATCTGGGGTGACATCCAAAACTACGGAGTCTCCCAACTGAGCTTCTGGTGCTACTTGCTGCACTTCATCTAAGGATATTTGATGGTCGGAGTTATTGACTTCTTCCACAATAGTTTTTGTAGAAAGTACACGAAAACCTTCCCCATCAATATCTAATTCAACTTCAAAATTATCAAAGTAATCTTCATCAAACTGCTTGCGTTCTAAGTTTTGAGCGCGGCGGTAGCGTTCGTAACCTTTGATTAGTGCCTCTCTAATAGCTGATTGCACTGCCAGACGAGGCAAATTCCGCTCACGACTAATACTTTCTATTAAATCTTTCAATCCTGGTAAACTAACCATTGACATAAGCAATCTCCTTTAAAAATGAGGTACTGGGGATCGGGGACTGGGGGCGGGGACTGGAAAAGAATAAAAATTACGCATTAAGAAATTTGGATTAGAGCAAAGTTTTACTCTAGCCCTAGCTTTCAGCCTTTAAGTACTCAACCCTAGTACTCAGTCCCTAGTTGCTCAATTTAGGATTTCGGATTGAATTTAATCTAAAAACCCCAAATCTAAAATCTAAAATTCCTAGTACTCAGTACCCAGCCCCTAGTTATCGTTGCTCATCTAGCTGTACCCTGGTAATTAGGGAGCGGGGAATTTCCATGACACGACCTTTTTGATTTAAGTAAACGGTTGTCTCATCGCGGCGGATCAGTTGACCGTTCCATTCTTGTTGTCCTTCGTAGGATGGAGAAGTGGAGACAATCACAGGAAATCCTTTAAATGAGATAAATTCCCTGTCAGTTACTAATTGCCTTGAAATACCAGGACTAGAAACTTCCAAAACATAGGCATCTGGAATTATCTCTGCTACATCTAAGGCTGCTTCTAGCGCACGGCTCATTTTCTCACAATCATCCAAGCCAGTATCTTGCAAGGGATTGCGGATATCTACCCGCAAGACTGGTGGACGTTGGTTAGTGTGAAAAACTATGCCAACGACTTCCAATCCCAGTTGTTCTGCTACTGGTATTGCTAAATCTGTAATTTGTGGAACTAGAGGATGAACCATGTGCGAAACCAATAAAAAAAGTGGGCATCAACCCACTTCCTGCGATAGAGATATCTTCCAAGAAGTCTTGTGGCGAACCAATACTGGTTCGTCTCTAATCTGAGTGTAGCGCATTTCTCTGATAGTCAATAGTTAATAGTTAATAGTTAATAGTTATTGGGGATGGGGGATTGGGGAGACAGTGCAATCTTATCTCCGAGAGGAGCGACTGCCGTCACTGGGTATTGATTTTTCTTCCCATGCCTCTCCACACCCCATTCCCTATCCTTTATACCTAATCTCTGGAAGAGAACCTTGTTTAACTACTGGATGGATGGGTGGTTGGGTTTTGAGTTTTCTGGTTTGCTCTAAGATTTGGTCGATGTCTTCTTGGGATAAACGCTGGACGTAGTTGAGTTTAACTTCTTCTAGAAAGTCTACAAGTAGGCTTTGAATTTGGGAAATGACTTGTTTTTGTTGTATTTCAGTGCCTAAAGCTTGGCTGAAACTTTCTACAAGCTGATTAGTAAGTTTTGCACCTACGGGATCTTCTACAGCATTCACTACTGCTTTGTAGAGATTGGTGGTCAGTTGAGTTGCTAATTGTTCGCTAAATTGAGTTTGTATCTTTGCAACTCCAGGCAGAATTTGCAAGTTACGAGATAGGGGAGCTTGTTGTAACACATTTTCAATATTGTGAACTAAAAGTGCGTTGAGTTCTGGTTGAATTTTAGGTAGTACTTGATAGACAATTGTTTGCACTAAAAGACCTGCGATCGCTTCTATTTCATTTATGTTATTGATATCTATGTAAGGTCGTAAATTATCTTTCTGTAATAGCCATCTGACAATCTCACCCTGTTGAATGGATATCTGCATTTGGTTGATGACTCGAATCACTACAACTTCTGTAATTTCTTCGGCGAAATTAGCAACCAATGTTTGGTGTAATTGTCTATTTAATGGTTTGATATTTACTATTTCTGCTTGGTCTAAACGTATAGTTACAGGAATGATGCGTAACCAACGCCAAAAGGGTATCAAGAGGAATAAATCATACCATCGCCATAATATAGCGTTAAACCAACTAAAGGTAGGATGACGACGTTTGATATAAAATATCCTGCTCAAAAATTCTAAGGCAAATAATAAAATAAATGGCAAATCAACCAACCAAAACATATCAACAAATTCACCACTTTCATCAATTTGACGATAGTAGTTGGTTGCAATTAAAGGTCGAATTTGTTGATTGAAAAATGTGATTTCTTTCTGCCAGCCGTTTTGGGACAAATATGGTTGACTCCAAAAGGTGGCAAATGACTGTTTTGCTGATTCTTCATTGATGCGATCGCGAATACGATTCTTGAGTTTTTCTAAATTTCCACTCTTGTTAGCACCAGCAAACGGATTAGTATCAATCATCTCGCTACTTAAGCGGCTCAGTTCCTCTAATTTGGCTTTCACTGCTGGTGATGCTAACCCTATCTGGCTAACTTGTGTTTCTAGTTCGTTGACTGTTTCTAAATATTTTTCAGTTTCCCTGTGAGATGCAATACCTTTAATTTGGTCATAAATGCGAGTAATCTGCGGAACCTTCTGTAAATAGAAAGCACGCCAAGGTACATAACTCAAATCGAACAAAACTAAGCATAGATTGAGTGTGGCAATAGTTGCCATCAGTCTTTCAAAATATAAGTTTGGCTTTTTAGATGTTTTTGGATTAACCATTTTTGGTTGTAAATTATACAGTTATTTCAACGAAATTTTAACTTAACCGGATTCTAGGTAGGTAATAGGGTATGGGGAATAAGTAATTACTGAAAATAACTTGGTGGACATCATTCAACACTAAATACTAATGCTCATACCTCAGATAGAAACATTTTTTTACCTTCTGTCTGCTACCTTTCCTGATATGTCTATTAAGTTTTGTCAATGTAATGTATATAAATAAAAAATTATGGATGATTAAAAAATAATCTAAAGAAATATAATATTTTCTGTTAACGTTTATAATGCTGCTGACTTAATTTAAAGGATTGTGAAATATGTGGTGTGGGTTCGGAAAATCAAGCATGATCATCGGTGCTGCTTGTTTAGTTACTGCTAGTGTAGTAATTTCAAACACCAGCTTTGCAGCTCGTCAACGTAACTATACACCCCAGGAATTTCGTGCTGTTTTGCGGGGATTAGGTTACAACGTACAAGTTACAAATTCTCCATTGACTGACGCGGAAACAAAAAAAGCGATCAGTGAATTTCAAAAAGGTTATAAGTTAACTGTCGATGGCATAGCAGGGCCAAAAACCCAAGATTTTGCTGCTACTATCATGCAAGTTCTGCAAGGCAATTTAAATGCTGTACTTAAGCCCAAATCACCTCTGCCTCGTGACCAATTTTACAGTTCACGTACAGAAGAGTTAGTCAAAGAGTATCAGAAAAAAAATCAACTACAAGAGACTGGTATTGCTAATTTGGCACTCCGCCAAAAATTAGATCAAGAAGCAAAAAACGTCATTAATCAACCTACTAATAAGCCAACACCAACACCAACAGCTAAACCTACAGCTACGCCAACATCCAAGCCATCACCAACGCCAACAGCTAAACCTACAGCTACGCCAACATCCAAGCCATCACCAACGCCAACAGCTAAACCTACAGCTACGCCAACATCCAAGCCAACACCAACACCAACAGCTAAACCTACAGCTACACCAACATCCAAGCCATCACCAACGCCAACAGCTAAACCTACAGCGACACCATCCCCAACCCCAACAACTACACCTACATCTACAGCAACACCAACACCAACGGCTACACCTACATCTACGCCTTAATGATCAGTTCATCTGATTTGGTTCTTCCATTGGTCTACCTTTGGGTGTAGGTAGAATGGGACGACGGTCATCATAAGGCATGGGAATGTACTGTACGGTAGGTCTTCCGCCTTGTGGTTGTGGATACAAATCCATAAGTTCGTATATGGGACGGGGCAGTCCGACAGTGACGGGCAGCCCCATTTCTGTAGCTTCTTCGACGGTTATGGGGTAGTCGTGGGTAACGCGTCCAGTAGTTAAAGCTTCGATTATGGATTCGATATTTTCAGGCTGAACTTTTTGTTTGGGTATATTATCTTTTAACAGAGTCCGCACAAAGCGTTGTACTTGCTGAATAGCTTTGTTGGCTAGGTCTGCCATAATTAAGGTTTGGTCGTCAATTTCACTGATGGGTTTATCTTGCACGACTTTAAGAATACTGGCGGCTGGGTAGTTACCAAGTTGGGGATCAACAGGCCCTAACACAGCATTAGCATCCATAACGATTTCATCGGCCGCGAGAGCCAGCATTGTGCCACCACTCATGGCATAGTGAGGTACAAAGACAGTTACTTTGGCGGTGTGACGAATTAATGCTCTAGCAATTTGTTCGGTAGCGAGTACTAAACCTCCTGGAGTATGTAAAATTAGGTCGATGGGAACGTCTGGGGGTGTGAGGCGAATAGCCCGCAGGATTTGTTCCGAGTCTTCGATAGTAATGTAACGTGATAGGGGAATACCCAATAAACTGATAGACTCTTGGCGGTGTATTAATAAAATTACACGGCTTTTGCGTCCTTGTTGAAATTCTTGGAGGGCGCGGAAACGCTGATATTCGGTTTGGCGTTTTTGCCAGATGGGTTGTAGGGAAGAGAGAAGCAGGAAAATCCAGAATAAATCACCAATACCAAAGCCCATAGTTAGTTCAAAATTAAAGTTTAGTCATAATTTTGACAAATTTCGGGCGATCGCATTTCTATCTACAGGTTAATCTCTCATTAAACCAACTCATCAGGATTTACACCCAATTGTCGTAAGCGTTCTGCCAGTTGTTCAGCTTTTCTCTTGGCTTGTTCTGCTTCTTGTTTAGCTGCAACAACTTCTTCTGTAGGCTCAGGAATCAATTCACCAGTTAAGGTGAGCCAACGTAACCATAACCTAATTAATACCTCGGAATACTCCTTGCCAGACACCTAAACTTAAATCTAACTCTGGCATGAGTACGCGTCCGTCAGTTAAATTTATTGCTTCATAGTAGTCAGTCTAATCTTCTGGCTCAATTCCGGCGGCGCGTAGTTGTGCTGCTAGTCTTTCGGCGCGTTGGCGTTCTTGTTCGGCTAACTCTGAACCCCATAGTAGTAGTTGTCCGCTTTCATCCCACCAGCGTAACCAATTCCCTGTGCGATTTTCTCGCTTACCTTGCCATACACCAAGGTAAAGATTCATTTCAGCTATCCAGTGATGTTAGTTTTCGTTGGGGGTTTGTGGGCTGTACCTACCTGTCTTCTGATCTAGGCGATATACCTCTAACTCCCCAGTATTGGGTTCAAAGACAGCGTAATTCGGTACTTTTAAAACACATTCATAAAAAAACCATTTACCAGGGGGGTAAGTAGGTTTACTAGAATATTCACTCCCATCTGTGTCAGATAAAAATTCGATGACAATTACGGGGATGTCTCCCTCTAGTTGTAGGGTGTAACTGCGGGTGACTTCTTCTCTACTGATTGTGATGTTGGGAATATATGCCCAATCTGGGGCTTTAACAACAGTTTTGCCATTTAATGTGGCACAAATGCCGTAATTTGTAGGCGTTATTAGGGCGTTAGGTGGCAATTTACCCGCTAATTCTAAACCTTGGGTGAGTGCTGCGGCGAGAAATGGTTGGTTGATGTTGTCCGCTGGTTCATCTGGTAGTTTGTAATCTTCGGGTAGCTTTTCCCAAGATATTTGGTAGTTGGGGGTGATGACCGTCATATTTAAGAGTGTGGGGGTGTAGGGGTGTAGCTGAGGTTTCACGGGATCTGGAAGACCCCTCTCCAAACCTCTCCCCTACAAAGAGAGAGGCTTTAATTTTTCCCCCTTCCCTACCAGGGAAGGGGGTTAGGGGGTTAGGTTTCACGTTACCTTGTCCACATAATATGAAAAGTCAGAGGGCTGTAGGGGAAGAAAACAGTCAACAAATTTTACTCTTCCTCTATCTCTAAGTCTTCTGCTGTCAATTCTTGATGGGGAATGGCGGCAATGATGGCATCTATGACTTTGGAGACTGGTACAATTTCGATGTCGAAGTTGGGAAATTTTTGACCTTTGGGGACGATCGCTCGTTTAAATCCTAGTTTAGCGGCTTCTTTCAGGCGCAGTTCCATCTGGGAAACGGCGCGTACTTGTCCACCTAAGCCGACTTCACCGATTAATACTGTACCTGGATCTACTATGCGATCGCGGAAACTGGCAACTATAGCAATGGCGATTCCTAAATCTACGGCTGGTTCTCCCACGTTTAACCCCCCAGCCGAAGCGACATAGGAATCTAATTTAGACATGGGTATGCCGACACGCTTTTCTAGAACGGCGAGAATCTGCACTAGGCGGTTATAATCTATACCTGTGCCGGCGCGGCGGGGTGAGGGGTAACTGGTAGGACTGACTAAGGCTTGTAGTTCAACTACAATCGGGCGTGTCCCTTCACAAGCTACTACAATGGCTGTGCCTGGTGCGGGGTCGTCACGGTTGCCTAAAAATAACTCACTGGGGTTAGGGACTTCCCGGAGTCCGTTTTCCACCATTTCAAAAATACCGATTTCGTGAGTTGCACCGAAGCGGTTTTTGACTGTACGTAACAAACGATGGGAGGCAAAGCGATCGCCTTCAAAATACAGTACCGTATCTACTAAGTGTTCTAAAACTTTCGGCCCAGCGATCGCACCTTCTTTGGTGACGTGTCCCACAATTAACATTGTAATATCTTCGTGTTTTGCCACCTTCATCAAGGCGGCGGTACATTCCCTTACCTGTGCAACTGAACCAGGTGCAGAAGTCAGTGCTGGAAAAAACACAGTTTGAATACTATCAATTACCGCGACATTGGGCTTAAGCGAATCAACTTCCCGCAAAATTTCTTCCAAATCTGTTTCTGGGAGGACGTATAAATCTGCGCCTACAGCTTGAGATATTGTTAATGGTGGTGTCTTTTCTGACTCTTCTTCCTGATCATCCATCTGATCATCTCCCACAACACTTAGGGTTTTTGCTACACCTAAGCGAGAAGCTCTTAACTTTACTTGTTGTCCTGATTCTTCCCCAGTTACATAGAGAATTCGATATCTCTGCGCCAGTTGATTTGATACTTGTAGTAATAGAGTAGATTTACCAATGCCAGGATCACCCCCAATCAAAACCATTGAACCCGGAACCACGCCACCACCAAGCACCCGATCCAATTCTCCATAACCAGACTCCCAACGAGCAATTTGGCGATCGGTAATTTGGTCAAATGTTAAGGAAGATCTGGGTTTTGCTGGCTTGTTCGCAGGCTTTCCGTTCCCTTGAGTTGCGTGCCAACCACTGACACCCCGACTGGGTATATCTACAGAAGACTGAATACTAATCTGCTCTTCGAGGGAGTTGTAAGTACCACAAGCTGGACACTTACCAAACCACTGGGGAGACTCTGCACCGCATTCGTTACAAATATAAATGGTTTTTGGCTTTGGCATTCTTAAATCTTAAATATTATTAAATATCTTAATTTTTCCTTAATTTTTGGTCTAATTAAAAATCCAATTAATAGAGGGATTTACAGCTTTTTCCAAATCATTTGTGAGAATGATATCTTAATATTATGGTATTAAAAATTAATCATGAAAAATTTTAGTTAAGGAGCATTGAGAAACTTGGAAAGTCATAAAGAAAAAATTCTGGTAGTAGACGATGAAGCCAGTATTCGCCGGATTTTGGAAACGCGTCTGTCGATGATTGGCTACGATGTAGTCACAGCCGGTGATGGAGAAGAAGCATTAGAAACTTTTCGTAAAGCTGATCCTGACTTGGTAGTTTTGGATGTGATGATGCCAAAGCTAGATGGTTACGGTGTTTGCCAAGAGTTACGTAAAGAATCAGACGTACCCATTATTATGCTAACAGCTTTAGGTGATGTAGCCGATCGCATCACTGGTTTAGAATTGGGTGCTGACGACTATGTAGTTAAACCATTCTCCCCCAAAGAACTAGAAGCGCGAATTCGCTCAGTATTACGACGAGTAGACAAAACTGGCGCATCGGGGATTCCTAGTTCGGGAGTTATTCATGTAGGTAACATCAAAATTGATACTAACAAACGCCAAGTCTACAAAGGCGATGAGCGTATCAGATTAACAGGAATGGAATTTAGCCTTTTAGAATTGCTGGTCAGTCGTTCTGGAGAAGCCTTTTCCCGTTCCGAAATTTTGCAAGAAGTTTGGGGATATACACCAGAACGCCACGTAGATACTCGCGTAGTCGATGTCCATATTTCCCGCTTACGGGCAAAATTAGAAGATGACCCCAGTAACCCAGAGTTGATTCTCACAGCACGCGGTACTGGTTATCTGTTTCAACGCATAATTGAACCCGGAGAGGAATAGGGAGGGAGTGGGAAAGTAGGGGATGCAGGGGGAGCAATGCGGTCTTGGGCTTTGCCCAAGTAGAGCAATTGCGGAGATGCAGGGGAAGACAAAAGAATTTAGCCTCTATGCCAAGCCCTATTCCCAATAACTATTGACTCTAGACTAATGACTAAATCCGATCCCAATCGAGTTGTACGGCGCATACCCTTAGTAGTTGGGGGGTTAGGTGCTGTACTTTTGCTGATTAACCGTTTATTGACACCAGAATTGACAGACTCTCAGGCACGGGGCGATGTTTTGGGTGTAATTTTGAGTGCTGTTCTGATTTTAACTGGTTTAATTTGGCAACAAGTGCAGCCGCGATCGCCTGATGCTGTAGAACTGGTTGGTGAAGAAGGCTTTGTGTTAGCAGATGATTTACCAGAAGCCGTGAAAACAGAATTAGCCTGGGCATCACATTTACTTTTAACTAATACAGTGACGCGATCGCTCATAGTTTTCTATCAAGGCAAAATTTTGTTACGTCGCGGCATTCTGGGAAATAAATCCGAAGTAGTCCCAGGTGCAATTGTCAAACGGGTTTTGGAAAAACAGCAGCCCGTTTATTTGGTAGCATTAAATGTCTATCCAGGACGCATTGAATTTGATTATTTGCCAGAAAATACCCAAGGAGTAATTTGCCAACCAATTGGCAATCAAGGAGTCTTGATTTTAGGAGCAAATGCACCGAGAAGCTACACCAAACAAGATGAAAATTGGATAGCCGGAATTGCTGATAAATTAGCCGTAACTCTCGAAAAGCAGGAGCATAACTAGGCTAAAGGCGAGATTCTAGAAAGAAACACAAGGGTAGCTAGAAAGAGAAAAGGACGCGCAGCCCACATAAAAAGCAATTTCAAATAATGACTATTCACGAAAATCAATTATTTATATGTTTGTCTCTAAAATTAAATAATACTTAAAGTGCTAAGATATATAAAGAACAAATGACATACTGACAAGGTAATAGACAAACTCTTGTGAGGGAAAGTTTTCATGAAATTGCAGTCAGTATCTGTCAGTATAGGTTTAGGTATTCTCAGTAACTTGTTGACAGTCAGTCCAAGTCTTATTTTCAATGCAACACAAGTCGTTGCTCAAGATTTAACGGCTACTTGTCCTCTTCCAACCGAAATAGCGGTCACTTTCCTTGATTCTAAATGTGAGGCTGTCACACTCAAGCAACCTCAAACCTTTTATCGTTACTATAGTAGCAATGACAATAAATATGGTAGATATCTCACAACTGACAAATATAAGACAAATGTAGACGTTATCAGGAATTTAGCCCTCAATCAAGCATGGGGGAATAAAGCCACTATCAGACTCAAAGTGACTTTACCGGCAGGAACAACAGTTTATCAAGGTATTGTTGCTCCTCAAACACCTACCTCATGTTATCCAGGTGGTGGTCAACAGACCTTTATTCAAGACTCAAAAGATCCCAACATCAAGTGGTCTGAGGGCAAAAATCTCACTGTCAAAGATTTCTCTTGTCCTTAAAATTCATGGAAACTCAAACAGAAGAATTTATCAAGCTCATTAACCAATCAGTGGTTATTGCTGAACAGATGCGTAGTCAGTCTGGACAATCACAGCGTTTAAATAACGTGATTAGTGTTCTCCAATCTGTGAAAAACAAGGTGATGATTGGTGAGCTTGAACCATCAGAAGGAAATGCGACTCTTGGGTTAGCTCGTGAGGTTGCAGATTGGATTGAACCATTAGATGCGCCATTACTTAAAGCTGTAGGTGCGGTAGAAGCATATTACCAACAATACTTTTAACTTTACCCATAGCAGATTGTATTGAATATTATCGTTGTTTAATTACTAGAGTTAAATCGTAAGCAATCAGACGATAATATTCAATATTTAATTTGTAAAAATTACCGTCAAATATAACTCTCAACCTCTCACCAAATCACAGATTATGCAAATTATTTACTGGCTAATGATTGCCTTGATGATTGTAGGAATTATTGGTGCTGTAGTACCGGCAATCCCAGGAACTAGTTTAATTTTGGTAGCAGTGATTATTTGGGGAATAGTTAGTCACTCTTTCGTTGCGATCAAAATACCTTTAATTGTGACAGCTATTGTTTTAATTTTGAGTATTGGGGTTGATTTTTTAGCTGGTTATATAGGTGCGAAACAAGCAGGTGCTAGCAAGTGGGGGCAAATTGGCGCATTTGTGGGCTTTTTGCTAGGTTTTTTTGGATTGCTGCCAACTTTACCAATAGGTGGGCCTCTGCTGGGTATTCTATTTGGCCCTTTGTTGGGTGCGATTATTGCTGAGTATATTTACTGTCGGCAACTAGGCTTGGCAATTAAAGCTGGTGTCGGTATTGTCGTCGGTACAGTCTTAGGAAACTTGATTCAAGGATTGCTAGCGATCGCAGCAGTTGTAGTTTTCATCTGGACAACTTGGCCGCAAGTTTTTGGTAATTAAAGTCCCTTTCAAATCAATATATCAGAAGACATAATTCATAAAACTATTAGGAATATTTCATTTAGTTTCTGTTACTTTCAGCAGAGAATAATCTGCCCATAGATTGTTTTCTAATCTACCTATAGAGAAAATCTAAACTTGACGAATATGAAGGTTTTATGGCTCACTTGCTGTGGCTTATAACTTCATTTTGTGGAATCGTGACATTGGTCAGCTAGGTCAGACAGGGTAAATAAATCAAACACCTTTGAGCAACCATCCTCACCACGTTAACAACAAAACAACAGGACATCAAAAGATAACGCCTACCGCCATAGCTATACAGTTTCACTTATTTCTGAAAAAGGCTAGCAGTAGCGCAAGAATTGATACTAAAGATGTCTACATCTTCCTTTATGTAAAAAACACATAATTCCTAGCCTGGTTTACGTAATTTTCAATAAAAACCCATTACGTAAGTAATTTTGTGGTGCTAGACTTTGTATTGAACTCACAGATTTCACTGGTATTTTTACCAATAACTACGTAATAACAGGAAAACAAATGAAAGCTAAAAATATAATTCTCTCTACTGGACTTGCTCTCAGTGCTGTATTAGGTATTTCTAGCACTGCTAAAGCTGCAAACTTTACTAGTGTCTTCACACCAGATCCTGCTGTTCCTACCGAAGACATCTTCTTAAATTCTATTGTGCAGGGTAGTTTCTCAACCAGCGACTTTATATTTGTTGAAGCTGCTCAAATCATCAAAAACGTAGACGCTCTTGGCCCTGCTAGCACTGACAGAGGTCTGGATGCAAACGCACCTTTTGACCCTAACGAAACACCTTCAGCAGCAGAAATTGCAGCATACTTAGGCAATAATAACTTGAACAACATTATTGATGCTGAAGAAACTGGTGAGTTTGAGCTGAATGTGTTTTTTGATGACTTTGTAGGAAGTAATCCAGATGACCAAGACAGTTTATTCTTCTGGGAGCGCGGTGGTAACAGCCAACTCTTAGTTTACGCACTCGATACAGCCGGAAATATTATCGCTGGTTCTAATAGTGTGCTGCTAGATAGCCGCACATGGGGTTATGCTGGTTTCGATATCAATACAACAGAAGTCGGTGGCGCGCAAAGAGTGTACTCTCAAGGTTTGAAACTTTCACAGTTGGGATTAGGAGCTAACACTACCTTGGCTGGTCTGAAATTAGTTGCTAATACAAACTTTAATGGCCCTGATTTCAAAGTAGTTGCAGCTAGATTTGGCCCAACAGTAGTAGATGTACCCGAACCTACCACTATCATTGGACTAGCTTCAGTAGCTGGACTGGCTTTAGTCGGTCGTCGTCGGATCAAGAAATCTGTGGTGTAATAATCTTTTGTCAAGCGATCGCCAACAAAAAGTTCACATTTTTTAGTAGATAATTGTTCTGGCTAACAAGAAGAGTGCATTAATATTTAAATGCAGGGATAAGTTCTGTTTAATCCAACAGAAATATTTAGTAACATTAAAACCCGCGTAAGCGGGTTTTGTTTTTGTCGCATAAAGTAAAAAGACTAAAAGAAAATCCTCCCCAGTCCTAAACAAAGAAGGAAAAGTGATTAACTTTTGAGTCTAATTACAATTATTGATCTTTATTTACTTTTTAGGCTTTACGTCAACTGAGCCTTTTCTGCAATGGTAATTCCATAGGAGAAAGATTGCATGAACTCATCAAAAGATAAATCAATGAATCCGTCGTTAGTACCACTGAGAGTTTTACCATCTACACCCCAAGGATTTCGTACTATGACCCGTTGCTTCCCATTAGAATCAGCATAGGCTTTGGTTACAGAATAAGCATGATTACCAAGAATATACGTGCTGTCACTACCTACTCTAGCTGCTGCTACGGCCTGATCATTTGCTAAAGCTGTTTGCAGAGTCGAAAAACTGATAGTATTAACACTATGGTTAGTAGTTTTTTGTCCAGTGATAAATCTTAGAGGACGAGAAAGCGAGTCTCCATTGCCAATCAAATTATAACCAGGTTGACCTTCTCTCCATTCACGCCATTGAGCATAAGCTTTTTCCACTAAAGCCACCCACAAAACACCATTATTTTGCTTAGAGCTGATACTGGTAGCGATACGACGATCAACCGTAACATACTGTGCTTCACCAACATCAAAAGCGGTTCTGGAGTAAAAGCGTATGGTGTAGGTATTATCACCATTATCTGTGATCATGCTATTAATTACAGAACTTGACGCATTACCAGCATCATTAGCCTGACTACTAAAGGTTGCACCTAATGCAGCTAAAAATGCACAATCACCTAGTTTTCCTTGATCAATATCTCCAATTCGTGCTTCGTAAGCACTACCAAATAGAGTACCTGTTGCTACTGTATAGGTGAGATTGTTACCATTGAACACTGGCGTAGGTGCTACTGTTCCTAAGAACCAACGACCAACTAAATTTGACTCAAAACTAGTAGCACTCATGTCTTGTGTCGCACCATTAGCAACCTGTTTTGATAGCCATTTCACAGGGTCTTGCATAGTAAAAGGTGTGCTTGCACCCACCAAGGCTTTGAGGTCTTTGATCTCATTAGCATCAATTGCAGAATTATCTTGAGCATTTCTGAAGATACTGAGCATATCCTGACGATTTAAGTTGCCATCAGATGCTAAATTCCGTGCTAATGTAACGATTTGTTGGTCGAATAGATTGAGATTGAACCAATCCTGAAGTGTAAATGTCTGCTTTACTGTATTACTTGCTGCACCAGTCTTATCGTAAGCTATCCCTTGCAGAGTATAGTTTCCACCCGCCAAATTTAAATTTTTTAGAGACAAACTATAGCTAAAAGTTGCCGTATTTACCCTGCTGGTATCGGCGGTAAATACAGTAGAATCAGCCACATCTAGCCATTTTCCGTCAGATTTTTGAATACGGAAATCTAACTTTGATATATCACTAACACCATTTTTATCCGATACCAAAGCACTGTTGATGCTGAGAGTGTCCGTCGTCTTGAGGACGTTGCTATTGAGTTTAAATTGTAGTGAGGTTGGGGCAAAATTTTCAAAAACCTTGAGATTGTAGTTAGTGTCACCACCTTGGGAATAAACTTTAATGAAATAACTACCAGGATCTAAAGTCTGCCGAATGTAGTCAATTGCAGTTCCAGTTCGATAAGAACCCGTAATCACTTCACCACTATCAATCAAACCGTTGCTGTTACTATCTTTTATTAACTGTAAATCTGCATTTGTATTCAACCCATCAACAGTGAGATTAAGGCTACTACGAGCAGTCAGAGTTAGACTATAGAAATCATTCCGATCTGAAGAACCTACCCAATCAGAAAAAGTCTGAATATTAGTAGTGAGGGTTATTTTTCTCGCACTATTTAATGTGTTACCTGCATTATCAAGAGGCATAAATATCCTTACTTACATAGTTAAGAAAATGTGGAAAATCACACCCTTTCACATATGTAAAAAACTAGTTTTTACAACAAAAAATGAAGCTGTTGTTAATTTTCTTCTTAAAGATTGGGATCATCCAGGTAAAATACACGCAATATAAGCACTGTCGTATAAGTACTGAATTTCAGAGTAAATATGCACTAAAGTTATAAATATTTTTTTAATTGAGACATTCTTACTGAGAAAAATGTTCTTACTTCGGGATAGGGATATATTTCACTGAAAACTAAAAGCTGAAGCTAGTGAAGAAAGAACACTTCTGTAGTAAATGATTTAGTCATGATTGTATCAGCTTGATGCCAAAAAAAGGCTTGGATACACTATCCAAGCCTCTGACAATTTCTGATAAAACTAGAGATATGAGTCTCTAGTTAACGTGAGTTTCCAACGGAGGTGAAGTTTCGGGAAGGGCGAAAGAAACAATTCAAATCCTTTTTCCTCCTTCCTCCTGCCTGATTTCTTAGGAGTTCGATGACCTCTCCCCAACCCCTCGATTACTTAAGCAGTATAACTAAACTGAATGCAAAGATTTTTGAGCTTCAGTAGCGATCGCTTCTACTTCATCATTCGCCATATTTGCCAAAATAGATTGAGCTTCTGCACCACCCAAACGTGTCAAAGCCTGTACCACTCTGTAACGTATCTGCCAATCATGATCAGTTGCATAGGAAGCTAATAGGGGAACTGCTTGGACATCACCCAATTCTCCTAGAGAACTAATCGCCGCAGTTTTTACTAATTCCACATCTGAGAAAAGTGCTTCTTGGAGTAATTCCAACCCTCGTGGATCTCCTAGTTCTCCTAGTGTCGCAATAATACTGAACTGCACTAACCACTCAGAGGTCGTGTGATAAAGCTGCTGTAAATCTTCAAAAGCAGTGTGTAACTTCAACGCCCCTAAACAATCAGCAGCGGCGGCTTGCACATCAGCTTCCGGATCTTTTAATAAAGCACGCAGTAAATCTAAAGATAAGTCTAAATCCTGAGTGCCAAGAGTATCTAACTGACTTACCGCTGAATAGCGAACGCGAGAATTGCTATCAGTAATAGCAATTTGCACTAATTCAAAAGCGGTTGTAGGTTCTAGTTCACGCACTTGATTTACCGCACGCAAGCGATCGCCCAAATCCCCAGAACTGAGCAATTGTCTTACAGACTCAGGAGTTATACTCATGTTATTACCTTAATTTGTCAAATTTTCAAAGACAGTCAATAGTTCACAGTCAACAGTCACTATTCAAAAAACATAGGTGTTGACTAACACTAATGACTAGCCAGCAGCCATCGCGCGCACAATGTCACCACGGGTAAGAATCCCGATAACTTTACCTGCGTTATCTAGTACAGGTAAGCGATGCACCTTGCGATCGTGCATGATTTGTGCTGCTTGTTTTACAGTCTTGTCAGGAGTGATAGTGATAGGATTCTTGCTCATCACTTCACCAACGGTTTGTCCTAAAGATTTATGCAGATCCCGTTCATAGTCAGCAGGATTTTTTAAATAGATCACACTATCCAGAAACATGACGTAAGCTGGTGGAGTTATACCAGTTGCTTGCCACATCAAATCGGTTTCTGAGATAATGCCCACCAATTTACCGACATCATCTACAACAGGTAGCCCACTGATGCGTCGTTCAGCCAGAATTTGGATTGCTTCTTGAAGTGGAGTTACTGGCCGGACAACAATTGGCTCAGGACTCATTATATCGGCAACGGTTTGAGGCATTGATTTGCTTACACCCTTGATCACAGTCTCTGCAAATATTGTAAAAAATTCATTGACTCAACCTGATTCAGTTAATACATTGTTACGGTAATGGTCATTAATGATTAGGCAACAGCCATGAGTAATTCTACCCTGATCCTAATTCCCAATGCCCCATTCCCTATTCCCTACTCTCTTTCAACGCAGCGATAATTTGACTATTTGCTTGGGGAAAAGCAAATTGTTCCAACTCATCTAAATTCACCCAACGAACTTCATCACACTCTAGAGGCTGAGGAACACCTGCAACTAAGTAACAGTGATGTACTGTCAAGGTGACACGTAAATGAGTATAAGTGTGGTCGATAGTAATCAGATGTTCTCCTACTGTGACTGATACTCCCAATTCTTCATCAATTTCTCTTTTAATACAGTCTTCGATAGTTTCGCCGACCTCGACTTTACCACCAGGAAATTCCCATAAACCCCCCATTGCTCCTTCTGGGCGACGACGATCAATTAAAATTTGCTTGTGATCATTCCAAATAACGGCCACACCAATAATCTTATGTGGTGGTAGAGTCGTCGTTGTGTTCATAGTGTTTTACTATTGATTATTGACTATTAACTATTGACCCATAACAAAACTCGGCAGATTCCTACAATATCTACCGAGTTTTTACTTATTTTAAAATATAAACTGCTTTGGACTTGTCTAGACGTTTAATTATGTTTTTGCATACAAACCAAAAGCGTTAGCTTTTGAAATGCTACTCGCATCCAAATTTGCTAACGCTGATCTGATCATTCGGTAATTTGGGAAGGTCGGTTGTGAGAATTCCGCATAAAACTGTTTTTCGATGTTTTTCCTGAGCAATTTCATTAGGGATTTACTCAAGGATGTTGAATTGATGTTGGAGGAGGCAATAGTTATTCAACATCATGATTATTACTTTCAGTTCCTTGCAATACCTTTTCAAAGCCCATCCGTTGCTCGGCATTTCGCAAAAAATAACCACTGATCATGGCGGATGCTAGCAACCGTCCTAAATTTTCCCGACTAGTTGTAATAGTAATATCAAAGTGTTCAGAAGGCAGATTACCCAACAGTCCGATAATATTGCGCTCCATTACTTGAAAAACTTCAGGAGAAGTTGGTTTAGATAATTGGCTAACTGTTTCTGGGTTCAATGACTTAACATACTGCCACAGTAAATTACCTGTCTCTGATTCACTGTCAAAAAATTCTGAAACTCGGTTAGATGGGTTACTCACTTTGTACCTCCGGTACTACCAATACTGGATATGGTGTTAGCAAATTTATGGGGCTTAAGTCTATGTTTTGTTTGACTTAATGGTTTATTTAGTGTTCCTGTCAACTAATGTAACAAGTTAATTTGAGATCTGTGTCGGTGTAACCGTACAGCAAACAGGGGATTTTCTCACCTTAAATACTCAATAATCATTAGCAGCAGTGATGTGGCATAGCTGAAACGTGACAATAGTATTATTAATCCATCTTAATTTATAAAAATGGTAAACTTTCAGCTTAGTATATTCAGTGTGACACGACTAAACTAAATTGCTAATTGTCAGTATATTTATTGACGCTAAAATCCTCTTATCTGTAAAATTCGTAAGTTTCCCATTAGTCAATTTGGCATTTAGCTGCTAGGTTGTGTAAATTGGCCTGAATATTATGTAACAGGGACAAAAAGGAATTAAGTGAGCATGACGCAAAACAAACGTGCTTTAATCACTGGTATTACTGGTCAAGATGGTTCATATCTGAGTGAATTTCTCATAGAACAAGGCTATGAAGTACATGGCATAATCCGGCGAACTTCTACTTTCAACACCGATCGCATTGATCACATTTATGAAGATCCTCATAAAGAAGGTGTGAAGTTATTTCTGCATTATGGCGATTTGACAGATGGGACAACGCTACGACGGATTTTAGAAGAAGTCCAACCTACAGAAATTTACAATTTAGGTGCACAATCTCATGTCCGAGTGAGTTTTGATTCGCCGGAATATACTGTAGACGCCGTAGGGATGGGAACACTACGACTACTAGAAGCCATCCGAGATTATCAAAGACGGACTGGGATTGAAGTACGCTTTTATCAAGCGGGTTCTTCTGAAATGTACGGTTTGGTGCAAGCAGTACCACAAAGCGAAACGACACCTTTCTACCCTCGTAGTCCCTACGCTTGTGCAAAAGTTTACGCCCACTGGCAAACGGTAAATTACCGCGAGTCTTATGGAATGTTTGCATGCAATGGTATTTTATTTAACCATGAATCACCACGGCGGGGTGAAACTTTTGTCACACGCAAAATTACCAGAGCAGTGGCGCAGATCGTAGCTGGCAAACAGAAAAAGCTATATATGGGTAATCTGGATGCCAAAAGAGATTGGGGCTATGCTAAAGATTATGTCCGGGCAATGTGGCTGATGCTGCAACAAGAAAAAGCAGACGATTATGTAATTGCCACAGGCGAAACCCACTCAGTCCGGGAATTTCTGGAATTGGCTTTTAGTCATGTCAATCTCAATTGGCAAGATTACGTAGAATTCGATGACCGCTATCTCCGCCCAGCAGAAGTAGATTTATTAATTGGCGATCCTGCTAAAGCAAAGCAAAAATTGGGCTGGCAACCTTCAGTAACTTTTAAAGAGTTAGTCGCACTGATGGTAGAAGCAGATTTGCAAGCAATAGGTCAAACTTCACCTAATGGCAATGGTTCACTCTCGCCTCATGATATTGCTACTATTCGTCAAGAACTAGGCGCACTCCACTTTTGATTAACTCTTGCTAAGGATAAAAATATGACTGCCTTAGATCTGAAAAATAAACGAATTCTCGTTACTGGTGGAGCAGGATTTTTAGGCCGTCAGGTAGTAGATCAGCTATGCAAAGCTGGGGCTGACTTGGCCAAGATTACTGTACCGCGATCGCGTGAATTAGATTTACGCATCCTAGAAAATTGTCAACGCGCCGTAGACCAGCAAGATATCGTCATTCACTTAGCGGCTCATGTCGGTGGTATCGGTCTCAACCGTGAAAAACCGGCGGAGTTATTTTACGATAACTTGATCATGGGGACGCAGTTAATTCATGCGGCTTATCAAGGCGGTATCGAAAAATTCATCTGTGTTGGGACTATCTGCGCCTACCCGAAATTTACCCCAGTACCATTTAAAGAGGATGACCTATGGAATGGTTATCCAGAAGAAACTAATGCTCCCTATGGGGTTGCGAAAAAAGCACTTTTAGTTCAACTGCAATCTTATCGTCAGCAGTATGGCTTTAATGGTATTTACTTATTACCAGTAAACCTATACGGGCCTGAAGATAACTTTGATCCTGGCAGTTCCCATGTCATCCCGGCGTTAATTCGCAAAGTTTATGAAGCTCAAGTCAGGGGAGACAAACAACTACCCGTTTGGGGTGATGGTAGTCCTACCCGCGAGTTCTTATATTCAGAAGATGCCGCACGCGGTATTGTCATGGGTACACAATTTCATAATGACTCTGAACCCATTAACTTGGGGACTGGTTATGAAATTTCCATCCGCGATTTAGTCACCCTAATTTGTGAACTGATGGAATTTGACGGTGAAATCATTTGGGAAACAGACAAACCAAACGGTCAACCCCGTCGTTGTTTGGATACGGAAAGGGCTAAACAAGCTTTTAATTTTACTGCTCAAGTGGATTTCCGGCAGGGATTGAAGAATACTATTGATTGGTATCGTCAAAATGCTGCTTAGGTAATAGGATCTTGGGAATGGGGCGTTGACAAAGGTAATTAATCTAATTTTCCCTGTTCCCTTTTATTCAAAAATCTACATGGAAAATGTGAATGATCAACTAAGTAAAGTCAAATTACGCCGGACTTTGTTAAAAACTCGTCAGTCGATGTCTGTGAAAGAATGGCGAGAAAAAAGCGATCGCATCTGTACACTATTACAAGCTTCTACTCTCTTCACCCAAGCTAAAACCATACTTGCCTATTTCAGCTTTCGCCAAGAACCTGACCTCAGTCCCCTATTTTTGAATCATCAATATCGTTGGGGATTTCCTCGCTGCATCGGTCAATCCCTACATTGGCATAGTTGGCAACCAGGGGAATCGTTACAAATAAATTCCTATGGCATTCAAGAACCCCATGCCCACGCCCCTAGAATAGACCCTCATGAGGTGGATTTGATCCTTGTTCCCAGCGTTGCTTGTGACCAACGTGGATATCGTCTAGGTTACGGTGGGGGTTATTATGATCGCTTGCTGAGTTCTTCAGAGTGGACAAATAAGCCAACGGTAGGTATGATTTTTGACTCTGCTTATTTACCACAACTACCTACTCAAGCTTGGGATAAACCTTTGCAAGCAGTTTTTACAGAAATTAGGTTGGTAGAAATTGGATGATTACGTAGGTAGATATCCAGCTTGAAAAATCTGTTCGGCGGTTAGATTTAACTCCGGGAAAGTGGGCGAAATTATGCGATTACTGCTTCTAAATTGAGTAACTTGATATTCACCATCGATTAATTGATAAATAGATATAGTAGGCTGTTTAGGGTTGCCAGTGAACTTTTTAGCCCCTAGACCGAGATAATCTACAACCCAGTATTCAGGAGTTCCAATACTCTCATACTTACCCTGTTTTGTGTAATAGTCATCATCCCAGTTGGTACTAACTACCTCAACTACCAAGGGAATTGATGCTGCATAGGATACAGTTGATTCTTTTTTCCATAACGGCTCATTCACTAAATTAGGACGATTTAAGATCAGTACATCTGGGGAGTAGGCAGATGCTGAATTAGTTGGTTTAATAAGCGCAGTTTTGGGGATTGTGTAAGGTAAATTTAATCTGTCTAACTCTACTGTTAGTTTTCTTGCTATAAAACCAACAACATCTTCATGATCTCCTTCTGGTTGCGTCATTTCAATAATCACGCCATCATGTAATTCGTATCTTCCACCTTCAGGCCGCCACGCTGCAAACTCATCAAATGTTACTAGTTTACATACGGCTGGAGTCATAAATTGTTACCTTGGCTTGTATGTTGCCTTATTTACAAAACATAATTTGTTTTTCCATCAAAGTCTTGCATATATCCTAACTTGATGCTCGACTATTCGAGTTTGAGCATAGATTTTCCGAATCAGATCGGATCACTATATGTTAGAGCTAAATCTGTGTTTGGTATCAAACAAGGGTGTTTGTGATAGCATCCTTACGGGGTAAAAATTTTAGGGCTTTCAACAAATTTCCAAGTCAAATATTCTACCCGGAGTACCACTTATATGAGTAATCCCAGCTTATCTACCACTGAGCAAGAAGTGATAGTGGATGAGGTGCTAGCAGCTAGCCTGCAAGCTCAACAAAAAGCAGGCCCCGATTTGCGTCAAATCCACACGAAAAGTCATGGACTCCTTTGGGGAGAATTTATAGTTGAACCCAATCTTCCTGAACATTTGAAAATAGGTTTGTTTAAAACACCTGAAACTTATCCGGCGTGGATTCGTTTTTCTAGCGGTGGTGCGCCGGAAACACGAGGCAAACTTCGTTCTGATAGACAACCTGATGTGCGGGGTATCGCTGTCAAGGTGATGAATGTAGATGGTGAGAAAGTGTTAGATGATGAAGAAAAAACGCAAGATTTTACACTCAACAGTCACCCTACTTTCTTAACTAAAGATATTCGTGATTATGCTGATCTTCCTAAAGTCGCTACTGGGCAACTTTCTTCAGAACGACTGACAGAAATGGCTTATACCTCTGCTATTTTGCAAAAAATCGCAGAAAAGAGAGTAGGCAATCCTCTTTTAATTCAATATTGGAGTATGGCCCCTTTCCGATTCGGTGAGAGAATTGTCAAATTCAGCGTCAAGTCACAACAACCTGAACAACCACCAGCAACTTTGCCAGAATCAGATAATTACCTCAGAGAGGCAATAGTTCAATATTTGACAGGAGACCAAAAAGAGGCGTATTTTGATTTCTTGATTCAGTTTTATGTAGATGAAGAAAAAACGCCAGTAGAAAATCTGAGTCAGGAGTGGGAAGAAAGTGACTCACCTTTGATCAAAGTGGCAACTATTCGCATTCCCAGTCAGACATTTGATTTTGAAGAACGTAAACGTTTAGATGAGGGAATGTTTTTCACTCCTTGGCATACCATACCAGAGCATGAGCCTGTGGGTAGTGTGAATCTTTCTCGCAAAAAGTTATATAGTGAACTGGCAAAAGCTAGGCGAGAACAAATCTCTAAACGCTTGCGAGAACCACAACCTTATACAGTAGTGGCTGAATAGGGCAGAAGGCAAAAGGCAAAAGTAAAAAACTCTTTTCTTTTTACTTTTACCTTTTTGTCCCCAGTCCCCGGAAATTTTTGAATTGGGAGCGAAGCGACGTGACTTGGAAAACTCAAAATTCGCGTTGGCAAATAGTGGTGATGTATGGATTATTAGGTGCGATCGCAATTCTCACGCTTTTCCCGTTATTGTGGCTCATCAGCACATCTTTAAAATCACCCACAGAAAATATTTTGCAGTCGCCACCGCAATTATTACCTAGTCAACCTACCATAGGAAACTTCTTTAAGGTCTGGCAATCTTTACCGTTTGGACAGTACCTTTATAACAGTACATTGGTGGCGGTGCTGACTGTAGGTTTAAATCTACTGTTCTGCTCCTTAGCTGCTTACCCTTTAGCACGGCTATCATTTCCGGGGAGGAATGGCATATTTATTGCGATCGTCTCTACGATTATGATTCCTTTCCAGATTGTGATGATACCCTTGTATATTTTGACTGTGCAGTTAGGGTTGAGAAATAGTTATTTGGGGATGATTTTCCCTAGCTTGGCTTCGGCTTTTGGTATTTTTCTCCTGAGACAAGCTTTTATGGGTGTTCCCAAAGAAATAGAAGAAGCGGCGCGGATGGATGGTAGTTCAGAATTGGGCTTATGGTGGCATATTATGCTACCAGCAGTTAGACCTGCACTAGTAACTTTAGCTATTTTTGTATTTATTGGTTCGTGGAGTGACTTTCTTTGGCCTTTGATTGTTATTCAAGATGAAAATTTGTACACTCTGCCTCTGGGAGTAGCCAAGCTAGCAGGAACATTTTCTTTAGACTGGCGGTTAGTGGCTGCTGGTTCAGTGATTGCGATCGCACCTGTTTTATTACTGTTCCTACTTTTACAGCGTTATATTGTATCCACTGATACTAGTAGCGGTGTAAAGGGATAGGGAATTGGACATGGGGCATTGTGGTAGAAATGTCTACCTTGTCCCATAAACTCCTCCACCCCTGCATCCCTACACTCTTAAACTAAAATTAATAGTGTACGGTTCATCCAAAGACTGCTGAGTGCTGGATTTAACCGCATCTAAATAGCGAAGGAAAATTTGCAGTTGGGAGAAATTGGGGCGATAGGCCAGATTTCCTTGTTTTTCAAACAGTGGTTTAGCGGCGATTGCCTGATAATCATAATTAGTCTGAGAATTGTGGGTAAGCCAGCTAGATTCAGGCATTAAAGGAATCAACCCTGGCGGAATTTCCCCTTCTAAGAACGCCAAAAGCCTTTTCTGACAGGTACTAGTATTGATACCACGAGTCTCAAATAATTGCAGAACTTCTCCAAACATCAAAGTCCGGTTGGGTAGTAGTCGCAACAATTCTGTAAATAAGAAATAATCTGTATACTGATGGCGAGATTCTTCTAAAACATGGGGATGTAGTGGCAACACAGCCAAACCATAGGCAACACGGCTACAGTTAGGAATGCCATTTTCACCCAGATAGGTATCTTGAATCAGTTTGGCATTGGGGAGTTTTTGCCGTAACCAACGGTTGACAACAGCTAAAGTGGCCACACCACCAGTCAAAATTGCTTGATTAATAGCTTCAGTGGGAATACCACGCGCTACTAATAACTTATTCAGTTCCCGGTTGAGGCGGCGGACAAAGGGTACAAATACCTGCGTTTCTAAATCTCGACGCTGTAAAGTCCACTTTTGATCGGCTAATTCAAAGCTAAAAGATTCTTGGCGTTGCAAAATTAGCTTCAAAGCTAGAGCTGTATCTAATACAGCTTGACCTAGTAAGGAACTTTCCAGACGTTGCTGTAACAGAATCCGCGCCTGAATATCAGGTTCTCCTACGCGGGGTAACTCTAAATCATCTAAATCCAAACTTTGCCACTGTACTGTGTCTAAATTGGGAAAGGCTGATTGCCATTGTGAGGGGTTACTAGTAGTTTTTTGGCTATCTTCTGGGTTTTCCCAACGTGATTGACGGTATTTGGATGGTAATAATAATTGACAGATAATATCTTGTTCTAGACCTTTGCTTGCATAGGCAAAACCGTGAAGCATAAAATCATTGTGGGTAAGTTGCTCTACCCTATCTGGTACATCAACTAATCCCATTTCTGTGGCAGTTGCACCAATATTAATCACCAGGGTATGACCTGCGATCGCAGAATCATTGTTTTGTGCTGGAGTTAAACCTTGGTTCGTACTAAATTTTACTGTTTCACCATTAGCACCATTGAGGACACTCAGCAGGCTAGCGATCGCTTCCTCTACGAAAAATACCTGTTGGGGATGTTGGACTAATCTACTCGTCAGTAAAGCTTCCCGCACATTAAAGCGATATTGTTCAGACCACGTAGATGGACAGTTACAAATTACCCCAGCAATTTGAGCAATAATATTGTGGAAGGTACTATCATCTAAACCTACAGCTGTGGCAATTAACCCTTGAGTGGTACTATCGCGGTCAGCTTTCAATGTCAAAAGTAACTTAGAGAGCGATCGCACTACCCAAATCAACGGCCCTGCCGAAAATTCATTGAATTGCAGTACAGGTTGCCATTTTTGTTGCTCATTTTTATAAGGAATTGCTACCTGTAAATAGGGTTTCAACTGCGCAGAATACAAATGATTTTTCAGATGAGACGCTTTATTTTCACTCTCATCACTCTGTTTAGGAGGTGCAGAAGTGTTAGGCAGATAAACCTCTGCGGGTAAACGGAAGGATTGCTGGAAGGTATTAGTTCCCGGTTGCTGTTCTGCTGACCAGCAAATCGGATAAACAAAGCCGGTGGAGCGATTTAATAAGGTGGCAGAAATCCCCGTTGTTCCCAAATCAATGCCTAAATACCAAACTGAGTCTACTTGATCAGGCGCACTTTCTATATTGTCGATGGGAGTATCGGGAGTAATTACAGAACTCTCGTAAGCTGTGGTTGTAACTTCCTTTTTTTTTTCAGTTGGGCTAAAGTCTAAGGCGGTTTCTGTTTGTGGTGAAGAGATGGGTTTAGCTGGGGAAACCTCAGTGGGAGAGAAGTCCACAGTCAGTGTATGGTCTACTATTTCTTGCTCTAATTTTTGACGGTCACTTACCCAAAACTCTGCACTTTCTAAGCCAATTACTGGCGACTGGGGACTGGATTCATCTAGTTTTGCTAAATCTTGGTGTAATTTCAGCCATTGCTCTTCATTTAGAGAAATTTCTGGGAGATTGGCTAAAGAATTGACTTCTGGAGAAAGTAAGTTTTCCTGGGGTGAAGCTGGAATAAATTGTTCTGGTGAATTTTGTGGTTCTTTATGAGTTAGTGGCGATGACTTCTGCTCAACCGTTTCTGCTGTTGCGGCTGCAATATTCTCTAAATCAGGTGTGACGGCTAACTGTTCTGCAACTAAAAGTTCTGGTGTCGGCAGAATAAGAGGATTAATGGGGGTTGCTTCTAGTTGCTGCACCTCAGCCAATTCTGTAATATCTATATCGGCAAATAAATCTGCCAAAGATTTAATTGTATCTTCATGGCTTGGCTGGATTTCTGGCACATTTAACTCATCAGCAAAACTGTGAGTTTGAGTTAAATCTTCCCAGGGTAACGAGTCTACATCTGGTAGTGATGGATCTGGTATTGCTTGGGATTCCGCCTGATCAAAAAAATCTGTATCTGATTGATCAAACCAAGCATCTGGCATCATTGCTGCCGTATCGACCTCTGCCAGTACATTTTGTGGTGCGACAGGTACGCTATCAACTGCGTCTCCTTCTGATAAATCCGCTATCACTGACTCGGAAGTTAACTCTAGAATGGCAGTGAAATTCTCCATGCCAAACAAGCTGGCATAGATCAGATCAACTTCATCATTCGTTGATTCTGTACCATCTGGGGACAAGATATTTGGCGTAGTTAAATTCTCGGTAGATATAGACTCATCAATACCCAATTGCAAGAGCATTTCATCTAATTCGTTCGTGATTAATGTCTCAAATTCTGCCGATTCTGGTTCGTCTAAGTCTTTCTCTAAGGAGCGATCGCTGACTAATAATTCTTGAGATACAGGCTGTGATTCTCCTGGTATTAATGTGTCAGTAGGGACAGTATGATTCAGCTGCGATGAGTTAGCAGTAGGTGAAATAGTAGATGCTAGTGAATTAGTAAAGGTTTGATTTTCTAACTTAGGATTAGATGTGGGGAAATTAGATAAATTTTGTTGTATATGTTGTGTCAAATTATTCAATAGGTTTGCCAGCAATTGTTCGCCTTGCAAACCCGTGCTGTGCATTCTAGTCAGTGCCTGCGATAAAGATTCATGATAAGTATTAATATTGCGCTGTAAAGCATCGAAGACAACATTTACAGTGCCATCTAAAGACAGCAAGCGTTGATCCAATTCCTGCGCTAGCTGTGTTAACCGCTCTGTTTGTTCTGAAGAATCCCAGAAAGTTTGATTCTGAGTCGGTTTCATCTCTAGATTATTCTGATAATTATTGGCATCACTAGAATGGTTTACCTCCGACTCAGCTATTTTGGGCATCAATGCTGGCGCCAGGCGATTCATTAAAACTTGTAAAAATTCAGTAATAATTTGCTCTTGATTTGCCAGTTGTTGACTTAAAGAGTAATTATGTAGTCGCTTCTGCTCCAACTGTCGAATTTCTTGCACCAAAATCGATCGCTCTTGTAAAAGGGCTGCAATTTCTCCTTGTAATGGCTGTATACAGGCAGACAATTCATTTTGGAGTTGTCCGACTAGGGAATGAGTGTATTCTTGATAATTTGGAGTCGGTGGTGTAGGTGGATTGTGACCTTGGTCGATAAACTTCTCCAACAAAGCCGATCTATGGGAACTGCCACTAGAAGAGTTTTGTTCAGCGTATTCTACTTGAGACTCTTGTAGCTGAATTAGAAAATTGCGAGTTCTTTCTAAAACGTCCTTCGGCTCTTCCGCCTGACTAGACAAAAGCTTAGGTAGACGTTTACCACTGCTGTTGAGCAAGTTGTCAATATCTGCAATTAGTTTTTGAAGTTCATCGTTGCGGGAAGTCACTTTAAATTACCTTAGCTAAAATTTTTAGGTTAACTGGCTGTGAAAATTAATTTACAATCACTATTTTGGATAAATAACTGAAAATTGTAGCTTTGTGTCAAATTACCGCAGGCGATCGCCATTTGGCAATGATGTTTGAGCTAGCAGCAGTCCCACAACACAAAAACATTCTGAGATTGCTAGTACAGGACTTACGCCAAGAGACTTTCTGTTTTGGGAAGGTGTCAGGTTTAAGGGGTTTGAAAACCTACACACGTCAGTTTGCTCAAGTCGGGAAACCCTTTCGGCAGTTGCTTTAAGTCGGCAAAGCTGCTTTAAAGCAACTGCCGACGCTACGGCGACGCTAACACCACACAACTAGCTCCCCTATACCCTTGCTCCCAATCCTTGATTTTTCGTTACTCATGCGTAAATCTGATCAATATAAGGTAGTTGAGCAGGCGATATTACAGTCTTGAGGACTTCATAGTATAAAAACACAAAAAAATCCAAATCGCCAAGCCAATGTGGTAGTACAAAAACATACTTAACCTGATAACTGGGAATGACAACGTAAAAATTTTGTCTTATCTACCCATACCAGCAATTTGCATAGCCGATGAATCAATGAATTACAAGGTAGCATTAGCAAGCCTCAATGCCTTTTGGCTACCAATAGCAAAAAATTCTAAATTAGCAAAAATTAACAAACTTGAGTATCATTAGTTGTGTAAAAACACTATGAATTCTCTGGTTTTGCCACATACTGAGTTCTCTTTTAAAATGAAGTGTACAGCGATCGCCTAGGCTAGATATAGCGTTTTTGTTTACCTTTTATAGCCGATTCAATAATGTCGTAATGGAAGACAATCCCTGGATAAACTCAGCTCCCTTTTTTCAAGGTTTACCAGAAACCTCTGTAGAAATAGCTCTCAACCATCTTGTGACACGCACCCACCCAGCCAATCAAGTAATACTACTAGAAAATGACTGGGGTGGTTCTGTATATTTTATATTTGAGGGTTGGGTAAAAATTCGTACTTATAATCTGGAAGGGAAAGAAGTCACACTAAATATCATTGGTAAAGGGGAATTGTTCGGTGAAATGGCGGCATTAGATGAAGTACCCCGCTCTACAGATGTCATTACTCTCACACCTACAGTCATTGGCAGTATGCCAGCCCAGGATTTTGTCAAGTTACTCCATGCAGAACCCTTAGCGGGAATACGTTTATCACAATTAATGGCTCGACGTTTACGACAAGTAAATCGCCGTCTGCGGTTGCGAGAATCTGATAGTCAGTCACGAGTAGCAGATACATTATTATTTTTGGCAGACGGACAAGGCAAACAAGGTCAAACCGGAACAGAAATTCCCAATTTACCCCATAGAGAACTAAGTAGCTTGAGTGGACTAGCGCGAGAGACAGTCACCAGAGTATTGACAAGATTAGAAAAGAAAGGCTTGATTAAGCGAGATCAAGACAATATTTGTATTCCTGATTTGTCAGCCTTAGAGAAAAGAATCGTTTGACAAAGAGAATAGGTTACAGGTTACAGAAGATAAACTTAAGCTGTATCTCATACTCCTGGCAATTTGCTGAAATCTTGATGTGAAACAGGTCTGTCCCCTGTCCTCTTTGACTATTTAGTGATTAACAAGTTTTTCCCAATGAGTATTTTAGATTCTCTACCAGATGAACCAGAGGAAAATTCATCCCCTGAGTCTCAACCTTCGCTCCAGCATTGGTCAGATCAACCAGCACATTTAAAGCAACCGCAATTAAAGGTTGATGCACCTTTAAGAATGGTAGAAACAGCGTTTTTAGCCAGTGCTGCTAGCTTGATTTGGTTTATCAATTTTTACTTTCCCCTAGGGCCAGTATTGCGAATATTTTTCCCTGTACCGATCGCTTTAGTTTATCTACGTTGGGGTAAACGAGCTGCATGGATTGCGGCTGTTACCTCTGGTTTACTCCTTTCAGTACTGATGGGGCCAGTTCGTAGTTTATTATTTGTCATGCCCTTTGCTTTTATGGGTGTGCTACTGGGGGCTACATGGTATCGTCGTGTCCCTTGGCTAGTTTCTATCACCTTGGGGACGCTATTAGGTACTTTAGGTGACTTTTTCCGGTTGTGGTTGCTATCGATCTTATCGGGAGAAGACTTGTGGGTTTATGCTATAAATCAAGTCACAAAATTTATAGAGTGGATATTCTCTCTCTTGGGATTATTATCTAGTCCCAATGTTTTTTTGATTCAAGTGGGAGCGGTCACATTGTTTATCATTCATAACTTCATCTACCTATTTGTAGTACATTTGGCAGCATGGTTATTGTTAGATCGACTAGGTAATCCCATCCCTCGACCACCACATTGGGTACAAGTTTTGATGGACTATTAAAAAAACTGGCGTTGCAGAATAGTGGGATGAATTAAGGCAAACAGAGGAGGCAGAGGGTGCAGAGGGAGAAGTTTATCATTTACTGAATCATCCCTTAATTCAGCAATACCAAAAAACTTAGTCATTAGTCATTAAATTAAACGGAGTTCAATTAATTACTATTCTGTTGTAGCGTTGCCGATAACTAACCACTAGCGATAGAAAGTGCATAGTTTACCACCGTAGGCATCTCCGCAGTAATCTTTGTACTTTTTTCTACGCTTCTGGGTGGATGAAGTACTCCGTAAAGATGAGTAGAAATTAATTAAAAGCCTAACAGGAGGGTAGATTAATGACTCAAGGTAATGGACATTCCCAAGAACCTATTAGCAACTTAGAATACGACTTTATTACCGTGTTACATAACAAAGCTGAAGCGGTGAAAGCTTATGAAACTTACATTCAAGATGCTCAAACCGCAAACTCCCAGCCTTGTGTAGAATTATTCCAAAAATTGCGTCAATCCGACATTGAGCAAGCCCAAGAAATCCGTCGTCATCTGCAAGCAGTCATGGAACACGGTAAAATGTAATACAAGTTTGTAGTAAGCACTTTAGTGCTGCGGTATTTACTAAAGGACTAAAGTCCTTACTACGAACTAGGAAGTTTTTAGTTTAGTATTTGGGATATTTTTGTGACTATAGGCTAATTTGATTTCTCCCGTATTAGGTGGTACTTGATTGGCAAAATCACAAATAGATTGAAATGGACAAAACCGACAGTGATGTCCAGGATTCGGGGGAAATATTTCACTGAAACTCTTAGCAGCTTCTTGATATTGTTGAATGTCTGATTGATGTTTTTCAGCAATTTTGACTAATTCAACTTTTAAAGATTCTAATTCATTACTTTCTAGTTGAATTATCTCTGATTCTTGGCGCAATTCCAGATTATAAAATGAAGCGACAGCTTCCCTGCCAGGATACAAATAACTAGCAGCTAATAAATAAACTAATGCTTGTCTTTTATCAAAATTAGACTTACCAGTTTTAAAATCTACAATATGTAAAGTTTGAGCATCTGACTCAATAAAAACACAGTCCATTGCTGCATATAATCGGAAGCGATAATTTTCTTGCTCAATCAAAATTGGCTTGGGAAAACCTTCATCACCGCGAGTTAATTGGAGAATTCTTTTCCCTAAAAGTAAAGGGGCTTCATAATACTTTTTCAGAATTTGTAGCACGCGCTGTTGTACTTGCACAGCCGAGTTACTCAATTTGAGTAGTTTGGCAACTTGTTCTACTCCATCTGAGCGCGTCAGCAGATGTCGATTATGATGAAACTCATAAACACCTTTTTGGGCTAGCAACCCAATGCGCTGAGGTGGAGTAGCATTTGCTAATAGTGCTTTAACCTGCGGTTCGTGTTGACGAGCTTTGATGAACCCCCGTCTCATGTGGCAGTGCCAACGTTCTTGCCCCCTCGCTGGGGCAACTAAAGACCAGAGGTGATAACTAACAAAAAGTCGTTCGGGGGTTGACATTGGTCAATCGCAGTGAGAAATAATACGGTGGAAGACGCTTGCAGCTACGCACGCTTTGCGGGAAGCTTCCTAAATAGAGTTCACAATATATGGGAGAAAGTGGCAAACATGAGTGGTAGCAATTCTAGCAAGATAAAATTTGGTACTGATGGATGGCGAGGAATTATCGCCGATGACTTTACTTTCCCCAATGTGCGGAAAGTAACGAGAGCGATCGCAAGTTATTTAGAAACAGCCTACTCAAAAGATAGACCAGTTCTGATTGCTTACGATACGCGGTTTTTAGCTGACCAGTTTGCCCAGACAGCAGCCCAAGTCTTAGCTGATTTAGGATGGAATGTTAAAATCACTGATCGGGATTGCCCCACACCAGTAATTGCCTATAATGCCCGTCACCTAAATTCGGCGGGGGCGTTAATGTTTACTGCTAGTCATAATCCAGCACCATACTGTGGGATTAAATATATCCCTGACTATGCTGGCCCTGCCACTCCAGAAATTACTGATACTATTGTGGCAAATATAGAAACTGCATCGGATGAATTGCCAAGTGGCAAACCGTCAGGTTCTATTTCTATTTTCGATCCCAAACCAGACTATCTCCAATTTATCTATACATTGCTGGATGTGGAACGAATTAAGAGCGCGCAGCTAAAAGTCAAGTACGATGCGTTATATTCTACATCCCGTGGCTATTTAGATGAAATCTTGCAACAAAGTGGCACACAATTAGAAAGTTTCCACACTTGGCGCGATGTGCTGTTTGGCGGTGGAATGCCTGAACCTAAAGGAGAACAGCTAGTTGAACTAGTGGAAGCAGTACGCCGAGATCATGCAGATTTGGGTTTGGCGACTGATGGTGATAGCGATCGCTTTGGTATTGTGGATGAATTAGGCAACGTCCTCACCCCTAACACGGTGCTTTTAGTGTTAGCTAGACATTTAATCAAAAACAAAGGTAAAAGCGGCGCGATAGTCCGTACAGTGGCGACAACGCACCTATTAGATAACTTTGCGGCAAAACACGGCTTACCTCTTTATGAAACAGCCGTAGGTTTTAAATACATCGGTGAAAAAATGCGGGAAACTGCTGTCCTGATTGGTGGTGAAGAATCAGGCGGTTTAAGTATTATTGGGCATATTCCCGAAAAAGACGGTGTTTTAGCTGATATGCTGATTGCTGAGGCGATCGCCTATGAAGGTAAACCCTTGAGTCAATTAGTCAAAGAAGCGATCGCAGAAGCTAACGGCCCGCTTTATAACAAGCGTTTGGACTTACATTTAACAGAAGCCCATAAGAATGCTGTCATTGACTCCTACACTAAAAATCCTCCTTCAGAGGTAGCTGGCATTGCGGTGAAAGAAGTCGGACGCAAGGATGGGATTAAGCTGTATTTAGCCGAAGGTAGCTGGGTATTACTACGTCCTTCTGGTACTGAACCACTGGTACGCGTTTATTTAGAAACCAACTCACCAGAGAAACTTAGCCAACTCGCCCAAGAAATGGAAAGCGCGATCGCTAAGTTAGCATAGAACTCTAGACCGCAGATGCACACTGAGATATTTAGTGTACATCTGCATCTATACTATGGTTATATTTTTTATGAAAAGCTTTGCTAATTTTTTGATATCTTTAATTGTGGCGATTTGGGTAGTAGCGATCGCTATTCTTTCCGTCCAAAATTTCGAGCCAGTATCTTTAAAATTCTTAACTTTCCAATCAATTAAAATCCCAGTCGGTATAGTGCTGGCGTTTAGTGCTGGTGTGGGATTGGTTGGCGTGGCTATTCTACAACCTCTCTGGAATCTGGCTGATTCAGGTAACTCCCGCTTAGAAGAAGACGCAGAATTTTTCGTTGATGATGAAGATTTTTGATGATTAAAAAATAATGTAGCAACAAGGTGTAGAGATACATACAACTAGTTGCATCTCTACAAAATCAATTGCAATAAGTTTTAATTAATAGATTTCCAAAATTAAAATGTCCATTCGTGGTCAGGATCATTTAGAGCAGCACGGACAGATGCTAAATTTACAAGGTCTTTAAATGGGCTAGATTTAGCTATTTCTGTGATTGAATTCAAAGCAAGAGCCAGTTGTTCGTTATTACCGGATGCGATCGCATTATCAACGACAGCAAATAAAGAGTGAAAATTTTCTGCACGTTCATCAAAAGAGCGATCTAAATAAGCCATCAGCAAGTCTCGCTGGGCGTTAATTTTGGTAATCGTTTCTTTTTCCCAAGCGTCAATTTCTCGTCGCTTGGTCTGTTCTTGTTCCGCAATTATTAGGTAATCAGTGTAAGCTGTCATCATTTGCTGTAGGCATTCAGCAGGATTTATAAATTCCTTAACCACTTCTGTGGTAAATTTCTTTGTTGACATTACTGATTGCCTCCAAGAGTACGATATTTAGCTTGGATCGTTACAGTAACAGGATTCAGTTGCCCTTCTCTATCTAGAACAGGAGTTTTCATAATTTCGGCTAATGCTTTCACTAAAAGCCCTACTTGTTGAAATTTACTAGCATCTCTGTTGCGATCAAATGGTTGAGACTCTAACTCATCTAGATAAAATACTGCGCGACTATTTAACTCTTCTACCAAGTGACTTAACTCAGTAATTCGCCGTCTGACTTGCCCCACAAAATCCCTAGCTGCTTCAAGTTTGGCAATTTCAGTCTTAACTTTAGCCTCATACTCACGCGCCTTTGTCAAAGCCTCCTCGCCTTTACCCGCAAGCACAAAACCACCTACTGCTAAAGCTGGCCCAACTGTAATACCTCCCAGAACAAAAGTACCAAGTGCCATTCCACCTCCACCAGCTGCTAGTGAACCACCACCAAGCCAAGCTAAAGTTGCATTCCAAGCAGCTGCTCCACTAAGTCCTGATATCGCTGCTCCTGTACCTGCCACCCCTACAGAAGTAGCAAGACTTGTTGCAGCCTGTCCAGCAGCAGCACCCGTAATAACTGCTTGAACACCTCCCTTAACAAACCGTTCAGCTTCCATCGCATCAGCTTTGTATTGCTCTATCTGCTGAACTGATATTCCATCCAAACCTTCTAAAAATTTCAGATCCTGAGATGAACGTTGCCCAAGTTTCTCAATAAAAGTCACAAATCGACCTATTGTATTGATTTTCACCTTGACCTGAAACTGACCATACTCTTCAGCCAATTTATTAGTAGCTTCCCAGTCAGCTTTTAATTGATTAACAGCAGACTCATGAAGCTTTTGAGAACGACTACCAATATTATTTGCCTCTTTCATATTACTAACACCTTCAGTGCCTTTGACAGCACCGTAAGCAGCAGTGCCTAAAGCAATCGCACCAAGGATAAATGGAATTGGCATTAAATACTCCTGATTGTGATTAGTGGTCAGTGCTTCTTTTTCTACGCATTAAATCATCAAATAAAGGCAATGCCTTATACATATATTGCCCTAAGTAATAAACTAGCTAACATTCAGGCAGTAAAAAATTTTAGGAAAATAACAATTTAATTATCTTGAGCATTTAAACTACTTTTGCGGTTGCACATTCAAAAAGTACAGTGAATCGGCGATCGCACTTGACTTAAAGCTAAAATAATGAAGCGTAGTCTTGTAAAAATGATGAGTAATAAAAATTAAAGCGGTTATCTGGCAAGAAGATGATGTATGTGTTTCTGTACCATCTTTACCAGGATGTCACACTTGGGGAAATAGCTACAAACATCTATTGGAAATGCGACAAGATGCGATTCAAGACTGGCTAGAAGTTGCTAATAAACAAGAAAATTTGTAATAAAAACTGAGCATTAATTTAGATTTTTATGCTGTCAGTCGGGGAAAATCAGTTCGGCGTGCAGCAAACAACAAACAGGCTTGAATATCTTGTGCTTCGAGGTCGGGAAAATCTTCTAGAATCTCAGAAACACTAACATTCTCCCCCAGCATTTCTAAAATATCGCTCACGCTGATTCTCATACCGCCAATACAAGGACGACCTCCACATTGACCAGGAGTTTGGGTAATACGTGTCAATAATTCAACTTTTGAGTTCATTTAGTAACCCAATATAAATTGCTTTGTCCTGATCATACAGAATAAGTCATATTTCTAGCGATCGCCTAAGTTCGGCGTAAAGCGATCACACTCAATAAACTTAACAAATCAATACAGATTAATGACAGTTAAAATAATAAGCAGGAGGTTAAATCATACCTAGCACTGCTCAAGAGATATACAACTAAGTTATATGTGACTTACCATGACTCAATCCTTACGCAAGCTGACTACATTTGATGAGTTTGTTGCTAAATATCCAGATGAAACAGGGAAACGTTATGAACTCCATGATGGAGTAGTAGTCGAAATGCCACAACCAACAGGAGAACATGAAGAAGTAACTGGATTTTTAGCCTTTGAAATTACTAGGGAGTGTATCCGATTAAATCTCCCCTATTTCATCCCCAAGACGGCATTAGTCAAACCACCTGAAAATGAATCAGCTTACTCGCCAGATGTGCTGCTATTAAATCGCCCCAATTTAACTAATGAACCTCTATGGAAAAAAGAATCTACTGTCATTCAAGGAATATCAATCCCATTAATTATTGAAGTTGTAAGTACAAATTGGCGTGATGATTATTTGAAAAAATATGCTGACTATGAAGTAATGGGAATTCCTGAATACTGGATTGTAGATTATTCAGGATTGGGAGGTAGAGAGTTTATAGGTAATCCTAAACAGCCTACAATTTTAGTTTGCTGTTTAGAAGAAGGTGAGTATACTGTGAGAAAATTTAGAGGTGACAACCGTATTCAATCTGTAATTTTTCCTGATTTGAATTTAACTGCACAACAAATTTTTAATGCTAGCTTGTGATTATGGCTGTAAATTACCACAACATTATTAAAATTGAACCAGGGAAAAGAGGCGGTAAACCTTGTATTCTGGGAATGCGAATAACTGTATATGATGTGTTATCTTATCTTGCTTCTGGTATGACATACGAGGAAATACTTGATGATTTTCCTTATTTAACGCCAGAAGATATTTTAGCTTGCATTAACTATATCCAATTTTGTTAGCTATGGGTTAGTTGTAGCTTGAGATAATCGATAAAATCTAACAGTTCAGTATCAGAGAGTTGATAGCGCGATCGCTTGCCATATTTTTGCTGTAAAAACTCCTTTCCCTGCTCTGGACTCCAATTTAATTGTGATAGATAATTATCAGTTTCAGCGATAAAACCTGCACGATTCTCAGACGAAATTAACTCTTGATTGTAATTCTGAATATTGTTAATTTTCAGACTAACTTTCTGTCCTAGAGCTTGCCAATCTATTTCCTTATGTCCATCCCAACTAACACCTACAGCACGATAAGTTAATGGATTATAGATTGTACAAAAGACAATTGTTTTATCGCCAGGACTAACTGCAATTGTAAGAGGTTGACATAACTGTTCATGTGTCAAAACATCTAGTGAAAGTAACAAACTTTTAGAAAAATAAGATTCACTACCTGAACGTACCACATAAGGTTTATCTGCCAAAATATGCAAATCAGTTTTTTCAGCTTCACCGTGTGATGTTTCAACTTTCTTATTAACTTCAATACCTGTGATCAATCCTGTCAAAGCCCTATCATAAATCGGAATTGGCTTAGTATCATCCGAGAGCATATACCAACAGTGATCACTTTCCTTACTCACAAAAACATACTGAGGCTTGGGGATAGAACCGAACCCTAATTTAACATCCATAAATAGCTTAATAATTGTCAGTGTAGAATCTATTTAATAGATATAATTCCCCAACCATCAAGCTAATTAACACTTAAAACACACCAATAAACCCTCCGCGCGACGGCAGTCGCTACAACGCGGGAAACCCCCCTTCGGGTTCACCAGTCCCCTACTGAGGGAGACCCGCCTACAGGGCTGGATTCACCGCAACGCGCTGCCTCCCCTCCGCGTTAAAAAATAAAACCCCACTCCCAGCTAAAATATCAGCCCTGAAGTGAGGTACTCAAGCAGATTAAATTCAAACTATAGTTTCTGGTTCATAACCTAAAGCCTTTAACCTGCTTTCTAATTTCTGTACCCTATCTTCTGCTTCCAAACGCAGTTGTTCTTCTATACTTAACAGTGCTTCCGCTTCTATAATCCGTTCTTCTGGGGTGAGCAATCTGCGTTTCTGCTCATCATACCAGTACAACCATTCTCTTGCTATCCCTTGGTAAAGTCCTCTTTCTTTACCAATTCCTAAACCAATTTCTGGTAGCCAAATGGGATTTCCTGATAATAGGAAATATTCCCCATCTTCTAGGCGGTAGACTTCCAAGGGTGACTTTTTGCGCCGGAAAGGATTGTACACAACGTAGTACAAAACTCCCATTTCCGCATAAATGTCTTTTTTGGTACTGTATTCGCCTAAATGTTTGGGAGAGGCCACTTCTATTGCTAACATTGGTGGGTTCTCTTCTTCCCACAACACATAGCTAAGGCGTAAATCCCCATCCACAAAACGCTTAACTCCGACACTTAAAAAACCATCAGGGACGATCGCTGGCTTTTTTGGGTCATAATAAATACCCATATTTACACCAAAGTACCAATCCCATCGGTCTAACCAAACTAAAGCCAGTGTAGCTTTTAATAAACTTGGAATTAATTCTTGTATTTCATTATCCACAGGCGTGTCCTCGGAGTTCGGTAGCTCTTCGGAAGATGGTAAACAGTGTAACGAGTTGTAGTTTAACATGAGAGGTTTTCTCTGACTCTAGTTTTAGATAGAGAAATTGATCAAGATAAATATACTTCTGTTTAAGTCGTCTGATATCAACCGCTAGTAGACTCTATCACAGGATAATAAAGTTAATGGGCAGGAAGAAGATTTATATTTTCTTAATAGGAGTGTAACTTATGAGCCAAAACCCTATTAACGTCACTTATTCGTTAGAGGAAATCTTAGGACAAATCAATCAGAAGCTAGATACCTTACAAAAAGACGTTACAGAAATTAAAATCGGGCAAGTCAAGCTAGAAGCTGAAATCAAGGGAGATATTAAATCTCTAGAAACGGAACTCAAGGGAAATATTAAATCTCTAGAAACGGAACTGAAAGGAGATAAGCTAATCGGCATTTAAGCTGCAACATAGTTGAAATTACCTTTGTGTCTGATTTTCCGATGCCACTTAATCACTAACTCGCCTTGATTTAACAGCTTATCTAGCAGCGATTTTAATTCATCTACTGATTTAAACAGACGATGGGCAATATATTCTTTACATGAGTGCCAAACTAATTCGATAATGTTGTAGTCAGGGCTGTAAGCAGGCAAGAACTCTAAAACAAAATTCGGAAACTCTTGGGATATTTTAGCTAGAATATCTTTGCGTTTATGAAAACTAGCGTTGTCTAAAATTAAAATTATCTTCGGACCATGCTTAGAGAAATCTTTACCCACATTTCCTTGACTGATCCACTCTTGTTTAATTAGTTCATTTAATTGGTGTAATTGTTCATAAAAAATATATGCGTTACCTTTCTTTACAAAAAAGCATACTCGTTTTCGGTCTAGTTCTCTGATTGCTCCCATTACGTTTATTCGACCACAACGCCGTTCCCCTGGAACATTTTTTCGTTTTCCTTTTTTACCCCAATTCTTGCGTCGAATCACGCGTAAACTGAAACCACTTTCATCCCAAAAGCATACCTGTAAACGCTCTGGTTCTGACCGTGCTATTTTTAAATATTGGGTAAGCTTCTCCCTAAACTTGGCTCTTTCAATTGGATTTTGTTTATCTTCTAAGCTAGATTTAGCCCAGATATAACTATACTTTTTTCTCTTTAATATCCTCCTTACTTGAGAACTACTTAAATCAATTCCTGTTTTTTCGGTTAAATATGTAGCTGGTCTCTCTGCTGTCCATTTCCCAAATTCATACCCGAAAGTAGATGGTTCTTGGTCAACAGTTTTTAATAACAGTTCAATATATTCAGGAGTAGCTTTGCGGTAATGTTCATCCTCTCTTTTATTATGTAGAGTTTCTAGATTGTCTGGATCTCCGTGCATACACCAATATGCTACTGTTCTGTGCGAGCAGCCTAAAAATTTAGCAATTTCATGTTGCGGTTTTCCATCGTTTTGGAGCAGAATAATTAAAATTCTTTCTCTAACATGGGCTTGCTCGCTCTCTTTTAGAGCTTGCTGTAAGGAGCTAACTTGTTCTGGCGTTAAAAAGTTTTTGGCTGGCGGCGGCATTGTTGCTTTTAAACGGCTTCATCTTCTTATTATGCAACTTAAGTGCCGATTAGCTTATTAAAGCTTTAGAAACCGAACTCAAGGGAGATATTAAAGCTTTAGACACGGAGGTAAAGGGAATAGGTAAGCGGTTAGACACGCAAGAGTTTATCAATCGTTCTGTGGTGGTTGGCTTTGTCTTAGCCTTGACAGCCGGAGTAATCAAATTATTTTTTCCCAGTTTATCTCATTAGCAGAGAACCCCACCTTCTTCAAGAAAGCGGGGTTCTATAGTCTCACAATGCTCACGAATCCCAATTAATTACCAATTGCTGGTGCATTCAAAGAAACTTCTGCTGTTTCTGTTTTTTGATCCGCTAAAGTAGGAACGGAATCACGCAATCTAGCTGTCAGTTGTACGGTTGTAGCGTCATACATCTGAGTCAGTAATTTGGGATAGAAACCAATACCAATAATTGGCACTAACAAACAAGCAATGATAAAGACTTCGCGGGGTTCAGCATCAATCAAAGCTTGATGAGAAACTAATTCTTCGTTTTCCTGTCCGTAGAAAATTTCGCGCAACATTGACAGCAGATAAATAGGAGTTAAAATCACTCCCACTGCCATCAAGAATACTACGATGACTTTAAAAGTAGAGCTATAAGCGTCACTGGTAGCAAAGCCGACGAATACCATTAACTCTGCTACGAAACCACTCATACCCGGTAGTGCTAGCGAAGCCATTGAACAAGCGGTGAACATGGCGAAAATTTTCTGCATCCGCTTACCGACACCGCCCATTTCATCTAACATCAGGGTGTGTGTCCGGTCATAAGTTGCACCGACAAGGAAGAACAAACTCGCCCCGATTAAGCCGTGGGATACCATTTGTAATACTGCGCCACTTAATCCTAAATCGGTGAAGGAGGCAAACCCAATCACCACAAACCCCATGTGGGAAATTGAGGAGTAAGCAATTTTGCGTTTGAGGTTGCGCTGGGCAAAGGATGTTAAGGCAGCATAGATGATGTTAACTACCCCTAAAATTACCAAGGCTGGGGCAAAGTAAGCATGGGCATCGGGGAGAATCCCAGCATTCATGCGAACTAGGGCATAACCACCCATTTTCAGTAGAATACCAGCCAGTAACATATGCACGGGGGCTGTGGCTTCACCGTGGGCATCTGGTAGCCAAGTATGTAGGGGAATGATGGGCAATTTGACAGCGTAAGCAATCAGCAAGCCACCGTAAATTAACAATTGGAAATTCAGGGCGTAATCTTTGAGAGCGAGCGATCGCATATCAAAGGTGACATTATCGCCATAAAAGGCCATTGTCAAAGCTGCTATTAAAATAAATAGCGAACCGCCTGCGGTGTACAAAATAAACTTGGTGGCTGCATACTGCCGCTTTTTACCGCCCCAAATCGCCAGCAGCAGGTAAACGGGAATTAACTCCAGTTCCCACACCAGGAAAAATAGCAGCATATCCTGGACAGCGAACACGGCAATCTGACCGCCGTACATCGCCAACAGCAAAAAGTAAAATAGCCTGGGCTTGAGGGTCACAGGCCAAGCGGCTAAGGTTGCCAAGGTGGTAATGAATCCAGTCAAAATAATGAGGGGCATGGACAAGCCATCAGCCCCTACTGACCAGTTCAAATCTAACTGCGGAACCCAAGGATAACTCTCGACGAGTTGTAAATTGGGATTCGAGAAGTCGTACCCAGTATAAAAAGCGTAGACAATTAGTGCGAAGTCTATCAACCCGACAATCAGGGAATACCAGCGCACCGTTTTGCCGTCTTTATCTGGGATAATGGGGATTAGTAGCGACGCAGCGATCGGTAACAAGATAATCGTCGTCAGCCACGGGAAATTAGCTGTATTCATTACAATTCGTCTGCTATCAAAATCATGTTTGCCAAAAAGCCACTAGCTATTAACTAACAGCTTTTTCTGGCTTTGGGTGTCAATGTTATTTTGATTTAATAAAAATAAATCAAGACGAAGGTAACTCGTCGGTAGCTATGCCTTCATCTTGATTAAACTTAATGCCTGGGTAATACGTAGTAACTGCTGAACTAACACAGTTGTTGAGATGTGTGGGTGCTGAGTTAAAGATTTCGCTTGCAAAACGCAATTAATCACGCTTGTACCCAGCATTAGAATTTAAGTGACACCAAAGAAAATCACTAAGCCCAACACTGCCCCAAACACTATCAAGGCGTAAAATTGAGCGCGACCATTTTCTAGGTATTTGAGACCTTCACCACTGACCAGGGTGAAAAAGCCTGTGAGGTTAACTGCACCATCAACGACGCGGAAGTCTACTTCCATAACTTGTCTAGCTAGGCGACGTAAACCGAGAACAAATACACGGTGGTAAATATCATCGAAGTACCACTTGTTGAGGGAGAGTTCGTAGAGTGGTTTGATTTTAGCAGCGATCGCAGCTGGGTCAATCTTACGCTGCAAGTACATCAGAGAAGCCAAGGTAATCCCAATTAAGGAAATACCTACTGAACCACCCGCCATGACATAAAACTCATTGGGGTCGAACTCGGCGGCTTTTTCAAGAATTTCCGCCATGCTTTCTGTTGGGGAGAAAATGAACCGTTCAAAGTAATTGTTGTAGGGCGTTCCTACTAAACCAATCAAAATTGAAGGCACAGCCAATACTAGCAATGGTAAGGTCATTGTCCACGGCGATTCATGGGGAGAATGACTGTGATGCCCATGACCATCATGATGTCCGGCTGTGGCTGCCAATTCACCTTTTTTCATTGCCCCAGGGCCAAAATTAGCTGCTGGTGCTGCTGATTCCAGTTCTAGAACAATAGATGCTGCTTTTTTGAGTTTATCTTTGATTTTCTCGTCATTACCCCGGAATTTACCTTCAAATGTCGAGAAATACATTCTAAACATATAAAAAGCAGTAATCCCGGCAGTCATCCAGCCAATAAACCACAACAGGGGGTTAGCTGCGTAGGCTGCACCGAGAATTTCATCCTTTGACCAGAAGCCAGCAAAGGGAGGAATCCCGGAAATGGCCAAGCAACCAATCAAAAAGGTGAATCCGGTTGCAGGCATATACTTCCGTAGTCCGCCCATTAAGCGCATATCCTGTGCCAAAGCGGGGTCATGACCAACTACCCCTTCCATACCATGAATAACTGAACCAGAACCCAGGAACAGCATCGCCTTGAAATAGGCATGAGTCATCAGGTGGAACAAACCCGCACTATAAGCACCAACTCCCATTGCCATCACCATGTAACCTAACTGGGAGATGGTGGAGTAAGCCAAACCCTTTTTGATGTCGTTTTGGGTAATGGCAATGGTAGCCCCCAAAAACGCTGTAAACGCCCCAGTAAAGGCAATGACATTCATTGCGACTGGGACGTGTTCAAATACTGGGTACATCCGGGCAATTAAGAAGACCCCAGCAGCCACCATTGTCGCCGCGTGAATTAAGGCAGAAATAGGAGTCGGGCCTTCCATCGCGTCTGGTAGCCAGACGTGGAGAGGAAACTGGGCTGACTTTGCGACGGGGCCAAGGAAGACAAGAATTGCAAACAGAACTGCCAGGAAATTGCTCAGAGAGCCTGATTGTACCAGTTCTCCTAGACGATCGCCCATGATAGTGAAATCGAAGCTGCCTGTCGCCCAAAATAGCCCCAGGATGCCCAGGAGTAACCCGAAGTCACCCACGCGGTTGGTCACAAATGCTTTTTGACAAGCATCTGCTGCCGACTTGCGATCATACCAAAAGCCCACCAGCAAGTAGGAACACATCCCTACCAGTTCCCAGAAAATATAAATCTGGACTAGGTTAGGGCTGACCACTAAACCCAACATTGAAGAGCCGAACAAGCTGAGGTAGGAGTAAAACCTCACATATCCTGGGTCATGAGCCATGTAGCCATCAGTGTAGATCATGACTAAGAAAGCTACTGTGGTCACAATCACCAGCATCAGGGCTGTCAGATTGTCGATAGTGTAGCCCATGCTCAGGTGGAAATTACCTGCTGCTGCCCATTCCAGGGTGCGTAGATAAGGCGCGTGTCCTTGGAGTTGACTCCAAAGGAGGGCAATAGACAGACCCATCGCCGCGCCCATCAGGGAAATGATCAACACAGCATTTAGCTGCCGCAGGCGGTTTGTCGTCTGATTTAACGAAATTAAGCCTAGACCAACTAGCATTGCCCCCAAAAGTGGCAATACCGGAATCAGCCAGGCGTATTGATAGATTACTTCCATCACTGACGCGTACTTTTAGGATTTTTGACTAACTTTGGACTTTACTGTACAGTTCTTGCCGCCAGCAACTATCCATGTCGGAACTGTTAATAATTGTGACACACACCCTAGATGATAAAATACCCCACTCGAACACAATTGAGCGGGGTCGTTAAGCATGGTTTTAGATTTGGGTAATGAGAATGGGGAATGGAACTTTTAGATTGAAACCAATCCAAAATCGCAAATCCATCTTGAAAAGTTCTGTAGGCGAGAAACCCGACGACACTTGCTACAAGTCGCCAAAGCCGCCCAACGCAGTGTCTCCCCAATGCCCAATGCTCCATTCCCAAAACTATGCCAAATACAATTCTAAGTCTGATTTTTTGGAGCCACTGTAGGTTTTGGGACGGTTGCTGTAGTTGAGTTTAATTTCTTCTAAGGCCAAACGGAGGTCATCTCTACCACGAAACCCTTCAAGACGATGCCGAGTTATACCATTTTCAATCAGGAGTAACGTGGGCAAGGACTTGAGGCGATAAGTGTTAGATAGCTTGAAATTCTCATCGGCATTAATCCCAACTAGTTTAATTTGATCTCCACATTGACTTTGAAATTGCAGCAGCAAGGGGTGGATGATGCGACACAGGCCACACCAAGGTGCTTCAAAATTTACTAAAACCGGAATTGGCGATTCTAAAACTTCTTGAGTAAATGTCCGCTCACTAACCGACAACACCATGATGCCTCTAGAATTATAGGTTTTTAATATCAAACTAGCTATCAGCAGAAGAAGTTAGCAAGCTAGTCAACGCTTCGTAGCAGCTATTTTTCAAAATTGTTGTTGATTCTGACACAAAAGTCAGCACGATTTTAACTACAAAATTAGGGTTGTTCAAGTCCTGACAATTTCTTGTAGGAAGGTTGTTTTGAGTGCTTTGCTGTGTAATCTCCCGCTAAAGTAATTGCTTGGTGACTTACCCATATACAAGCATGAAAACTAATGACTGCACCCTGACTAACAGCTATTTTTATTAATCGTACATTGATTTGGTAGCACTTGATAAGTGGAATTTTTTACTAGGTTAGTATTTTTTTGGGGATTGGGGATCATGCCAAACTACCAACCGACCCTACTAGTGGCCACAATTAACAAGGGATGCGCCCACCAAAGTAACCCAACAAAAATCGCCACACCTAGATAGGCAGGACGGATAAATTCCTGCCAATTAAGAGATTGGCGACCATCAACAATTGCTAGGAAGGGAATAATTGATGTGCGTTGTTTAACCATTTCAAAGGCTTGACCATACCGATAGTGTAAGCGGCGATCGCCATGCCAAACCCCAAATAAATGATGTAATACTAACCCTATAGATGTCACTAGGGTAAAACTAGTACCCAACCATAGGGTATGGGCAATGCACCAAATGATTTGCCCGACCATTTGGGGGTGGCGGGTAATCCTGATAATCCCTGTCTCATAGAGATGCACTTGGGGCTTTTGAATAGCAGCGATTTCTAGTAGATTGAAGGTGGCAGGATACAAAAATAAAAATGAAATCGCAGATAACACCCAAACTACGGTTTTTATTCCCGGTACACCCTGTACCTGCCAAAGTTGCCAGCCATCATAGCGGTGATTAAAAAAGTAAGTAATGACTATGACAGCCAAAGGTAAACTAATTAATGCAAAAACAACGCGATAAAGCCTTGGCCCAATGCGCTTTTCTACCCAAGGTCGCAAAGCAGCTCCCCCACTGTGGGCGATCGCAAAAATTAACAATAACCCCAGCATCACGAAATGACTCGGAGCTAACCCAGGATTGAGCATCATCATCAACAGGTAAAGTAATTTAAAGAAAAGTTAACTATATACAACCAATACCACAAAGTATTCAACAGGGGACTTGCATCAAAATGTTGTGGTACTGTCTTTTTCGAGTCAAGCCTCCAAATTATCCATGTCATCAATCATGCCTATGATGATTGATTGCCAAAGTTGCTCCTTTCAAAGTTTGTGGGTTGAGCCTTATGTCTGACCTTCCATTCACTTTAGATCAGTTACGTATTCTCAAAGCGATCGCTGTAGAAGGGAGCTTCAAGCGCGCTGCTGATAGTCTCTATGTCTCCCAACCGGCTGTGAGTTTGCAAGTGCAGAACCTAGAGAGACAGTTGGATGTCCCTCTCTTTGACCGTGGGGGACGGCGCGCCCAATTAACCGAAGCAGGGCATCTACTATTGAGTTACGGTGAAAAAATTCTGAGTTTATGTCAAGAAACTTGCCGCGCCATCGAAGATTTACAAAATCTCCAAGGTGGTACTTTAATCGTCGGTGCTTCTCAAACTACTGGTACTTATCTGTTACCCAAAATGATTGGGATGTTCCGCCAGAAATATCCCGATGTTGCGGTACAACTCCACGTCCATTCGACACGACGCACTGCTTGGAGCGTAGCTAATGGGCAGGTAGATTTAGCAATTATTGGCGGTGAAATCCCCGCAGAATTAGCAGAATCTCTGGAAATACATCCCTACGCCGAAGATGAACTAGCGTTGATATTACCGTCGTTCCATCCTTTTGCCAAACAAGAATTCATTCAAAAAGAAGACTTATATAAATTACAATTCATCACTTTAGACTCCCAATCCACGATTCGTAAAGTCATTGATCAGGTGCTAGCTCGCTGCGAAATTGATACTAGGCGGTTTAAAATTGAGATGGAACTCAACTCCATTGAAGCCATTAAAAATGCTGTGCAGTCCGGTTTAGGTGCAGCGTTTGTCTCCACTAGTGCGATCGCGAAGGAATTACAGATGGGTGTACTCCATTGCACTCCCATTGATGGAGTTGTTGTTAAAAGAACTCTATGGCTGATATTTAATCCCAATCGTTATCGCTCCAAAGCCGCAGAAGCTTTCAGCCAAGAAATATTGCCCCAGTTTGCAACTCCTGAATGGCACCAGGAAATTTTTAGCTTGTCACAAAAAAAACTAATGCTACCCCCATTAGACCCGGTTTTACCCAATGCCAATAATGAAAGTTAACCTCTAGTTATTAGTCATAAGTTATGAAGTAATTCAGTTGCTCATGGGTATTTTTTTCCATGAGCAATTGACGAATCTGGAGCGTCATTAGTTGTGATTAAAAATTATTAAATATTTGCCGATCAAACTAATCACAAGACGATTGACTAACAAAATCAAATGGAAGTCTACTGCACTCGTCCTAATTGTCCACGTCCACAAAACTATTTTCCAGATTTAGATGACATCACTAAACTCAAGACAGCGCAGCAAAAATACTGTGTAACTTGTGGTATGCCTTTAATGCTAGATGGGAGATATGTACCGACTAAGTTATTAGGAAAAGGGGGCTTTGGTACAGCTTTTCTAGCATGTGATCGCCGTATTCCAGGGATGCGTTCGTGTGTAGTTAAACAGTTTCAACCTACAGGTAACTTAACACCTCAACAACTGGAGGTTGCAGCACAACTTTTTGAAAGAGAAGCAGAAGTTTTATCGGAAATCGGTAGGGTACATGAGCAAATACCTGAACTCTATGCCTTTTTTCCGATGATTGTTCCTAGTTGGCAAACAACAGCACAAGATCAATTCTTTTATCTGGTACAAGAATATATTAATGGACAAACTTTAGAGACAGAATTGGCACAGTATGGTCAATTTTCTGAGGAGCAAGCTCTAGAAGTTCTGCGAGAAATTCTCAAGATACTGCAATTTATCCATCACAAAAATATTATTCATAGAGATATAAAACCCTCCAACATCATGCGTCGTCAGGATGGTAAGCTCTTTCTCTTAGATTTTGGTGCAGTTAAACAAGTCGCTAACGTCTCAGGAGTTGCTACCAGTACTTCAACAGGTATTTACACTCTAGGTTTTGCTGCTCCTGAACAAATGGGAGGAAATAAAGTTTTCCCAGCTACGGATTTGTACGCTTTAGCTGCGACTGTAGTCAATTTATTGACAAATCAGGAAATAACACAATTATTTGATTCTTATAGTAATCAGTGGATATGGCGAGAGCAAGTTAAGATTCCTCGTCACTTAGCTGATATTTTAGAGAAAATGCTCCAGCCTGCTGCCCAACAGCGTTTTCAATCAGCCGAAGAAGTGCTAGCAGCTCTTTCACAAAAAAGAACACCCCCAACAGTTTTACAACAGCCACTAATATCGGCATCTCCTGCAACTTTCTCAATCTGGGAATTATTGAGTGGTGCGGCATTCAGCGGCTTTGAGGGAGTATTGATTGCGATCGCTTTGTTCACTTTCACTCAATCGCCAATCATTACTCTGAGTTTAGCTGGCATCATTTTGAGCTTACTGATATTTGCCCAAACTAAGCGGTGGATTGAAAAATTCGATTTATTAATTATTGCCACAATTAGTTTGACTATTGTGTTGTTTATTCCCGGAATTATTAGACTACAAATTGTAGTTCTATCCGTTGCAGCAGCTTTAATAGCCATCTCGGCTACAGCACTGTTTCGTTTGATTTATAAATTACTGTCTCGGATCATCTAAAAAAGTTCTGGCGTTAAGGCTTACCCATGTCAGAGAAAAACGAAACACTGATACTTTTTTTAGCCAGTATTATACCCGTTGGTTTAGTTCTGGGTGGCTTATGGTTTGTGTTTGGCAGAGGCTCATCAACTCCCATACAAATCACTAACCAGATCATTTCCCAATGTAACGTGCCGAACCTACCGGAAGGGACATTCAATTACGGTGGTAGCACTACGTGGGCTACTATTCGGAGAGATGTAGACCCAGTATTACAAAAACTATGCCCTAAGTTTGTTTTTAGGTATGTTGACCCACCATCAGGAAACCCTGGCTCTGAAACTGGGATCAAAATGCTGATAGCGAATCAACTCAACTTTTCTCAGTCTTCGCGCTCTTTTAAGCCAGAAGAAAATCTGGCAGCTCAACAAAAAGGGTTTACGCTCAAAGAGATTCCAATTGCAATTGATGGCATTGCGATCGCTGTTAACCGCAACCTGAATATTCCTGGTTTAACGGTTGCCCAACTCAAAGACATCTACACTGGTAAAATTACGAACTGGCAACAGGTCGGGGGAGTTAATTTACCCATAACACCCCTGACCCGCCCCAAAGAAGCTGGTGGTACGGTAGAGTTTTTTATTGAGAACGTACTTGAGCAAAAAAGTTTTAGTAAAAATGTTCAATATATTGGCACAACTACTGAAGCACTCAGGAAATTAGACGCAATTCCCGGCAGCATTTACTACGCCTCCGCCCCAGAAGTAGTCCCTCAATGTACTGTTAAATCTCTACCCATCGGCAGGACAAGCACACAATTTATACCCCCCTACAAAGAACCACAAGTCAACCCATCTGATTGTCCAGCCAAACTTAACCAATTAAATACTGAGATGTTCCGTAAGGGAGAATATCCCATTACACGTAATTTATTTGTAATTGTTAAACAAAACGGTCAAATAGACCAACAAGCAGGCGAAGCCTACGCTAATTGGCTCTTGTCATTGCAAGGTCAAGAACTGCTTGAGAAAACCGGATTTATCAGAATTAAGTAATACAAGTTGAAAATTTGCACTGAATTTTGTAGCTTGCTTTTCTTCTCTTTCAGAGACGCTACTGCGAATAGAGGCGTAAAAGCCTATCCGTAGGGTATTTTGAATTGATATTCCCCTCTCCGCCGCCGGAAAGGGGTTAAAGATGAGATAAAAAATTCTCACAAGCTGACACTCAGCATTTAGGACTTCAGCACGGCCTAATAAGCATCTTGCAACTCGTAGAAATCAGGCGAAACGTAATCCTTTCGTAAAGGCCAGCCCACCCAATCCTCTGGCATTAAAATTCGCTTCAAATTGGGGTGTCCTTCGTAGATAATGCCGAACATATCGTAGGATTCACGTTCCTGCCAATCTGCGGTTTTCCAAATCCAGTAGACCGAAGGTACTCTAGGATTCTCACGGGGTAAAAACACCTTCACCCGTACTTCTTCAGGTTTGTCAGCGTTATCACCCACTTTGACTAAATGATATACGCTGACTAAATCTTCCCCTGGGCCAAGGTCAATTCCCGATTGGAACTGAAGATAATTAAATCCATAAGCATAGAGAGCTGTAGCGATGGGTAGCAAGAAATCTGGCTCGACCTTAATGATTTCTACACCATTCTTGTCAGGGGCTAAAGACTCATGAGCAAAGCCATTGTCTGCCAACCAATGAGAAATGGGGCCGGCTTGGACTATAGCTTCTGCCTCGGTTGGTACTGGTTTTAGTTCTTCATCAGCCACGTTCTTGTTCCTCCTTCTGTGTTTTTGCTGTCAACAGTGCGGGTGGAACAGGAAGTCCGATCGCTTCTGTCAATTCCTTAGGTGGGGTGAAGCGAGTTTCAGACTGCATATATTTACCAGTTAAAATTTCCGGCACTGGTTTCATACTATGCGTAGTGCTATAGAAACGGTGGGTTTGCTTAATTTGACCACGTTCCTGCATGGAATCGTTAGCAATCTTCTTCCGTAGCTTGATAATTGCGTCAATAATTGCTTCGGGACGGGGAGGACAACCAGGTAAGTACACATCCACAGGAATCAGTTTATCTACTCCCCGCACAGCCGTGGGGGAATCGACGCTAAACATCCCACCTGTAATTGTGCAAGCCCCCATTGCAATTACATATTTTGGTTCGGGCATTTGTTCATAAAGACGCACCAATTGAGGGGCCATCTTCATGGTGATTGTCCCGGCTGTAATAATCAAGTCAGCTTGACGGGGACTCGAACGGGGAATTAATCCAAAGCGATCGAAGTCAAAACGTGAGCCAATTAAAGCTGCAAACTCAATAAAGCAGCAAGCTGTACCAAACAGCAAAGGCCACAGACTAGAAAGCCTAGCCCAGTTATAAAGGTCATCAACCGTTGTCAAAATCACGTTTTCTGACAAATCTTGAGTGACTGTCGGACGCTCAATTGGGTTGATGATTCGTTCTTTGTCCTGGGTGGTTAAATTAGAATTCAAGACCATTCCAAAGCTCCTTTACGCCATGCGTAAACTAGGGCAACTACAAGAATTGCAATGAAAATCAGTGCCTCAATGAACGCCAATAACCCTAAACGATGAAAAGCTACCGCCCAAGGATAAAGGAACACCGTTTCCACATCAAAGACAACAAAGACCAGTGCAAACATATAGTAGCGGATGTTGAACTGAATCCAAGCACCTCCGATGGGTTCCATTCCTGATTCATAGGTGGTACGACGTTCCAGGCTATTACCCGTGGGTCTAAGGAGCTTGGACGCTGAAAGTGCTAAGGCAGGTACTAGGCTACAGATAATGAGAAAGCCTAGTAGGTACTCGTAACCGCTAAGGACAAACACAATGAATATCTACCGCTTATGGAGTATTTTCAGAGGGGGCTAGGGATTGGGGACTGGGGACTAGGGACTGGGGGCAAAGATTTTTAGATTTTAGGATTAAATGCAGTCTAAAATCGCATCACTCAATGCCCAATACCCGATCCCTAATCCCCAATACCCAATCCCTAGAATTGCGTAACTTTCTTTTACATTATATCTGTTTAGTTTTTCTGAAATCTGGGAAACAGACGGATTTCAGGTATTTGATTCGTTTGTGAGATTGATAGAAAAGTCTAACGAATATGTCATAATTTTTAACGTATATTTAATAATTCCTCTCTGCGAGACCTGAGTCATGAGCGAACCAGCTGTTGAAACTACAGTGTTAGACCGCTACGAGTGTCGCGCCTGCGGTTATGTTTACGAACCTGAAAAGGGTGACGATAAGCATGACATTGCTCCAGGGACACCTTTTGCAGAATTGCCCGTCAATTGGCGTTGTCCTGTTTGTACGGCGAAAAAAGTTGCTTTTACCAATGTTGGCCCAGCAGGTACAGCATCTGGTTTCAAAGAAAACCTCGGTTATGGTCTGGGTGTCAATACTCTCAACCCTGGACAGAAAAATCTTTTAATTTTTGGGGCTTTGGCTTTGGCCTTTTTGTTTTTTATGAGTCTCTACGGCTTGCAGTAAAGCAGGGTGTCACAGGCTAGTAACGCTTACTCACCACTTAATTCTGCTTGTAAAGCTTTTTACTAGATAGGTAAACCGTTTAGAGCGATTTACACAAATTTAGAAACAAATAAAAAAAATCTCATGCGATCAATGGTTATTGTGAAAAGTTGGCAGAAAATTTTTGCTTTGTTGGTGGTCGTCTTCTTGTGTATTGGTTGTAGTAAAGTTCCGTCTACTAGCTACAATCCTTGGGCAGTTATTTCTGTACCAACTGAGGCAAAACTATTAGATATTGCCTTTACTAACAATCCTCAGCATGGTTTCCTTGTTGGTAGCAATGCCACTCTGTTAGAAACCAACGATGGTGGCAATACGTGGAAACCTCTGGAATTGGCTTTGGATGATGATCGCTATCGGTTTGATTCAGTCAGTTTTGCAGGCCAAGAAGGTTGGATTGCTGGAGAGCCTTCTTTATTGCTACACACCACTGATGAGGGTCATTCTTGGTCACGTATTCCTCTGAGTTCTAAACTACCAGGTAATCCTATTTCTATTCATGCTTTGGCTGAGAATACAGCTGAAATGGCTACTGATGTCGGAGCAATATACAAAACTACCGACGGTGGCAAAAACTGGAAAGCTCAAGTAGAAGCAGCAGTAGGGGTAGTACGTAACTTAGAACGTTCTGCTGATGGCAAATATGTAGCAGTTTCTGCTAAAGGTAGCTTCTACTCTACTTGGGAACCAGGACAAAATGCTTGGGTTCCTCATAACCGCAATAGTTCCCGACGTGTAGAAAATATGGGATTCTCAGAAGATGGCCGGTTGTGGTTACTAGCAAGAGGTGGCCAAGTCCAGTTTAGCGATCCAACTCAACCAGAAGCATGGCAAGAAGCTCAAAGTCCTGAATTGTCCACTAGTTGGGGTTTATTGGATTTGGCTTATCGTACACCTGATGAAATTTGGATTGGTGGTGGTAGCGGTAACTTATTGCTGAGTACCGATGGAGGCAAAACTTGGGAAAAAGACCGGGATGTAGAAGAAGTTGCAGCTAATTTGTACAAGATCGTCTTCTTGCGCCCAGAGCAAGGATTTATCATTGGCGATCGCGGCGTATTACTCAAATATCAACCTGATGGGGCTAAATCTGCCAAAACAGCAGCAGCAGCTTAATGATAATCTAGGTTTTCAGTATCTTTCGGTTTTATGAGAAGCAAGTTGCAACTTGTAACTCTTTCTAAACTTTGTAGGATAATAAACTCAATAACATCTTCGTGAAGGTAGGGATCTAAATGTCAGGGACTACTGGAGAACGTCCGTTTTCTGATATTGTCACCAGTATTCGTTACTGGGTAATCCACAGTATCACCATTCCAGCACTATTCATTGCTGGTTGGTTATTTGTCAGCACCGGCCTGGCTTATGACGTGTTTGGTACTCCTCGTCCCGATGAGTATTACACACAAACAAGGCAAGAACTGCCAATTGTGAATAATCGTTTTGAAGCAAAAAAACAAGTTGAACAATTTATTAAGTAGTTTGCAATCATGACTAGCGGCAATAACATCAACCAACCAGTTACCTATCCTATTTTTACGGTGAGATGGCTGGCAGTACACACATTAGCTGTGCCTACCGTATTCTTTTTGGGTGCGATCGCCTCAATGCAGTTTATTCAACGCTAGTTAACCACTAGGAGTTAATCATGGAAAGAACGCCCAACCCTAATAATCAACCGGTAGAACTAAACCGGACTTCTTTGTACCTAGGACTACTACTAATTTTCGTTCTAGGGATTCTATTCTCCAGTTACTTCTTTAACTAACTGGAACTTCTTGTTTTGAATCTAGGTTAATTTGACCTGTATTGACTTTTTATTAAGAGAGGAGCAAAACCTGTGTCTGCTGGAACTGGGAGAATTCCCCTGTGGGTCGTCGCTACGATCGCAGGATTAGGTGTAATTACTGTTGTAGGTATTTTCTTTTATGGGGCCTACGCTGGACTTGGTTCTTCAATGTAGATTGCGAAGATTAAACCAATTCATCTAGCAGTTGTTTAAAAAACATCATTACAAAACCGCCTATCTTCAAAAAGACAGGCGGTATTTTAATGACTGATTAGTTAAACAATCAAGTTAATTGAAAATTAATCACGGGTAAAAATCAATCAACTTTGGATTTTGGATTGGCAATTTTAGATGAATACTGCCAATAATAGGAGCTTATAGGTTGCTTTTAGGACAGGATTAGCAAAAAAATCCCAAATCCCAAATCCCAAATCCCAAATCTAAAATTGACTAACCCGTTACTAATTAGTCAATTAACCAATATCATCGCGTTCAATGTACAAGAACATAAACGCCATTGTTGCGGCTGAAAAAACTAATCCAGTCAGAGGAACAAAGATAGAGGGCAAAAATGAAGCTGCCATAGTAAATAGTCCTGTCAAATTACACTACAATTCAAGACGAGCTTACTGCAAATTTAACCGGATTTTTTTAAATTCTAAAGATTTTTAACACAGAGTTTCTGCCAAGATTGGTCACAAACCGAGTAATTCGTCTAGTGGTAAATCTCGTAAATCTGGGGGAATTACCGTCCTCAACACCGTAGCTTTGTGACTTTCTTGCTGAGTAGCTCTGTTGAGAGCGATCGCTTCTATGCGAATTTCTAAGCAGCCAAAAGGAATATTCAAGGGTATCATCACTTCCATTCCCCCAGAGGAATTAGGTAGCAACTCTGTCAGCAAGTGAGGTCCATCCAGCAACCAGCGAGTTTGACAGTCTTCCACCCATAGCTTCATCACAACTTGTGGTGGGACTTTAGGTAGTTCCACTCTTACTCTGATAGAATTGCCAGCGATCAACTCGCCTTCAGGTACGTATAGTTGTGGGATGGGCAAAGGTTCTATGAGTTCTTCACTTAAGGATGTAAATATAGATAAGCTGGAAACTGATTGATTCTCTATTTGAGAAACAGAGCTTTTACTCAAATTAACCTCTTTCTCAACAACAATATCATCTACAACAATTTCTTGGTCAATCCAAGTTAGAGGTGTCTCGATAGCTTCTATAGCTTCTACTGTTAGTAATTCTGGTAAATACACTAAATCGGTAGATTCTGACTCATCTGTTGAATTCTCTAACTGCTCTATGGTGAAAGTATCTGTGGGGTTAACTTCAGGTGCAACATCTGCACTCATTACCGATATCACAGTTTCATGATCAAGAGAATGGGCAGGTAGTTCATCAGGTGTAATTTGCTGATCTAGCACATCTTGATCTAGAGATGGTGGTTCTATCGTTTCAGGTAGGGAGTAACCTTGGCTTTGCATCCACTTTCTGATCAAAGGTGATGAATAAGAAATGGCTATTTCAGGTGTATTTTGGATCAAATCATCACTTAATTCTGATAAGGATGAAGTTTCTGGTTCAGGATGAGCATTAGTTACTAATGCTGATGTCTCTAATAATTCAACTGTATACTCGGTATTATCATTAACATTTTCTTGAGTATTCTCTGCTATGTTTAAATCTATTGGTGTTAAATTATCAGATGTTGGAATATTTGATATATCAGCAATTTCGTTATTTTCTTCTGCACTTTCAGTAGTAGAATCTTGCAGACGTTTTAGGTAAGGAAAACTACTACTAATTAACCGCGAGTGCCGATTTTTAATCAACAGCAGATCCAAGTTAATGGGAGCAGGAGTCATGGGAACTGTAATTTCATCCTGTGTGATTGTAGGGTTTTCTAGAGCAGATTCCATTACTGTGTCATGACTGGTGACGGACTGCATTCCATTTAAGGCGATCGCATCAGTGGGATGCTCAGGTAATTTTGGTAATTGTAATCCACGAGAATCAGCAGCCTTTTTGATGGTTAGCGATGTAACTGACTCTGGTAGAGGTGTATTTGGTACTGGATAGCTAACTAGAGATTGTTCTATGGGTGAAGTTTTCACCAAATTGAACAGTTCCAAATTCAGGCTGATCGATGGTTCAGGTGTAGGTACGGGTAAAGTGTTAGCCTCAGAAATAGATGGGGTAGTACTAACACCCAGTAATTGGGTAACATCTGCCGTAATCGTGAAAGACTGACTAGCTAATACAATGATCTCGCCACCATCTGCCAGAGAGCCATACAAACTGATATCCGCTAATATTAACTTTGATTCACACTCAGCCGGGATATCAATTGCAGAACGCAACGTAAAAGGTAGTAATTGATCTGTCAAGGATTGGCGAATTTGGGTCAACACCTCCAAGCTTTGGGGCGATCGCAATTCAATCCTTAGTTCTAAATCATAAAAATGATCTGAGAATGAGTTTTGATTGGTGTGGTAATTTTCTGGTAACTCCACACGTCCGTGAACGGTCAGTACGTGTCCCCAACGAGTCACGTAAGTTTCCCGATCTAAAGTCAGCACTAAAGGACATTTCGGCTGCTCTAAGGGAGAATTCTCATGTTTGACCTCTCCTACTAAAGGGTCAGAAGATGGTAATGCTAAATCGATTAAATTTTGTAAAATCTGCTCGGCTGTTTCGCCTTTAACCCAAACAGGGCTAACAGGTTCATCCATCAATGCTTCCTGGTCAACGCCCGTGGCTAAAAATTGGCTCTGGTTGCCAATTGCTAGTTTTGTGAACCCATTAGATTCTGAACCGATATCAGCTAAAGACTGAGAATCATGAACTGATCCTGCTGGCTCTGGACGAACATCTGGCTTATAGACTTCCTCAGACAATACCTGTAAATAAACACCATATTGCCAGGATTGACCTAACATATCCGACATCAAGTCCCCAAAACAGCGCAACTCCCAAATCCCAGGTTTGAGGTAAGTAAAAGGAATCACAGCCATCAAGCCGTCCGCGTTAGTGTGCCGCAACCGCTTCTGAACGCGTCGTTTAGGCGGTGTTTCCTGACGTGAAAAGTAAGTAACGCGGACTTCTACATCTGTATTAGGAAGTTGTGATAGAGCCAGAACTCTATACCGACCTTCCGTTATTTCTGTGCTTGGCGATTCGAGAGCTTGCCAGGAGCGATCGCCCTGTTTCTGAATCAGAAATTGCCAGTTTTCCATTTTACGTGATACCCAGACCAAAGAGCAGCTGAGAAATTTTTTGCATTATATTGCTAGCAAGTTTACCTCAGCAATCTCTAATTGCATAACTGAAATGCAATTTTTTGGTTCAGATAGTAATAGTATTTGATAAATAATTTAATACTAAGTTGTATTTTAAAAATATTTAGCAACAAGAAAAGAAAAGTCTTTGATCTTGTACAAACAATGTATGTAATTTTTGTTACCGTATTACTTGGCTTAAGTGATAACTGCATCTACAAGATGTCTACACATAGGCAGCAAGGTACTAGAGAAAATGATGTGTTATTTTAATCGCAAAAGTTTAGTATTGCTATTTGTAAGTATAAATCTGCATAAACAAGACTTTGAGCTATTTGAAGCAGTCGAAAATCATCAGGATTGAGTATACTTAGCCAATCCCGATTTATACCAAAATATACTTACAGTTGATTCAATCCTTGAGATTAGCTCAAAGCATCAAATACTGTAGCGTTTGCGGTAGTAAGTTAATATTTGCTGTACACGTTGCTGACTCTCAAGATTAGAGTTTGCTGTCCAAGAAATGCACAGGCCTGCAATTTGACTTTGATGGTAATCAAACTGATGAGAGGATTGAGGGATTAAATCCACTTTTACCCCCATAACCTGGCAAATATGAGCCGCTATCTCTCGATATACAGCCAATGGTAAACCAGCAAACTCAATTTTCTCTTTAGTCTCCATCTTTTATGAAGCTCCGACACTCAGGGTATTTGAGGTAGGTGTGTTGACAGAAATAGGATTTGTAGTAGCAGATATTGTACCTGCTGGTACATCACCCACTGCTTTAGCTACCTCAATACCATATTGTTCCAGAATTACAATCGGATTAGAACCTTCATTCATTTCAATTCTTTTGACCAAAACACCATTCGCCAGTCGTTGTCCTGCTTCTACATAACGGCTTGTTAATTCATTGGGTATTTTGATAATTGCTTGAGGGGCTTTACCAACAATCACAACCCCCGTCACTATGACTGCTCTAGCCAAATCAGGTTGTGCTGGCGGTGGTAAAACGGAAACTAAAGTAGGATTGGGAACTACCTGTGGTAAAACTTTAGGTAAGACGGGAGTTAAGCTAGGTGGCTTGACAACCCGTGCTAGCTTGTTTTGATTTTTGTTGTTGTTATTATTAGGCTTTTGCGGTTTGGTGGCATTAGGCAAAGGCGGCAAAGAAGGTACTTGTTTTGGGATTGTCGTTTGTGAGCTATCTACGGGAGTTGTTTGCCCGACAATTTGAGCAAATGGGTCAATCCGCCCTTTAGGAAATACCACTATTCTTTCTGTAGCATTGGTAGGTTGGATCAAATTTGAAGTCGCCACTGCTGGCTTTGCTTGTGGCTGACCAGAAACTACAGGATTACTAAAAGATTGGGCTGCTGCTGGTGCTTTGGCAACGGGTGTTGCACTGGGAATGGGGTTAACAGCTTGTGGTGTATTTTCTGAAGCGCATCCAGTGATCGCTACAGTCATCATAGCTGCAACTAGAATTTTTGAGTTTCTGTCCATTAGCCGTTCTCAAACGCTATAGGAAAATTGATAAATTGAAATTCACTCCGCTGATATTTCAGACAAAGAGTTGTTCTCTTTATAACCTAATTTTTGAAAATTCAGGATTTTTTTTACACTATTTTTTCAGTAAAAATACTGTTAAATCGACTATAAATTAATCATCTGCTGTACACATCAGATGCTTCAATAAATCCAACCCTTTCTTGACTCTCCGAGAAACGGTAACTACGCTAATGCCTAAGTGTTCTGCTACTTGCTTTTGCGTTAAATCTTGTAGAAATACACATTCTAAGACTTCACGAGTGCGTTGTTCTAACTGGAACAATGCTTGTTGGAGGCGTATCTGGTCTTCTTGTGCTAATTGAAAACTGCGATATTGGTGATCAGGAACTAATTCTCCCAAACTAGTAGATCCTTCTTCACCATCTTGTACCGGAACATCTAAACTTAAAGGCGCACGATTGACCCAAGCTAGTTTAATATCTTGCCATTCCTCTAGGGAAATTTCCAGTGCATCTGCTAATTCAGAGTCATTAGGTTGACGATTGTATTTTTCTCGTAAAGAACGCGAAATGCCTATCGCCCGTTGTTGTAGTGCTAAGTAACGTCGTGGAATTCTGACTGTAACACCTTTATCTCGGAGATAGTGTTGAATCTCACCACGAATATAGGGAATGGCAAAGGAGCTGAAAGCGTGTCCTTTACTGATTTCAAATCTTTCAATCGCTCTAATTAAACCCAAACAACCAACCTGAACTAAATCATCATAGTTTTCACGACATTGATTCATCCAGTAGTGAGCTTCTTTTCTCACTAGCCCAAAATTGAGCTTTACTAGTTTATTGCGAACAGTTTCTGAGCGAGATAGCTGATATTCTCGCAACAACTGCCAAATTTCATACTTCAGTTCATTGGTAGTTGAGGTAGGCATAACACCACATTGATTTATTCAAGGAATAAGCAGCACCCACTGTTAAACTTGGCTGTGATTGCGTGAGATCAAAGCAGATATCCTGCTATTACACCAGGGAAGTCAATATATTTTTAAAAATGCTATGAAACCAACAATTCAGCAAAATTTAAATGAGTGAAAATATTTTTTTAAGAATTTAAGAGCCAGAATTCAGAACTTAGAAGACTTGTTAGTAATAGATTTCATAACATAGACATTTTTTGTTTTTCATGAATTCCATCACTACAAGCATAGTTAATCCTGAATTCCGAATTTTTTTCTGAATTCCTAAATTTTTTGTGTATTGATTTTTTGCCTTTGATGTAGCTTTATTTCATCTACATAGAGACAAAATATATAATTTTTGGTTACATTTAAAACCGAAATTGTACTTAATTTATCTAATGAATAATAATTTTTGCTATTGAATAAATTTGAGTAACTTACTGAAATTTAATTCTCAGTAAGCTTACTAAAGCATTCCAATATTATTTATGTAATCTTTAAAGTAGGATATTTACTTGCTCGTAGATCAACATAGCTATCAAACTGATAAACAAAGTTGAGAGGGTATGATTTGACACTAAATAATCAATAAGAGTTTTAAATAAGTTAAGAAAAATTTACTTTTCTTGTTCTTGGCTAAGATGAAGATATTGAATAAATTCAACAGTATTCAGCTTTTTTAACCTCTATAATTGTCTAGTTCACGGCAATGCTACTCCATACCTTGCTTCTCGAAAAGGGTACAGCCTAATTCTAAAGATAATTACGTCTATCTACTGATCACAGGTATTGAGACTAATAAAAAAGGGCTAGCAGCCCTTTTTTGTACATAAGTTTTGTGTTGATTTCAGCAGAATTCAGATAAATCGTTGACCCCTAATCTATTAGGGGTCAACGAGTAAAACCTCTATACTAGGTTGGCCGGGAAGAGAATTTTTATTCCCAGTTTTAAGAGTTTTGAGCAATCAAAAGCATTTAGCCACGATTGGGTTCAACCCTAGCGTAAAACAGACCACGAATCTTGACTTCCTTGGGTTCAGCAGAACCTAAGTCGGTATCAGATGGCTGTTCACTCTCGAAAGTACCAGCGATTTCACCACTAGAGCTATCCACTTTAGCTACTTGTAGAGAAATTTTACCTTTGAGAATTTCTGCACGCTTAACGTTGGCGCGGGTCAATTCTTCATCATCAGCTTGAGCTGGTAAAGCTACAGCATTGTCATAACCAGTGACGATACCACGACCTTTAGGATCGAGGAAAGCCGCACCACGATAGGAAGGTACTTTGAAAGTACCTTCAAAGTCTGTGGATGTGTTAACGCTGGTTAAACCAGGTTGAGTTTGAGCAACTAAGTTTTTAATAGTGAACAGGAATGGTACTCGTTCACCACCAGGTAATTGCACGGTAATGGCTTGGAAGTCAAGACCATCTTTTTCCACAAAGGTCAAGCTGTTATCGGAGTTGATGTTCAGATCGCCAGAAACTTGGTCAATGGTGGAAGTATATCTAGTCAACAATTTGCCGGCTACAAATTCTGCTGTTTGGCGTTTATTAGCAGGCTCTTCTTTGACAAAGAAATTAGTGGGTTCTAAGCAGAGTTCTTTGATAGCGTAGGACTGGCTAGAATCCAGGGGAATTGAACCACGGCTTGTTTCTGCAAGTTGAGGGCATTTGTTCGCCAAGCCAGTGCCTCGAATTTGCTCGTAAGTGAGTATATCTCTACTGCTGGCAGCAGGCACATCACTACAAGCAGTGAGAAGCCCCAAGCACACAGCGAAGAATGCAACAATTAAAGCTCGATACCTCATGGTCAACCTCAATGTCAAAAATTAGTATCTAAAGGGTTTGGGCGCATGGATGAATACACCTTCAGATCGGCATAAGTGATTGAATCGCGCGAAGATTGGCTTTGGTTTCGCGCTTTGCAAATGCTAAGGGCATTTGCGGTGTCGCCCAAGTCGTTCTGTATTATGTATGTATTACTATTACATACAGCCCATTGCTTTATAAGGAAATCAGCCAGATCATACGATTTTTTTTAACTCAAAATCAAAGCACTCTTATCTCGAATAACTCGCCTTGATCCCATCTAGCTACGATAAAGTCCTTGTAAAACGTTACTACTCACCAAATGAAAGCCAATAATCTTCGGTAAATTTGAGTAGACTTAGTTGTAATGGAGAAGGTGGGATGAACAAAAACAGTAGTTCTGAATCAGAACAATTGTCCGAACAATTACAAAAAATTGCAATTGTAGTGCATGATGCAGCTCAAAGTTGTCAAGGAGATGTGACGGCTCTGTTGAAATTGCTACGTCAGTTAGAGCAGTTACATAGAGAAATTCGGGATAATTCCTTTCAAGAAAGTTTGCCTAATAACCGTCAGCAACTCTATGCACTACTGAAGGATATTGAGTCTGAGGGCGGTTGGCCTTATATCGAACGTATGAGGCTGCAAGCCTTTTTAAATAATTTGTTACCAGAGGAGAGTAGTAACAAGAGTGAATTAGAACCTTTTGATGAAATTTTAAGTAGCGATCGCCCCTAGAAATAATCAGCATCTAGTAATTTTCAGGGATGCCTTCACAAAGGGAGCGATCACTAGCTGCGATATTGTTGTTGTGTTTGAGGTAATCATTTAGCCAATGACAACTACGAGATAGTAGGTCATCCATATGTAAATTCCACAGAATAATCGTATTGTCGTCACTAGCTGATGCTAAAGTTTGACCATCTGGGCTAAAACTGACACTCAATACAGGTGATTGATGTCCGTTGAGGGTTTTAATTAATTTACCCTCACGGCTCCAAACCTTCACTGTGCTGTCCCAATTGGCAGAAGCAAGGATTTCACCATTGGGGTTGAAAGTAACGGCATTAACGCTGTCGCCATATCCCTTTAACAAGGTTTGCAACAAAGTTCCATCTCGCCGCCATAAACGGATCGTATTGTCCCAACCAGCAGAAGCTAGCAATTGGTTATTAGGGCTAAAATTCACTCCTAAAACCCAACTGTCATGAGGGGCAAAAGTCTTGATCAGAATGCCATTTCGCTGCCACAGTTTAACGGTTTTGTCATCGCTAGCAGAAGCTATGACATGGCCATCAGGACTGAAACTGACACTGTTGACTCTTGCCTGATGCCCTTCTAAGGTTTTGAGTAAATTACCTTGACGATTCCACAGCTTGATAGTTTTATCTCTACTAGCTGATACTAATAACTCACCATCTGGGCTGAAATTCACGCTGAGTATGCCGTCACTGTGTCCTAGCAGCGTTTTCAGTAAAGTCCCGTCGCGTCGCCACAGTTTGACAGTGTGATCATAACTACCAGAGGCGATGATTTCTCCTAGAGGGTCAATACTAACGCTATTCACAATGTCTGTATGACCCACCAATGTTTTGTAAATTTTTGTTTCGGTTTGACCATTCACTAAATCTCGCTGCCAAAGTTTGACGGTGCGATCGCGACTTCCAGAAGCCAACATTCGACCATCTGGACTCCACGCAACGCTCAAAACCCGACCCTCATGACCTCGTAGAATAGGTGGGGTAGGCGATTCCAGATTCCATAACCTTACACTTTTGTCATAGCTGCTGGATGCCAGGGTTTTGTTATCTGGACTGAACGCAACGCTGACAACAGCATCACTATGACCCTTAAAAGTTTTGATCAGAGTGCCTGCTTGACTCCAGAGGTTGATAGTGTTGTCATCACTGGCGGAGGCTAGATTTCTACTGTCAGTACTAAAACTCAGACTCCAGACTGTACTAGTATGTCCTGTCAAGTTTTTATATAATTTAGTCTCAGTAATATCCCGTTCAGTATGCTCGATTTGCCAAAGTTTGATTGTCTTATCTCGACTCGCTGAGGCTAGCATTTCACCATTGGGGCTAAAAACTACGACTGTTACACCCAAGTCATGACCTGACAAAGTTTTGACAAGGCGGCCATCTCTGCGCCAGATTTTCACTGTCTTGTCTTCGCTGGCTGAAGCAATAAATCGTCCATCTGGGCTAAAACTAACCCAATTAACTTTTTTGTTGTGTCCCTTAAGTATCGACACTAAGCTACCATCTCGTCGCCAGAGTTTAACAGTCTTATCTTTGCTAGCAGTAGCGATTAACTCACCATCAGGACTGAAAGTGACGTTATAAACCCAACCTCCGATATTAGACAAAGTTATGACAGGTTTTTGGTCAAATAGTTCTGTTGTTGGGTTTTTCCGCCAGATTAGTACAGTTTTATCCAGACTAGAAGAAGCTAGACTTTGGCCATCTGAGCTAAAACTTACACTAGTCACAGGACTACTGTGACTAACAAGAGTTTGGCGTAACGTCCCATCTGGTTGCCATAACTTAATTGTTTGGTCAGTGCTGCCCGATGCTAATAATTTCCCATCTGGGCTAAATGTTACACTCCAGACGATATCAGAGTGTCCTTCTAAGCGATTTAACTCAGTGATTCCATAGACTGCCTGTTGTAAAGCTGTCACTACACGCATTTGAGTTTCTGGCAGGATTCCCTGTGAGTGTTTGAGTTTTCGCCAAGCCCGCAAACTTTCTAATAAAGCATCAAATTGCTGATTGGAACTGTAGAGGGCTTCGCTAGATGAAGCGATCGCACTAATTTGCAAGTTGGTTTCACTCCGTTCCGCACGGACTGTTTGCATTTCTGCGGTTCTTTTTTGAATATCAGCTTGCCACCATAAGGCAGCAATTGTACTGCCCATAATTGCTAGCAGTACACCTGCTATGCGTGCTTCTCGCAATCGCCTTCGTAAAACCAGATTGAGTTGTTCTTGAGAAACTTGTTGAGCTACTTCAGCCTGCTTTTTTTCGCATTTTACTTTTTCTAATTCGGCTACTATGCCATGATTATTTTTTCGACGAATGGGTTCTACTAAGTAGTCATGTACTAACTGGTAGCGATCGTCTGTTTCTTCTCGCCAGCGCAATACCAATCCAGAACCGACTAAAATTTCTAGAATCAACTCTCCAGACGGATTAAATTCTGATATTGCATCACTTTTTTGACTTAGCACTTTGGCTAAATCAATTTTAGTTTTTAATGGACGTGTACCTTTCTCCTCTGTTAGCTCAAATAATAGTTGCCAACTTAAATCTTCATTCTCTGTACCACAATCTTTAATAACTTCTTCCAACCATCGTTCTACTAATTTTTTTGAACCACCACAAGTATTGTATTGTTGTAATGTTGTAATCTTTTCTGTTTGCAGTTGTGCACCAACTATTTGTAGTTCAATAGGATGTACTTCTCCTATCTCTCCTGCTAAATCTTGTACTAGTTTATTAATTAATTCGGCACTCATTTCATAATGAGAATTGTGTCTAAAATTACAAATAATACCTAAAGCATCTTCAATAGAAAAGTTACCTAAATAATAGCGAATATCTTTATCTAAAATATTTTTATTTATTACGCCCAAATCATATATTCTCTCACCATTGCTTTTACCAAAACGCTCAAACTCTAGTAAACAATGCAAATAGTCTTCTCTCATAGAAATAATTGTTTTGACATAAGGAATATTTAGGCATTCACTTAAAAAACAATAAAAGTTAATTCTTTGCTCGGAATTATTCATAAAGAAAAATTCCTCAAACTGATCGAAAATAAGAATTATTGTACAATTGCGCTCAATAATTAAGCGAATTTTTTCTATGAGGATATTGGGAATAAATTCAATAGTGCTTGGTATCTCTATTTGGGTAACTATTTGATTAATAGAGTTCCCTAAAGTTGTAACCCAATCAGTATATCCAGATACAAAAATTGCTAAAGGAATACGTTCGCCAATCACTTTTCCCCTTAATGCAGGTAATAACCCTGCTTTCAAAATAGAACTTTTACCAACTCCTGATGGCCCATGAATAATTGTCAATTTATAATCAGCGCGAGTCAACCTTTCTATTAATCTATTGATATCTTGCTGTCTTCCAGATGCAGATATTTCCTGGGCAATTTCTTCAGGAATAGATTCCACCTTTTGTGTTTCTAGAACTTGGTTGATTCTATAGCGTTGTGGTTGTAGTTGATTAGGTCCGATGAAAGCACGAAACCCATACTGATGTTCTATTTGAATCTTTTCTTGTTTAAGTTTAAACGCTTCTAGATAATCGTGACGTTCAATACAATAAAGCGATCGCAATTCTTCTAAAATTTCTAAATATAAAGATGGTTCATACTGTAATTCGCAAACTACCTTAGCCCATTCTAGATTACTAATGGCTTCTTCCCAATTGCCTAAATGCCACTGTGTCCTCGCTAATAACAACAGATATCTACTTTCTTGATGTTGAGAAATATCCGTTTCTTTGTTAGCAATTTCCAGAGATATATTAGCTAGTTCATGAGCTAATACCCAATTAGATTCTGTAATCGCCACATTAGCTAAAAAGCTATAATCTTGAGCAATTTGTGCTAAACTGCCATGTTTTTTATGTATTTTCAAAGCCTTATGAGCTAATTCCTTTAATTTTTGCCAAGATTGTAGGCTTTGTAGCATTTCGCAAGCTGGAATAATAAATTTAGCAATTAAATCTTCTCTTTTTACGTCTGTCAATATCTCTAAACATTGCTGAAACCACAACAAAGCACGTTGCCAATAGCTAGTTTTATTACCTCTATGTAAATCTGCCATTCGGCGATAACACAAACCGAGATGAAATGATATGATAGCTTGCCAAACTTCATGAACATAATTACACTTAACAGCACCTAAATCTTTTAATCTTCTTGCTTCTTGCTGCCATAAAGATAAGCTTTTTTGATAGTGAGCCAATGTACTATTAATTTGATCGTTTGCATATTTATCTCTTCCCAAAACAAACTCTAAACTAGCTTCTAATCCAGGCTCTAATTGCACATTATATAAACGTAATAAATCATGACGAGCAGATTCAATTTCATGGCGATGTTGAGATTTTGGATCTAAATTTAGAGCAGCATTAGAAATAAATTTGTCTGCACCTGTTTCTAGGACTTTGGTAAATAAAGATTCTGTTTCTTGTCTGATTAATGTAATTAAATCTTCTTTAGCCATTTCAAATTTGATAGTAGTTGCTGCCCAACTTTTAAAGTCTGGAGCTAACCTAGACAGCACTGATGCAACATCGTCTTGTAACCACAAGATTAAGGGGAAAGGAAAACTAGCAGCATAAATATCTCGCGCTTGATTAATACCAATAATTAAGTCATCAAGAGCCATAACTGATTCTAAGCCAAAAACCATCACTGCTGATGGTAAAGAATCTGTAGCAACAGCAGGGTTATCTAGAAATAGTTCTGATGAGATATTGGTGTGCAAGGCATTAGTAGACGAGGAGAGAAATATCTCTCTGATATTAATATTTGTTGTGTGAGAGTGTAGTGCCTCGAGCATTTGCTCTCGTAGATGTCCGTAGTTACAACGTACTAAAATTAAAGCAAATTGGTCTTTAGAAAGATTAATAGATCTAATTAATCTTTGTAGTGAGTTAAGATTATTTTTGGTAATCGTTGTTGTTAATTGATACTGTGTCATAACCATAAAATTTAAAGTTAAAGTATAGATAAAAAACAAGAACACAACAAAAACTAAAAGGCTAATCAGTCCTTTTTAATTTAGATTTATCAAATGATATATGTACAGAAAGTATATATGTAAACGCCCTTCCATCAAGGCAGAAAGCAGAAGTTATAAGGGATAATTTGGTTTTGGTGTTGCCTTTAATTCCCAGTCTATTTTTGTCTAAATCCGCCACTAAATCTATAATTTAGCGGGTTTCAATTAGTGTAAGATTTTGCTAATTAATTATTATTTCTGTTTTTACTTAACACATATATGAATACTTTTACAGTACGAATATAATTATTTGAAACTCATCATAATCCAACATCAATTTATGTTTCTAAGGATATATTTTACTTTTTGAATTGTTTAATTCTTGTTTAATTACTTAATTCGTTGCCAAGCAACGACTTTTTCTGTCTCTGCTAATGCTGGACTAATACCGAACCAGCGACCTTTAGGATCTCTATATTCAAACAGATACATACTTCTAAGTAAACTTTGATAGTCTGACTCACCCTTAACACTTTGCTGTTGTACTACTTCAAATAACAATTCCCACTGACATTCATCAATAGCTAATAGCAAATCATCACGATAGTCTTTAATTACAGCTTCTAAACAATCTCTAGAAAATGGTGGATCTTGTCTTTGCAGACAACTGTAAAGCAAACCCAATAAGTTACGTATATGTCCACCACTGACGCGACATAAACGATCTAAAGTTTCTGGAGAATCAAATAACTCTGTAATAAATTGCTCCCGGTCATTTGAGGACAATTGTGGAAAAGCTCTTGCTAGAACTAGTTGACGCAATAGAGACATCCCAGGTTCGTAGTCACTACCATCTCTTTGGCGCACTAGTACCATTGGTAAAACCTTGGGTGCAATACCTCCGCCTAAGCGATTTTTCAGTGCTTCGTACTCATTAGAAAAAATTAACGCTAGTGGAATAGTGTAAACTAAGTGACATTTCAGTCGGCGTAACTGTTCACCTCTATCAATGAAGAGATATTCTGGTTGTGTACGTCCAGATGCCATAGGACGCATATCTACTCGATCTAAATTATCTACAATTACTACTAGTCCTTTTTGTCCCCGCAATTTTAGCTGTTCAGTCGCTTTTTGTAAGATCTCTTCGTTAATTGCTTGTAGAATGCTATTTGTTCGAGGTTCTAAATACTGTCTGAGTTGATTGCGTAATTGAGTGCTGTCTTTGGTTTTAGCTGTAATTTTGGCTATACCCAAGGAAAATTCGGCTTCTCCAGACATTTCTATGGGTGTTTGCAGAAAATCCCCTATTTCTCTAAACAAATTAGTAAAGTAACCGGGTTTCTGTTTGAGACCTATGGCTTCTAAACTAACACTAACTTGACGAGCTACACTCAGTAAGATATCACTGATGTCAATGTCAGCCATATCTAGGTCTTGACTAGACTCAAAATAAACTACGTGAAATCCTGCTATTTCTAGCTCTGCTTTGAGGCGTTGCAGTTCTGTTGACTTACCACAGCCAATATGACCTGTAAATAACTGACATGTAGGCTCGTCAGGAGAAATACGGCTAATAGTACGTTGTAATTCTTCGACAATCTTGCATCCACGCACATCAGCAAAATCTATATAGTACTGCTGATCTAGTGCAACACTCATATTTAGTGTGTAGCTAGGGTTACAAGCTTTGTAAAAGCGTGACAAATTTAATGTATTTCCCATTTTGACGATGTAGATGCTATTTTCCGTCTTCTTAGATCCCCATTATCTCTAATTTTCAGACGTAATTCCTATGTATTTATTCGTATTTTATTATTTATTTGTCATAAAAATTATTACCAGCTTTTTGATATTAATTCTTAATTAATCTGGATTTTCAATTGTAATTGCTGTGGGATTGACAATTTATGTTTGTCTTGTTTCGTTAGCAAATATTTGAAGAATTGTTGATACCAAAAAAACTTAATTAACATCCAGTTACAGCTTACACAGCGATCGCCTCATTAAAAAAAGCAATACCAGAATTTTATGAGGCTTGCTGTAAAGTGTTACTAGAAATAACACTATTTTTAAACAAAGCAATTATTTTATGGCAGTATTTATACTGAACTTCGTCGATAATTCTAGCCTGACAATCAATTGACACTGCAATCAATCCTGAGGTATCAATGCCTGACATCGTATCTGTTTCTCGGAAAGATTTAGCTCAACGCCGTCAAAAATTACGCCGCCAACGTCAAGTCAAAATTTTTCAAACGATTTGGCGCACTGTTGCTATCAGTGGGTTAGCTGGTAGTTTGTTTTGGATCTCTATCCAACCAATATGGGTGTTAAAAACACCTAAACAAGTATTGATAACATCAGGTGAGCAATCACTTTCGCCAGAGGCGGTTCAATCACTCTTACCCCTGTCTTATCCCCAGTCTTTATGGCGGATTAAACCCTCTATGATTGCGGAATCTTTGAAGAAACAGCCAACTATCGCACGAGCGACTGTCAACCGTCGCCTTTTTCCTCCAGGACTAATTATTGAAATAGAGGAAAGAGTACCTGTAGCCTTAGCACAAAAAACCAAAGAACAAGGAAATGCTGATAAAAAAAATACTGGTTTAATAGACGCTAGTGGGATTTGGATACCTTTAGAAAAATATACCCTGATGAATCCTGGCGTGAAGTTACCTAGCCTCAAAGTAATCGGAATACCAGAACAATACGGTTCATACTGGAATCAACTTTATTTCTATGTGAGTCAAAGTTCAATCAAAATTACGGAAATTGATTGCCAAGATCCCACGAACTTAAGATTGAAAACAGAAATAGGTAATGTTTATATTGGAGCTTTTAGTCCTCAGTTACCTGAGCAAATTAGTTTACTGGACAGAATCCGCAACTTGCCTAAAAAACTTAATCCCAGTGACATAGAGTACATCGACTTGACAAATCCTGACTCTCCATTAGTACACATGATCCAAAAAAAAGAGATCGTTAACTCTGCTAATCCTTAGTCTCACTAGACAAAATTCAAAATAGCAAGAACTTTCCAACTTAAAACAGCACAAACTCAAACTTCTATCTTTGAGTTGACGCTATATTCCTTTACGAGTGGAATATTCTATGACTGATGCACCGATTCTTACTTTGGATGCAATTCCCTGATGAATAACAGCTACAAAACTAATTGTTGACTAAATCGGGAAATATACCCAACTCCGAAACCTATCAACTATATTATTAAGGCAGATCAGAACTTATGTAGGTGGTTTCTGCACGTTGTGTTGTCATCTGAGAACCTTGACAGATGTATTACTTGTATTTTTATTAAGTGTATGTTGAATTGCATAGATTTAACCCCTAAAACTAATCATCAAGGAATTAAAAATATTTATTCTCAGTATCTTATTTTGATGAATTATAAAAAAAAGCACCAAATGATACTAGTATACGACGCTGTAATTAAGATAAAAAGTGATGCAGTGGATGGCGATATCGATGATCAATCCTTAACAAAGGAAGTGTATCGTCTATGCCAAGGATATACTGTGCAAAATCGGCAATGTGGCGAAAAGATTAATATCTTGTTGAAGTTATACAGATCAATTTTAAGTAAATATAGGTATACTTCTCTAGAATAATTAGCTATGAGATCATCTGCTGAAATAGCTTATCCCATAGCAAAATACTCGACTGACAATCCTGTTAAGGTTGGGAGTAGAGACCAAAATCAAATAACATTGCCATAAATTTAGGCAGTGTGTAACTATAGTTGATTTCTAGACAAATAACATCTGCATAAAGTCGTTTATCTACCTTTCTGAATCCAATGACACTTGATAATAACCAAGAGCTTACCTATAAAAACTCCCAATCATTAGGGCAACCAGGGTTCTCTTTAGCCGTTAACGCCTCTAATCCCTTTAATCACTCTGGACTGAACTTTGGACAAAACCACGACAGTAAGAAGATTACTACAGAAACTAGCAGAATCGGGGAAATTGTTCCAGGACGAGTCGCAAACATTAAAGTGATAGGCGTAGGTGGTGGTGGTGGTAATGCGGTTAACCGCATGATTGAATCTGATGTTTCCGGTGTGGAGTTTTGGTCAATTAACACTGATGCCCAAGCTTTGACTCTAGCAGGCGCGCCTAGTCGCTTACAAATCGGACAAAAACTTACACGAGGTTTAGGCGCAGGAGGTAATCCTGCTATTGGTCAAAAGGCGGCTGAGGAATCCAGAGATGAAATTGCTACCGCTTTAGAGGGGGCTGATTTGGTATTTATTACCGCTGGTATGGGGGGCGGTACTGGTACCGGTGCTGCTCCCATTGTGGCAGAAATAGCTAAAGAAATGGGTGCTTTGACTGTGGGTGTGGTGACGCGTCCTTTTGTGTTTGAGGGTCGTCGTCGCACTACTCAGGCGGAGCAAGGTATTGAAGGCTTAAAAAGCCGGGTGGATACTCTAATTATTATTCCTAATAATAAGCTTTTGGAAGTGATTCCTGAACAAACACCAGTTCAGGAAGCTTTTCGCTATGCAGACGATGTATTACGTCAAGGTGTACAAGGGATTTCCGATATTATTACGATTCCTGGATTAGTGAATGTGGACTTTGCTGATGTGCGTGCTGTGATGGCAGATGCAGGCTCGGCGTTGATGGGAATTGGTGTGAGTTCTGGAAAATCAAGAGCAAGAGAAGCAGCGATCGCCGCAATTTCTTCACCATTATTAGAATGTTCTATTGAAGGTGCAAGAGGTGTTGTTTTTAATATCACAGGTGGTAGCGACCTGACTCTACATGAAGTTAACGCCGCGGCTGAAACAATTTATGAAGTAGTTGATCCCAACGCTAATATTATTTTTGGTGCAGTCATTGATGACAGGTTACAGGGTGAGGTCAGAATTACCGTCATTGCTACCGGATTTACAGGAGAAGTACAAGCCGCACCGCAACAGACTGTAGCTAATGCGCGTGTAACACCGATGACAAAACGCCCATCTCAACAGCCATCGCCCACTAGTCCAACAGCCGCTCCAGAGCCTAAAGAAAAAACTGGCTTGGACATTCCTGAATTTCTACAACGGAGACGCACGCCACCAAAAAACTAGGGGGGCTTTAGATTTGAGATTATTAAAATTGATAGTCTTGGGTCAGGCTGGGTGTTATTGGATACTCTGCCTAAATATAATTTAATCAGCACATTATGCCAATTGTGGATTTTGGATTCTGGATTTTGAATTCAAAGTTCTGATTCATCTATTGTCCTAGAAGTTTTTAACTAGACTGCCTATCCCAACTTGGTACTACTTCCAGAAAATTGCAATAAACAAGACAGGCTAAATTTTGTATCTACCTTCTTGATGTGTATTACCCTAAAGCAGAAAATTGACTCAAGATTCAACATCAATCAGAAAAATTTGATTGATGTTGAATCTTGATTGATTAGGATTACGATACCTGAAAATCCAAGTTGGCGAATAACTGCCGAAGTATCAAAGATGGATCAGGATGAAAATATACACATAAATGTCAATTATTTTAGTTTTTTATTTTTGTAAATTTTGTTCAACCCATTGAATCACTTGCTGACCTAGGCGAGTACCATCAAGTCTGTCGATTTCACGCACTCCAGTAGGACTAGTAACGTTGACTTCTGTCAAGTAGCCACCAATTACATCAATACCCACAAAAATTAAACCGTCTTGGCGTAACTTTTCAGCTACTTGGGTACAGATTTCATACTCTCTGGGGGTAATTGCAGTTTGAGCAACCGTACCACCTGTTGCCATATTGTTGCGAAAATCGTTCCCACTTGATAACCGATTAAGTGCGCCAATCGGCTCTCCATTAAGCAGGATAATCCGCTTATCTCCTTCCTTAGCTTCTGGTAAATAGGTTTGTACCATGACAGGTAATCGACCCTGATAGGTACTGAGTTCAACAATGGAGTTAAAATTGCGATCGCCTGACTGTAAAAATAAAATCCCTTCCCCAGCCTTATTACCCAATGGTTTGAGAACCGCCGCTCCTTTGGCTTCCACAAATTGGCGAATGAATTGCTTATCAGCACTCACAATTGTTTCTGGAATAGCATTGGTAAACTGGAGAGCATACATTTTTTCGTTTGCGCTGCGGATGCCACTGGGATTATTTATGACCAAGGTTTTGTTTTGGTCAATATAGTCCAAAATATAAGTAGCATAGAGGTAAGCATCATTTACAGGTGGGTCTGTCCGCATAAATACTGCATCCATAGTTTCTAGAGACAGGAAAGAACGCTGGCTTAACTTATACCAGGGATTTGCTGCTATCCAGCGTCCTTCTAGCAACTGGATGGGGACTAATTCCACTTGCTGAAAAATCGCCCAAGCTTTGCTTTCTACAACACTCAGCCAATTTGCCTGAGTTATCCAGATTTCATGCCCCAAGATTTGCGCTGCTTCCATCAAAGCAACACTGGTATCATGACATGGGTCAAGCTGATGGATGGGATCAATAATAAAAGCCAGTTTCACACTTTTTGCCTCAATTGCCAGAACATTCCCAGGATATTCAATTTACATTATCTCCCGATGATCTGACTGATTCATCATCTTGGGCAATACGAAAAATTGCCTTGTTGGTAATTGTGAAACTTGAGGATTATTCAGCTAAGAGCTCATCTAGCTTGCCTTTAGCTTCTAAAGCATGGATATCATCACAACCACCGATATGGCGATCGTTGATAAAAATTTGTGGTACAGAACGTCTACCATTGGCTCTGTCAGACATTTTATCTCTTGCTACTTCGTCTCCATCAATGCTGTATTCAGTAAATTCAACACCCTTGCGTGTTAGCAAATTTTTAGCACGGATGCAAAATGGACAAGTCACCCAAGTGTAAATTTCTACTTTAGCAGCCATAAATTTCTCATTGTGGTTCAATATTTATTAATTCTAATAAAAAGGGCGGCTGATCCCATCATCATCAGGAATTACAGTCGCCTTTGTATAATCTATGAATCTATGCAAGAAAAAATTTAAATCGATAGCATAGGCTTCTTCTTTTTCAGTTGCCATGCGCCTACAGCAAATAAACCGAGGGCAGCAGATGTAGCTGGTTCAGGGACTTTTTTGGGTGGTGGTGGTGGTGGGGTATAGTATCCTCGACCTGTACCGCTATCACCATTGAACGTTTTGTTGTTAATAGTGCTTGTGCCGTTAATACTTTGGTAGCGCACACCTAAATTGCTTAGAGTAAAACTAGTGATATTACCTGAGAAAGCAAGGATAGGAGTGAAAACACTAGGCGCAGCACCAGTACTAACACCACCATTAGTACCACCCTGGCAGGTATTACCGTTGGTGAAGCATACGTCAACATCGCCGAATTGATTGGGAAATGCACCACTTCTATCGTTGCTAAACAGTCCAGAAACTCTTGTGTTTCCAGAACCCCCAGTACTTCCAACTCCACGTAGCACACTACTAACATCAAACCCTAGAGCAGATGTTCTAGAGGTAATCCCGTTACTAGATGTATTAGACAGGGTGATGTCAAACTTGGCTTCGGTTTTAGCATTGCTACCACTACCAATTGTAGTGAAGCCTAAAAATGTAAAGGTTGCTTTGGATGAGAGTCCTTGAACGTTTTGTGTACTAACGTTACCGTCAAAGTTAATTTCAAAAGACTTATTGATGTCCGCAGCACCAATTGTGACACTATCACCATTTTGCGAAAAAGTAAAAGCTGAAGCAGAAGGCATTACAGCTAAGAAACAAGCCCCAAAGCCATAGAGGGCAGATAGCGTAAAGACTATTTTTTGTACAGACATTGACACACTAAGCCAATTTTATAACCTCGTACGTCAAAAATAATTTAGTATAAAGGATGGTGTCTACTCTTTTGCAATATATTCATTGCAGCTTTAATCAAAGGTTTAAATTAAATAAATCAATGTAAAAATACTGATGCTGATAGTATTTTATTTAATGAACTGTATTTGCGTAAAATGATCATATGGCTATGTTTTCTTCACAGAAATTAACATAAATCGTTGGTTGAAAGAGGAAACCTGATGATGGTAAGTTTATCAATAATACCCAGGAGCAACTATAAGTTACTTTTTAAATAAAAAAACTCAGTATTAAAACTGAGTTGTTCAAGAATATTTTCTCTTAATTGCTGTCTTTATCGAGAATCTACAGCGTATTGAATTAGCTGACTCAAGCGATGACGCAAAGTTTCCAATCCTAAACGCTGACTAGCAGAAATAAACACAGCTAGGGGAAACTCTTCTTGCGCTAAGGCTAGAGTTTGACTATCGACCTGATCAATTTTGTTAAAAGCCACCAATGCTGGGCCGGGTGTCACTGGCATTTGGGCAAGAATTTCCCGCACTGCACGAATGTGACTCAACCAAGCAGGATGGGATAAATCCACTAGGTGTAATAAGGCATCAGCTTCTGTGACTTCTTCTAAAGTGGCACGGAAGGCATCCATGAGGGATGCTGGTAGTTCGTGAATAAACCCTACCGTATCTGTGATCAGTATTTCTTGGGTTTCTCCATTCTCAGCCCCAGGAATGACTAAACGGCGCGTGGTGGGGTCAAGAGTAGCAAATAACTGGTCAGCGGTGTAAACTTCAGCGTTGGTGAGAGCATTTAATAAGGTAGATTTGCCAGCGTTGGTATAACCAACTAAAGCCACTGAGGGAACTTCCCGATGTTGTCGGCGTTGACGTAAGCGTGAACGATGTGCTTGTAATTGGTTGACTTCTTGTTGTAGTCGGGAAATGCGTCTTTGAATGGCGCGGCGTTCGGTTTCTAATTTAGTTTCACCAGGGCCGCGAGTCCCGATACCACCCCCCAGTCGAGACATTGCTTGACCTCTGCCGGTCAGTCTCGGCAACATATATTCTAGCTGTGCTAGTTCGACTTGTAATTTACCAGCGCGGGATTGAGCGCGTTGAGCAAAAATATCTAGTATGACTTCGGTGCGGTCAACTACCCGGATACCAATTTGCGCTTCTAAGTTGCGGACTTGGGCGGGTGAGAGGTCGCGGTCAAAGACAACTAGATTACATCCCAAGGTTTGGGCTGTGAGGGCAACTTCTTGGACTTTGCCTTCACCGATGACAGTTTGGGGATGAATGCGCGATCGCTTTTGTTGTACTGTCTGTAATACATCACCGCCAGCAGTATCCACTAACCGCGCCAATTCCGCTACAGTGTCGTGGAATTGCTGGAGTGAGGTTTGATCAGTCATCACACCCACAATTAACACACGGTCATGATCAGCATCAACTTCCTGGGCGACAAATTCCCGACGGAATTCTGCTTCTAGTCCTTCTACTAAATCAATAAAATCTTGCTGTGCTAGGTCATCCAAGTTTAAAGGTGGTGATATGCTCCAACTAGCAGATTGACTATTGCTCGACCCAGAAAACGCTGCACTAGGAATCAAAGCACGGGTATCTTGCGGGACTAGATGGGCTAAATAGGCCTCTTTAACGTAGCCTGTAGCCCCGCCACCGCGGCGTGTAAAGCCTGTCCCAGTGATATTGATCACTGCTAAAGCATCTAAGCGTTGCATAGCCATTGCTGTCAGAGCTGCTTCATTGGGCGGTTCTGCTTTGAGATGGGTAGCGATGCAACGGATACCGCTAAGACGTTCCGCACCATAACGCGGCAATTCCATTGGAGGAATTTGGGTTTGACGCGGAGTGCCTACGCCAACCCGAATCACTTGTCCGCGACGGTTGACATAGGCACATACAGGTAGGTTAATTTCCGTGCTAATAGCCGCCAAACGCTGGGAAAATTCAGGCGTAGTGATGCGATCGCCTGGGATGCGTTGGTGGTACAGTCGCTGTAGTTGCTTCAGCTGACTGGATTTTAAACCCTGAAGATTTCCGAAAATAGTTTCTATAGGCGTTTCTGACCAGCTAAACTGGCCCCCCGAATCCTTCTATTGTCTATTTTACAACAGGGCTAGGACTGCAAACTCTGTCTTTTGGGGATTGCGTGGATGAGTAAAGGGGTGCTGAGATGATTTTTCTTTGTAGTTCATCAGCCTTTACTTCCAGGATTATAATCAACACATACAATTGCCCCTCACTCATCCAGCAATGGTCACTACACGTCACGCTTCAGAACAAAGAGTTGTGTTGAGGAATATTAGTTGGCAGACTTTTAAAATCATGCTAGCTGATATGGGAGAAGATCGGACTTCCCGAATGACTTACGACCAAGGAACGCTGGAAATTATGACCCCGCTTTTCCCCCATGAGTATTGGAAATGTTTAATTGAACGTCTGATTTTTGTTTTGGGGGAAGAGTTGAATTTAGAAATTCTTCCGGCTGGTTCTACAACATTTAAACGGGAAGATTTGCGGCGTGGTGCTGAACCAGATGGCAGCTACTATATTCGTAATGCAGTATTGATGAGGAATAAAACGGAGATTGATTTAAATACTGACCCAGCACCAGATTTAGTAGTAGAAATAGATTTGACTAGTTCTTCACTGGATAAATTCCAGATTTATGCTTCCTTGGGTGTGGCTGAATTGTGGCGTTATGATGATGGATTATTTTATATTTATCAACTGCAACAGGGGCAATATATAGAGTGTAATAGTTCACCGATGTTTAACCAGTTGAATTTAACTGAAATTCCCAAATTTTTAGAAGAAAGTCAGCGAATTGGTGTGATGGCGATGACAAGAAACTTCCGCAATTGGGTGAGGAAACAGTTAGAGGTTGAGAAATAGTTGGTGGGTGAAAAGGTGAGCGATCGCTTTAATTTCTTAAGTGAGACTTTGAAGGCGATCGCTACATACTATTGTTTAATTAAAGCTAAAAATCTTGTATCTTCTCGAAGCACATCAAAACTTGAATCATCTTTTGCCATTTCACGGTATTCATTAGGACTCATGCTGATAGCAGTTATTAAACTTTCAAGTGCTAATTCAACATTTATCTGTGCAGCATAACAACGAGCTTTACTGTACCAAGCAGTATAATTATCAGGTTTAATCTCTATAACCTTATTAAAACAACTAATAGCTTCTTCATAGCGTTGTAATTGCATTAATGCAAAACCTTTATTAGACCAAGTAACATAGCTGTCATATTTAAACTCAAGAGCTTTATCACAACTATTAATAGCATCTTGATAACGAGGTAAATAATAAAGTGCAAAACTTCGGTTCACCCATGTCAAGCCATAATCAAGTTTAAGTTCAAGAGCTTTATCGAAATTTATAAGAGCTTCTGAACATTCTGGTATTTCTAATAATAGAGTCTTTCTGTTCTTATGGTTTTCTTTTATTATGAAGCCAATTTCTAAAGCTTTCTCATAAACAATAACCAGACCTTCAGCAGAATATTTTTTGAGCAGTAAATATCCCTTGTTATTCCAGCAAGTATATTCATCTGGTTGAATTTTTATAACGTTGTCAAAACTAGATATTGCTTCAGAATAAAAACCTAGTTGATAAGCGGCGTAGCCTCTAGCCTCCCAAGCTTGGTGATAATCTGGTTTAAATTTCAGTGCTTGGTCGTAAGATAATATTGCCTCTTCATCGCGTCCTAAATTTCGTAGCGAAATGCCGCGACTGTACCAAGCATAGTGATAATCTGGTTGAAATTTCAGTGCTTGGTCGTAGGATGATATCGCCTCTTCATAGCGTTCTAAATTTCTTAGCGCATTGCCTAGACTGTACCAAGCATAGTGATAATCTGGTTGAAATTTCAGTGCTTGGTCGTAGGATGATATCGCCTCTTCATTACGTCCTAAGTCTGATAGTGCAATGCCGCGATTGTTCCAAGCTTCGTGTTTATCTGGTTGAAATTTCAGTGCTTGGTCGTAGGATGATATCGCCTCTTCATTACGTCCTAAATCTGATAGTGCAATGCCGCGATTGTTCCAAGCTTCGTGTTTATCTGGTTGAAATTTCAGTGCTTGGTCGTAGGATGATATCGCCTCTTCCTTGCATCCTAAATCTGATAGCGCATTGCCGCGATTGTACCAAGCTTGGTGATAATCTGGTTGAAATTTCAGTGCTTGGTTGTAGGATGATATTGCCTCTTCATTGCGTCCTAAATCTGATAGCGCATTGCCGCGATTGTACCAAGCTTGGTGATGATCTAGTTGAAATTTCAGTGCTTGGTCATAAGATGATATCGCCTCTTCCTTACATCCTAAATCTGATAGTACAAGACCGCGATTGTTCCAAGCTTCGTGTTTATCTGGTTTAATTTTCAGTGCTTGGTCGTAGGATGATATCGCCTCTTCCTTGCATCCTAAATCTGATAGGGCAAGACCGCGATTGTTCCAAGCTTGGTGATAATCTGGTTGAAATTTCAGTGCTTGGTCGTAGGATGATATAGCTTCTTCATTACGTCCTAAATTTAATAGCGCATTGCCACGATTGTACCAAGCTTGGTGATAATCTGGTTGAAATTTCAGTGCTTGGTTGTAGGATGATATCGCCTCTTCATTGCGTCCTAAATCTGATAGCGCATTGCCGCGATTGTACCAAGCTTGGTGATAATCTGGTTGAAATTTCAGTGCTTGGTCATAGGATGATATCGCTGCTTCAGATTCTTGTGCCGCATACAGCAAGTTGCCTAGTTCAAGTAGTAAACCTACCTTCTTATCTTCTGTCTGATGTTGTTCTCCTAACAAGTCTTGAAATTCCAGAACTTTTTCAATTTTTTGTTCCTGGCTAAGTTGTAAATATTCCTCATAATTTCCTGACAATATCAACCTATTTGATTCCTGTTCAACTAACTCAGGTGTAGTTGGTAATTCAAATACTCCAGAACGCCAATCAAAGAAATCTGGGGCGCGATGAATTAAATAGTTGATGGAGAAGGAACGCAACAGAAAAACAAAGCAAAACGGGAAATCATCTCTAAACCGTTCTCGTTGTTGGTTTAAGTGATTTAAAATATGCGGCACACTGGTTAAATTGCTAAATTGTCCTTCAGTTATTTCACCAAAGGTTCTTTTCTCATATTTATATAAGGAATATTCCAGACCTTTAATCAATAAAATATCTATTTGCTTGTTTTGAACAAACTCAGCCACTCGCTGATATAAATTATCAACTGCCTCAACTAAGCGCAAAACTTCTATATGCTTCTGGAGAATATCCTGGGGAAGTTTAGTAATTAAATTATCTGCTTCCACAGGAGTACACTGCACAAAATACAAACCAAATCCAGATTTGCGTTTCAGGGCGCGGACTAAATCTTGATAGGCTGCTTCTGGTTCAGGGGGTAAATCATCATCCCAGTCGTTGAAATCTGAGTTCATAGAAGTTTTGCTACGGCTTCTTTAAATTCTGTAACTCCTTGAATTAATGGATGAATATCATACCAACGCTGCATCTCGCCTTCATCATCCATATATCGGTATTCTAAAAGGCATCGATTATACATCAGCTTTCTATACTCATCATCATTAACAATGCGTTTAGTACGTGATACTTCCGCTAACAAACACCATTGAGAATTTTCGACGGCACGGCGGTAAGTATCTCTAGCTTGAGTAATTGCTCTGCGTACAGCATTTTCTGTAATTGGTAAGTCTTCAGTCCTTCCAATAGCGTCTTGAGTTAACAATAGCAAATTCCTCACATGACCTCCACTCATTAAGCAGAGTTTTTCTAAGGTTTGGGGACTATCGAAAATGTCTTTATCTAATGATAATTCCGGTGCAATGTACCGGACTCGCTTGTTAATTACTTCCTTAACTTTATTGATTCCTGGCTGGTAAACATCTCCTTGGATGGTTTTCACCATAATCATCGGTAAAGTTAAACATTCACCATATATATCTCTCAGATCCGTTGCCCTTGTAGAATACAACATGGAAATAGGGAGAGTGTAAACCAAATGACAGTCTAAAGCTTGAAGTTGTTCGCTGCGGTCTAGAAATACTTCGTCATAATTGGTGCGTTCTCCATCTTTAACTAACACCATCCGGTCTAAATTATCAACAATTACCGCCAGTTTAGTGTAGCCGTTAGGTAAGTTTTGTTTAGCATCCCCAAGAAACTCATTTAAAACCTGAATTAACGTAACGGTGTGAGGGTTAATTTTTTGGCGAATCTTCTGGCGTAATTCAGGAACAGCCCTTAAATTAGCTGTCAATTTGGCAAATTGGCTCAGTTGCGCTTCTATCGCTAGGCTGTCAAACTCTATAGGAGTTTGCACCAAATCTTTCACATCTTCCCATCGATTTTTTAGCCAGTCGAGTATGGGACGAGGACTAGCAATTTCTTTCAAGTCTTTAAGTAAGCGACGAGTACAAGCAAGGAGAATATCTGTATACTGAGCATCTTCTGAGTCGATATCTTCCTCATCAGCCGCAAAATAGACGACGTAAAATTGGCGATTTTCTAAATACTTTTTTAACCTGAGTAGTTCTGTAGATTTACCCGCACCCCGATGACCAGAATACAATTGATAAGTATTTTGATCCGACAGTCGCATCCGATTTCCCAACTCTTGGAGAATATCCGCATCTCCCCGCACATCCTGACAGTCTACATATTTCGGATCACCTGCTGGTAGAGGTTCAAATGGGTTAAAGGCGTTATAGAGTTGACTGAGTAAGTCAGGACTATTAACCATAGGTAAAAAATATAGCAATGTTGCTCACAATACCAAAAATTATAGAAAATGACATTGCTGGGAAAAAAGAAGAAAAAGTAAAATGAGGTTCTGATACTCATCGATGGAGTTCAAAGACTCGTCGCCGAGTACCTGAGATAGATGAACGGAGTTCAAAGACTCGTTCACGAGTATCTGAGGTAGATAAACGGAGTTCAAAGACTCGTCGCCGAGTATTTGAGATAGATAAACGGAGTTCAAAGACTCGTCGCCGAGTACCTGAGATAGATAAACGGAGTTCAAAGACTCGTCGCCGAGTACCTGAGATAGATAAACGGAGTTCAAAGACTCGTTTACGAGTATCTGAGGTAGATGAACGGAGTTCAAAGACTCGTCGTCGAGTATCTGAGATAGATAAACGGAGTTCAAAGACTCGTTCATGAGTATCTGAGGTAGATGAACGGAGTTCAAAGACTCGTCGCAAGCAATCATCAAACCCTTACAATACAAGGCTTTATAAGCTGTAACCTGTTGTAGAAGTTGGGGTTAAAGTTGTTCGCCATTGCTGCACCGCTTTTTGCAATTCTCCAGACAACCAACTATCAAACTGAGGATACACAGGTAAACGTGGTACTAATTCCCACCCCGCAGGCTGTAAAATTTCTCTTAATTCTCGTTCTTGAAGATGGGGATAATCTGGGTTTACTTCATCTTTCGGGCCAATTCCGCCTAAATCTCTTGCACCAGCTTCGATACAAGCAAGTAACCATTGTTCATCTTTGACTAAATTTGGCGGAATTTGAATTGTGATATCTGACGGTAAAATCTGGCGTGCTTTGGTAATAACTGCTGGTAGCTGATGAGGATCAAATAGTGGCGCGTCAAAGGTTTGCTGATTACCTGGACTGTGGGGTTGTAAAATGACTTCTTGAATATGATGATAACGTTGATGAATGGAGGAAATAGCTGTTAATGTTTCCCACCAATCATCAGAAGTTTCCCCAATTCCCAACAATAAGCCTGTAGTAAAGGGAATTTGCAATTCTCCCGCCCATTCTAATTGTTGCAGCCTGAGTTCTGGTAATTTACTCGGTGCGTGACGATGGACTGTCTTTAATAATGCTGGGGTTAACTGTTCTAACATTAAGCCCATTGATACATTGACATTTTTGAGTCGCTGCATCTCTGCAAAGCTCAAAGGCCCTGCGTTGGTGTGTGGTAAAAAACCCATTGATAAGGCTAACTCACACAAATCATAAACTCTCTGAAACCATGCTTTACGTTTATTTGAGTGAGGACTCACCTCACCACTAAGAATGAGAATTTCGCAAACTTGCTGATTTTGCAGTCTTTTTAAGATACCCTCAGCTGTTGATAAACTTAACCAGGGGCTTTTACCAGGGTCGGTGCGAAAATTGCAGTAGGTACAGCGATTGAAGCATTCATAAGTTGGAACGATTGTGTAAGCAGGGCTGTAGCTGACAAGGGAAGAGTTGGCTAATGTTGTAGTCACAATCTTTGAACAATAGTAAATGAACAGTGTTAAGCAAAATTAATTTACTCTGTAAGCCCGAAATATCTATAAAAACTAAGTATCAGAGCTTTCCACAGGTTAAAAGAGAAAATTTTTTCTCAAAATACTTTACAAAACGCAATACTATGAATTAAGCTATGTAACAGGTTGAGAGACCTAAAACATTCATACCAAAACGTAATCATAAAGACATGACAGCAACCTTACAACAGCGCAAAAGCGCAAACGTATGGGAGCAGTTCTGCAACTGGATCACCAGCACCAACAACCGCCTATACATCGGCTGGTTCGGCGTACTAATGATCCCCACCTTGCTAGCTGCAACCACCTGCTTCATCATCGCCTTCATCGCCGCACCTCCGGTAGACATCGATGGTATCCGCGAACCCGTTGCAGGTTCACTAATCTACGGAAACAACATCATCTCCGGTGCAGTAGTACCTTCCTCCAACGCTATCGGTTTACACTTCTACCCCATCTGGGAAGCAGCTTCCTTAGACGAGTGGTTGTACAACGGTGGCCCTTACCAACTAGTAGTATTCCACTTCTTGATCGGAGTATTCTGCTACCTAG